>VOFJ01001985.1_pt1 | contig 28553 bp, 39 predicted proteins | sample 5384081 | NCBI WGS metagenome assembly VOFJ01 (sample SAMN12384729, study PRJNA508395) | human gut metagenome | isolation source: healthy gut I | host: Homo sapiens | reverse complement strand
GTTACGTATTGCTGTTCCGCCTCTGAAGGCTTTTTGAGGATCCGCACGGACCGTGGGGCGACAAGGTTATGGAGTTAATGGATGCTGTTGACAGCTACATTCCGGATCCAATTCGTGACACAGATAAGCCGTTCCTGATGCCAATCGAGGACGTATTCACTATCACAGGTCGTGGTACTGTTGCTACCGGCCGTGTTGAGCGTGGTACTCTGAAACTGAACGATGAGGTTGAGATCGTTGATATTCACGAGGAGACTCGTAAGACTGTTGTAACTGGTATCGAGATGTTCCGTAAGCTGCTTGATGAGGCTCAGGCTGGTGATAACATCGGTGCCCTGCTTCGTGGTGTTCAGAGAACTGACATCCAGCGTGGTCAGTGTCTGGTTAAACCGGGCTCTGTAAAATGCCATAAGAAATTTACTGCTCAGGTTTACGTTCTGACAAAAGACGAGGGTGGTCGTCATACTCCGTTCTTCAACAACTATCGTCCGCAGTTCTACTTCAGAACCACTGACGTAACAGGCGTTTGTGAGTTACCGGCTGGTACCGAGATGTGTATGCCGGGCGACAACGTAGAGATGACTGTAGAGCTGATTCATCCGGTAGCTATGGAGCAGGGTCTTCGTTTCGCTATCCGTGAGGGCGGCCGTACAGTAGGATCTGGTAGAGTTGCTACTATCATTGAGTAATTCTAGGTAAAATCCATAGGCGCTGATGTGCGCCTGTGAAAATAAATAGTCGAAGGTATCCCAGGCGGGATACCGGTGTCCAAGCGTAAGGGAACCCCGGAGCCGAAAGGCTGCCGGGGTTTTTCTGTTGAGTGGAGCTGGGAGCGGCTGCACGGGAGCAGAAAAACGTTTTTAGGGGAAAAAATGAAAGGGAAAAAAAAATCACAGGAGCGGCCATCCTGCTTTTTTTGCTGGTCTGGCATTGGTGCTGTATTTTCTAAAAAAGACCCTCTCCGAGAGGTCCATGCTCTCTGGAAGGAGACCATGAGCCGCACAGAGGGAGCCTATGTCCAGACGGTCACGGGAAGCGCCTGGGAGACAAAAAGACGCCCGGGCGGCGAAAAATGGGGAGAGACCCGGGGGTACGGAATCATCCACGGCTGTCACAAAGGTATGGTACGGTACGGATGAACGGGGGTTCTGGTACCGGATGGAGTTGTTTCAGAAGGAAGAGGATGGGAGCCTGACGCTTCTTCATATAACGGAGGAGGACGCCGAGGGAAGGACCATGCAGCTGGCGGGATTTCCCGATAAGTCCTCCATGGAGCCCTCTGTAAAGGAAGGAGAGACGCTGTCCCTTAAGACGCTCCTGGGAGGCCTGTGGACGGAGCCAGTGGAAACGAAGGTCCAGAAGGTGGAGAAATACCAGGAGGACCATGGCCTCAGGGATGTGATCCGCCATAAGGTCTTACAGAGCCTATTTCCGGGAACCGAGGGAAAGGAGCTGACCGGGACCATAAACCGGACGGACACGGTCAAGACCGGGCCCGATGGGGCCGTAAAGGAATTTGTGATCCAGGCAGACAGCGTATACGATGTGTACGAGGAAATGGGGGCCGTTGTGGAATACCAGATCGAATTTTTCAGCGGTGATGAAGCCGGAAATAGGGAGCTGGGATCCGGGACAGGGCCGTCAGAATAGGAACCTGTAATCAGAACAGACATAATAAAAAGCAGCGGACGCCTGGAAGCCAGGGCCGCTGCTTTTAAAGAGAAATATGTGTCAGAGAGCCTGCATGGGCTGCACCGCCTGGATCAGACGGAGCACCTGCTCGGCTGTGTCGGCCATATTTTTTTCTGGCGTTTTCTGGATCCATGGCCTCCTCCAGGGTGACGACGGAGCGGAGGATCAGGGAAAAAGGCGTCGATCCCGGCATTGTTGCAGGCTGCCGCTTCCCTGGTGACGCTGCCGGAAAAGGCAAGGACCGGCTTATGGAATTCTTTTGGCGATCCGGGCCACTCCCACAGGGGCCTTTCCCATGACGGTCTGGCCGTCCAGACGGCCTCTCCGGTGATCACCAGGTCGGCATCCTTCACATACTCCCGCAGCTTCGTTTCCTCCAGAACGATCTGGATCCCGGATTCCAGGACTGCGCGGGGGAAGGTTAAAAAGGCAAAGCCCAGTCCGCCGGCGGCTCCTGTGCCTGGAAACTCCGGGTCTGCCTTGGGATTCCATTTCCCGGCGATCTCTGCAAAATGGGCAAGCCCCCGGTCCATGACCTGGACCATGGCTTCATCGGCTCCCTTCTGGGGACCATAGACGGCGCTGGCTCCCCTGGGGCCGCAGAGGGGTTATTGACGTCGCAGGCGATCCGGAAGGTACATTCCGAAAGCTCCGGCAGGACGTGCTCGGAGGAGATGGATGCGATCTGTGCCAGCCCCTGGGCTCCCGGAGGGATCTGGTTTCCGTCCCGGTCCAGGATCCCATATCCCAGGGCCTGGAGCATTCCTGCGCCTCCGTCATTGGTGGCGCTGCCGCCGATGCCCACGATGAATCTGCGGCAGCCCTTCTGGATGGCAGCCCGGATCACCTCACCGACCCCAAAGGTGGTGGTTTTCATAGGATCCTTTTCTGCATCCGGAACCAGGGTGATCCCGGCGGCTCCAGACATTTCAATGATAGCCGTGCCGCTTTCCGGAAGGATGCCATACTGGCAGTCCACAGGCCTTCCCATGGGACCGGTGACGGTTACTGTTTCCAGGGTGCCTCCCATGCCGCAGGCCAGGGCCTCCACGGTCCCTTCCCCTCCGTCGGCCAAAGGCCGGACGTTTACAGCGGCGTCTTTGTATACACGCCGGATCCCTTCTTCAATGGCATGGCCGGCCTCCAGGGAAGAGAGGCTGCCCTTCAGGGAATCAATGGCAATGGTAATATTCATAATACTCTCCTTAAGATTGTTGCTTTTCCATAACAAAGTTGGTAAGTAGGATGCCCTGGCGTTCCACCTGCTGTTCCTTTATGAGCCGGTAGCCCCGTTTTTCAAAAAAGGGTCTGGCGGTGATGGAAGCGTGGGTGGTGATGAGACCGGAAACAGACGACTCCAGCCGGTCGCAGAGGACAGAGGCAATGCCTTTTCCCTGGAAATCCCTGTGGACGTACAGCCGGTCCAGGTATCCGGAGGGATCCATGTCTCCAAATCCGGTAATAACGCCGTTTTCCTCAGCCACCAGAGTAAAATGCGCCGTCAAAGAGCGGTCCCACGCTTCCAGGTCTACGGTTCCTGTGGCCCATGCGTTCAGCTGCTGCTCGGTGTAATTCTTTGCGTTGACCGTGTGGACCGTCTCATAAAATAAGCGGGCCAGGGCCTCGCAGTCCTCTGGCTGATAGGGACGGATGATCATGGATTTTCCTCCTTTTGCACACGGCCCGCGTTTTTCCGCAGGCCGTGAGAATGGATCCTAATATGTATCCAGTGGAGGCATTACGCTGTCCGGCAGCGGGCAGGTGTAATGGCCGCCGTTGCGTTTTGTGACCTCCTTTTTTGGCCGCTTCGATGACGTCCGGCCGGTCCATGGTGCGGACACAGGCCAGAGCCATGACCCTTGGCGGCGGTTAAAAGGCCCTTATGGGCCAGGGGGCTGCAGGGGTCTGGGCAACCATCTGCCAGGAATGGCCCACATTGCCGATGCAGGCTGTGGCGATGTTGATATTCAGGGGTGGGAGCCGCATAGCCCACATCGCCCACATCGGTGGAGCCGGCAGTCAGCTTGATCTTGTCGGGATTAAAGGGATGGATCTCTGAATCCAGGGGGGCCGTTCCAGGATCTCCTCCAGCCGGTCCTCACCGAAGACCTCGATGATCTGGCTTTTGATGTTTTCCATGGTCACCGGCGGGTAGGTATTTAAAAATTCCCGGGCCATGGCGTAGTCGTCCTCATCCCATTTAGGCGCGCCTACCTCCTTCATACATTCGTCGGCGACGGCGGCCAGGGCGTTGTTGGGGATATATTCGGTGAAGGCCATGGCCAGCTCGCAGTCCACAGTGGTATCGGTCATAATGGAGGCGCCCCGGGCCACGTTTTTCACACGCTCAAACAGATCGCCTTTACCTGGGAGACCCATGGAGAACGGACCTCATAGCGGATCACGGCATGGTCCTGGACCACGTTGGGGGCGGTCCTCCTGCGTCAATGTAGGCGTAGTGGATCCTGGCCTCCGGGATCATATGCTCCCGCAGATAATTGCAGCCCACGTTCATCAGCTCCACCGCGTCCAGGGCGCTGCGGCCCAGATGGGGAGAACCGCCGGCATGGGAGGAGACGCCTTTAAACTCAAAGTTTGCTCCCATGATGGCATTGCTGTGATTGCATTCCACGGCGTTGATGGTGGCTGGATGCCAGGTGTATACAAAATCCACGTTGTCGAACATCCCGGCCCGGGCCATGAACTGTTTGGATCCGGCGCCTTCCTCGGAGGGGCAGCCGAAGTAGATGATGGTGCCGTCCTTTTTATTTTCCACCAGATATTCCTTTACAGCCAGTACGGCGGCCAGGGGAACCGGTGCCCAGGGCGCTGTGCCCGCAGCCGTGGCCAGGCGCTCCGGCTTCCACCGGCTCCTTCCGGGGAGGCGGCCTTCTGGCTCAGGGAGGAGAGAGCGTCATATTCCCCCAGGATGCCCATGACCGGCTTTCCGGAACCGTAGGAGAAGGTTCCTGTGAAGCAGGTGGGGATCCCCGGCGTCTCCAGTGGTGACTGAAAAGCCCTCGTCCTTCAGGATCTGGCAGAGGAGGTCCGCAGAACGGGTCTCATGGTAGGCAAGCTCCGCGTATTCCCAGATCCTGTCGTTGGCGTCCAGGATCATCTGGGATTTCTGGTCGATGACATGTTCGAGAAACTCCAGGTCTTTCATCATATATTCCGTCCTTTCTGTACACATTATAGAATCTATTATAAAACCAGATCCATGTTAAGTAAATAATAAGATGAAACTTTCAATCGGCTTTCAATAGGCCTGCGGATGAGACTGTTTACTGGCCCATCAGTGAGCGGAGGCAGGATTTCTGACAATTCAGCTCCGGGCCGCCGCGGCGATTTCTGCGGCAATCCTGCGGCAGCCATTTACCAGGGACTGCCAAAATGGTATAATGTCTGAGATAACAGACATTATACCATCGCGCATCTGGTTTCTGCGCACACCGCAGGAATCCAGGCGCACAATTCCCCCGGAGGGGTACCGTGTCCGATGGATGGACAGATGAGGAGCCGGCTCTGGAAAAGGAGGAATGCCAATGGCAAAACGGATCTACGTGGCTGACGATGAAAAAAAATATCTGCTTTCTGATCCAGAATTTTCTGGAAAAAAGAGGGCTTTGAGGTAAGATGCTTTGAGGACGGGGAATCGATCCTGGCGGCCTGTGAGGAGCAGATGCCGGATCTCTGTATCCTGGACGTGATGATGCCGGGAATGGACGGGCTGACCGTATGTACCAGGATCCGGCAGAAGAGTCATGTGCCGATCATTATCGTTTCGGCCAAGGACTCTCCTCTGGACCGGATCACCGGGATCACTTTGGGAAGTGACGACTATCTGGTGAAGCCGTTTCTTCCGCTGGAGCTGGTCACCCGGGTCAAGGCCCTGTTCCGCCGGGTGGACGCTTTTCCGGCCAGGAGGAGGAAAACAGCGAGAACCTGGAGCTGGGGGACATCGTCCTGTACCCGGGCAGGAGGACTGCTAGCCTTAAGGGGAGAGGAGTTTGCCCTGACTCCCCTGGAATTCGATTTCTTGCGTCATATGCTGGAGCATCCGGAGCACGCTGCCAGCCGGGATGACCTGTTAAAGGCCCTGTGGAAGGTGGACAGCAAAGAGGTGGACACCAGGGCGGTGGACGATATGGTGAAGCGCCTGCGGAAAAAAATGAAGGAACAGAACAGTGCAGTGAAGATCGAAACTGTATGGGGATATGGGTTCAGACTGACGGCCGGAGGCGATGAATGAAGCTGAGTATCCGCATGAAGATCTTCCTCCCGGTGGTGATCCTTCTGATCGGCTTTCCTCTGGCTACCTGGGCGACACTCCGGTATTCCCTGGAGGTCCATATGAACTTCAACGCCCGCAGGGACCTGGAGGCGATGGTAAGGACTGTGGATGGGGTCCTGGAGGAGCCGGAGGACGGCGAAGAAGGGGATACGGTCTTAAGCCGTCTGAGGGATGCGGTCCAGACCGGAGCCGGGGGAGGCCCGGATGCTTGTGGTCAGTGAGAAATACCGGGTGGTATATCCAAAAACTTTGACGACCAGGCGGATATGTCCCAGATCTACTCGGCCTTTCTGAATGCGGCCACAGATGATGAAAGCTTCTGGGAGCAGGATAAGATCCTGGAGGAGACCATAGAGGAAAAGGAATATCTTCTATATTATAAGTATGTGACGCCTTCAGAACGGGAAAAGGACCAGAAGGTGCGCCACATCCTCCTGTACTGTCCGGTCCATGACACAACGGCCATGATGGATCAGATCACACGGGTGGTGCTTCTGACCATGAGCGTCATCGCCGCCGCTGCCATCGCCTTATTCTGGCTGGTGGCCGGCAGTATTTCCGTACCGGTCCAGCGGCTCTGTGAAGCCGCCAGGGGATCGGTGAGAAAAAATTCAAGAGAAGTGGAGACCGGGGCCACGGTGAAGGAGCTGTGCGAGCTGGAGGGCGAGATCAACCATATGCAGGAGAAGCTGGCCCAGGCAGACCAGGCGGAGCGCACATTTTTTTCCAGAACGCTTCCCATGAGCTTCGGACGCCGCTCATGTCCATCAGCGGCTATGCCCAGGGGATCCAGTGCGGGGGTATTTGAGGATGTGGCCCAGGCGGCCTCCGTGATCCTGGATGAGAGCACCCGGCTCACAGAGGTAGTGGACGGGATCCTTACGCTGACCAGGATGGACCAGCTTAGATACCAGGTGGTTCCGGTGGAGCTGGCAGTCAACGGCTTCATCGAAGAGCGGCTGGAGTGTCTGGAGGGCTTTGCCTACTCAAAAACATAAAGCTGGTATTTCAGCCGGGGGAGGAGCATAAGATCATTACTGACGCCATGCTCCTGGAGCGGGCGTTCTCCAATGTGATGTCCAACTGTATCCGGTATGCTGGGACCCAGGTGGCTGTGGCGGTGCGGGAAAAGGAGGGGGGATATCCTTATTACGGTGACCGACGACGGGCCTGGGTTTCCAGAGGGCGGTACGGAGCATCTGTTTGACCGGTTCTACAAGGGCAAGGGGCGGAAACCATGGACTGGGTCTGGCCATTGCAAGGTGCTCCCTGGAGTACATGGGCGGCAGCGTGCGTGCGGCAGACACACAGAAGGGCGCAGAATTTGAGATCACACTGCCGCAGGATTGCCGCAGCTTTGCCCCAGATGAGGGACAGAAATGTGATACTATGGAACATATAAAGGAGGAAGCGGAATGAAAAGGATATTCTTTATTTTCAGCCTGTTGCTCTGCCTTCTTTCTGTTCCTGTCACCGGATTCGCAGCGGAGACGGATGAGGAACAGGTAAAATACGAGGATGCGACTGCCGATAATATGAAAGAGATGTTAAAGGGCAGTATCGCACTGGATAAGATCAGCGCAGAGAACAAGGAGTCCCTTTTAAACTGGCTGGAAGCAGAAAACAAACCCGAAGAGGCGAAAAAGCTGGTGGATAAGATCCAGAAGCTCCAGGAGGACCAGGAAAAGGACCAGGAGAGTATGGATCCGTATACAAAGGCGAAAAAAGACCTGTGATAAGAAGCTGAATGCGGAGGGAGCCAATGCGGCTCTGAGAATATCATCCGGATCCAGAAAGACCGGCTGGAGGATCAGGAAGAGGTAAAAAAAGCTCTGGAAGGACGTGGAAAAGCTGCTGAAAAAGTAGGCCGAGACAGAACAGAGCGGATACTGAAAAGATAAAATGGCTGTGGAGTGGCGGCACTCTGCGGCCATTTTGTGTATTCCGCACAATTTTATCTCTTAAAACACTGGAAATATAAGACAAAGTATGATTAAATAGAAGTAGCGCAGTATCCGGCCGGCCGGAAGGAGGACCGCCTGCGGCGCATGCAGATAAGAAGAAAGGAAGGTAACAGTATGGAAACAATGGACGATTTCAGGGAAGAGCTGGAAGCCTCCTTTAAGAAAATACGAGTGGGCGACGTGGTCACAGGTACAGTGATCGACGTGACCGAGGACCAGGTGATCGTGGACCTTAAGACCTACGCGGACGGAGTGATCCGGAAAGAGGATCTGAGCGAGGATCCGGATTTTAATATGCAGGGAAGCGGTCCACCCCTGGAGATGAGATCACCGCAACGGTGATGGCTACCAACGACGGCGAAGGAAATATGGTCCTTTCAAAGAAAGAGGCCAACGCAGTCCTGGCCTGGGATAAATTAAAGAAGCTGATGGAGGAGCGTACCGTTGTTAAGGTAAAGATCAGCGAGGTGGTCAATGCCGGAGCCGTTGCGTATCTGGAGGGGATCCGCGGCTTTATCCCCGCGTCCCGTCTGTCTGACGAGTATGTGGAGGACTTAAAGGAGTGGGATGGAAAGACCATTGAGGTGACCGTGATCACTGCTGATGAGGAGGAACGCCGTCTGGTGCTTTCAGGACGGGAACCGGCCCGGGAGAAAAAACAGGCGGAAACAAACAGGAAGATCGAAAAGTGTGAGGTGGGAGCTGTTATGAATGGTACAGTGGAGACCATAAAGCCCCTATGGCGCCTTCGTGGCCCTGGAGAACGGCCTCACAGGCCTGCTTCATATCTCCCAGATCAGCACCCAGAGGATCAAGCATCCGGGAGCTGTCTTAAAGGAAGGCCAGGAGGTAAGGGTGAAGATCCTTTCCACTGCTGACAATAAGATCAGCCTCAGCATGAAGGTACTGGCAGAGGAAACGGCAGAGGCTGAATCCCACAGCACCTACGATTATAAAGAAGAAGGCCAGGCAAGCACAGGCCTTGCCGCTCTTTTAAAGAATATCAAGTTATAAGACCAGGAAACAGAATATAAGAAAATAGGAAGCAGTTTCCTGCCCTGTGCAGAGAGGGGGGCAGCAGTATGACAAAAGATCCAAAATCCTTTGAACAGGTGGACCAGTGGAAAACGACCATGTTTTTATACAGCTCTGCGCTGAAATCGATCAACACCAAGATCGAGATCCTGAACAATGAGTTCATCCAGTTGTATAATTATAACCCCATCGAACATATCACATCCCGGCTGAAAACGCCGTCCAGTATTGTGAAAAAGCTTCAGAACGACGGCATTGACGTTACCATCGATAATATGGTGGAATACTTAAACGATATCGCAGGGATCCGGATCATCTGCTCATTCATGTCGGATATTTATCCCATTGCGGATATGATCGCCCGGCAGGCAGATATCACGGTGCTCCATGTGAAGGACTACATCAAGTATCCCAAATCCAACGGCTACAAGAGCTATCATATGGTGGTGACGATCCGGTATATCTGACCGATGGAAAGATGGATACAAAGGTCGAGATCCAGATCCGCACCATTGCAATGGATTTCTGGGCTTCCCTGGAGCACAAGATCGCATATAAATTTGAAGGAAACCCGCCGGATTATCTGGAAACAGAGCTGAAGGCCTGCGCCGATATGGTGGATATGCTGGATGCAAAAATGTTTTCCCTGAACCAGGCGATCATGGAGATCGGCCGGACCCGGAGAGAAGAGGCCGAAAAAAAAGCTGGAGGAAGAGCGTCTCCAGGAGGAGGCCAGGCAGCAGGCCCAGCGGGCGCGGGAGATCGTGGAAGGACAGAAGGCGGGACAGGGCACGGAACCGGAAAACGGAGGAAAGGCATGAAGGCTGTACTTCAGAGAGTTACGGAAGCGTCCGTCCGCGTGGACGGGGAGGTGATCGGATCCATTGGAAAGGGATTTTTATCCTCCTTGGCGTATCCGACGAGGACGACGAGGCCGTCGCAGATAAAATGGCAATAAGATCTGTAAATTAAGGATCTTTGAGGATGAAAATGGAAAGACCAACCTGTCCTTAAAAGGATGTGGGAGGGGGGTGCTGGTGGTGAGCCAGTTCACCCTGTATGCAGACTGCCGGAAGGAAACCGTCCCAGCTTCATCGGGCGGGAGCGCCGGCAGAGGCAGACCGGCTTTATGAATATTTCATGGACCGGTGCCGGACCCATGTGGATAGGGTGGAGCATGGAAGATTCGGCGCAGATATGAAGGTATCCCTGGTGAACGACGGGCCCTTCACACTGATGCTGGACAGCAGGGGAGCTGTTTAAATAGCGGTCTGGCGGGTCTGCACACAGCTTGTGCGGACCATAAGAACATACAGGTTACGATCCAGATAAAGAGAAAAAGAGGAGAGAGCATCATGAATGGAAAAAAGATTTAGAGAAAGAGCTTTTTATGGGAAGCCCCCCCACATTGCAAAGGGAGGCTCCGCAGAGAGAGGAGGAGGCTTCCGCCTTCTGTGAGGGAGCTATAAGGCGTTCTTAAACGCCGGAAAGACTGAAAGAGAATGCGTAAAGGCCGCAGTGGAGCTTTTAGAAAAGGCCGGCTACCGGGAATTTGATCCCAAGGCCTCCTACAAGGCTGGAGACAAGGTATACTGGAACAACCGGAAAAAAGCCCTGGCTGCAGCCACCTTCGGAACCCTGGGGATGGAGGAGGGCCTTAGAATGAACGGTGCCCACATCGATTCCCCCAGACTGGACTTAAAGCCCAATCCGCTGTTTGAGCAGGCCGATATCGCTTACTTAAAGCCCCACTACTACGGCGGGATCCGCAAATACCAGTGGGGGGAGCCACTCCGCTGGCTATGCACGGTGTGGTTGGAAAGAAGAACGGCGAGATGGTGGAGATCTCCATCGGTGAAAAAAAGAAGGAGAGCCCCAGTTCTGCATCACAGACCTTCTCCCCCACCTGGCCTCTGAGCAGAATGGAAGAAAGCTGGGCGAGGGCTTAAAGGGCGAAGAGTTAAACATCATTGTCGGCTCCATCCCGTTCATGGGCGAGGATGACGAGAAGATCAAGACTCCCGTAAAGCTTATGGCCATGAAGCTGTTAAATGAAATGTACGGGATCCACAGAAAAAAGACTTTACAAGAGCGGAGATCGAAATGGTACCGGCTTACAAGGCTGTGGATGTGGGCCTGGACAGGAGCCTGGTGGGCGCTTACGGACAGGATGACAGAGTCTGCGCCTATACGGCTCTGATGGCAGAAACGGGGACAAAGGCCCCGGCTCATACGACGCTGACGATCCTGGCTGACAAGGAGGAGATCGGTTCTGCCGGAAACACTGGCCTCAATTCCGATTTCGTGCTCCATATCATTGAGGATCTGTGCCAGACAGCCGGTGCAGATCTGAAAACAGTTTTAAGGGCGTCCCTGTGCCTGTCCTCCGATGTGAACGCAGCATACGATCCCACCTTTGCCTCCGTATACGAGGAGAGAAACTCCAGCGCCATCAATAAGGGCTGTGTTCTCACAAAATATACAGGAGCCAGAGGAAAATCCGGCAGCAACGACGCCAGCGCAGAGACCATGGCCAAGGTGATCCAGATCATGGATGAAAACGGCGTATACTGGCAGACCGGCGAGCTGGGAGCCGTGGACGTGGGAGGCGGCGGAACCATCGCCCAGTTTGTGGCCCATATGAATGTGGAAGTGGTGGATCTGGGAGTTCCGATCCTTTCCATGCACGCTCCCTTTGAGCTGGCCTCTAAGCTGGATGTTTACAACACTTATAAAGCATTTAAGGCATTCTACAAATAAGACGGGACATATGCCCCCTCCCCGAGGACGACTCTTTTCCTCTGGGGAGGGATCTGTTTCTGAATGCGGCAGTTCAGCTGTGTATCTTAAAAAATTCTATGAAATCCCTTTATTTCCCTTTCTGTTTATGGTAAAATCGGCTGAACAGCCATGAAAGGAATTGAGAAAAATGATAAGAAGAAAACTTATAACAGCCGGTTTTGTGATCGCCATGGCAGCCATGGTCATGTCTGGATGCAAGAGCGGAGGTACGGATAAAGAGACAACGGCGGCAGTGGCCGGAGAGACGGCGGGAAGCCAGGAGAGCGGGACTGCCTCTGGTGAAACAAAATCGGAGGAGGAGCTGACCGATGAGGCCAGCCTGGAGCTGGGAAATTATAAGGGGCTGACCCTTACGGCCGTGAGGGCTGGAGTGACCGACGAGGACCTGGAGGCGGAGCTGGAAAACCTGAAGGGACAGTATCCGGCGGAGGTCACCGGACGTGCAGCTAAACTGGGCGATGTGGCCAATATTGACTACGTAGGGACCAAGGACGGCGAGGCCTTTTCCGGCGGGACTGCGGAGGGCTTTGACCTGGCCCTGGGAAGCGGCACCTTCATCGACGGTTTTGAGGACGGCGTTGTGGGAATGAACGTGGGAGAGGAAAAAGACCTGAACCTCACATTCCCGGAAAATTATAAGAGTGCAGATCTGGCGGGACAGGAAGTGGTATTCCATGTGACCCTGAATGCCATTAAGAACGCAGAGGAGACCGCCATTGATGATGCTCTGGCAAAAAGAGCTATGGACGACGAGAACGCTACCCTGGGACCAGTTAAGGAGCCAGGTGTATGGCGGCCTCGAAAACCAGGCGGAGAGCAATTTCTTTAATGAGGCTGGAAGCGAGCTCTTAAACCAGGCCATTGAAAATTCCAAGGTCACCTGCGATCCTGACGCTGTGGACGATATGTATGACCAGCTTGTGACCACATACACTGCCTATGCAGGCCAGTATGGAATGGAGCTGGAGGAGTTCTTAAGTATGTTCCTTCAGACCGATAAGGCGGGCTTACGGGCCACTGCGGAGAACCTGGTGAAGCAGGAGATGGTGCTCAACGCCATTATTGAAGCCGAGGGATCAAGGCTACGGATGAGGAAAAGGATAAGCTGGCCCAGATGAATTATTTTGCCGACGCCGAAGAGATGGTCTCCACCTACGGGGAGGAGTCTGCCAACCGTCTGTTCCAGATGGGAGCCGCGTATTACTATCTGATCGACAATGCCGTACAGGGAGCGCCTGCCGGGGCAGGGGAGACTGTGGAAGGCCATACAGAATCCCAGGCAGCAGAGACGACGGCTCCTTAGGAAATGGATGCGGATACCATATGAAAAGAAAAGCCTTATTTTTTTTGATATTGACGGAACGCTTCTGAGCGATCATAAAAAGAGAGCTGCCGGAAAGCGCGGCCCGGGTCATTGCCCAGGCGCGCCGGGCGGGCCATCTGGTATTTATCAATTCTGGACGGGCCCGATGCCTGATGCAGGAGGTGGAGGCGGCTCTTCCGGTGGACGGCTACCTCTGCGGCTGCGGTACTTACCTGGAGATCCAGGGGAAAAAGGTCCTCCACCATGTGATCGGGGAGAGAGCGGAGGCTGGAGCTCCAGAAGAGCATCCTGACCCATGATCTGGATGGGATCCTGGAAGGGCCGGAGGGCTGTGCCGTACAGAGCCAGGTTTCCCGTCTGGAGGAGATGGAGCGGGTCAAGGAGCTGTTTATAAAAGTGGTGTGGTCCGTCCGTGGACTGGAAGAAGGAAGCGGCGGAGTTTGATAAATTCTGTGTTCTGGCAGATGAAAAGAGTGATGTGGACGGATTCTTAAGATCCCTGGCTCCGGATATGGCGTACATAGACCGGGGACGCGGGCTTTATGAATGTGTACCCGCAGGCTATGACAAGGCCACGGCCATGGAATTTATCCTGAAGTATTTCCGGATCCCCCGGAGGAATCCTATGCCTTTGGAGACAGCGCCAACGATCTGGCTATGATCCAGTACGCCGGACATTCGGTGATCATGGGGCAGCATGACAGGATCCTGGAACCCTATGCATCTTTTATCACGAAAAATGTGGAAGATGATGGAATTGCATTCGCTTTCGAGAAACTTAAAATTGTCTAATTTCAATAAAAAAATATAATTTATGTCGAAAATTGCGAGCGATTTTCCTTCACTTAATGAAAGAAATGTATTAAGATAGGCTTGCGCACATGACGAATGCGAAGGGGGCCAGACGATGAGAATGGAGGAACGGCTTGCTGCCCTGGAGTATGAGAACAGAAAACTCCGGGCAGACAACGAAAAGCTTCATGCCATCCTGAAACAGATGCAGATCACGCTGAACCGGCTGATCAGCTGCTATATTGTTGAAGCCAGACGATGAATGACTGAAATGGGAAAAGGGGCGCTGACCTGTATGGCAGCAGCCCCTTTCTGAACGGATCAGCGGATGATCCCGTTGGTATCGGTGACCCAGATCTTTCCGTTGGCGTCTTTGAAGTCTTTATGCCCCCGTCCCAGCTCCGGCTTTTCAGAGGAGGTGGAGGAAGAGGAGGCTCTCTGGATATTTCCGGTGGTATTAACAAGATAAGAGGTTCCGTTTAAGTCTGCGGGAGCATACCGCTGGTCCGCAGGCGCGTCCTGACGTTTTCCGTTGATATAGAGCGTGTTGTCTCTCAGACCGTGGTAGCCCTGGCCCTTTTTCTCACCATCCGTGTGGAAGAGCCAGCTTTCGGTCTCTCCAGTTTCTTCGTTATAGATACTCTGCTTTCCTGTCTTCATGACGCCGTCGTCGCCAAAGAAGAAGTTGGCGATGGAGTCTCCTTCCAGGTTTACGACCTGGCGGCCAGTCTGCATTTCACCCAGCTCGTTGAACGCATATTTTTTCCCTGGATCGTAAAAAGCTCGTTTCCTTTTCTGGAGGCGTGATATGGGCGGCCTTCTTTAAAAATAGAAGGTAAAGGTCTCGTCTGTCTGATGGATCCCCTGGATCCCTTCCATGATCCGCCATCCCTCGGCACGTTTTCCGTCGCCGTCCTTTCCATAATACTGATAATCCGCAATGGAGCCGGAGGCGGCGTTGCTGTCTGTGGAAACCTCTGTTTCCGGCATCTTCACCCAGCCCGTCTGCATCTTCCCGTCGATGAAGGTATAATAGTCGTCGCCGATCTTTTTGTCATACTGGTTTTCTACCATCCTTCCATCGGAATTAAAATAATGCCAGCTTTCGGAGGCTCCGGGACTGGAAGCGTTTTCCTCCAGCTTCACCCAGCCGGTCTTCATGCGTCCGTCGGTTTCACCGCCCAGGTAATAGACGGCTCCGTCGATGACGGTCTTACCAGTGGCCATGTGGCCGGATTCGTTGAAATAATACCAATTTTCATTTAATTTTATCCATTTAGAAATAACAGATTTTCCGTTTTTATCAAAATAGTACCAATATGAAGCCGGAGTTTCCGGGGAGTCCATTTCGTCCTCATTCTGAGCTCCACCCAGGTGTTTTTCACCATTTTTCCGTCTTCCCCACGTAATAATCGTCGATCTTCTGGTTTCTGGCGATGGAGCCCTCCTCGTCCAGATAATACCAGTCGTCTCCGTTCTTCTCCAGGAATCCGTGGTGAGATACCCGTCCTCATCGTAGTAGGCCAGCTGGCCGTTTTCCCTCAGTCCAGCCATAAGAAGCGGCCAGTACCCTGCCTGTGTGGTCCAGGCCGGAAAAGGCAGGGGTCAGGGCCATAATGGCAGCGGCAGACAGAACTGCAAAATATTTTGTCTGTTTTTTTCATAATCGATTCTCTCCTTTTTTGTGGTCCGCACCAGAAAATGCGGGCGGTTGTTCCTACGCGGTGATTATAACAGCGGTTTATGGGAGAAATCCAGTGAGGGTTGCTGGCAGAGCTGCCAGTCTGTGACAGATACCGAGGCCTACAATGAATGAATGACTGGACTGGACGGGTGTGATGTGGTACAATGTCTGCAAAGCGGACATTGTACCGCGTGTCTGAAGGAACAGGTATATCATGTACAGGCGCAGTGCGCTGGAGAGGAGTATACGTTTTTATGAGAATGAAAGTTTCCGACTACATTGCAAGGAAGCTGGTGGATGAGGGGATTTCTGATGTATTCATGGTCACCGGAGGCGGGGCCATGCATCTGGACGACGGCCTGGGCCATGAGCCGGGCCTCCACTGCACCTTTAACCACCATGAGCAGGCGTGTGCCATTGCGGCGGAATGCTACGCCAGGATCCACAATAAGATCGCTGCGGTCTGCGTGACCACAGGACCAGGCGGGACCAACGCCATCACCGGCGTGGTGGGCGGCTGGCTGGATTCCATCCCCATGCTGATCCTGTCCGGACAGGTCCGCTACGATACCACAGCCAGGAGCACAGGCCTTGGGATCCGCGCACTGGGAGACCAGGAGTTTGAGATCACAAAGGCCATTGACTGCATGACAAAATATTGTGAAATGGTCATCGATCCCATGCGGATCCGCTTCTGCCTGGAAAAGGCCCTGTATCTGGCCCAGACCGGAAGACCCGGCCCCTGCTGGCTGGATATCCCCTTAAACGTCCAGGGAGCATATGTGGAGACAGAGGAGCTTTTGGGCTTTGATAAAAACGATTACGAGGCAGGCGGCACCGGCTGGTCCGTCCATGGCTCCGGCTGCGACGGCTGCGGTCTCTGTGCAGGAAAGCTGATCCAGGGAAAACCTGCCATGATCCCAGAGGATGAGGCTGGAAAAGGTGAAAAGAGAGAGCTGCTTCCGCCGTCCGTATCCCTGGATCTGGCCAGAGAGATCGTGAAAAAGGTGAGAGAGGCCAAGCGTCCTGTGATCAATGCCGGAAACGGCATCCGTATCGGAAAGGCCTTTGACGTATTCCAGAGAGTGGTTGAAATGCTGGGGATCCCGGTGGTCACCGGCTGGAACAGCCTGGACTGCATGTACGACTCCCATCCCTTTATGTGGGCCGGGCGGGCCATATGGGCGACCGTCCCGGAAACTTCGCCGTACAAAACTGTGATCTTCTCCTGTCCCTGGGAAGCCGTCTTTCCATCCGTCAGGTGGGCTACAACTATCCGACCTGGGCAAGGGAAGCTTATGTGATCTATAATGATATCGATGCAGAGGAATTAAAGAAGCCCACAGTCCATGTGGATATGCCGGTCCATGCCGATGTAAAGGATCTTCTGGAGAAGATGGAAATGGTCCTGGAGGTAGAGGCTGTGTCCGCAGACGGAGGCCCCAAAGATAAGGAAGCTGTGGACTGGTGGATCTCCCGCTGCCAGCAGTGGAAGGAAAAATATCCGGTGGTGCTCCCGAAGCACTATGAAGCCGGAGAGGATCAGCCGGCCAACATCTATGCCGCCATCAAGGAGATCAGCAGAAGGGCTGAGGAGGATCAGATCACGGTGGTTGGAAACGGCTCCGCCTGCGTGGTGGGCGGTCATGCCTACGAGATGAAGAAGGGGGGCAGCGGTTCATCAGCAACTCTGCCATCGCTTCCATGGGCTATGACCTTCCGGCGGCCATCGGCGCCTGTCTGGCAGACCATACAAAGGATATCATCCTGGTGACCGGCGACGGAAGCCTTCAGATGAACCTGCAGGAGCTGCAGACCATTATCCACAACCATCTGCCAATTAAGATCTTCCTGATCAACAACGGCGGCTATCATTCCATCCGCCAGACCCAGAAGACCCACTTCCATGAGCCGTTGGTGGGCATCGGCGTGGACAGCGGAGACTTAAGCTTCCCGTCCATGTGGAGAAGCTGGCCTGGGCATACGGCTATCCATACGTGGCCGCCCATCACAATTCCCAGCTGGGAGAGGCTGTGGAACAGACTCTGGCCACAGACGGTCCTGTGATCTGTGAGATCTTTGTGGATATGGAGCAGAATTTTTGAACCCAAGGCTGCTGCCAAGATGCTGCCGGACGGAACCATGGTCTCCGTGCCTCTGGAGGATCTGGCCCCCTTCCTTCCGGAAGAGGAGCTGGCAGAAAACATGATCATTCCCATGATCAAGCCCCAGTAAAGCCCCATTAGGGAGAAGTATATGAGAATCGTTATCACCGGCGCCACAAGTTTTGTTTCTGGCGCCGCTGCCATTCAGGAACTTTTTAGAAAACGGTCATGAGGTGTACGCCGTGGTCCGTCCGTCCTCCAGGAAGCTGGAGACACTGACCGGCCAGGAAGCCGGGAAAAAATGCCTTAAGGGAGGGGCGTCTGCACATTGTGGAAAATGACCTTTCCGCCCCGGAGCTTCTGACAGAGAAGATCCAGGGCTCTGCGACGCCTTCTGTCATTTTGGCTGGGGCGGATCCGGAAGCGGGGCCAGGACCGGGGAGCAGCTCCAGGAGGAAAATCTGCGGGCCTCCTGGATACGGTCCGGGCTGCAAAGGCGCTGGGCTGGCGGTTCCTGTTTTCCGGCTCCCAGGCGGGAGTACGGAATGCATCAGACCAGGATGACGGAGGAAAACGGAATGCGCGCCCAGATCGGCCTATGGAAGCCAAGCTCGGATGCGGGAGACAGGGAGGCGCTTTGTAAGGAACTGGGGATACGCTATATCCACCTCAGGATCTTCAGTGCCTACGGTCCTGGCGACCATCCGTGGACGCTGGTGGAATCCTGCCTGGACGCCTTTACTGGAAATGCGGCCCTTTCTCTGGGGGCCTGCACCCAGAAATGGAATTTTATTTACATTACCGATCTGGCAAAGGCGGTGCGGGCGCTTTTTGGAGACGCCGGAAGCGGCCTTTTGAGGGACTCGGAAATCCGGTCTTTAACGTGGCCGGGGACGATACCAGGCCATTAAAAGAGTTCGTGGAGGAGATCCACAGGCTCTGCAAAGGAGGCGGAAACTGCCTGTACGGAGACAGGAAGGAGAACGCCGAAGGGGCCGTTAATCTGATCCCGGATATTGGAAAGATCTGCCGGATCACCGGCTGGAAACCGGAGACGGCCTTTGGAGAAGGGATAAAAAGACCCTGGAAAGCCGATAAATATTGACAAATCCTTTTTTTTGGATACAATGATAAAAGCTAAAGGTACTAAACGGCGAAACGCCGAGTAAAAAGAAAGAGACAGACACAAAATGAAAAAAATCAGCGTATTGATCCCATGCTACAACGAAGAAGAAAACGTGGGACCCATCAGCGATGCCGTCATCGACATCATTACCCGCGAACTTCCCATGTACGACTATGAGCTGGTGTTCATTGACAACGACTCCACGGACAGCACAAGACCTCTTCTGCGGGAGCTGTGCAAAAAGAACCCGAAGATCAAGGCTATTTTCAATGCCCGGAATTTCGGTCAGTTCAATTCGCCGTATTATGGGGATCCTCCAGGTGACAGGCGACTGCGTGATCTCCATGGTGGCCGACTTCCAGGATCCGGTGGAGCTGATCCCCCAGTATGTCCATGAGTGGGAGAACGGCTATAAGATCGTCATCGGCATCAAGACCAGCAGCAAGGAGAATCCGTTCATGTACTGGCTCAGGAGCTGCTACTATAAGCTGATCCGCCGTCTTTCTGACGTGGAGCAGATCGAGCACTTCACCGGCTCCGGCCTTTACGACCGCCAGTTCATCGAGGTGTTAAGGAACCTGGACGACCCCACGCCGTTTTTGCGCGGCATCGTGGCGGAGCTGGGCTTTAAGCGGAAGGAGATCCCCTACGAACAGCCGAAACGCCGGGCCGGAAAGACCCATAACAATTTTTACCGCTTGTTTGATGCGGCCATGCTGAGCTTCACTTCTTATACGAAGGCAGGGCTGCGGCTGGCGACGTTCTTTGGCGGGTTCTGTGCGGCTGCAAGCTTCGTTATCGGCATCATCTACCTGGTGATGAAGCTGTTATACTGGGATCGTTTTGCTGCCGGCATGGCGCCGCTTCTCATCGGCGTGTGCTTTCTGGGATCAGTACAGATCTTTTTTCATTGGCCTTCTGGGCGAATATATCATGAGCATCAACACCCGCGTCATGCACCGTCCTCTGGTGATCGAGGAGGAGCGGATCAACTTCGGCGGCGGACAGGACGGGGAAGCAGGATCAGAGATGGAGTAATATGAAATATAGCGTAGACGTGGTGCGTATCCGCGAGAACGCCATCCAGCTCAACGGATGGGCCATAGGAAAAACGCCGGAATCGAAGATCACATATGAGGTAGAGGACGGGGACCACAGGCCCCTGGTTTCAAATACGTGTCCACCAGGCGGGACGACGTGAGCCAGATCTACTTTAAAAAGACCGTGGACCAGGACCTGGGCTTTGACATCCAGTTTCCCTATGAGAGGACGGGACTATTATCTGGTCATCAGCGGCGACGGAAGGAAGGTCCGGGTAAGGTATAACGAGGAGCTGATCGCAAAAAGCGTTCCAGCGTGGCCCATAAGAGACGCCAGAAGATCCTGGACCTGATGAACATGGAAACGGTCCATGTGGCCTGGGATTTCTTTTTAAGGAAAACGGCTTAAAGGCCCTGATCGTGAAATCAAAGCATAAGCTCCAGGGGATCGACAGCGATTATGATTACAGCGAGTGGCAGGAGCTGACAAAGCCCTCAGCGGAGGAGCTGGAGGCCCAGCGGAAGGCCGTATTCCCGTATATGCCGAAGTTTTCCATTGTGATCCCCGTTTATAAGACTCCGGAAAAATATCTGAAGGAAATGCTGGACTCCATCCTGTCCCAGACCTATGGAAACTGGGAGCTTTGCATCGCCGATGGCAGCCCCAAGGGCGAGAGCCTGGAGCGGATGCTCTTAAAGGCATATGCGGAGGAAGGACTCAGGATCCGTTATAAATCCTGGGAGAAAACCTGGGCATCTCCGGAAACACCAACGCGGCCCTGGAGATGGCAGGGGGGATTTTCATCGTCCTGGCGGATCATGACGATATCGTAACAGAAAATGCCCTGTATGAGTGGCGAAGGCGGTGAACGAAAATCCGGGGCAGATGTGCTCTATTCCGACGAGGGACAAGCTGGATATGGACGGCGGAGCCTTATTTGATCCCCATTTTAAGCCGGATTTCAACCCGGACCTTTTAACCAGTGTCAACTATATCTGCCACCTGTTCTTAGCAAAGGGAGCTGGTGGAAAAGACCGGGGGAGGTTTTGTCAGGAGTTTGACGGGGCCCAGGATTATGATTTCATTTTCCGCTGCACGGAGCAGGCAGAGCGGATCGTCCACATCCCTATGGTCTTATATCACTGGCGCTGTCACCAGGATTCCACGGCCAGCAACCCGGAGAGCAAGCTCTATGCCTTTGAGGCAGGAGCCCGCGCCATCATGGCCCATTATGAGCGGATGGGGGATAAAAAGCGGAAAAGGTAGAAAAGGGTGTGGATTACGGGATCTATCATACCACGTTCCAGCTGGACGGAGAGCCCCTGGTATCGGTGATCATCCCCAATAAGGACCACCGGGCAGACCTGGACGCCTGTATCCGTCCCATGCTCCAGAAGGGGACGTATAAAAACCTGGAATTTATCGTGGTGGAAAATAACAGCGCAGAGCCGGAGACCTTCCAGTATTATGAGGAGATCCAGAAGGAGTTTTCCAATGTCCATGTGGTGCGCTGGGAGCGGGAGTTCAACTATTCCGCCATCAACAACTTCGGCGTCACCTTTGCAAAGGGAGAATATCTCCTGTTCATGAACAACGACATCGGGATGATCGCGGAGAACTTTGTGGAAGAGATGCTGGGCTTCTGCCAGCGGGGCGACGTGGGGATCGTGGGAGCCAGACTCCTTTATGAGGGACGACACGATCCAGCACGCCGGCGTGGTCATCGGCTTCGGCGGCATCGCCGGCCATACCTTTATCGGCCTCCATAAGGCGGAAAACAGCTATTTCCACCGGGCCATGTGCGCCCAGGGATTACAGCGCCGTCACTGCGGCCTGTATGATGAGCAAAAAAAAATCAGTGTTTGAGGCAGTGGGCGGCTTCACTGAGGAGGAGCTGGCTGTGGCCTTCAATGATATTGATTACTGCATGAAGGTGCGGGAACAGGGAAAGCTGGTGGTATACGCTCCATACGCGGTGCTGCACCATTACGAGTCCAAGTCCCGGGGCCTGGAGGATACGCCGGAGAAGGTGGCCAGGTTCAACCGGGAGGTGGCTGTCTTTGCCAGGAGATGGCCGGAGATCCTGAAAAACGGGGATCCGTACTATAATCCCAATCTGACCCTGCGGAAGTCTGATTTTCCCTGCGGGATCTCTTAAAAGAGAAGATCGGTGAGCCGTATAAGCTGGAGCTGCGCCGGAATCCGCAGAGTAGCGGGAATTTTTGGAGACCAGTGGACAGAAAGGACAATATGGAGATAAAGACAACCATTATCATTCCCAATTACAACGGCCTTTCCTTCATGGAGCCGTGCTTTGAGTCCTTAAAGGAGCAGACCATCAGGGATTTCAAGGTCCTGGTGGTGGACAACGGTTCCACCGACGGCAGCGTGGAATGGCTGAAGGAGCACCGGGTCCCGTCGATTTTCCTTAAGGAAAATACAGGGTTTTCCGGCGCAGTCAATACGGGGATCCGGGCGGCGGACACGCCCTATGTGCTTCTTTTGAACAACGATACCCGGGTGGAGCCGGGATTTGTGGCGGCCATGGAGCGGGCCATGGACCAGTCGCCGAAGATCTTTTTCCGTCAGCAGCCGGATGATCCAGATGTATCATCCGGAGCTTCTGACGATGCCGGAGACATGTACAGTATCCTGGGCTGGGCGTATCAGAGAGGTGTGGGCCGTTCTGTAAACCTTTACCAGAAGTCCTGCCGGGTCTTCAGCGCCTGTGCCGGAGCGGCCATTTACCGCCGTGCTGTGTTTGATGAGATCGGCCTCTTTGACGAGCTGCATTTTGCCTACCTGGAAGATATCGACGTGGGCTGGAGGGCAAAGCTCTACGGCTATGACAACGTTTACTGTCCGGATGCAGCAGTATATCATGTAGGAAGCGGCACCAGCGGCTCCAGATATAATTCCTTTAAGGTCCGCCTGGCGGCCAGAAACTGCATCTATTTAAATTATAAAAATATGCCGGGCTGGCGAGATCTCTTAAATGCGCAAGATTTCCTGACGCAGCGGGATTTTCGTGAAATATTCATTTCTTTTCAGGAAACCTGCCTGGTGCGCGATTATCGGAAGGTCTGGTGCTAGCGTACATACGGACGGCAAGAAGTGTAAAAAGGGCGTACCGCCCGGAACGGCTTAAAAATTATCTTAAGTATGGAGCTGGAACTTTAGCCGGACATTTCATATGTTCATGAATTTGCTGTGAGACAGATTTTGGAAAAAAAGCAGCATCTGATAAATCGTGAGGAAAAAGGCGGGAGCTGTTACTGGCGCGTATGTGTGGACAGTAAATTTGTGAGTTTGCGCGATGTAAACGGCTGGTCATGGTTTAGTGATGGCACGGAGAAAGGCTGCTTATCAGACAATGTCTTCGAGCGGGCAGCAAAGCGCGGAAAGATGCAGGTAGCTTATGAATTTTGAGGATGATGGAGCCGGAGCGCACTGAGGACGCGCCGCGAGGGCAGAAGCAGCCGTGCCAGTCAGGCAGCACTTCGCGGCAGTTCTGCTTCCGGCAACTGCACGCAGAAGAGCCGTAAGTACAGTTGAAAATAGCCGAGAAAAGCGCAGGCGGGCAGCAGTTCAGCACACCCGGCTACAAAATCGAAGCATGGAAGTGGAAAAAGAGTTCGGGACGCCGCGCAGCCATCGTAAACTGCGCGTCAAAGAAAGCAAGCGCGATCATTGCGCGAGTATCGCCGTGATTAGCCGATGATTCTTGGGCGCGGTGCGTTCCTGGTATATGTATCGGCAGAACCTTCGCCCCGCGCAGAAGATTGATTTCAACGATGTAATTGTGTTGGAGAACGTCAACCGTCCGGTGAACAGATCGATGATAAGTAGCGGGCTGGCGAATGACCGTAAAGCGTGCTTCGGTGTCGATCTGCTAAGTCAGCACGGGCAAAAAGATGCAAATGTCGGAAAATGAACGCGGATGTCAACATGATTACTTGCCAATATCAATCTGTATCGGTATTCCGGGGATAGTCATCTTGAACAACGATAAAACCTTATAATAAGATCAACGCCGTTACGCACAGGGCAATTCCGGAGCAGGCAGTTAAGGCGCTGAATAAGAATCTGGGCCCAACATTACCCAGTATGCGACGTTCAACTTCTGGAAAGCGGTTGCGGATGCCATCAACATTCCAGCGGTGTAGATGTCGAGCTGAGCGATGCAGAGTTCTCCGGATCAATGCCTTCACTATGCGCGAGATCGGTATCGGTTCTCATCAGCTGACCCAGAAGTGGGCAATGTCTGGATGGGTATCCGTAAAGCAGTTGCATACGACGCATCCAAGTTATTCAGATACGGACCATGCGCGTACCGAGCGTCGGGAGAATTATTCTTCAGAAAGCCTTTGATAAGGCAAAAAAATGCGGTATCAATATACCGAACGGGTTCAGATTCGTACGATCATGCCGCAGCTTGCAACCAATGTTGATATTACATGGATTTGATTCCGCTGGTACGCAATATCGCGAAGTTCCTATCGCAGACCGCTGATTTCGCGCCAGAGGCGAAGGTGATGCAGCTGGAAAGAATGCTATCCGCGACACTGGAGTACAACGTAAAAGAGCTTCAGCAAGTTCCTGCCTATTATGTGCGATTATCAGTCCGGTCCAACGTCAAGGCGTGAGCAGCAAAACCATATCGCGCAAGTAACAGGTCTTCGCTGACGAATGCGAAGCTGATCGGTAGTCAAGCGTTCTGGTCGATCAGGTGCTGTGCGCCCAGACGTTTATCAAGAAACGGCTAGCCGGATTGCCGCGAAGGCAGCGGCGGAAGTATCCGCCGGCAAGTCATCGACGAGCGCCGGACGAGCCGATACTAAAAAGCGTGAGGGGATGAGACCAAGAAGGGCGCGGTGGTTTGCGGCTCGGATCGGATTTCTGGACGCAGATTCCTCCCTGACCGGGATGAAGACTGGATTGACTGGGAGGAAGAAGTGAGTCGAAGAGCAACAGCAGTAAGTACCAGGATTAACGACGACCTCCCGGCAAAAGAACAATCATACGGATAGGACACGAGGCGGATGATTCCTTTATCTCGACCAGGCAGCATTTCGAGATTTCGAAAGTCTTCCAGTCGTGCAAAACCGGATTCAAGCAACCACAAACGGCGGCATGAGACATCGGCATCCAGTGAAAAAGACTTCTCCGCGCGCCGCATAATTCCGGTGGTGAGTCCGGTCAGCAGATTCAGGAACCGGGGGATTCTGGAAACAGCGCGATGCAGCAGGCTCGGCGGTCCGCATACGGGAGCTTAATCCGAAATTCAGGGCGAGAGCATCAGTGATAAAAGATAACTGGAAACGCTGTGGAACCATTTGCATCGTGTAGTGCTGGACGCATAAGCCGGGCCAGGCTGCGCCTACGCACTTTGCGTGGTTTATCGTCATCAATGGAACGTCGTGTTTACCGTAACGTGGGCAACAATGCCAAGAGCTAATGGCAGCTCGTGCCTCTGACGGTGGCTGGCGTTCCCCAGCTTGTACCTGCCTGATTTGATTTTATAGCGCATCATCTTTATAACGCCCAAACGTTCAGGGAAAGCGACGGGTGCCAGGCTGGCTCAAGGCTAAGAACACTTCCTGGCCTGGTCTTTTGAAAGATCCTCACTGGATGCTCCACCTGGGCGGCATGAGCATTTCCACAAACTCTCTCCCGGTCCGATGGCTAGATTTTCTGATCGGCATCAATCTCGCAGACCGGATGTCCGCGATAGCGCCCGGTCGATGCGGTCGGTGATGGGCAACTGTAGCGTATCTTTCGCTTCTGGTCGGTTACAGCATCGGGCCGCGGAAGGATTTATTGACCGTGCGGAAATGTCAACCTGCCGGAGTAGCCAAAATCCCAAGCGTATTCCCGGATGACCATGAGGAGTGGGCAAAGAACAGGTGCGGAGTGCGCGGACGGGCACCATTGACGATCTCGATGCATTCTGGCAGCTCAAATACGCTGGATGAGATCGCGATCACGATAACTGTGAGTGCAAAACTGGATCGTGGCGGCTGTGACAAAACGCGCTACGAAATTTTATCCCGTGGATTATTATAACTTTATCCCGACCCGTCCGTTTATGGAGGATCTGCGAGGGGGACTTCGGTGATTCATCATCGCTCAGTGTGCCGCTCACGAATCTGCTCAACGCAACGATGAAGCGGACGATGGATCTGGTCGGCGGCATGATGGCGCTTCATCTCTGCTTCACCGGGCGATGCTGGGCTATTAAAGCGATTTTATAAAGCGGCGACTTCGCCGACCGGTCATTTTCTGTCAGGAGCGGGTGGGACTTCGCTAACAAGCCGTTTAAGATGGCGAGTTCCTCGGCTCGATGGCGGCGGCTGTGTCGGCAAGCGAGAAAAGCCAGTGGACGACGCCGTAATCAGCGTGACTCGATTGAAGATTTATCCGGAAGACGAGCATTGACGAGCTCCGCGCTGTTTAATGTTCTTGAAGGGCGTGATGGCGTGAGCCTGGTTGACCGCGCCTCGAACGCCCGGTTTCTTTTCGTTGAAAAATTGGGGCGAAGAGATTCCGCGTTATATGATCGTGAAACACCAAAAAGTGTCCGGAATGGATGTGGCACAGGTCAATGGTTACCGGGCGATACCTCGATCATTACGAAGCGGATTTATTAATATCCGTATTACATCGAGAACTGACGCTGGATTTGATTTTAAAATTATGTTTTTGACGGTTTTTATGGCTTTATAAACAAAAACGCATTACGAGGAAAGTCTGGCTATGGGATATGAAGAAGAAAAAGAGATAGGTCAGGACACCGCCGGAGCCGACAGGGCAAAAACTGTCGCGGAGATGGAAGACGATGGTCTGGATACTGATCAGCTTTTGATTCATTTCATGGAACATAAGGGAGGACTGATCCACCGAAGCGGAGATAGAAGCCAGCGGCTGGTCAGAAAGCGGCAAAGAGGGGGATACAGACACCAGCCTGGCAGCAACCAGGAGAGCCGGAATCAGGAGAAAACCCGGACTATGAACCGGTCGGATTACGCCGACCCGGTTAAATTGAAAGCGCGCCGGAAAGGAAGCGGAAGATAAAGTGGTTTATTCTTCTGGAGAGCGTGATGCTGATTGGGATTCTCTGCTTCTGCGGATATTCGTATATCAGCAGCCGTCTGGATCTGATGCAGCGGCTTCCTTTGGAACCCGATGAGATCAAAAAACGTCGAGATTTCGGAGGAGAAGGTGAGCAGATGAGTGTTACTGACGATCGCGGCTTTCGGGCGTGGATAGCCGCAACTCATCGGTCGGAAAGGCAACAACTCGGATGTCAATACCCCCAACATCGTGATCAGGGGAAATCGGGCGCAGATACTGCCCGCTTCGTACCGGGATTCATTTAAATATCAGCGCGACAAGAATACCCACAACAAAATCAACGCCGCTTATATGCAGGGCACCGGAGCAGGTTGTCAAGGCGCTCAATAGGAACCTGGATATCGATATTGACGATTATGCCACCTTTAACTGGAAAGCCGTTGCAGATGCGTGACTCAACATTCTGGGCGGCATTTCGACGTGGAGATCACGAAATCAGAGTTTTATTATAACAATGCGTTCATTTCCTGAGACGGCTCGGCGGCGACCGGGCGTCGCTTCGGACCTGCCAGCTTAAATCAGCGGGCATGAACCATCTGACGGTGTGCGGTTGCATACGCTGGGCGTCTCCGTTGACTGATGGATACGGACTATGCCGTACCGAACGGCAGAGAAAAGGTTATTTCCCTCGCGTTTGGAGGGGAAGATGAAAAAAGCAGATTGGGCGACGATCCAATAATTGTGCAGACAGTATTTCCACAGGTGGCGACCAGCATCGAGATCAATGATCTGTTGAAGATAGGGACGAAAATATTACGTTACCATTCGACTGAGACGACCGGTTTCCCGTCGGAGCTGAAGGAAAAGAAGATGGGACGGCAAAGGGCGCCTCGGCGTCATCCCGAAGACGCTGGAGAGCAATGTCATCGAGCTGCACTACTTCCTGTTTTGGCGTGATGAGGAATACACGCCGGACTGAGACTATCCGGACGATCAGTCAGGAAAATTGTATCAGATACAGGTGTTCATGGTGAATGAAACAGGCAGAAACGAAAGCATGCCGAAGATGACCCCGGTGAGGCGACGATACCTCTTATCCCGGATCCGACGCAGAGAGCGGCGCGGACGAAAGCCAGGAAGCCGGGAGCGGCAGCGACGAGTCGGAGAAAGAGACCGGTAATGCTTCGGAAACAGCAGTGAGAATGACGTTTCTGAGCAGGAAAGCCGTCCGGACGGTACGCCGCATGCATCAAAGGAAAAGTCGCGCGGGAGAGCAGCAGTGAGGCAGAGTCTGGCGGTTTTTTCGCCGTTTCCGGGCGGAAATTTGCACCGGCGAGGGAGAATGCAAGTAGAAAGAAACTTCCGGCAGCGGTTCCCCGAATGGAAGCGAAAAATGGAAGTAAGACGGATGGGAAACTATCATTGAGAGTTAATAGGTGAGAGTGTGAAACGGAGGAAATGTGGGTGTTGAATTTAGATGGTCTCGGTACCGGATGCAGGGAATGTTATTTTCCCCTGATGATTCTGGCATTCTTAAAGAAGAAGGAATTATCACGGATGAGGGAAAAAGGGGGTCAGCTGCGGATCAGCAATACGTAACTGAAACGGAAGCATACCGAT
>VOFJ01001654.1_pt1 | contig 28555 bp, 48 predicted proteins | sample 5384081 | NCBI WGS metagenome assembly VOFJ01 (sample SAMN12384729, study PRJNA508395) | human gut metagenome | isolation source: healthy gut I | host: Homo sapiens | reverse complement strand
CCGGATTTACGGAAATCATATTCGTCTTGAGAATATAAAAATTCAGGGATATGTACAGGCAAACTTTTTTCGGGAAACCCGTAAACGCAAATCATACCATCCCGCATAACGGTATATCTCTTTCATCTGTCCGGCAGCCTCCCGAATAAAGCGATTCCGATAAAACAGAATAGTCCCGAAATCGAAATCATCTCTTATACTACGGATAGATAATCTATTACGGATGTTTTTCTTCCTTTCGGCAATGTTTTTTATAGTAATCGGCATAACAAAGTCCCGATCCGTATCTTCCGCAATACGGATAAAACGGTCTATTGCACAACTCCCGAAACATACGGGACTATATCCCGAACAAAGTATCGTATAACCGTCTTCAGGAATATTTTCGGCAATTTGCCGTATGGTTTTCCGTAGAGTACAAATCATCGACAAACAAAGACCTGCACCCTTCGATACCCGGATCATTCCGGTCTTTTGATAACAAAAAGCATTATCGATAACGGATAACGGCTCTTTTTTGAGAGAAGCGACAGTCGAAGATACTTGCTCGACAGAATCAAAAAGGGAGAAAACAAGATATTACAGGAGATTCCATAATTATGATTATTGGTGTTTCATATATTCATCGACAGCTTTCTTTTTACCGATCCGTGCAGTAGCAGTAACTCCTTTGCCGTATCATAATCCAAGCCCGTTTCTTCCACAATCATGCGAGCCCCCCGATCTATCAGTTTCTGGTTGGTCAATTGCATATTCACCATTCGGTTGCCTTTCACCCCGACCCATTTTTTATCATTGTGGCGGTAGAAATCATATTTAAAACCAGCTTTTTGCGCCGTACCCGATTTCATACGTGTACTTCCGGTCACGAACTCTGGTCTACGATGATCTCGATAGGAATATCAGCTTCCCGAGGGCGGAGAGCCGGATTACAAGAAATGGAAGCCGTAAAATTCCGGCTTTCCGACGGTATGCAACGCTCCCGACACATAAGGCGTCGTACGGATGCTGCAATTCCGATTACCGTATCGGGACCGACATTGGGACCGACATTGCGGTCGCAAAGCTCTTTCAACCCTTCCTCAGCACTATCTTCTGCAGCTTCTCGGTTGCGCAATGCAGTATCGCCTCTCCGGCTGAGTCCAGGTCGATCACATAAGTATTCGGCATGCCGTAAGTGGGAGGAATCTCCGAAGCATCAATACGCCGAGCCGTCCGCTCGTACCTGCCCCTAAATAAAAAATACGACCGCCCCCGTTTCATCTTCGGGACAATCGCTTCTACCAGTTTTCGATCTGAGGGTATTGCCTTTTCTACCGCAACGGCAACTTTTTTATCCTCTTCGTTGATTCCTACAAGTAATTCATGTACCGATTTCTCTTCCAATGATGTCATGTAAAGAGGGCATTTCGGTTATTTTTCAAATTTCATCTTAATTCAGTTTGCTGCATTTAAATGATATTTTACAAGTTCCGTAACAGGATAGAATTTTTTTACCGACCGTCAAAAGAAAGAATCGCGCCACCTCTAACAATACGGACGGTAATAATATGCCACAGAACTTCCTACCATGTGCACCGTTTCTCCTTGAGGATAATGCAGAACGTTTCTACGAAAAAGATGTGAATGCATTGACCGCCAATAGCCGTATTTCAGGTTCGTCAAGATTTTCCGCAACAAACGGAGAAAGCGAAGCGAAAACCGGTTCGAAACGGCTCTTTATAAACAGCTTGTAAAATCTGTTCCCGAGAAAAGTTGAAAACGGGCAAAAAAACGATCTCTTAACGGTTGGGAAAGTTCCTCTTTCAGGCAATCCGCCACAAACGTCGTCCTAAATCCGCACCGCTACCTTCATCTCCCAAGATAAAGCCGAGAGGCCGAAACATGCTGCTCTATATTTTTTCCCATTATAATAACAAGAGTTTCGACCCTGTCCCAATATACAGGCAATACCGATTCATGCCCGCATAACGCTCGTGCAGCAGCACCCTAACAAATCGCTGTTTACTTCACGACTTGGTCACAACCGATCACATATCGTAGCATAATCCCGAAATCATCTGGCATTGAATCGGAGTAGCACACCCGGCTCCATAAAAAGACTTCGGTTATATCGGTAACAGGAAGTCGTTCAGTACCTCTCTCGACAATATTTTCTGATCGTCTGTTTGGAAAAAAGGATTTATTCCCGTAATGCTTAAATGCGATCGTTTAGTCTCGTCTGCCAAACACCAATCGGTTTTGGTAGAACCGCTATCTGCTATCAGTATCATTTTTTTCAATTTTTTCTGGGAAATTGTTGCAGTAATATCAAATTTTTCGGGAATCGGATGAGAAGTCGTCTCTAAAAATTGTTGAAATATTCAGTGTCAATATATTCTTTCAATCACTGTTACGATAATAATGCGACAATATTTCCCCGATAAGATACCCTTCGCACCATCACCGCCGCACCGATCTGAAGAGCAAAGACCGACTCCATGCCCCCCAACCTGCCCCCTTTCAAGGTATATGACTGCGGAATACCATCCTTCACATTTTCCGGATGTACCGTAAATGCAGAACTGTATAAATGCGAAGCGGGACAAAATACGCCGAATAAACAACTCTTTACCCACAACACGTGAAACTTTAGTCCCTACAATACGCAACCGACAATTCCCGCCCGGAAGCCCTCTTGCCAAAGGAACAAGCGAAACAATTTCACCGAAATCTATACCCGACCGTTTCCGGATAAGGTTCGCCAGTTCCGACTGGGGTGTAAGATACCGACCAACGGTAAAAGTCGGTAGTCTCCTGATCATACCCGTTCAGCACTTGTTCCAAAATCTTCGGTCTCGTGTATTGCAAAATGCTTCGGGCGAAGATTCTATAAATTCCGAAGCATTCTTCTCATCGGCCAAGTCGGGGATTTTTTTCATCCGAAAACTTATCATACACAGGGATAAGGTAGGGATGATGCTTCTCTTCCCAACAATTTTCAAACAGTTCGCTTACTCCGCCGCAACATTTTGAGAATCGTGCATCGCAACCGGCACTTGTCAGGACTTCGCCACAGGTGGATCGTACAGCTTCTGCCACCTGAGGGGTAGCGATACGGGTTATCCCCTGATAACGTTGACAATGATCGTCAGCACAAACATCGAATAAAAATGATCTTCCCTATCATACCAACAGACGATTTCATCAGGGGTTTCCCTCTTGTTACTTTGCCCTTTTATTTCCGGTTTCCCATTAAAACGGGGAAGTTGGGCCAATAACCAGCTTCGGGAAATTACAGCATGGGCCTTAAGCAATTCAAGCGAAGCCGAAGCACTCATCTCCGATGATATGACACTCGTCAAATATTTTCCAAAGCAATACGGTTTATCGCTACAATCTCCGTGTCATCGGCAATCAGTTTCAATATTCCGGAGAATCGTTGTGTTTCTTCCCGCTCCCAATGAAAATCCACACCGATAGTCACACTGTTCAAATCGAACGAACAGTGCTCATTCTCCGGAATGAACATCAAGGAATCGTATTCCTTACCATTCCATAAAAAATTCGATTGCGGACAAGCATATAACCTTATGCTCCCCTCAGTTATTATATCGGAAGGAGATACCGAAAACTTTCCGTTCAATCTGAAAACAATCTCTTTACGGTGTAAAATACCGACTTCGATCCGGGGTTCTGTCATAGGTCTTTAAATATGAAAACAGATACAAAGTAAATGATTTTTATTCCGGGATCTGCCGCTTTCCGACAAATGAAAAACAGGTCTTGCAATCATAATCACTTCAAATAAATACCTTTCTTTTTTTAACGCTTCATATCTGATTCTTTCTTTTTTTGATTATATTCTTCTATTATCTTCGGACTTCTGCACGTTCTTTTCAGGATAATATTTTGTCATCACAATACTATCTTCGAGGTAATAATCCTCTGGCTTCTGTCGGGTCAGAAAGAACGAGGTGTCGGTCAGCATCGTCGCATTAAACTTTGCACTCCACGATCTATGATCATTATATTCTACCAATAATACCGCATTTCGACCCTCTTGTGACAATAATTTCACCTTCCCTTGTTCTATCCGATTTCCGAAATAATAGGTATAGACATAATCCCCTATACTGTCCTTATCTGTCAGTATCTTCATCGAAAACTATAGTATGACTATCAACCCAGCACCAACGCCAATTTCCTTCAAAGTCGAAATCCGTCAGGCTCGAATCGCTTAATAATTCAACCGAGATTCCGGCTCTTTTTATCTCCCGAGAACGGGGACTCCCCATACACGAAACCCATAAAATCAGGTGCAATAAAACAACACAATAAAACAGACTTCTCATAATCGTGCGAATTTAATATTTTCATAAAACAAGATCAATCTCGATGCGTTCGCTTGTAGTCTTCAATGACCCAACGCCCTTCTTCAAAGCTCTCCTTCGGAATAGTATTTTGTCATAATAATACTATCTTCGAGGTAATAATCCTCAGGTTTCTGCGGGTCAGAAAGAATGAGGTATCGGTCGACATCGTCGCATTAAACTTTGCACTCCACGGTATGGTAGCTTTGTCATCCCCTACCAAAAGTACTGCATTACGACCATCCTGTGACAATAATTTTACATAACCTACTCTTATGCGGTTTCCGAAATAATAGATATATAAGTAATACCCCCACACTGTCTTTATGTGACAATATCTTCATTGAAACCGAAGCTTCGTCGTCATCTGCAAACCAATGCCAACTTCCTTCAAAGTCGAAATCCGTCAGGCTCGAATCGCTTAATAACTCAGCCGAAGATTCCGGCTCTTTTACCTCCCGAGAACAGGGACTCCCCATACACGAAACCCATAAAATCAGGTGTAATATAATAACACCATAAAACAGACTTCTCATAATCACTTCAAATAAACACCTTTTTTTCTTTCAAAGCTTCATTTTTCGTTTGATATTCTTCCATACTCCTCCAGATTTCTGCAGTATTACTTTTCGGATATTCTCTTTTCATCACAATACTATCTTCGAGGTAATAACCTTCATGATCCTGACGGGTCAAAAAGAATGTGGTGTCGGTCAGCATCGTCGCATTAAATTTCGCACTCCACAATCTAAGATCATTATATTCTACCAATAATACCGCATTTCGACCCTCTTGTGACAATAATTTCACGGTTCCTTGTTCTATCCGATTTCCAAAATAATAAGTATAAATATAATATCCGACGCTATCTTTATCAGTCAATATCTTCATCGAAACTATAATTTCATTACGATTCAAACTCCAGGCCCAATTCCCCCAAAATCGAAAGTCGTCAGACTGTCCGAATCGCTCAATAACTCAGCCGAAGATTCCGCCTCTTTTACCTCCCGAGAACGGGGGAGTCCCCGTACACGAAACCCAGAAAATCAGGTGTAATAAAATAACACAACAAAAAACAGACTTCTCATAATCGTGCGAATTTAATATTTTCATAAAACAAGATCAATCTCGATGCGTTCGCTTGTAGTCTTCAATTACCCAACGCCCTTCTTCAAGCTCTTGATCGTGATAACATCTTGTTAAAACAATACTATCTTCGAGGTAATAATCCTCAGGTTTCTGTCGGGTCAGAAAGAATGAGGTATCGGTCAACATCGTCGCATTAAACTTTGCACTCCACGGTATGGTAGCTTTGTCATCCCCCTACCAAAAGTACTGCATTACGACCATCCTGTGACAATAATTTTTACATAACCCACTCTTATGCGGTTTCCAAAATAATAGGTATATAAGTAATATCCAACACTATCCTTATGTGAAAATATTGTCATTGAAATTGCTGCTTCACCAGAATTATTCCATCCCCAATGTCCATAATAGTCAGGAGCTTTTATACTATCTATATCTTTGTAGATCTCAGTTGCAGCACTATTCCCCCGCTTGGGAATCAGCCTTCCCCGAACAAGAAATAAAAAAAATATCAGGTACAGTACCAATACACCATAAAACAGATTTTTTCATATCAATATTGTTTTAACATTTCATCATACGACTTGAATTTATTCATCCGTTTAACCAACCTTTCAGGTTCTGTTTTTTTTTGCTCCTCCGAACTATTGCCAATTTTATTATAATTATCTATCCTATTCTTTTTATACTGTTCGTAAATCTCTCCGGGATTCGGATACCGATTCAACGCCTCGATCGTTTCCGGGCCGATAAAGCCATCTACATCTACCTGACCAGCCAGTTGATTGATTGCCCGTTGCAGATTTCTTACAGCCGCATCTCGACCGAATTTATATAAAAATCGAAATAGAGCTGCCGGATCACCGGATCATCGATCTCTCCCGCTCTCGAAGGCTTCCAAAACTCCTCTCTGTAAATCTTCTTTGCCCCCCTCAGGTGTAAGCTTCTTCAGATTTTCCACTATCGGTTCCACACCGATATGTTTTTTTTGCAAATGCGTTCCACGTGCTCGACGATATACCGTGGTTGGTCGCTCCGCCTCTGTCATAACGGCTGTTGACATATCCCCCTTCGCTTTCCAGAACTTTGGCTACCTGATCCTCAAAACCCGCCCGGTTCCTTGTCTGCCCGCCTACGTTCCAACTCCTCCTGACCGAGAGGACCTTCTCCCGCACTATATTCAAGTCCGGAACAGGGACGGGGCGGATCAGGTACAACAAATGTACTTAATAAAGGCGATTTTGTCAATACATCCCAACCATAATATTTCTCGCTTTTTTATTGTCCTGCGAAAGCGGAACTTGTGCGGCTTCCCCGGGCAGAACTTTGACCGGCATTGCGGTATCCGGACGATCTTTGTCCGGTCGCCTTCCGATAGCATACTCAAACTGAAATTTCCCCGAGAGTCTCTGTAATCTTGTCTTTCGGATCGATCTCCGGTATCGAATTGCCGGAAATACTTTTCATCGCCTCCTGATAGGTACGGTCACGCCCGGTCGATATTGATACTTTGGGATTATCCGCATCCCAAACCGAGATTCGGGCTGGTATCCATTTCCCGAAACAGAGATCGCTTCATAAAACTGTTGGTTTCGGGATTCCATAATATTTCTTCGGGTATCCCATCTTCATAGTTCAAGTTTTGCTTTTTGACATAATTATGATTTTTATAGATTAACAATTACGCCGATAAAAATAAGCCCGAAAAAAAGTGCTCTTTATGCGATAATTATAAAATCGTACAGGTAATATTTATATACTTCTTGCTTATACCTTTTCAGGGGGGTGTACAGATAGTTCATCTCTTGTAAGATAACCGCTTAAAATAAGCTGACCCGATCGTATTTTTATTGGAAAATTTAGACAGACTTTAAAACTATCCGTAATTTTGTACCGTATTTAAACATTGAATACTTTATATGAAATATATGGATACTCGCAAACGGGTTTCCTGCGGATTATCAGTTTTCCGCAAGATCAAAGGTCTGTTCGTTACAGGGTGGAAACGTTACAAATCATTATACCAGAAGTCTCCGTGGTATAAAAAAAATCGTTACAAATAATACTGACCTTTATCTTATTATTCATTTTCTACCTGTTTTTGGTAGATATTAATTTTCTTTGGCTGTTCGGAAAGTCTCCCGGACTGGCAAGCATCAACCATCCTCAGCAAAACATTGCATCCGAGATTTACAGCGCAGACAGCAAACTGATCGGAAAAATATTTCAGAGAAAACCGTACACCCGTCAAATATGAAGAGATCTCTCCGATAATCATCAATACTCTTATCTCGACCGAAGACGAACGTTTCTATAAGCATTTCGGAGTCGATATACAAGGAGTTTTCGCTGCCGTGAAAGACATGACACATGGCAAGGCACGAGGTGCCAGCACCATCACTCAACAACTGGTAAAAAACATGTTTAAAGTCCGTTCGCAATATTCTACCGGACTTTTAGGATATATTCGGGAGTAAAACTCTTGATCATGAAATCGAAAGAATGGATCACCGCAATCAAAATAGAGATGTTCTATACCAAGCAGGAGATACTGACCATGTATTTCAATACCGTCGATTTCGGCAGCAATGCCTACGGTATAAAAACAGCATGCAAAACCTACTTCAATACGACCCCTAAAGATATTACTTATGAACAGGCCGCTACACTTATCGGACTGTTAAAAGCGACTTTAACCTACAATCCCCGCGTGAATCCTAAAAACAGCCTGAAACGCAGAAATGTAGTACTTGACAATTTACAGGCTCATAAGATAATAACAAAATCGCAATGCGACTCTTTAAAAACAACTTCCCATACGGCTTCATTACAACCTGGAGTCGAATTATAACGGATCTGCTCTTTACTTCAGAGAAGCTGTCGCAGAATCTCTGAAAGAATGGTGCAAAGACAATGACATCGACCTCTATTCAGACGGGTTAAAGATATATACGACTATCGATACCCGCATGCAGGCGTATGCCGAAGAGGCCGTAAACAAACAGATGCGTATCGTTCAGAGAAATTTTGATAATCACTGGGGAAAAAATAAATCCTTGGCAAGATAGGAATCATAGAGAAATCCCCGATTTCATAGAAAATCTGGCCCGAAAAACCTCAGCTTTTACAAAATTTTGGAAGAGAAGTTCCCGAACGATCCGGATTCAGTCGCTTTCTATTTGAATAAACCTCATAAGTTGAAAGTTTTCGATTATCGACTCGGACGTAAAGATACGACATTCAGCACAATGGATTCGATCCGTTATATGGAACGCTTTATGCATTGCGGATTTGTTGCGATAGAGCCGCAAACCGGTGAAATAAAAGCATGGGTGGGAGACATCGATTTCGATTCTTGGAAATATGACAAAGTTCTGTCAAAGCGCCAACCCGGATCTACATTCAAACTTTTCGTATATAGCGAAGGCTTCAATAAAGGTCTTTCTCCTTGTGACGAACGCATCGACCAATATATCGAATGGGACGTACTCGAAGACGGCAAACCGGCTAAATGGATACCTCACAACGCAAACGGTATTTACACGGGTGATATGATGACTCTGAAAGCTGCTTTTTTTGCCCGTTCTATCAACACGATAGCCGTGCAGATAGCCAGGAAGCGGAATCCCCAATATTATAAAAACAGCTCATGCTATGGGTATAAAAACTCCGTTGAACGAAACACCGGCCGTTTCACTGGGAGCTTCGGACGTATCGTTACTGGAACTGGTAAACGCCTACGGAACTGTTATAAATGACGGTATGGTACACGATCCGGTTATGGTGACACGCATCGAAGATAAAAACGGGAAAAAATCATTTATCGCCATAAACAAGAACAAAAACAGGCATTACCTTATGAAACAGCTTTCCTTATGACACAAATGCTTATGGCGGGCTTACCGAGCCGATGGGAACTTCTCAAGCACTTTGGGGATATGATCTTTTTCGATACAATACCGATTTCGGCGGAAAGACAGGAACTTCGTCTAATCATTCCGATGCATGGTTTGTGGGTGTAACACCGAATCTTGTCGGAGGTTGTTGGGTCGGAGGCGAACACCGCAGTATTCATTTCCGTACGGGAGCTCTCGGACAAGGTAGCAGAACCGCATTACCGGGTATTCGGATATTTTATGGAAAAAGTTCTTGCCGATGACAGCCTGTCAAAATATCGGGCGCGTTTCCCGAATCCGAAACAAACCATCTCCGGTCATATCAGTGCCGAACTCCTTATCCCCCGATAGAGCCGGACTCTATGGATATGGAAACAGACAGCATAGCCGTAAGTACAGATAGGTATATAAATAAAGATAGTCTCGTTTCCGAAAAATAAAATTCGACATACTATTCGGTATCGATTTTCGCCTTTCGAGCCTGGGAGTGTTGATACCGACGCTTGATATGATACAAATATCCGTCTTTCAATAAACGTGCGCCAATCTGTTTAAAAGAGAAAAGGACTTTGCCATGAATACACTGCTTCGGATATTCAATACCCAATCATAATTGCATATCCGGGCTCGGTTTCCCGATTCTCCTCCTACGATCACCTGTTCTACCCATGTATCCAGACAATTATAAAAATCGATGTCGCTTAACAACGGCTCGCAAATAATCAATTTGTGCCGTATCGGTGCATCTCGGTAAATCGGCAAACGGAAATCTGTCCGGTCTTGATGCTCCATCGTACAGCAGATCGTTACATTCTCATAACCATCTCCCTAATCTTCCGGAATACAATTCAAGAAACGATCTATCGTTAATACTTATTTATACCATATCGAACCGGGTTTATTACCCATTTCAAACTCAAGGGTAGAAACCCCATGATCTGTTCGTGAGTGATGTAACTCTTATCATAAGGTTTTCCGTTCATTTTTACCGCCTGTATATAGATATTTTTCCCGACTTACACCTTTCGCCAATACGGTAAAGACTTTTTCCATTCTCCAAATTTATTCTTACTTCAGGAAAAAGAGGTGTTCCGATTTCATATCGACCGCTTACCGGATCGACAGGATAAAATCCCATCGCACTGAAAACGAACCAGGCCGACATCTGTCCGCAATCTTCATTCCCGCACAATCCGGCAGGAGTATTCAGATACAGTTCATGCATCACTCTTTAGCCGCATATTCCTGAGTCTTCCACGGTTTGCCGACTTTATTATAAAGATAAACGACATGATGGCTCGGTTCGTTTCCGTGTGCATATTGCCCGATCATTCCGGTACTGAAAATCGGTAGATTATCATCGGCATCAGGAGCATAAGCAAACATACTGTCGAGCTTTTTCCGCAAAACGGTCTTTGCTCCCCAATAAACCGATCAAGCCGTCAGATCCTGCGGAACATACCAGAAATACTGCCATGCATTGCTCTCTGTGTAATATGTTCGGTATAGTCTTTTGCCGTAAAGCCGGAGATAAATTTACCTTTACTATCTCGCGGCTGCATAAAAGAAGTCTCGGGATTATATAAATTGCGAAATGATTGCGAACGCTTGTAAAACCTTTCCGCAATTTCCTTTTTTTTTTTTTTGCCATTCTGGCGATGCAATAATCGTCATAAGCATATTCCAAAGTCTTAGACAGCGACTCTTTTTCCATATCATACGGAATATAACCGTATTTTTTATATAACCCGATTCCCCGATAATCGTCTCGATCGGCAGAACTTACGCAAGCTCGCAAAGCCTTCTCCGCATCAAAATCACCGATTCCTTTCAAATAAGCATCCACAATAACCGGGACAGCATGGTAGCCAATCATCATATCGGTTTCGCAACCATACAGATTCCAAAGGGGCAAACTCCCCGTACTGATCATAAAATGCAAAGAAACGCCTTCACCATATCGTCAGTCCTCTCCGGTTCGGTATAAGTAAACAGCGGATGAGAGGCACGGTAGGTATCCCACAGCGAGAATGTCGAATAATTTACCCACCCGTCTGTTTTATGTATCTTCTTGTCCGGTCCGAAATAAGATCCGTCCGCATCGCTGTAAATAGTAGGAGCGATCATCGTATGATACAAAGCCGTATAAAATTTCACCAAATCATCCCTGATCACCTCCTTTTACCTCGATTTTCGATAATTGCCTATCCCAATTTTTTTCAGCTTGTAAACGATAACGATCAAAATTATTGTCAGGAACTTCCGCTTTAAGATTCAAGGCCGCCCCTTCCATACTGACTCCTGAAATCCCCGTATTTACCAGAATTTGTTCACCTTCTTTCGTACCAAAATCGAATCGGGCGACATAAGCGGTTCCGATCCGCCCTTCCTCCGGTGTAGCAATGGCTGTCGTATCGATATGGCAAATGGTAAAAGGTTTAGAAAATCGGGTTTGGAAATATACCCGCTGGTCGGGAGACCATCCCCGAGAAAAACGGTATCCCCGTACCGTTACCGAATCGATCACCTCGATATACGAATCTGTTGTAAAATCCCAGTTCATCGCTTTTTCAAGTTCAGAAAAACCGCAGCCTCCGCTTCCGGAAAAGTATAGCGTTGTATTCCGCACCGTTCAGTCGCCGTCAACTCCACATGAATGCCATAATCTTTCAACAACACCTGATAATATCCGGCAGATACCGATTCATCGTCATGAGAAAATGAAGAATAAATTCTAACGGCTGCGGAGCTTCCCGATAAAGGCAATGTCACGGGCATGAAAGAAACATCATACAGATCTCCCGCTCCCGTTCCGAAAGATGTGTGTGGCTGAATCCGCAATCGTACTGTCCGGGTAAAAATAACCGGCAATGCGATCCCAACCCGGCAACCCGTTATCGGGACTGAGTTGTACCATACCGAACGGGACTTGCGCACCGGATAAGTATTTCCCGTAAAAATCCGTTCCGATCAAAGGATTTACATACTGAACATAATTGTTTTCTGTTTTCTTGGTTGAATCACATGCCGACACGAATAATAGTATCAAAACAAACGATAAAGGAATATTTTTCAAGACCATTCAAAGTGTTTTAAGGTTTGCACAAATTTACTTAAAAATACAAGTCTGTTTAAATTTTCTCATAAGAAAACATCTTCGGGTCATCTTCACGTTTTCTTCCGGTCTGTTTTCCCGTTCTTGAAAAGACAGGTATTTTATATCCAAGACGCTCAAAACTTAAAAATCCCTTTACTCCATTATGAATTTAAAATTCTTTTTTGTCTAATTTTACGAGTCAGATATTATAAAAACAATAAAGATGAAAATAGACCATATCGCTATTTGGACAGACGACATCGAGACGATGCGTGACTTTTATCTTACCTATTTCGATGTAACCTGCGGAAATAAGTATGTAAATCCGATAAAAATTTCACTTCCTATTTCCTATCTTTCGGAGATGGAAATGCCCGTATCGAACTGATGACAAAACCCGGAATAGAAGAAACAAACGGGAAACGGGGTTTTACCAAAGGACTTGCACATCTCTCTATCACCATCGGCTCAAAAAAAGATGTCGATAGTCTTACGGAACGCTTGAGAACAGATGGCTACACCATTGCCGGAGAACCCCGTACATCGGGCGACGGATATTATGAAAGCGCCGTTCTCGACCCTGAAGGTAATTATATCGAGCTTTTGGGAGAATAACGGATTATACCGGACAACATCATAACGATTTCTACGTTTTAGAACCTGAATCGAATCAAACAATAAAATATATTTTTACTTAATTCTTGCATATAAATATAAAAATAATTATTTTTATGAACCTTAAAAGCCTGTCTGAATTTTGCCGGGTCAGTTTTGAGAATGCTTTTCGAGGATGTTTTTCTGATTTTACGAGAAGGATAGCGGGATATCTGATGAGTGAAAACGGGAAAGAAGACCGAAGCAAACACAAAAATGACCTAATAGTATTTTTTTAGTCGGAAAATTTAGACAGGCTCTTAAATTTTTATTCCATGAAAATCAAAATACAGATACTGATTTTAATTATCTTTACCGGCATTGCCTGCATTCTCCCAGTTTTCAGGCTTTCCCGACATTACACCGAGACCGCCCGAACCGGCGACATTGAAACCGGATATTCGAATAGGAAACGAGCCCTCATCATCAAGAGGTTATTCATATCCCGGCATCCGTCACCCGCACCACACACAGACACATACGATTACGATTCTGAGATATTACATCGCAGGAATCTTATCAACCGAAAGATTATCGAAGAGGCAACTGCTCATATAAAAGAACGAGAAAATGCCATGAAACTGGCAAGGCAATTGCTCGATCACGGATTTCCGTCATGGGCAAGAGAGAAAGGAACTGCATGTTTTTATTCGGCATTCGACGAACTATGCGGAATGCTTCACGATTCGCTCCCCATGAATTTGGGAAGAGCCATATTTATCACTGAAAACGCATTTTTAGAAAATACGATGAACTACAATGCGTTCGAAGCATCTCTACAAAAAACGAATAGATTTGTGCAATTGGAAACTCAATGAACTGAAAAAAGAAAACATCCGATGATTTCACCAAAAACGCCGTACTCTACAGCCTAATGACCGATACTTTACCGTTTGCCTGCCCGGTACGGAAAAACAGATCATCCACTACCCCGTACAGTATAATCTGGATGATTACAGAAGTGAAAAAAATTTTACGAGCCACTTCATAACCACATTACTGGCAACTAACCGGGGGACAATGTCATTCTATGCCTTTACTATATATGATTCTTGCCGAAAGATTGGGCACCGAGGCCTATTTATCTTTTGCTCCGCATCACAGTCTGGTAAAAATACGGGGGGAATAACGGAGAATGGTACAATTTGGAAATTACATGCAGATATATACTGTCCGACTACCATTACATGAACCATAGTTTCATCAAGACCGAAGCGATCCGCAGCGGCCTGTACCTCTCTGCTTTGGACAAAAAAGAGACGCTGGCTTCGATAGTCGCACTGCTCGGACGCTATTACCTGTTAAAATACGGATATGACCCTTTTTATTTTAAAATGTGCCGAAGAAGCAAAAAAAATATATGAAAGTTCCCTTTGGACGCGTTGATTCTGGAAGCAAATTATGAAACACGACTGACTATGGAAGTTGCCCGTCTGTTGAATATACCGACTCCCAAGCAATGAGGGAGATGTGTCCCGAAGCATACAAACACTACGAACACATGCAGGAAATATATCGTAAAATAGACGATACAGGGTACGAAAATATATCGCCTGAAGTCTATGACCGTTGGCTGAAACATATAGAACAGGAAAAGGAGAAAGAAAACGGCATCCTCGTTCCCCGTTCATACAGATTATAAAATAAACTGCAAATCGAGAGCGGAAACGACGGATTTTTTTCGACCGATTATGCCGAGATGCAGCATTTATTCTAATGAAATTAAAGTTTTAAACTCAATAATATGAGAAAAGCGTTTTTATCTACCCTACTGTGCGCCTTTTGTTGCCTGACAACTTGGGCGCAAGACAACAAGAGCAACGAAAATCCGTTTGCCGAAATAGGAATCCGGGCTTCGGTCGCATCGTTCAGTAAAAAATCCCGAATTTCATGACCGCAACCGTACGGTAGAGATCGGATCGGTACTGTTCGATACGAAAACCGGAGAGGTTGTCGAGCTCATCGATGAAGATCCGTTCCGGGGATTTCCCCGATGTAACAAGTATGAGCATCGACCCGAACTGTGAGATATTACTCTATATCGCCTTATGCGTATGCGCTGAATAATCCGGGGTCAGATTCGTCGATCCGACGGAAGAGACCCGAAAGACAAAGTCGTCGGATTCGGAATCGGCTTGTTGACAAACATTATTCCCCGGACAGGCGAATTAAGAGACCGTTATAGCCCGACAGATCCGACGACTATAATAACGCTCTGCGCAATGTCGATAATGCGGCTATCGTTTTGGGAAGCGGCATGATCGATGCCGGAGGCGGTGGCATGGCAATGGGTGGAGCGACGCCGTATCCGGACTGGCCGTTACGGCCGTAAGTGGCGGGACGGCTGCCATTGCCGGATTACCGACGGCCGTCGTCGGAGAGACCCTTGTGGGAGCAGGTACTGCAACAGCAAGTACCGGGGCTATACTAATGGCGAACGGAAACAAGAACCGAATGAAGGATATAACAGAGGTAAATCCAAAGCAACGAAATCACTTTTATCCAAGGGAAAAAAGGACATGAAATAAAAAAATAACCGTCAAAATCCCGGAAGGGTACAGGCTGATCAATGAACGAGGCAAATCTAAAATTTTCTATAACGGAAAAAATTATATATCTCCGGATATCGACGGACATAACGGAGGTATCTGGAAAATGGGAAAAACAATAAAAAGATCTTAATAGTAAAGACAGACGAATGGGAACATTCGATGAAAATCTAAATAGAATAAAGAAATAATGTTATGAAACTGGAAAAAGAGTATGACGATTCATGGAGATGGACTGCGGATTTGATCGTCAAGTATGCACCGGAAAATTAAAATTATGACGAACGAGGGATTTATAGAAAGGATGAATGGACCTCATCATCTGATATAGGAGAAATCTATGACGGAAAGCGGTTTACCGGAAGAGTATTTGGAGACGGAAGATAAATACGTACAGGCGGTAATCAGAGGAATGGAATTGGCGGTTGTTCTTTCCCTGACGGTAGAGTATTTATCTATTTACAGAGATAAGAGAGAGATGAAACGCTTTTTACACCCAAAAATACCCTATATGAACAGAATAAAGACCTATACGATATGTTCCTGAGCATAAAGGGAAGACATGCGCATACATATCTCCCAAATAGAGAAAAAGCCGTACGTTTAAATTTAAGGGAGTTTATGAACTGTGATCTGACCAACAAAAAAAAAAGATTTTTATGTCCGATTCGGGTTTGATTACTATATGTATTTCAACAGTAATATAGACAAATGCATTCTTAAAAAAAGAGATCGAGAAAAATCGGTCTGTATTTCAATCCGAGATGACAAGAGCTCGGCTAAGAGATTCTCTAAGGCTTGCAATAAAATATTTTTAGTAATGTTATGAAACAGAAAAAAGAGTATGACGATTCATGGAGATGGACTGCGGATTTGATCGTCAAGTATGCACCGGAAAATTATGACGAACGAGGCATCTATAGAAAAAATGAATGGCTGATGTCGTCAGATATAGGCAAAATTTATGACGGAAAACGGTTTACCCGGAAAGAGTATTTGGAGACGGAAGATAAATACGTACAGGCGGTAATCAGAGGAATGGAATTGACCGGTTGTTCTTTCCTGACGGTAGAGTATCTATTCGTTTCAAGAAAAAATCGGACATGAAACGTCGCTTTACACCTAAAAATCCTCTATATGAACAGAATAAAGATCTATACGATATGTTCCTGAACATAAAGGAAGGTATGCGCATACATATCTCCCAAATAGAGAAAAGCCGTACGTTTAAATTTAAGAGGTTATATATAGACTGTGATCTGACCAACAAAAAAAAAGATTTTTATGTCCGATTCGGGTTTGATTACTATATGTATTTCAACAGTAATATAGATAAATGCATTCTTAAAAAAGAGATCGAGAAAATCGGTCTGTATTTCAATCCGAGATGATAAAAAGCTCGGCTAAGAGATTCTCCAAGGGTTGCAATAAAATATTTTTTAGCAATATTATGAAACAGAAAAAAGAGTATGACGATTCGTGGAGATGGACTGCGGATTTGATCGTCAAGTATGCACCGAAAATTATGACGAACGAGGCATCTATAGAAAAAAATGAATGGCTGATGTCGTCAGATATAGGCAAAATTTATGACGGAAAGCGGTTTACCCGGGAAGAGTATTTGAGACGGAAGATAAATACGTGCGGGCTGTAATCAGAGGAATGGAATTGGCCGGTTGCTCTTTCCTGACAGTAGAGTATTTGTCTATTCATAGAAATAAAAGAAATATGAAGCGCTTTACACCCAAAGATCCCAAAGATCCTTTACATGAACAAAATAAAGCCTTATATGATATGTTCCTGAGCATAAAGGAAGGCATGCGTATACATATCTCCCAAATAGAGAAAGCCGTACGTTTAAATTTAAGGGAGTTTATGAACTGTGATCTGACCAACAAGAAAAAAAGATTTCTATGTCCGATTCGGGTTTGATTACTATATGTATTTCAACAGTAATATAGATAAATGCATTCTTAAAAAAAGAGATCGAGAAAATCGGTCTGTATTTCAATCCGAGATGACAAGAGCTCAGACAAGAGATTCTCTAAGGCTTTGCAATAAAATATTTTTTAGCAATATTATGAAACAGAAAAAGAGTATGACGATTCATGGAGATGGACTGCGGATTTGATCGTCAAGTATGCACCGGAAAATTATGACGAACGAGGCATTTATAGAAAGGATGAATGGGTAGCATTATCTGATATAGGCAATGTCTATGACGGAAAGCGTTTTACCCGGGAAGAGTATTTGGAGACGGAAGATAAATACGTACAGGCGGTAATCAGAGGAATGGAATATGGCCGGTTGTTCTTTCCTGATGATAGAGTATTTATCTATTTACAGAGATAAGAGAGATATGAAGCGCTTTACACCCAAAGATATCTTATATGAACAGAATAAAGACCTATACGATATGTTCCTTGAACATAAAGGAAGACATGCGTATACATATCTCCCAAATAGAGAAAGCCGTACGTTTAATTTTAAGGGATTTATAAACTGTGATCTGACCAACAAGAAAAAAGATTTTTATGTCCGATTCGGGTTTGATTACTATATGTATTTCAACAGTAATATAGACAAATGCATTCTTAAAAAAAGAGATCGAGAAAAATCGGTCTGTATTTCAATCCGAAATGACAAGAGCTCGGACAAGAGATTCTCTAAGGCTTGCAATAAAATATACAGAAAATAATGGATGAAAAATACCACAATAATAAAGATCCATATATTCAATTTCTAAAAAAAATTGGCTTACTCAGATTATGAATGAAAATAAAACTATTTTTGTTGATGATTACCACATTGACGAAATCGTTCCTTCCATACCCAGAAAAATATGGTTTAATCTTAGTTTCAAGATTTATCAAGAATACAGGTATTTTTTAGAAAACACTTGTCCTCAAATGGATGTAATGTTATGCATTGACATGGGTGAAAGTAAAACAAAGTTTAGTATTCCTACGTTTTTAGATGATCATATTATTGGCAATTCAGATGTGCCGCCATCAATATATTTATTTAATAAACAAAATACCAATATAATAGATACCCTAAAAGAATGTATTTTATTACCGAATTTAATTACAGACGATACGATAAATGTCTTTTTATAAAGAAGAATACGATGATAATTTTTTTGCTACTATTTTTATTTCCGATATTATAATAAAATAAAAAAAAAAGGGAAATATATGTATAATGCTGAAAAAGGAATATTCTTAAAAAATATATTTTGCAATAATCCCATCTTATAATTGTAGAATAATAATGTTATGAAACTGGAAAAAGAGTATGACTATTCATGGCTATGGACTGCGGATGAGATTGTCAAGTATGCACCGGAAAATTATGACGAAAAAGGTATCTATAGAAAAATGAATGGCTGATGGTATCTGATATAGGTAAAGTTTATGACGGGAAGCGGTTTACCCGGGAAGAGTATTTGGAGACGGAAGATAAATACGCACAGGCGGTAATCAGAGGAATGGAATTGGCGGTTGTTCTTTTCCTGACGGTAGAGTATTTATCTATTTACAGAGATAAGAGAGATATGAAGCGCTTTACACCCAAAGATATCCTATATGAACAGAATAAAGACCTATACGATATGTTCCTGAACATAAAGGAAGACATGCGTATACATATCTCCCAAATAGAGAAAGCCGTACGTTTAAATTTAAGGGGGTTTATGAACTGTGATCTGACCAACAAGAAAAAAAGATTTTTATGTCCGATTCGGGTTCGACTATTATATGACGTTCAACAGTAATATAGATAAATGCATTCTTAAAAAGAGATTGAGAAAATCGGTCTGTATTTCAATCCGAGATGACAAGAGCTCGGCTAAGAGATTCTCTAAGGCTTGCAATAAAATATACAGAAAAATAATGGATGGAAAATACTGTGCCAACGAAACAGCGCCTTACTATTTAATAGTCTATTTCAATTTAAATCCACATGGATAAACGATAAAAAATAAATAAGCGAAATCAAAATGCAAAAACTTTATTTTCTTAAATATTCCCTAATATCGATCCTACTTTCTGTAATGTGCAGAGTAGAAGCTCAGTCGAACGATTTATACTATCGATCGGCTCAAAACAGATTGACAAATATGCTTTCAGGAAAAGAATCACTAAATCTTAGAGAAGCAATCTATTGTGTTGAAAACGCATGGTTTAACGACAAACTGAATAAAAAATTGTTTTTACAGACAAATCGAACGATATGCGGATTTTGTCGAGCTGTCAGCAATTCCGGACGGATAATCTATTCGAAACGATGTATCTTCAGTAAACGCCCAAGCTGCCGTATTCGCCTTTATGACCGATCCCATACCCATACAAATGGGAGACTCTGTTTACTATCATCTCCCTTTCGGATATAATGCCGATGACTTTGCCGGAGAAAAAACTTTGGAGCAACATGTTTGTCTCCACACTTATCGCAACCGGTAAAGGTAACTGTCATTCGATGCCTCTACTTTATAAACTTATTATGGACGAACTGGGAGAAAAATGCTGGTTAGCATTAGCCCCCAATCACATGTATATAAAAAGCAAAAACGCAACACATCGGTTGGTACAATATTGAATTGACAACCGATTTTCCTACCGATGCTTGGTTGATGGCGTCGGGGTATATTCATCTCGATGCAGTACGTAACGGGATTTACACCGATACGCTATCTTTAAAAACAGTCCGTGGCACTGTGTTTGACCGACTTGGCTCAAGGGTATATGCGCAAATATGGAATCGGAAACAGAAAATTCATCGAAGATTGCTGCAATACGACTCTCAAACATTATCCTAACTATATAAATGCACTATTGATAAAAGCGGAATTATTGACAAAAAGCAATACCGACATCTGGACAATAAAGAGTGTGAAGAGGCTAAAAAGCTAAAAGAAAAAATGGACGATGCTTATGCTCATATCCACCGCTTAGGTTATAGGAAAATGCCCGAAGAGATGTATCGCAAATGGTTAAAATCAATAAAAACAAATATCAAAACCCCTTTTGAAAACTTTTAAAGAAATTATCTGAACCTATCAGGCATACATTTACTTTGCGGAGGGAGGGGGATTCGAACCCCCCGATACGCTTTTGGCGTATACACGCTTTCCAGGCGTGCCTCTTCAACCACTCGAGCATCACTCCAAGATTCTGCGAATCTTCATTTGCGGTGCAAAGATACTTTTTTCTGATTTTACAGACGATTTGTCACAAAGATTCAAACCGCATTTTATCGATTTATGTTTTTTAACGATTGATTCACCACTACAATTTAAACAGAATTTCAGCATTCCGGGAAGTCCGCTCCTCAACTTCTTGATTAGAAAGACCCAATATTTCCGCAATCTTCTCTGCGGTTTTTACGATATAAGAAGGTTCGTTACGTTTCCCGCGAAACGGTACAGGAGCTAAATAAGGTGCATCCGTCTCCAGTAAAACCCGATCGACTCCTATCTCCCTTATCGTTTCATCAAGACGGGCATTTTAAAAGTCACCACACCATTGATACCGAAATAAAAAATCTCCCAATTCCCGAATTATCTTTACTTGATCGGGGAGTCCGCCAAAACTGTGAAAAACACCGGTCAACGATAACGACGAAAGAGATTTTAATGCCGCAACAGTTTCGTCAAAAGCATCCCGACAATGGATTATCACAGGTATTTTCTTATTGCAAAGACCAACGTACTTGTGAAGTAAAGGCATCGATCTGTTCCCTTAAAAATGTCTTGTTCCAATACAAGTCCATACCGATTTCACCCACAGCGCAATATTCGCCCCGTCCAACTCAGCTTCAATACACGACAAATCCCGTTTATAATCTTGATTTATCGAAGTCGGGTGTAATCCCATGGCTCCTTTACATAATGAAGAACAATCGTTCAATGTTTGTCGCAATGCACCGACAGTTTCCACATCAACATTCGGTAAAATCATACGAGTAATTCCCGACTTCTCCGCTCTATCGATTACAGCCCTCCGGTCCTCATCAAATTCCTGAAGATATATATGAGTATGCGTATCTATCATAATCCTAATTTTCTCTCTCCATAAGTACCGCAGAAAGTTCCAACAATGGCTCTATGTATTCAGGTTCTACATTTATTTCTTTCAATAGGTCCGTACCTTTTTTTATAATACTCCCACATCTTGTTTTCACACAGTTCTTTTATTCCTACACGGGTATAAATGTCCATTACACAACGAATTTTCTCATCTGCGTCATACTCTTTTGCAGCAATCCATGACAAAAGGTCCTCTTTGTCTTTACCTTCAGCCAATCTCAATGCATTAATCAACATATATGTTTTTTTATTATTGAGAATATCGCCACCTATTTTCTTCCCGAACACAGCAGGATCTCCGTACACATCCAAATAATCGTCTTTCAACTGAAATGCCAATCCGATATTCTCACCGAACCGATACAAACGGTCGGCATCAGAGGGATGAGCTTCGGCTATTACTGCGCCTATTTTAAGCGCCCGCCTAACAAAACGGCAGTTTTAAGCCGTATCATCTCTAAATACTCTTCTTCCGAAACGTCATCCCGACTTTCAAACTCCATATCATATTGTTGCCCCTCACAAATTTCCAAAGCTGTTTTTGAAAAAATATCGAGGACTTCTTTTCTACAAAAAATCAGGAGCTTCGGACATTTGCATATAAGCCAATATCTGCATGGCATCTCCCGATAATACGGCCGTATTTTCATTCCAAACTTTGTGCACCGCAGGTTTACCCCTCCTCACATCGGCATTATCCATTACATCGTCATGCAACAACGTGAAATTATGAAACATCTCCAACCCTATAGCCGGGAGAGATGGCACGGTGATAATCAGTTCCGAACAGTTCACAAGCCATCAACATCAATACCGGACGAATACGCTTTCCCCCAAAGAAAGTTCATAACGTATCGGTGCATACAGATTATCGGGTTCGAAGGATACGGAATAGCCGCCAAACCATTATTTACAGCCTTTATATACTTATCAAGGATTTCCATATAGATTTTTTAATTATAAATCACAAAGTTATCAATAAAAATGAAACGCCGAAAATGTAATAAAGGATTACATCACGACAAAAAACAAAAAACGCTTTTCGAACAATTCCCCCGTTGCCACCATAAGACGAAAAAAAACATTCTGCCGATACAACAGGAGCAGAAAAGAATAGATATAAATCGAGTATGTTATGGCAATTTACGAATAAAGCGGCTCAAAGCATCGACCAATCCTTCCGCCAACGGCAACGAAGGATCTGCATACACTTTCATTTGTTCTTGCGGATTCATGCTGTTACAGACCTTCAGCACATGGTTCATACCATCTATTAACAAGAGCTCGGCACGAGAATCAGCATGCTTTTAGCCGTTGAGCATCCTGTACAGATACCTGGATGTCTGTTTGTCCCTGTACAATGAGTTTTGGAATTTCCAACGAAGCTATCAGCTTTTGCGGATCATAGCGATACCAAGAAATCAGGTAAGGCTGAACAGAAGGTCGAAACAAGGTCTGTAAATAAATAGGCACATCGGTCACTTCACGTCCCTCTTTCAATGAGGCATTAATGTCGGCCACCTGCTTCTGTACGGCCTCAGGAGTCATCTGTGCCGCTACTTGCGCCTTTATGATTTCATCGGCCGGGCGCCCAGCTCCTGCTAATGAAACATAACCTTTTACTTTAGGGATTATTCCGCAGGCCATCAAACCGATGAGCGCACCTTCACTGTGTCCTATAACAACAACTCCCGTAAAACGTTTGTCAGCAGAAAGGAAATCTATCCACCCCTTCGCATCGGCAATATAATGTTCGAAACGAAGTTCTGATTCCTGTAAACCTGCCGCAGCACTGGATGCTACACCTCGCTTGTCGAAACGCAAAGAAGGAATACCGTTCTCAGCCAAAAAGCCTTCGGCCAGGTATTTCAAAAGAATTGTTCTTTATATTTCCCATGGTAGTATTACCGTCCATATCCGTAGGTCCCGACCCCGCTATGAGTAATACTACAACAGAAAAAGAGGCCTTATCATCAGGCAAAATCAGTCTCCCATATATAGTCCCCGTAGGAGTGTTCAAACTCACAGCCTCTTTCCTGCAAAGCAGCATGTAAAGATAAAGCAAACAAAGAAAAGAAGAGAAAAAATATCCGTTTCATAATAATCAGAAATTGATGTTTCCTAAGTAAGTCTCAAAAATACATTTTTTTCATTAGAAAAGATATATCTCGATAAGAGAAAAAGAACTGTAATACATTTTCTACCATTAAAATCAAATAGATATATACTTCTATCAAAAATTTTCCGTTATTAATATCGAAGAGTATCGAAGCTTTTCAAAAAGAGATTTTCCGAATCCTAAAAAAAACGTATCTTTGAGCCTCGTAACACCCATGCAAATGATGAATCGACATATATTCGTTTTGTTTTTGTCTATCTTTTACCTTACGGCTAAAGCGCAAGAAGGGAAGTCGGCCTTCGACTTTCTTAATCTCCCCTATATCTTCGCATATCAACGCTTTAGAGGAAACAATATTTCGATCATCGAAGAAGATGTTTCGGTCATCCAGCACAATCCGCACTTTTAGGCCCTGAAATGAATCTCCAGCTTAATCTGAATTATATGCGATATGTTGCCGGAATCAATCTGGCAGGAGCGACATTCGCCAAAGCCGCAGGAGAACGGGGGGAGCATGGGCTGCGGCCATCCAATACGCAGGATACGGATCGATGAAACAAGTCGAAGCAAACGGGGTGATCACCGGGACATTCAGTCCCAAAGACATGTCGATCAGCGGATTTTATGCACACGATATTACCGACCGCTTGAGGGGAGGTATACAAGCAAAATTTCTTTATTCTTCTTATGAACAATATACTTCTCTTGCATTAGCTATCGATTTGGGTATCAATTACTATAACCCGGATAACCAGCTTTCTCTCTCCATAGCTTTTAAAAATCTGGGCGGACAATTAAAGAAATACAATGAAAACCGGGATAAAATGCCTTGGGATATCCAACTCGGACTCTCAAAAACTTTGGACCACGCTCCTTTTAGATTTTCAATCACAGCCCAACATTTAAGCCGTTGGAAATTACCTTATACAGCTCCGACAACAGGAGAATATAACAGCAGCGAAGATGAAATAAAGGAAAAAGGCAATTTTGCTACCGATTTGTTCAGGCATCTTGTTTTCGGAATAGATTATATTCCTTCTCGTAATTTATACATTGCATTAGGTTACAATTATAAATATCGGAGCGATATGCAGACTTATGGCCGAAATTTTCTGTCCGGCTTTACCGTAGGGGGCAGGGATCAAGGTAAAGATGTTCGGCATAGGAGCTTCATTAGCTCAACAACATGTCGGAGGAACGACTTTCATGTTTAAACCTCACAACCAATATATCGCAATTTATACAACATTAAATTAGAAATGCAAACGACAAAAATAGTTATCGCAATAGATGGTTTTTCCTCTTGTGGAAAAGTACGATGGCCAAAGAACTGGCCCGCAAAATAGGATATGTTTATATCGATAGCGGAGCGATGTACAGGGCCGTAACGCTTTACTGCATAGGACAACGACCTTTTCGAAAACGACACGGTAAACGAATCCGAACTACAAAAAAAGTCATAAACACTTTGCAGATTACATTCAAAATCAATCCGAGAGCGGAAAACCCGAAACTTATTTAAACGGAGAAATGTAGAAAATGAAATCCGTTCGATGCGAGTATCCGATAAAGTAAGTCAAGTAAGCGCCATTCCTTTTGTACGCGAAGCAATGGTAGCACAACAACAAGCACTGGGAAAAACAAAAGGGAGTCGTAATGGACGGCCGGGATATAGGAACGACCGTTTTTCCTGATGCAGAACTAAAAATATTCGTAACGGCTTCACCCGAAACTCGCGCACAGCGCAGATTGGACGAACTGCAAAAAAAAAAAGGATCGAATGTTTCTTTTTTGAGGAAGTTCTCGACAATGTAAAAAAAGAGATTATATAGACCAAAACAGGGAGATCAGCCCGTTACGAAAAGCTGATGATGCCTTATTGCTCGACAATTCAAAAATGACTCTTGCCGAACAGGATGCATGGTTGATCGCTCAATATAATCGGGTGATCGAAAAAATAGAATGACTTATGATAAAAATAGAGATCGATAGCAAATCGGGATTTTGTTTTGGTGTGGTAAACGCCATACAAAAAAAGCAGAAGAAGAATTGAAAAATCGGGAATACTTATTGTCTCGAGATATCGTACACAACAACAACGAAGTAGAACGTCTGAGATCTAAAGGTCTGATCACCATAAATCACGAAGACCTGAAGCGACTGAAAAACGTGAAAAGTATTGTTGAGAGCTCATGGCGAACCCCCCGAAACTTACCGGATAGCCAAAGAAAATAATATAGAAATTATCGATGCTACCTGTCCGGTAGTTCTGCAGTTGCAACAGAAAATCAAACGTTCATACGAAGAAACCGATCCCGACACCGGTCAAATTGTCATTTATGGGAAAAGAGGTCATGCCGAAGTAAACGGGTTGGTAGGACAAACACACGGTGAGGCAGTTGTCATCGAAAGTTTAGACGATTTCAGTCGTATAGATTTTAACAAACAAATCAGCCTATATTCTCAAACAACCAAATCGGTAGACGGATTTAAGAAAATCGTAGAAGAAATCACTTTAGGCAATCTTCAGGACAAAAACTTTTATACTACGATACAATATGCCGACAAGTAGCCAATCGCATTCCGAATATCAGGGAATTTGCCCGACAGCATGATCTTATTTTGTTCGTTTGCGGGAAAAAAGTTCTAATGGTAAAGTGCTCTTCGAAGAATGTTGTAAAGTCAACCCCGAATCAAAATTAGTCTCGGAACATATCGGAAAATAAATACCGGTTGGTTCAAAGAAAAAAGCAGCATAGGGATATGCGGTGCGACATCGACACCCAAATGGCTTATGGAAGAAGTTCAGGACTTTATACAAAAAAATATTTAGGGATTGTCTAAGTTTTCCAATAAAGAAACATTATCTGGACATCTTTTATGTTTTCTTTAGGTCACTATATTTAGTTATCAGATAAACAAATATTTATATATTACAGAATTTGCAAATATCAAAAAATGTTTCTTCGTACTAAAGAATTTCTTATTTCCCGATATTAATAAAAAAGAAATACAGATTAAAGATTATTTTTCATACATTTGCGGCTATAAAAAACAGGTATTTCTTTAAAAAATAAGTTATGACAAAGAAAAATGTATTGAATACTGACTTCCGGAGGTGATGTCTCGGGAATGAATGCTGCAATTCGTGCAGTAACCCGTTCCCGCCATATATAACGGATTCGATGTTAAAGCCATATACCCGGGGGGATATAAAGGTCTGCTCACAGGAGAAATCGTCCCTTTTAAAACTCAAAACGTAAGTAATATCATACAACAAGGAGGCCGATATTAAAGACTGCGAGATGTAAAGAGTTCGAAACACGGAAGGTCGTCAGTTGGCTTTTGACAATATTCAGAAAGAAGGTATCGATGCTCTGGGTAACAATCGGAGGTGACGGAACTTTAACAGGTGCACGTATTTTTGCTACCGAACATAATTTCCCGATAATCGGGCTTCCCGGGAACAATCGATAATGATCTGTTCGGTACGGATACGACAATCGGGTATGACACGGCACTAAACACGATTATGGACGCCGTCGACAAGATAAGAGACACCGCAACCTCCCACGAAACGGCTGTTCTTCATAGAGGTTATGGGCCGTGATGCAGGTTTTCTTGCTTTAAACGGAGCTATCGCATCCGAGCAGAAGCCGCCATAATTCCTGAAATTGCCACAGAAGTAGATCAATTGGAAGCTCTGATCAAAAACGGATTCCGAAAATCAAAAAACAGTAGCATAGTTCTTGTTGCAGAAAGCCCGAGCACAGGAGGAGCTATGCATTTGGCAGAACGTGTAAAGAACGAATATCCTCAATATGACGTCCGCGTAACCATTTTAGGCCACTTGCAGCGAGGCGGATCTCCGACAGCCAATGACGGATTCTTGCCAGCCGCATGGGAGCTGCCGCTATCGATGCTCTTCTGGACGATCAACGCAATGTAATGATCGGTATTCGAGAGATGATCAAATCGAATATGTCCCGTTCAATAAAGCCATAAAAAACGACAAACCTATAAATCGGGAACTGCTGAATACGTTGCGCATATTGTCAATTTAAAAATCGGTACGCGATAATCAACAGAATAGCGATATTTTTTTTTAATTATTAAGAACCGTTTCAAAAAAAAAATGATTATTTTTGAAACGGTTCTTATTTTAAACTTATTGTTCGGAAGAAACGCAGTACCTTGGCATAGCCAGTCGAAGTAAACCCGTTGTTTTCTCTCTCGGTTTGCAGTTTATTTTACACAAACTTTATACTTGCCTTCTATGAAAAAAAAGACTACCTGTTTACTACGCTACGGCATTCTCTTTCTTCTTTTAACAGTTTCATCGCTTATCTGTGCACAAATTCCGGCCGGATATTATTATCAAGCACACGGCAAAACCGGTGCAGAGTTGAAAACCGCCTTGCATAACATCATAAAAAGAGGCTTCTATGCTCAAAATATGGAAGCGGAAGGCAAACTTGGGAAGGTTTTTCTATACCGATCAAAATCCCCGACGGATCGGTTTTTGACATGTACTCCAATGAGACACGATATTTCAACGGATTCAACGGTATCGACGGGATGCACATAAAATTCTCTGCCGAATAGTTGGTGGGAGGTATTAAAATAACGCCTATAAAGATTTATATCATCTTTATCCGGCAGATGCAACAATGAATATGTCGAAAAGCAACAACCCTTTAGGTGAAGTCTC
>VOFJ01003790.1_pt1 | contig 28567 bp, 36 predicted proteins | sample 5384081 | NCBI WGS metagenome assembly VOFJ01 (sample SAMN12384729, study PRJNA508395) | human gut metagenome | isolation source: healthy gut I | host: Homo sapiens | reverse complement strand
GAAAGTCGGTATCACGTCCGGTCGGCTCATGAAATTTTCAAGGTACTGCCCCGAAAAGAAAAATGCCGCTCCGCAGCAGGCGAAGAATTTTGTCGGGGTGAAACGGCGGCAAAATGATCGGGTGTGTTGCAGGGCGGTACGTTCTTTCCGGGCAATCGCTCACCGAAAAGTGGTGGTTATCACGGTGAGCACCACCACTTTTCAATGTGATTTGTGACAGAGAGTATCATGGTTTGCAGGATGCGTCAATAGGTTTTTTGAAAAATTTATTGCGGTAAAGCAGTGATAGTAGGACTTATCTGTCAACAGTAAGCACTCTCTATTGCGTCATCTGCAACCAAACACACATGAATCTGCGTGGCTATCTTTTATCCCATCTAACACTATCGGTTTATTTCCAAACCTCATGCACGAGAAGATGTGGGCATCAGTTCGTACACACAGTCGAACTGAGCTTTGCGTTTGTCACTTAGGTGATGGCTGATGAGGATCAGAGTTAAGTTTGGATTAGCTAGCAGACTCTTTTCCACAAGGTCAGCATTTTTTGCGCATCCAGTGCACTTGTGCCTTCATCCACCAACAAGATAGACCGCTCATGAATTAAAGCACGAGCAATCGCAACCCGCTGTTTTTGACCGCCCGAAATATTGCAGCCACCCTCACCTACAAGAGTATCCAACCCATTTGGCATAGACAGCAAATCATTCTCAAGCGCACTGTCATGGATGGCTTTCCTTAACTGTTCTTCTGTAAAATCTTCGTCCAACGTAATGTTTTCGCGGATGGATGCATTGAACAAGAATACATTTTGCTCAATGTAGCTCATCTGCTGTTGCAGTTGTTCCGGAGTGTACTCTCGTATGTCTCGCCCGTCAAATCGAATGGTTCCATGATACTCTGGCAACCACCCCAGAAGAATTTTTAGCAGGGTGCTTTTCCCCACAACCAGAAGGTCCAATGAGCGCATATTTTTTTTTGCCTTTTCAAAGCGGAAAGAAGCATCTTTCAGGATAGGCTTTTTCTCGTCGTAGCAGAAGGAAAGTCCGTCTATCGTGATAGAGTCATTCAGCGGTGTCATAGGGACGACCTCTTCTGATTTGGAATCAGTATCGACCACTGGCAGCTTGCAAAAAGTATGGCTTGCTGGCCGAGAGGGAGAGACGCAAACCGGCCAAACTGTTAAAGCCATTTGCCACGCCTCCAATCAGATTGACGCCACCTGCAAGTGTACCTGTGGTGACAAGTCCCATACTGGTCAGTGCAGCTATCAGCACAAGCGAGCCGAGCTGAAGTGCAACATTAATAAAGCCAATCGCCGTCTCCATACGGGATTTGCCATAGCTCAACTGACAACTGGGCTTTTCGATGTCATCGCTAATTCTGTTTCCCTGCTGGAGAAAGAGATCTCCTTTGCCAAAAAAACTGGAGTACGTCAAAACCTGTCAGAAGATCCTTCAGACGGTTGATGGCGGCTGTCTGCTGCACACCGCAGTTTTGCCCAAGTAGCTCCAGCTTCTTCTGGAATAGTTTCGGGGAGAGCCAAAGGACAACTGCTGTGATCACGGAAAAACAACCAGCGACCAATGCAGAAAGGCAAGTCCCAAAACGCTGAACACGATCTGTGCGATTTTTCCTACACAGCCAAAGAATGGAATCCACGCAAACTGTTCTAATTGCTTTTTACATCATTGGTCAACCAAGCGAGATATTCGCCTGTATCGGACTGATGAAAGTCGATATGGTTTTTGCGCAGGAAGGAGTGATACAGCTCATCTCGCACCGTATTGTTCAAAGCGCGAATTGTTTTGGCCTGACAATGTTCTTGTAAGGCTGTAAAAAGAAGATAGAACCCCCAGCAGGCCAGATCGACTGCTGTCCAAAGGATAGAACCCCTCAAATCTAGCAATACTACGGCGTCAAAAACCTTCATCAAAGCAAGCTGGATCAGAGCCTGCGCACCATAGGCGATGATGGCAAACAAGCAGGTGAGGGTGCTGAGCCTCCACTGTTTTTTTTTAGATAGCGTATCATTGTTTCCTCCATGCGTATGTTAAAGAGCTTAGCCACCGATTGACAGAATTGGCGACATCGGTGTAAAATGTTGATGAGATTTCAACGCCAATGTGTCTATAAAATTCAAAAAAATACTCAGACTGTGATTGGTCGAGACCGAAGAAATGTAGTCGCAAAATTCTTTCTGCAACTCTGGGTCACTTTCCATGCGGAAACCCAAGTCAATCGCAAAGGCAGCGGCTTCAGGATACTGATAAACGTTGCGCTTCGATCTTATCACAAGAGGCTTTGATTGACCATATCGTCTGGTGTAATAAAAAATTACATGAGATGACAAGTTAGCATAGGGTGCTTCGCTTAAGGTGGAAGACGTACAAAAAGGTACAGCAATCATAATTTTCAGCCTCTTGTGAACATACCTGCCGGATTCTGTTTTTCCGGGTTGGTGCAGCCACTATACCAATCCACATATTCACATTATACATGACTTCTCAAGACTACTTTCTGAAAAACAGATTACCGTGACTATTTTCATCTATATAAAGTTATAAAGCTCTTGCAATCTTACCCAAACTATGGTATATACATTATACGAAACAGTGCTTTGAAAGAACGCTCCACCGTTCAATGACGTGTAAAGAGAGGTGCTTGCCATGACCGCTGTGATCTACGCCCGCTATTCCTCGGATAACCAGCGCGAAGAATCCATCGAAGGCCAGATTCGGGAATGTACGGCCTATGCCGAAAAGAATGACATCACTATCGTCAAGCACTACATTGACCGCGCCATCTCTGCCAAGACGGATAATCGCCCTCAATTCCAACAGATGATAAAGGACAGCGACAAGAAGCTGTTTGATATTGTTCTGGTCTGGAAACTGGACCGCTTTGCCCGGAATCGCTACGACAGTGCCCGGTACAAGACCCAGCTGAAGAAGAACGGTGTCAAGCTCATGTCGGCCACGGAGATCATCTCCGAGGGGCCGGAGGGTATCATTCTGGAATCGGTGTTGGAAGGCTATGCGGAAGATACTACTCTGCCGACCTCGCTGAAAAGGTTGTCCGTGGACAGACAGAGAACATCCTGAAAGGCCGCTGCAACGGTGGTCGTGGAACGTTTGGATATACGCTGGATTCCGAGCGGAAATTTCACATCGACCCGCTTGCCTCCCCTTTCGTGCTGGAATCGTTCACGAAGTATCGGGATGGCCTCACGATGAAAGAGATTCGGGACTGGCTGAATGAAAACGGCATCAAGAACCCGGTCGGAGGCGAATTTACTTACAACAGCGTGGAGCACATGCTCAAAAACCGGCGTTATATCGGAGAACTGAAATTCCGGGATGTGGTCGTGCCGGATGCGATTCCGCCCATCGTGCCGCTGGAACTGTTCGATGATGTGCAGGAAAAGATCGCCAAAAACAAGAAAGCCCCTGCCCGTAGAAAGGCAGAGGACGATTACCTGCTGACAACCAAGCTGCACTGTGGTTGCTGCGGTGCGCTGATGTTTGGCGAAAGCGGCACAAGCCGGACGGGAGAAGTCCACCGCTACTATAAATGTGCCACGGCCAAAAAGCAGAAGGGCTGCAAGAAGAAAACTGTCCGCAAACAGTGGCTGGAAGATCTGGTGGTGAACCAGACCATGCAGCTTGTCCGGGACGATGCCGCCATGGAATCCATTATCGCCAAGGTCATGGAGCTGCAAGACCGAGAGAACACCAACCTTCCTCTCTATGAGAAACAGCTCCGGGATGCAGAATCGGGTATCCAGAATATGCTCAACGCAATTCAAGCCGGAATCCTCACCAGTTCCACCAAGGAACGGTTGGAACAGCTCGAAGAAACCAAGCGTGAGCTTGAAGCCCGCATTGCGGAAGAAAAGCTGGCAAAGCCAAAAATCAAAGAGGAATTTATCCGTTTCTGGCTGATGCGCTTCCGTAAACTGGACATGAGCCTGAAAGACCAGAGGCAAGCGTTGGTGGATACGTTCATCAATTCGATTTATCTGTACGATGATAAGGTTTTGATAACCTTTAACTATAAAGAAGGTACACAGACCATCACATTTGAGGAAGCGGCTCAAGCCGCATCAAAGGGAAATGGTTCGGATTTGGATTGCTTTACTGCACCAGAAAATGCCGTGAAATCGAAAGATTTCATGGCTTTTTTGTTTTGTAAGCCATGGGTGCACGGTTTCTGCACGGTTTTTTGCACGGTGGGTGTTATCCATGTCCGATGATGTAGGGCGCTGTATTGCATTGCAATCAGTGCCCTTTTTTGCATCAGGTGAGCAGGGCTAAGCGGAGTTTTGCCTTCATTTCCGGGTCGGCATCCTTCAGCAATTCCAAAAGAGCCGTCATGGAGATGGTGGGTTCACCTGCGGCGGGTACAGCCTGCGGGCTGGGGGTGTCGGGCTTGGCATAGAAGCCGCTTTCAAACTTCTTGCCCAGCTCCACACGGGAGGACTGCTGGATAAGGCGGGCAAAGACTTCCTTGAGGATGTTCTCCGCTTTTTTTAGCGTGTGGGCAAAATATAAAAGACCAACTGTATATTTCAGGCTTCGGAAAGAAGCTTCCCCTCCTCCAGCATCTTTTTTTTCACCTCGCGCAGGTCTTTGCACTCGGCGGTGTACAGACGGCGCATCTCGTCGTCAGCGGGGGCAAGGTCCGGCACCATCACGGTGACAAAGCCGCCCCGCGCACCGGCGCGCACGCCGTTGTAGCTGTCCTCCAGCACCAGCGTTTCAGCCGGGGTGGTGCCCAGCGCCTTGGCCGCGGTGAGGAAGATCTCCGGGTCGGGCTTTGACGAGGTGAACTGCTCGCCGGAAATAAGGGCCTGAAATTGATCGGTCATATGCCAGTTGTTGAGGTGCCGCAGGATGGATGCCATCCGGCTGGAGGAAGCCACCACCATGGGAATTTGCTGCGCTTCCAGATAGGCAATCAGTTCATCCAGACCCGGCTTTTTGGGCGGCGGTGCCTGAAAGGCCGTCTCTGCCTGCGCGTGCAGGGCATCCATGATGGCATCATCGGTGTCGCAGTCCGGGCCGTAGAAGCGGCGCAGCACGGCCCGCATGGAATCGCCTGCCGAGCCGCGCGCGGCAGCGTCCAGCCCTTCCTTATAAGGAAGGCCCAGCCCGGCCAGTGCGGGCTCCCACAGGGTGGCCCAGATGCGCTCGGTGTCGAACATCAGGCCATCCATATCAAAAATAACGCCTTTTATCATTGTGCAAAAGCTCCTTTCTGAGCCTGTAAGATCCGGCTTATGCCCTCATTGTATCATATTTTTTGGGCAGTTTGCACATGGAAAAGCAGGCAATTTAGCGCAACTTAACCTGTCCAAAGATGAAAGATTTTTCGTTTCCTTGTAAATCACATTCATATTATTATAATAGAAAACAACATTCGGTGTTTGCGGGCGCATTTTCACTCGCTGCGCCCGAGATCAGGAAAGAGGGAAAATAAATCATGTTGGATATCAAGATCACCCGTACCACTGCTCCGAAGGCAAAGCCTGACGAGAGCAATCTGGGGTTTTGGCAAGAACTTCAGCGACCATATGTTCGTGATGGACTATACCGCCGGTGAGGGCTGGCACGATGCCCGCGTTGTCCCCTACGGTCCGTGGGAAATGGACCCTGCTACCACCGTGTTCCACTACGCCCAGGAGATCTTTGAGGGCATGAAGGCCTACCGCACGGCCGATGATACCGTCCAGCTGTTCCGCCCGGACTGCAACGCAAAGCGTTTCCAGGACTCCGCCGACCGGATGTGCATTCCCAAGATCCCTGTGGAGGACTTCGTCCAGGCCGTGAAGACCCTGGTGGAAGTGGACAAGGACTGGGTGCCCCATTCTGACGGCGCCTCCCTGTATATCCGTCCCTTCGTGTTCGCAAACGACGTGGGTCTGGGCGTGCACGCTTCCAAGCACTATATTTTCTGCGTCATCTGCGCTCCCTCCGGCGCCTACTATGCCGAGGGCATCAACCCCGTCCGCATCTACGTGGAGGACGAGTACATCCGCGCCGCGCCCGGCCTGACCGGCTTCACCAAGTGCGGCGGCAACTACGCCGCCTCCATCAAGGCCGGCGAGATGGCCGAGCAGCAGGGCTTCGCCCAGGTGCTGTGGCTGGACGGCGTGGAGAAGAAGTACGTCGAAGAAGTTGGCTCCATGAACATCATGTTCAAGATCGACGGCAAGGTGTACACCGCTGCTACCGTCGGCACCGTTCTGCCCGGCGTTACCCGCCGCAGCTGCATCGAACTGCTGAAGGACTGGGGCTATGAGGTCGTCGAGGGCAAGATCGCCATTGCCGACATCATGGCTGCTGCCCGCGAAGGCAAGCTGGAAGAGGTGTTCGGCACCGGTACCGCCGCTGTCGTCTCCCCGTCAAGGAGCTGGTCTGGAAGGGCGAGCACGCCTACATCGGCGACGGCAAGATCGGCCCTGTCACCCAGAAGCTGTACGACACCATGACCGGTATGCAGTGGGGAAAGATCCCCGATACCAAGGGCTGGATCGTCCCTGTGGAGAAAAAAAGAACTGATCCCGATTCTCCGGAGAGAACCTTTTTATTCAGAATAGCAGCAAACGCCGCCAGGCCTCCGCTCGGCGGCGTTTGCCGTATATTAGGATAACGTCCTCGCCCTCTCCGTCAAAACTCAAAAATTTCCCGGCGCAATTGCTTTCTGTGCCCTGCAGTGCTAAACTGAAAACAGAACAGCGGCCTGCATTGCGGTAGGCGTGCGGGAAAGATTGAGAGGAATGGACCCATGGTCAAAAAAAATGGAGCGTGAGCTACCCTGCCGTCAACGGCACCGAGCAGCGCAGAGTATATGTTTATCTGCCCACGATGTATGAAGCTGACCCCGACCGCCGGTATCCGGTGCTGTATATGTTCGACGGCCAGAACGTCTTTTTTTTGACGAGGATGCCACCTTTGGCAAAAGCTGGGGCGTGGCCGATTATCTGGACTACACCGACACCCCGCTGATCGTGGCGGCGGTGGAGTGCAACGCCGGAGCCAACACAACGAACGGCTGGTGGAGTATTCGCCCTACCGGTTCGACGACCCGCAGTTCGGCCACTTCGACGGCACGGGTCAGGCCACCATGAGCTGGTATATCCACCGGTTCAAACCCTTCATCGACCGCAACTTCCGCACCCTGCCCGACCGGGAGCACACCTTTATCGGCGGCAGCAGCATGGGCGGCCTGATGAGCCTGTACGCCCTTTTGCAGTACAACGACACTTTCAGCCGTGCGGCGGCGCTGTCGCCGTCCATCTGGGTGTCGCCGGAAAAGCTTTCCGGCCTTGTGGGCCGCGCAAAGCTGGAGCCCCCGGCACCGTGCTGTACATGGACTACGGCTCCAGAGAGATGGGCAACCACGACGGGATGCGCCGCGGCTTTGCAGAGATGTGCGCAAAGGTCATGACCCGGGGCATCCACCTTTACCAGCCGCATCGTGCCCGGCGGCACCCACAGCGAAGCCAGCTGGGAAAAACAGCTGCCCTTTATGTTCCATACCCTGGGATGTATGAGGTGGAGGAGTAAACCCTAAAAGGAGGAAACACCATGGAGATGCAGTATTTTAAAGAATACAGCCCGGCGCTGGGCCGGGAGATGGAGTGCAAAGTCTACGGACACGGGGGACGGCCCATGCTGTACATCCCCTGTCAGGACGGACGCTTCTTCGACTTTGAGAACTTCCACATGGCCGACACCCTTGCCCCATGGATCGATGCTGGTAAGATTATGGTGATCTCCATTGATACCATGGACAAGGAGACCTGGTCCGACACGCAGGGCGACCCCTATTGGCGCATTCGCCGCTATGAGCAGTGGCTGCGCTACATCGTGGAGGAGGCTGTGCCCAAGATCCAGTATCTGGCCAAGGAGCGCAACGGCTGGGACGACCTGCCCGGTGTCATTGCCTTTGGCTGCAGTCTGGGTGCCACCCATGCGGTCAACCTGTACCTGCGCCACCCGGATGTGTTCTGCGGCTGTCTGGCCCTCAGCGGCATCTACACGGCCCACTATGGCTTCGGCAATTATATGGACGAGCTGGTGTACATGAACTCGCCCGTGGATTACATGAAGAACTTCCCGGAGGATCACCCCTACATGCAGCTGTTCCGCAGTCAGAAGGCGGTCATCTGCTGCGGTCAGGGCGACTGGGAGCAGCCGGACACCACATGGTTCCTCAAGCGCATCTTCGAGGCCAAGAACATCCCCATCTGGGTAGACCTGTGGGGCCACGATGTGAACCACGACTGGAACTGGTGGTATAAGCAGACTGCATATTACATGCCGTATATTCTGGGCGAGCAGTAAAACAAACCCTCTCAGGCGCTGACGCGCCAGCTCTCCCGAAGGGCGAGCTTTGATGCATCTGACGGTTTGCAGCAAATAAGATCCCCCTCTGAGGAAAGACTTCCCCCGGCCGGGGAAGATGTCGCGTAAGCGACAAAAAGGGGAATCTGGCAACGCTGTAAGGGTTGACTTAGAGGGTTTTCTTATAGAGGAAAAGAGGAATCGTAAAACCATGCAGAATTTTATTTTTATCTCCCCGAACTTCCCGACGAACTACTGGCAGTTCTGCCGGGAGCTGAAGAACGACGGCATGAATGTGCTGGGCATCGGCGACCAGCCCTACGATGAGCTGAAGCCGGAGCTGAAGGACAGCCTGAACGAGTACTACAAGGTCGGCAGCCTCGAGAATTACGACGAAGTCTACCGCGCTGTGGCCTTCTTCATCTTCAAGTATGGCCGTATCGACTGGCTGGAGTCCAACAACGAATACTGGCTGGAGCGGGACGCTGCCCTGCGCACCGACTTCCACATCACCTCCGGCTTCCAGACCGAGGATATGCCGCGCATCAAGTACAAGAGCAAGATGAAGGAGTACTACCGGAAGGCCGGCATCGCCACCGCCCGCTACCACATGGTGGACGATTACGAGGGCTGCCGGAAGTTCATCGACGAGGTGGGCTACCCGGTGGTGGTAAAGCCGGATAACGGCGTGGGCGCATCCGACACCCACAAGCTGTCCAGCGACGAGGACCTGAAAAAGTTCCTCGTGCAGAAGACGGCCCAACACCCGGATGTGGAGTACATCATGGAGGAGTTCGTCCGGGCCGAGGTGAACAGCTACGATGCCATCATCGACGCCTCCGGCAACCCCATCTTTGAGGCCGGCAACGTCAGCCCCATGTCCATCATGGATATCGTGAACGACAACGACAACTCCATCTATTACATCATCAAGGACCTGCCCGAGGACACCCGCGCCGCAGGCCGTGCCGCCGTCAAGAGCTTTGGCGTCCGGAGCCGCTTCATCCACTTTGAGTTCTTCCGTATGACCGAAGACCAGGCCAGCATGGGCCAAAAGGGCCAGATCGTGGCGCTGGAGGTCAACATGCGGCCGTGCGGCGGCTTCTCGCCGGACATGATGAATTTTGCCAACTCGACCGACGTGTACAAAATTTGGGCGGACATGATCGCCTTTGGCGGCACTGATATGCCGGTGGGCGAGCACTTCTACTGCCCGTTTGCGGGCCGCCGCGACGGCAAGCACTTTGTGTACAGCCACGAGCAGATCATGCAGAAGTACCAGCAGAACATGCGCATGGTGGACCGCATGCCGGACGCGCTGAGCGGCGCGATGGGCAACCAGATGTACGTTGCCACCTTCTCCACCCGCGAGGGGGCATGGAGCAGTTCTACGCCGACGTGCTGGCCACCACCGATGCCACAATGCCGCAGCTCAGAAGGAGCTGAGCAGCATTCTGGCTCTGGGCGAGCCGGAGACCACCCCGGCGGAAAAGCCCGCCGCTCCTGCCGCTAAAAAGGCACGCACCACAAAGAAAAAGAAGAATACGCTCAAAAAGCCCCGGAATGGCGTGCCGTTCCGGGGCTTTTCGTTGTCCCTTTCTGCAAAGTGTGCTATACTGTTGCCAGACATTTTATTGGGAACGAGGTACATCTATGAAAATTCCTGCAAATGGCTTCACCCACGCCGGCAAAGTTCCATGCGGACGACGTATTTGCAACGGCGCTGCTGCAGATCATCCGGCCGGACATCAGGATCACCCGCGGCTTTGTGGTACCGGACGATTTCGACGGCATCGTGTATGATATCGGCTTTGGCATGTTCGATCACCATCAGGAGCCCCGAGGTGCCGCGCCAACGGCATCCCTTACGCGGCCTTCGGCCTGCTGTGGCGGGTGCTGGGCCCGGGGCTGGTGGGGGGAGCGTCAGGCCCGGCTCATCGATGAAAACTTTATCCAGCCCCTTGACCTGAACGATAACACCGGCGAGCAGAACAGCCTGTGCGATGCCATCGGCTTCTTCAATCCGGTGTGGGATTCCAAGGAGGATCAGGACACCTGCTTCTTCAAGGCGGTGGCTGTGGCAAAGCAGATCCTGGAAAACCAGATCGAGAGCGCGAACGCCGTGAACCGCGCCGACGAGAAGGTCCAGCAGGCCTATAAGAACTCCCGGGACGGTATCGTGATCCTGCCCTGCTACCTGCCCTGGAAGAATGGCCTGTACAAGACCGATGCCCTCTTCGTCATCTACCCCAGCCAGCGCGGCGGGTGGAGCGCCCAGTGCGTGACCGACCACAAGACCAAAAAGCCGAAGCTCCCCTTCCCCCAGAGCTGGGCCGGCCAGCCGCAGGAGGTCATCGAGCAGAAGAGCGGCATCGAGGGCATCAGCTTCTGCCACGCCAGCCGCTTCCTTATCACGGCCAAGGACAAGGAGACGGCCCTCGCCGCCTGCCGTCAGGTGCTGAAAAACAACGGGAGACTGTGATATGAGCGGGGAAGCGGAGAAGACGGAGCGGGCCTATGTTTATATGGTGCGCTGCGCAGGCGGCCAGCTCTACACGGGCTGGACGAACGACCCGGCCAGCCGCCTGCACGCCCACAAGAGCGGGAAGGGGGCCAAGTGCACCCGTGCGCTGGGGGCACAGCGGTTCGCGTATCTGGAACGGTGTACAGACAAATCTGCCGCCCTGCGCCGCCGGGGGAAGCAGCCCTGAAAAAAAGCTGACCAAGGCGCAGAAGGAGGCCCTGTGCGCCGAATGGGCTGAGAAGAACCTGCCCCGGCTCTCGCTGGCCACCCGGGCCGATGCGGCGGAGATCCTGGACATCTACAACTGGTATGTCCTGCACCATACCGCCACCTTTCAGGTAACGCCCTCTTCCCTGCCGGAGTATGAGGACTGGGTGGACAGCACCCGTGCGCTGATCCCTCTGCTGCTGGCCCGGGATGGGGACGGTAAGCTGCTGGGCTACGCCTGCGCCCACCGCTACCACCCCCCGGGAGGCCTACGACTGGGCTGTGGAGAGCACCATCTACTGTGCCCCCCGATGCCCAGGGCTTTGGTGTGGGGGATACCCTCTACCGCGCCCTGCTGGATATTCTGGACGGGATGGGTTACTGGAATGTCTACGCCCTTGTGGCAGACCCCAACCCCGCCAGTGAGCGTATCCATGCCCGCCTGGGCTTCACCTGCGTGGGCCGTGAGCCCCACACCGCCTATAAGTCCGGCTGGCTGGGCCTGTCCACCTGGTGGCTGCCCCTGCGCAGGGGCAATGAAAAGCCGGAGCCCACCCACCCGCTGACACAGGAACAGGTGGAGGAGATCCTGGGAAGATACCAGGCATAAAGAAAGTCCTTCGGGGCGCTTTTTTGCATTTCATATATACACTTTAACTGCATAAAATTTGAATATAAACAAATAATATTGCATAAACATACAAAGTGTAACAAATCCTGCCGCAAATGCGCGGCATGTTTGGCAGTTTTCAGCATTGACGGAAAAAGCCGCGTGGCGTATAATAAAAGCATCAACCGAAACGCAACGACAGAGGATGCGAAGGGAAAGTGCGCATCAGAAAACAAAAGTGTATTTTTTATTAAAAGAGCGCGTTTATTATGAAAAAGGAAAACATCAAAAAGGTAGTTCTGGCGTACTCCGGCGGTCTGGACACCTCCATCATCATTCCCTGGCTGAAGGAAAACTACAACAACTGCGAAGTCGTCGCAGTCTCCGGCGACGTTGGCCAGGGCACCGAGCTGGACGGCCTGGAGGAAAAGGCCAAGGCTACCGGCGCTTCCAAACTGTACGTGCTGGACCTGAAGAAGGACTTCGTGGAGAACTACATCTTCCCCACCCTGAAGTTCGGCGCAAAGTACGAGGACTACCTGCTGGGCACCAGCTTTGCACGTCCCTGCATCGCCAAGGCTCTGGCTGACATCGCCATCAAGGAAGGCGCGGACGCCATCTGCCACGGCTGCACCGGCAAGGGCAACGACCAGGTGCGGTTTGAGCTGGCCATCAAGGCCCGGTGCCCCGATATGCCCATCATCGCCCCCTGGCGGGAGTGGGATATCAAGGGCCGTGACGAGGAGATCGATTACGCCGAGGCTCACCACATCCCCCTGAAGATCAACCGCGAGACCAACTATTCCAAGGATAAGAACCTGTGGCACCTGAGCCACGAGGGTCTGGATCTGGAGAGCCCCCCGCCAACGAGCCCCAGTACAACAAGCCCGGCTTTCCTGGAGCTGGGGCATCAGCCCCCGAGCAGGCTCCCGATAAGCCCCGACCTATGTGACCATCCACTTTGAAAAGGGCATCCCCACCGCCGTGGACGGCAAGGAGATGGGCGCTGTGGAGCTGGTGGAGCACCTGAACAAGCTGGGCGGCGAGAACGGCATCGGCCTGCTGGACATCGTCGAGAACCGTCTGGTGGGCATGAAGAGCCGCGGCGTCTATGAGACCCCCGGCGGTGCCATCCTGTACAAGGCCATCAATGTTCTGGAGACCATCACTCTGGACAAGGAAAGCTCTCACTTCAAGGCACAGCTGGCCCAGAAGTACGCCGACATCGTCTACAACGGCCAGTGGTTCACCCCGCTGCGCGAGGCTCTGGATGCCTTTGCCGACAGCCTGGAGAAGACCGTCACCGGCGATGTGAAGCTCAAACTCTACAAGGGCAACATGATCAACGCCGGTGTCACCTCTCCCTACACCCTGTACGACGAGCAGACCGCTTCCTTCGGCGAGAGGACGAGGACTACAACCAGGCCGATGCAGCCGGCTTCATCAACCTGTTCGGCCTGTCCATCAAGGAGCGCGCAAAGCTGTCCAAGAACTGGCCGGAGGTCAAGTAATCGGTTTTAACATCTTCCCTTTCGTGTGTTTTCACACTTTCACACGAAAGTTCCATCCAACCGGCATCGTTGCCGGCGGCACCGCCGCAGGAGCGTTTTCCCCTGCGGCGGCTTTGCCGTTTTTAGAAGAAATTGACGAATAGCTGCTGTATGTGGTAACGGGCTCGCCCTCTCCGTCTGCTCACTTTGCTCGCATTTCTCCCAAAGGGAGGGCCTTGGCAAAGAGAAAGATGAACTTTGTGGGACTGCCAATCCCACTTTGGGGGTGGCAGCAGCGATGACTGAGAGGGCAAGGATGCTTGCCGCGGAGCGGTTCCCGGATATAAAGTAAAGGATAAAACTATGGCAGAACAACTCTGGAAGGGCCGTTTTTCCAAGGCCGTGGATTCCCGCGTGAACGACTTCAACTCCTCCATCCGGTTCGACCAGCGCATGATCGCGCAGGATATGCGCGGCAGCGGCGTGCATGCCGCCATGCTGGCAAAGCAGGGCATCATCTCCGAAAAAGGATTGTGAGGACATCCTCAACGGTCTGGCTTCCATCGCCGACGATCTGGCAGCCGGCAGGCTGGAGACCGACCCCAATGCCGAGGATGTACACACCTTTGTGGAGCAGACCCTTACCGCCCGCATCGGCGATGCGGGCAAGCGGCTGCACACCGGCCGCAGCCGAAACGACCAGGTGGCGCTGGATATCCGCCTGACCCTGCGGGACTACAGCCACACCCTGCAGGCCTACATTGTGGAGCTCATCAAGGTCATCTGCAAAAAGCCGGTGAGAACACCACCGCCGTCATGCCCGGCTACACCCATCTGCAGCGGGCTCAGCCCATCACCTTTGGCCACGCCCTGATGGCATATGCCTCTATGCTGCTGCGCGATCTGCAGCGCTTTGGAGGATGCCACCGCCCGTATGGACGCACAGTGCCCGCTGGGCAGCGGCGCGCTGGCTGGCACTACCTACCCGCTGGACCGCCAGTTCACCGCCGAGAAGCTGGGCTTTGCGGCTCCCTGCGCCAACAGTCTGGACGGCGTGTCCGACCGTGATTTCTGCATCGAGCTGGCAAACGCCATCTCTATCTGCATGATGCACCTGTCCCGGCTTTCCGAGGAGATCATCCTGTGGTGCAGCTGGGAGTTTAAGTTCATTGAGCTGGACGACGCCTATGCCACCGGCTCGTCCATCATGCCGCAGAAGAAGAATCCGGACATGGCCGAGCTGATCCGCGGCAAGACCGGCCGCGTCTACGGCGACCTGAACACTCTGCTGGTCATGATGAAGGGCATCCCGCTGGCCTACAACAAGGATATGCAGGAAGACAAGGAAGCCATCTTTGACGCTGTGGACACGCTGGAGCTGTGCCTGAAGACGGTGACTCCCATGCTGGATACCATGAAGACCATTCCGGCCAACATGCGCCGCGCCGCCGCCAAGGGCTTTATCAATGCCACCGACTGCGCCGACTACCTCACTAAGAAGGGGATGCCCTTCCGCGATGCCTACAAGCTGACCGGCTGCATGGTGTCCGACTGCATTGCAAAGGACAAGACTCTTGAAGAGCTGACCCTCGACGAGTTCAAGGGCTACAGCAGCCTGTTCGAAAGGGATATCTACGAGGCCATCGATCTGGTCAGATGCTGCGAGGGCCGCACCAGCTACGGTGGCCCCAGCGAAGCCAGCGTGAAGAACCAGATCGCACTGGCAAACGCACAGCTGGATGCGTGGGAGGAAAAGAACGCATGAGCGTGAAAGTTTTTATTGATGGCTCCTCCGGCACCACCGGCCTGCGCATTGCCGACCGGCTGGCACAACGCCCGGAGATCGAGCTGCTTTCCATTTCCGCAGAGGGCCGCAAGGATGTGAACGAGCGCGCGAAGGTGATCAACCTCTGCCGACCTCGCCTTCCTCTGCCTGCCGGATGCCGCTTCCAAAGAGGTCATGCCCCTGCTGCGCCCGGACGTGAAGGTGCTGGACGCCTCCACCGCCTTCCGCACCGATGCCGCCTGGGACTACGGCTTCCCGGAGCTGGCGGGCCAGAAGGAAAAAATCAAGAATTCCTGCCGCGTGGCAGTGCCCGGCTGCTATGCCAGCGGCTTTATCAGCATTGCCCGCCCGCTGGTGGAGCTGGGTCTGGCCCCGAAGAGTATCCCTTCAGCTGTACCGGCATCTCCGGCTACTCCGGCGGCGGCAAAAAGATGATCGCCGAGTACGAGAGCGCTGACCGTCCGGCGCACAGCAAGCTGGATGCACCCAAGAGCTACGGTCTGGGCCTTGCCCATAAGCACCTGCCGGAAATGCAGAAGATCAGTGGGCTGGCCAAACCCCCCGTTTGTGCCTGTGGTCTGCGATTACTACAGCGGGATGCAGGTGCTGGTGCCGCTTCTCGCAGACCGGTGGCGGGGCGGTGCCGAACAGGTGGCCGCAGGGCATTGGCGGCAGTATTACAAGGATGCTGCCACCGTCAAGGTGCACGCTCTGAACGAAGCCCTGCCGGAGAACGGCCTGTACTCCAATGCCATGGCCGATACCGACCGCATGGAGCTGTACATGACCGTGAACGCTGCAGGCGACCAGATGATGCTGGTGTCTGTGTTCGATAATCTGGGCAAAGGGCTCTTCCGGCGCGGCCGTCCAGTGCATGAACCTGATGCTGGGTTTTGAAGAGACGGCTGGATTGGAATGAAATGGCTCACCCTCGTCAGGCCGCTTCGCGCCCAGCTCCCCGAAGGGAGAGCTTTTGACAAAACCGCAAACTCTGCGGGGAATGCCAAGGCCTCCCCACTTTGGGGGGGGTGGCAGCGCGTTAGCGCCGTGACGGAGAGGGTGAGGATGCTGAAGGGAAGAAAGTAGTATGTATCAAGAAGTTGCGGGCGGCGTTTGTGCCCCCAAAGGGCTTTGCAGCGGCTGGCGTGCATTGCGGCATCCGCGCAAATCATAATGAAAAAAACGATCTGGCACTCATCAAGGCGGAGGTGCGCTGTGCCGCCGCCGGTGTTTTTACACCACCAATAAGGTCTGCGGCGCACCCATCAAGGTGGACCGTGCCCACCTGAAGGACGGCTATGCACAGGCGATCCTTGTGAACAGCGGCAACGCCAACACCTGCGCCGCCAACGGCGTGGCTCTGGCCGAAGAGTGCTGTGCGCTGGTGGGCGAGGCGCTGCACATCCCCCGCAGGATGTGTGCCCGCCTCCACCGGTGTCATTGGCCAGCCCATGGTCATTGACCCCTTTGCCCGGGGAATCCCTGCCGCCGCCGCAAAGCTGGCAGCCACTGCGCAGGGCAGCACCGATGCGGCCACGGCCATTATGACCACCGATACCCACAAAAAGGAGTACGCCATCCAGTTTGAGCTGGGCGGCAAGACCTGCACCGTGGGTGCCATTGGCAAGGGCAGCGGCATGATCGCCCCCAACATGGCCACCATGCTGGCCTTCTACACCACCGATGCCGCCGTTTCCCCCGCTCTGCTGGAAAAGGCCCTCAAGACCGTGGTGCCCGGCACCTACAACCAGATGAGCGTGGATCTGGATACTTCCACCAACGATACCTTGATCATCATGGCTTCCGGCCTTGCAGGCAACCCGGAGATCTGCGAGGAGAACGCGGACTACGAAGCCTTTGTGGCGGCGCTGACTGCCATTGCTGAGCACATGTGCGCCGAGCACGCCGGTGACGGCGAGGGTGCCACCCACCTCATCACCTGCGAAGTGACCCACGCCCCCGACCTGAAGACCGCCCGTGCCGTCAGCCGCAGCGTGGTGTGTTCCAACCTGTTCAAGGCCGCTGTCTTTGGCCGCGATGCCAACTGGGGCCGCATCCTCTGCGCCATCGGCTACACCCCCGGCGATTTCTCCATCGACAAAGTCTGTGTCTGGCTGTCCAGCAGCAAAGTGCCGCAGGTGAGGTCTATGTCTGCGAGAACGCCGCCTACCACCCCTACAGCGAGGACGAGGCCGCCAAAGTTCTGGCGGAGCATGATATTCTTGTCAAGGCGGACATGGGGACTGGCGATGCCAGCGCCAAGGCATGGGGCTGTGATCTGACTTATGATTATGTGAAGATCAACGGGATTATCGGACCTGATAACCCTCTCAGGCGCTGCGCGCCAGCTCCCCCGAAGGGGGAGCTTTAGAAACGAACGACAAGCAGCTGATTTTATAATTTTATGGAAATAAAGTGACCCGTCCGGCAAAAAGCTCCCCCCTCTCGGGGGAGCTGGCAATGCCGCAAGGCATTGACTGAGAGGGTTCAGAGGAAATCTATGAAGAACGAAGAAATGGCCCTCCTGTTTTCGGAGGCGACCCCCTTACATCCAGAAGTATCACGGAAAGACCATCGTGGTAAAGTACGGCGGCAATGCCATGATCAACGAAGAACTGAAAAATGCCGTGAATGAACGACCTTGTCACCCTTACCCTGCTGGGGGTGCGGGTGGTGCTGGTGCACGGCGGCGGCCCGGCCATCAATGAGATGCTGAAAAAAGTCGGCGTGGAGAGCCATTTCGCCAACGGTCTGCGCGTGACCGATGACGCTGCCATGGAGATCGTGCAGCAGGTGCTGGCCGGTAAGGTGAACAAGGACCTTGTGGCAAAGCTGCGCGGCCGCGGCGTGGGCCTGTGCGGCATGGACGGTCAGATGCTCCGCTGCACCGAGCTGGACCCCCAGCTGGGCCATGTGGGAGAGATCGTCCACGTGGACCCGACGCTGATCTGAAGCCTGCTGGATAGCGGCTTCATCCCGGTCATTGCCACGGTGGGCATGGACGACCTGGGTCAGGCCTACAACGTGAACGCGGACACTGCCGCTGCGCAGATCGCGATTGCGCTCAAGGCTGAAAAGCTGGTGTCCATGACCGATATCGCCGGCCTGCTGCGGGATAAGGACGATGAAAGCACCCTTATCCCCGAGGTGGAGGTGTCCGAGATCGAGGGCTATAAGTCCGCCGGTGTCATTGCGGGCGGCATGATCCCCAAGATCGGCGGCATGGCCGATGCCATCTATCAGGGCGTGCACGAGGCGGTCATCATCGATGGACGCGTGCCCCACTCCATCCTGCTGGAGCTGTTCTCCAACCGCGGCTCCGGCACCCGCTTTTACCGCCGCAGCCACCGCGAATAAGCATTGCGCGGGTATAATAAAAAAGAAAGACCGTGCAGGCGGTAATAAGCATTGACGGGAGAAAAAGAGGAGACGTGTCCTTCACCCTCTCAAGCCTTTGCCGCGACATTTTCCCCGCGAAAGGGGGATCCTTCGAGCAAAGCGAGATGACTGGGGAAAGTTCAGCGTTCTCGTTCACAGGAGGGTACAAAATGGATTCTGAAAAAAGTCATCAAGCGGGACGGCGAATACGTCCTGCACACACCTATAACCGCAACCCTCATTGTGCTGGAAAAAGGCCACGGCCTGCGCGCCGCAGGCCCCGAGGGTCAGCAGTATCTGGATTTTACCAGCGGCATCGGTGTCAACAGTCTGGGCTACTGTGATCTGGACTGGGCCGAAGCCGTCTCGGAGCAGGCCCACAAGCTGCAGCATTCCTCTAACCTTTACTACACCGCGCCCTGCGGCAAGCTGGCCAAAAAGCTGTGCAAGCGCACCGGTATGAGCAAGGTGTTCTTCGGCAACTCCGGCGCCGAGGCCAACGAGGGCGCCATTAAGGCGGCGCGCAAGTACAGCGTGGACCACTACCGCAAGGACCGCACCACGGTCATCACGCTGGTGAACAGTTTCCACGGCCGCACGATCGCCACCCTGACCGCCACCGGTCAGGAGGTGTTCCACAACTACTTCGGCCCCTTTAACGAGGGCTTCCTGTACGCCCCGGCAGGCGATATCGAAGCGCTGGAGGAGCTGGTGGACCGCACAACCTGCGCCGTGATGCTGGAACTCATCCAGGGCGAGGGCGGTGTCATGGCGCTGGACCCCGACTACGTGCAGGCTGTGCGCAAGCTCTGCGATGAAAAAAAGATCTGGTGCTCATTGTGGACGAGGTGCAGACCGGCGTGGGCCGCACCGGCACCTTCCTGTGCTGCGAGCACTACAACCTCAAGCCCGATGTGGTGACGCTGGCCAAGGGCCTTGGCGGCGGTCTGCCCATCGGCGCGGTCCTGATGAACGCGAAAGGTAGCCGAGAGCATGGGTGCCGGCACCCATGGCTCCACCTTCGGCGGCAACCCGGTGGTCTGCGCCGGTGCCAATGTGGTGGTGGACCGCATGGACCAAAGCTTCCTTGCCAATGTCAACGAGCGCGCCGTCCAGCTGCGCGCCGGCCTGGCCAAGCTGCCCCATGTCAAGAGCATCTCCGGCATCGGCCTGATGGTGGGCATCGAGTTCTACGACCTCAAGGCTGCAGATGTGCTGGCCGCCTGCCGCGAAGCGGGCCTGCTGGTGCTGACAGCCAAGACCCGCCTGCGCCTGCTGCCGCCGCTGACCCTCAGCGAGCACGATGTGGACATGGCGCTGGAGATCCTGGGCGATGTGCTGAGCAAAATGGAGCCGACGGCTCCGAAGGAGCAGGCATGAAAAATCTGCTGACAATGAGCGACCTCTCCCCTGCCGAGCTGACCCACATTCTGGATGTGGCCGACCAGCTCAAGGCACAGCAGAAGCTGGGCGGCACCGCCCCGCTGCTGGCGGGCAAAACGGTGGCCATGCTGTTCTCCAAGGCGTCCACCCGCACCCGCACCAGCTTTGAGGTGGGGGTGTACCAGATGGGCGGCCTGGGCAATTACATGAACACGTCCGAGCTGCAGGCCGGGCGCGGTGAGCCCCTCAAGGACACCGCCCGGGTGCTGGGCCGCTACTACGACTGCGTGGTGTGGCGCACCTACCGCCAGAGCGATCTGGAAGAGTTTGCCGAGCTGGCCGGTGTGCCGGTGATCAACGGCCTGACGGATTATGCCCATCCCTGCCAGGTTCTGGCCGACCTGATGACCATTCGGGAGCGCCGGGGCAGCCTTGCGGGCCGGAAGCTCTGCTTTGTCGGCGACGGCAGCAGCATGGCAAACAGCCTCATCGTGGGCGGACTGCTGGCTGGGATGCAGGTCACCTGCGTCTGCCCGCAGAGCTACCGCCCGGCGGCGGATGTGCTTATGTTTGCCCACAAGTACGGCAGCGCCTTCCACCTGACCGCAGACCCTGCCGAGGGTATTCGGGATGCCGACGTGGTGGCAACGGCTGTGTGGAACACCGCCAAGCCCGGCACGCCGGAAAGTGAGCAGCGCCTGCGGGATTTTGTGGGCTTCCAGCTCACCGGCAAGCTGCTGGAAAGCGCCAAGCCCGACGTCATGGTGCTGCACTGCCTGCCCGCCCACCGGGGTGAGGAGATCTCCTCGGCAGTGTTCGAGCAGCACGCACCCGGAAATCTTTAACGAAGCCGAGAACCGCCTGCACGTGCAGAAAGCCGTGCTGGCCATTCTGCTGGCGGGGAAATAAAATTGCATAAAGCGCAAGAGCCTCTGCCATTGGCAGGGGCTTTTTTGTATCCCAGTCCTTGCACATCCTGTCTGAAAATACTGTAAAATTCTTGTGCCCTTTGCCGATTGACGAAAACCGATCCGGTTTGCTATACTGAGCGTGGTCAATCAAGTAAGGTTTGTTACTCTCCGGAGGCTTTCCCTTATCCATTGCAGATAGGGGTGAACTTTCGGTTTTTTTCTTTTCTATGGGGGTTGTGGGAAGATGAAGGTCATTAAAAACATCAATAACAACATCTCCCTTTGTCTGGACAGCCGCAACAACGAGGTGGTAGCCTTCGGGAAAGGCATTGGTTTCACAAAGCCACCCTATGATGTACCACTTTCCAAAATCGACCGCACCTTTTACGATGTGGACGAGGAACAGTTGGCCGTGCTCAACCGTGCCATCCCGGAAAATGTGCTGGAAGCCGCCGCCGAGATCGTAGACCTTGCCAACGAGAAGATGGACAACCAGTTCCGGGAGAACGTGGTGTTCACGCTGGCAGATCACATTGATTTTTCCGTTCAGCGCTACCGCAAAAACATCAACATCAAGCTGCCGCTCTTTTTTACGAGGTGCGCCAGCTTTATCCCAAAGAATCCGAGATTGGAAAACAGGCATTGAACATCCTGAAAAAGCGGCTGGATATCGCCCTTCCCCGGGAGGAAGCCGCCGCCATCGCCCTGCATTTTGTCAACTACAAGGCACAGGCGGAAACCACACCGGACATCGACTATGGTTCCATCATTGAGCAGGCTACGGGTATTATTGAACAGGAACTGCAGGTGACGGTGGATCGTGATAGTTTCAACTACTACCGGTTCGTCACCCACATGCACTACATGATGAAGCGCACGTTGGATGATGCCATGATCGACACCCAGAACCGGGATATTTTTGAATCCATGAAAAAAGAGTATCCCTCCATTTATTCCTGTTCGGTCAAGGTAGCCGCCCTGATCGAACAGCAGCTGAAAAAATCTCTTTCCGAAGAGGAGATCCTATATCTGATCCTACACATCAATCGTTTGTGTGCTCGTGAGGATTGTGACCGATAAAGGCATACCGCCTTTGGAGGGCTTTTTTACCCCAGAGTACCGCAGAAGATGCACCGTGTCTGTCCATCTGGTCAGCCGGTACACGCTTTGCGGTGCGCTGGGGTTTTTATTTGAAACAGAACCGCCCGGGAGCGCGCCCCGAACGGGTTTGTGATAAATCTTTCAGCAAAAACACTTGGAAAACTGTTTTTCAAAAACAGGAGGAGAACAAAATGGCAAACAAATATGATACGATGGTCAGCAGCATTGTTGGCCTGGTTGGCGGAAAAAGAAAATATCCGCTCCTTTGCACATTGTGTCACGCGGCTGCGCTTTAATGTAAAAGATAAAGGAATGGTGAACGTGCCGGGAGATCGAAAAGCTGCCCGGTGCGGTAGGCGTACAGTGGGCCGGAAACCAGCTGCAGGTGATCATTGGGCAGGATGTTGGAACCGTTTATGACCGTATTTGTAAGGAAGCAGAGCTGGAAGAACAGGAGTCCGTCTCTGAAAATCTTGATGCGCCGAAAGCAAAGAAAACATTTGGCACCTATGTGAACGCTTTTTTTTTGATGCGATATCCGGCTGTATCATCCCGCTGATCCCGATGCTGATGGGTGCAGGCATGATCAAGATCATTATCATGCTTCTGAACATGGCCGGCTGGCTGGCGTTGGACAATTCCACCTATATTGTGCTGAATTTTGCGGCGGACGCAGCATTCTATTTCCTGCCGATCTTTGTAGGAGGCATGGCCGCCAAAAAGTTCAAGGCAACGCCGGTACTGGGCATGTTCCTTGGCGCAATTCTGGTACACCCCACTTTTATCAGCAGCGTATCGGAGGGCACTTCTCTCACGATTTTTGGGCTACCGATCTATGCCGCCAGCTATAAGAGCGATTTTATTGGCACGATCCTGGCCGTGTTCGTGATGAGCTATGTGGAACGGTTCTTCCGCAAATGGATACCCGACTTTATTAAAACGATCGCAGTGCCCGCTTGCACCCTGCTGGTTATGATCCCGCTTACATTCTGCGCCTTTGCACCACTGGGCAAAATCATCGGCAACTGGCTGGCAAATGGTATGATCTGGCTTTATGGCGTGACGGGCTTCTTTGGGATTGCACTGCTGGCCGTTTTGCGTCCGTTCCTTGTCATGACCGGTATGCACACTGCGTTTACCCCGTATCTGCTCAATGCTATGGCAACTGTTGGCTATGAACCGTTCTATTCTCCTGCTTGTACTGTTGCAAACCTGAATCAGGGCATCTCCTGTCTGGCGGTAGCCATCAAGAGCAAGCGCAGCGATGTGAAGTCACTGGCTGCCAGCAGCGGATTTACAGCAGTCATTGGCGGTATCACCGAGCCCTGCCATGTATGGTATCAACCTGCGGTATAAAACCCCTATGATCGCAGCTTGCATCGGCAGCTTTGTGGGTGCCGCCTACTTGGGTCTGACCCATGTTTACATGCATTCGTTTACAGGTGCCGGCGGTATTTTCAGCATCGTAATGTACATTTCGGAAGATCCGTGGAGTATCATCAACGCAATCATCGGCCTTGTGATCGGTGCAGTAGTTACTTTTGTGGCCACGCTGTTTCTGTATAAGGATCCTGTGGAGGAAAAGATGTAACAATGGGCTTTCAATCAGACTTTTTATGGGGCGGTGCCACAGCAGCCAATCAGTTTGAGGGCGGCTGGAACGAAGATGGCAAAGGCCCCAGCACTGCGGACATGCTGACAAAAGGCAGCGCTGCACAACCACGGCAGATCACGCCCGTCTTGCAGCCGGAGCAGTTTTACCCAAGTCATAAAGCCAGCGACTTTTATCATCACTATAAGGAAGATATTGCCTTGATGGGAAAAAATGGGATTTAAAGTATACCGGATGTCCGTCAACTGGAGCAGAATTTTTCCTCATGGAGATGATACACAGCCCAATGAAGCAGGGCTTGCATTTTATGACGCGGTATTTGACGCATTGCGCACAGCAGGTATTGAGCCGCTGGTCACGATCAGCCATTATGAACTCCCCTTTGCACTGACGCAGCACTATAATGGCTGGGCAGACCGCCGAATGATCGAACTCTATCTGCGCTACTGTACGGTACTGTTTGAACACTATAAGGGCAAAGTACATTATTGGATCACATTCAATGAAATCAACTGCGGAATGCTGTCTGTTGGAAATTACAATTCGTTGGGAATTTTGAACGCAGGTGCCTGTTCGATTTTGCAGCAGACCGATGATCCGCAGCAGCGTTTTCAGGCGTTGCATTATCAGCTTGTAGCCAGCGCAAAGGCCGTACAGTTAGCGCATCGTATCGATCCGGAAAATAAAGTCGGTGGAATGCTGGCCTACCTCAGCAGTTCTTATGCACTCACCTGCGCACCAGAAGATGAACTGAAATGTCAGCAAACAATGCAGCATCAGAATTTTTACTGCGGGGATGTTATGGTGCGTGGCTCTTATCCCGCCTTTGCAAAGAGGATCTGGCACCGGAATGGTGTAAAGATCGAGCAGAGCGCAGCAGATATCGATGCCCTGCAAAACGGAACAGTGGATTTTTGCGGATTCAGCTACTATATGTCCAACTGCATCACCACAACTGCACAGAAAGAAGTCACAAACGGAAATCTTGTGCTGGGTGTAAAGAACCCCTATCTGAACGCCAGTGACTGGGGCTGGCAGATCGATCCCAAAGGACTGCGCTATACATTGAACGTATTGTATGACCGCTACCAGAAACCTTTGTTTATTGCTGAAAACGGCCTGGGAGCTTTTGATACGGTGGAAGCGGACGGCAGCATCCACGATCCCTACCGCATCGATTATCTGCGTGCCCACATTGAACAGATGAAGAGAGCCGTGGAAGAAGACGGCGTAGACCTGATGGGCTATACTCCCCTGGGGCTGCATCGACCTTGTGTCCGCTTCCACCGGCGAGATGGCAAAGCGCTACGGCTTTGTATATGTAGACGCAGACGATTCCGGCAACGGCACATTTAAACGTTATAAAAAAAGACAGTTTTTATTGGTATAAGAAGGTAATTGAAACGAATGGCGAAGAGCTGTAACCTGCTCTGAACCAAAAATAACGCCTGCCATTTTCAGTTGGCAGGCGTTATTTTTATGGCAGATATTAAACCTTTGCCGCACCGCGGTCGAGGATCTTATCAAACCGGGCAAAGAAGGTGATGGTAGTGATGGTGGCCGCCAGAATGTCGCTGACCGGCTCGGCCAGAAACACGCCGAACACCGGGTTCGGCAGCAGGTGCGGCAGGATGAAGATGAGCGGGATCAGCAGGATGATCTTGCGCAGGCAGGCCAGCAGCAGGCTGACCTTAGCCTGCCCCAGTGCCATAAAGCTCTGCTGGCAGGCGATCTGGAAACCCATGGCAAAAATGCCGGCCATGTAAATGCGCATGGCCCACGTGGTGTACTGGATCAGTGCGGTGTCCGAGGTGAAAATGCCTGCCACCGCGCCGGGAAACAGCATCATCAACAGCCAGAACACGCAGGTGTAGGCCCCGCACAGCGTCAGCTGAAAACGGAAGGCTTCCTTGACGCGGGCCTTCTTGCCTGCGCCGAAGTTGAAGCTCATCACCGGCTGTCCGCCCTGACAGATGCCCTGAATGGGCAGGGTGCACAGCTGGGATGCGCTGGTGATGACGGTCATGGCACCCACAGCCACATCGCCGCCGTACCGCGCCAGACTGGAGCTGAAGCTGATGGAAAGCAGGCTCTCGGTGGAGAGCATCACAAACGAAGAGATGCCCAGCGCCAGCACCGGCAGAATGACAGTCTGCTCCGGGTGCAGGTAGTCTCTGCGCAGGCGCAGGAGGGTCTTTTTTGCCGGTGAGAAAGCGGATGATCCATGCCGCGCCCACGGCCTGACTGAGCACCGTGGCAATAGCCGCGCCCCCGCACGCCAAGCCCGAACCCGAAGATCAGGATGGGGTCCAGAATGATGTTGATCACGGCGCCGATCACGGTGGTAAGCATACTGGTCTTGGCAAAGCCTTGGGTGGTGATGAAGGGATTCATGCCCAGCACCAGCAGCACGAACACCGAGCCGAGAATGTAGAGGCGGCTGTAGCTCAACGCATATGGCAGGGTGGCGTCACTGGCACCGAACAGCCGCAGCAGCACCGGTGCCCCCGCATAGAAGCCAATGGTCAGCACCACGGCAAAGAGCATCAGTACGGTAAAGCTGTTGGAGACGATCTTTTCGGCCTGCTGCCTGTCCCCCTGCCCCAGAGCAATGGCGCTGCGCGGCGCGCCGCCCGCGCCCACCAGCATGGCAAAAGCGTTCAGCAGCATCAGAATGGGTGTGAACAGCCCCACGCCGGTCAGCGCTGCCGTACCAATGCCCGCAATGTGGCCGATGTAAATGCGGTCCACGATGTTATACAGCAGGTTCACGACCTGAGCTACCACCGCAGGGATCATGAGCTGCAGCATCAGGCTGCGGACGTTCCCGGACCCCATGTCCTGTTTTGACTGTGCCATGGATGTGATTCTCCTTTTTACTTCAAATTTGAACTATATCCTCTATATCTCCTCTATTATACTCAAAAACCGCAAAAATGCCAGTCCCTTTTCTGCAAATTTTTTCCATGTTCCGCTCAAAAAATGCAAAAAAAGCTCCGGGTCTGCCGCACAGCAGACCCGGAGCTTGGAACGCGAAAAAAAGTGTTGACGCCAACAGGCTTTTTTGCTATACTATATAAGGTTTATCGTGGAGATGTATCGAAGTGGTCGTAACGAGAACGACTCGAAATCAAGTGGATGCTTCGCCGGATGTCTCCATATCACACGAGGGAACGTCAATTTCGATGTCCTGACAGGCTTCAAAGCCTGTCTGAACGATGCGTTTTCTAACAATATTCTAACAGCAACTATTCCAAGTTTCAAGGCCGATTTGCGATATACAAATCGTAAATTTTGCTATGAAAATATACTTGGAGATGTATCGAAGCGGTCGTAACGAGAACGACTCGAAATCTAACTGGCTTTTTGGAAGTGGATTTCCGGTTTTGCTAGGTTTCATGCGGGTTTTCCGACTTCGTGAGGGAACGATTTTCTGGCGTTCTCTCCTGCAATTCTCTCCAAAGTTTTCCCAGAATGCACGGCGCATTCTAAAAATTTAATATCTGGAGCATTACTCAAGTGGTCGTAAGAGGGAGCACTCGAAATGCGATAGGCCGGGAGACCGGTGCCAGGGTTCGACTCCCTGATGCTCCGCCAAATCGAATGGACAGATGAATTTTATTCGTCTGTCCATTCTTTTTGCCGAAACATCGCCCGTCCACCCTGTCTTGGGGCGTATGGCATCATGCTGACGCATTGCCATAGCCCAGCCCCTCCAGCATCGCCTGTGCAGACGAGAGCTTGGAAGCGTAATCGAGGTGGGCGTAAATATTGGCGGTGGTGGAGAAGTCGCTGTGACCCAGCCATTCCTGAATCTGCTTCATGGGAACGCCGTTTGCCAGAAGAAGGCTGGCGCAGCTGTGGCGCAGATCGTGGAAGCGGATAGGACGCAGACCGTTTTTCTCCAACAGCTTCGGGAACTGCTCGGAAACGTAGTTGGGACGGATGATGTTCCCAATCTCGTCCACACACAGATAGCCGAGATAATCCCGATTGTAGCTTTTACCGCACAGGCGGCGGTAGGTGTCCTGCTGACCTTTCAGCATCAGCAGACGGTCACGGATGGGCGGCACAAGGGGCAGCGTCCGCAGGCTGGACTTCGTTTTTGCACGATCAGCCTGCACCAGAACCTTTTTGCCGTCGATGGATGCCTGCGTGACGATGTGCTTGATCTCCAACGTGTTGGCTTCAAAGTCGATGGCATCCCATTTCCTTCCAGAGACCCAGCACCTCGCTGCGGCGCAGGCCGTAGAAGGATGCCAGCAGAACCGGGATCTCCAGCTTGGTGCCCTCTGCGGCCTCCGTCAAAGCATGGATCTCTTCGGCACTGTAATAGCTGCCCTTGAACTCATTCTTCTTCGGACGCTCGACCTTATCTGCCGGATTGGTGGGGATCAGGTCGATCTTGACCGCATACTTCAATGCCTTGTGGATGTTTGCATGGTAATGGATCACCGAATTTGCCTTGACCCGTTCAAGCTGTTTCGTATAGAAATCCTGCAAATCGGTGGCTTTCAGGTCTACCAGCTTGATGCCGCGCTTGCGGAAATAGGGAGCGATGATGTGCTCCACCATTCCCCTGATAGCTGGCATAGGTCGTGATTTGGACAGAGCTTTTCGTAACTTCCAGCCATTTCAGCATGAAGTCCGAAAAGAGAATGTCATCGTCTAAGCGGATCTCCGCAGGTGCGGTGGGAACCACGAAGTTCCTCCGACGTTCCAGCAAAAGAGCCTCGGCTTTCTTCTTGTTCCTCTTGACGGACAGCCCGGTGGCTTCCCACTTGGTCTTTCGCTTTCCGTCTGCGTCCTTGTAACTCAGAACGATGTAGTAGAAGTCATTTTTTTTCTTGCAGATGCCCTGCTACCATAGTGTTTCCTCCTGTCTTTTTTTGCATCCACTTGAATATGTAACTTCTGCCGCTGACACCATCAGTGTACCCAACGGCAGGAGAGAATGCAAGGATGTCACGCCCGGATGGTGTGACCGGGTGCGAATCCGATAAGATAAGTCAAAAGATGTGCCTTGGGGATGCGGTAGGAGCGTCCGACCTTCAAATGCTGGACGCTCCCCTTTTTCAAAAGCGCATACCCGGTTTTCGTGCTGATGCTCAATATCTCGCACATCTGGTCGATGTTCAGCACATCCGGGTAATCCCGGAGCATCACACGGTATGCATCACGGGGATTCAGAGTTTCTTCGCCCAAACAGATTCCCCC
>VOFJ01002806.1_pt1 | contig 28597 bp, 32 predicted proteins | sample 5384081 | NCBI WGS metagenome assembly VOFJ01 (sample SAMN12384729, study PRJNA508395) | human gut metagenome | isolation source: healthy gut I | host: Homo sapiens | reverse complement strand
CAGTATGCTTCGTTCAGTTACGTATTGCTACAATGATTAGTAGGTACACTAGCCTCTCGCAAGGGACTGGCAAAACCGATAGGATCTATTACCGCTTAGCCACAATGCGCATGGAAAACAACAAAGAAAAACTCATCAAGGACGTTGTGCCCTTGACTGATTTGAACGACATTGTTTTTCGGTGGATGGGATATCTTCCCGGACAACGCATATGAAGCTGCTATGTATGCCGAGGTTTTGAAAGAAAAAGACCTGAACGGTGTGAAAGATGAACTGGAAGCTATCAAGCCGATGCCGGCAGCTTTCGATCACAACTGGGCAAAACGTCTGAATGGTACACATATCAAGAAGGCTGCTACCCGTTGGGAAATGGTAGAACAACTCCGTCAGGACATCCGCGACTTTAAGGCTGCCAACAACTGCGAACGCGTTGTTGTACTGTGGGCTGCAAGTACCGAAATCTACATTCCGTTATCAGACGAACACATGTCACTCGCTGCTTTGGAGAAAGCAATGAAAGATAACAACACAGAAGTTATCTCTCCGAGTATGTGTTATGCATACGCTGCTATCGCAGAAGATGCTCCGTTTGTGATGGGTGCTCCTAACTTGTGTGTGGATACTCCGGCCATGTGGGAATTCTCTAAACAGAAGAATGTTCCTATCTCCGGTAAAGACTTCAAGAGCGGTCAGACACTGATGAAAAAAACCGTATTGGCTCCGATGTTCAAGACTCGTATGCTGGGTGTGAACGGTTGGTTCTCTACCAACATCCTCGGTAACCGTGACGGTGAAGTGCTGGATGATCCGGACAACTTTAAGACAAAAGAAGTTAGTAAGCTGTCTGTAATCGACACCATCTTCGAACCGGAAAAATATCCGGATCTCTATGGAGACGTTTACCACAAAGTACGCATCAACTACTATCCTCCCCGTAAGGACAACAAAGAAGCATGGGATAACATCGACATCTTCGGATGGATGGGCTATCCGATGGAAATCAAGGTGAACTTCCTTTGCCGTGACTCTATCCTGGCTGCTCCTATTGCACTTGACCTGGTATTGTTCAGTGACTTGGCTATGCGTGCAGGTATGTGTGGCATCCAGACTTGGTTGTCATTCTTCTGCAAGAGCCCGATGCACGATTTCGAACATCAGCCGGAACACGACCTGTTCACACAATGGAGAATGGTAAAACAGACATTGCGTAACATGATTGGTGAAAAAGAACCTGATTATTTAGCTTAATTAAATAAGTGGAGAGTTGAAAGTTGAGAGTTGAAAGTGGTTGCAATGTAATTGCGGCATTAGACAACTTTTAACTTTCAACTTTTATTTTGGAGCACATCCAATCATCCTCCACTCTCAACTTTCAACTCTCAACTCTCAACTATTAATGAAGAGACCTTCCTTTCTACCTGTTTTAATAGGCACGGGCTTTGGCTCTGGTTTTTCTCCTTTTGCTCCCGGTACGGCCGGGGCATTGCTGGCTTCTATCATCTGGATTGCACTTTACTTCCTGCTTCCTTTCACTGCTTTATTATGGACGACTGCTGCTTTGGTGGTTCTTTTTACCTTTGCAGGTATTTGGGCTGCCAATAAGTTGGAGTCTTCTTGGGGCGAAGACCCGTCACGTGTGGTAGTCGATGAAATGGTAGGTGTGTGGATTCCGTTGCTGGCAGTTCCCGATAATGACCGGTGGTATTGGTACGTGATAGCGGCTTTTGCTCTGTTCCGTATTTTTGATATCGTAAAGCCATTGGGAGTACGCAAGATGGAGAGCTTTAAAGGTGGAGTAGGGGTAATGATGGATGATGTACTGGCGGGTGTATATAGTTTTATCTTGATAGCGGTGGCACGATGGGTGATTGGCTGAAAAGAGTTGCACGGATGATCTCGCAGAAGGGTGGAGTCTTTATGTTTTTAAGGGCGCAGCTTTCGGCTCAAATGGCGACTATTGCAGACTTTCTGGTGACTATCCTTCTGGTAAGGCTATTTGATGTCTACTATGTATATGCTACCTTGGCGGGCGCTATCTATGGAGGAATTATCAATTGCATTATCAATTATAAATGGACTTTTAAATCGAAAGGGAAAAAAACGCATGTTGCTGTAAAATTCATAATAGTGTGGGTTTGCAGTATTTGGCTGAATACGTGGGGGACGTACACTCTGACGGAATCGTTAGCGAAAATTCCGTGGGTACGTGATACACTCAGCCAATATTTCGGTGACTTCTTCATCATCCCTAAAGTGGTGGTGGCAGTCATTGTAGCGTTGTTCTGGAATTATAATATGCAGCGTTTCTTTGTTTACCGGAATATAGATATAAGAAGCTTGTTTAAAAGAAATTGAAAGAAAACAGAAGATTTAGATAAAAACAGATTTAGGTATATGAATTACAGAGATTACTTACAGCAAGTGATTTATAAGATTATCAACCCTTTGATACATGGGATGATTAAAATAGGAATCACCCCTAACTTCATCACTACTACCGGATTTATCCTGAATGTAGTAGCGGCAGGTATGTTTGTATCTATGCCGGCATATATAGCGGACAGAATGATTTGTCCATTCTTGGATGGGCAGGAGGTGTGATCCTTTTTGCCGGATTGTTCGATATGATGGACGGGCGTGTGGCACGTCTGGGAAACATGAGTTCCAAATTCGGTGCCCTCTACGATTCTGTGCTTGATCGTTACAGTGAGTTGATGACTTTCTTCGGTATCTGTTACTATTTGTCAGTCAAAGACTATTTCATTTACGCTATCATTGCGTTTGTTGCCCTGATCGGTTCGCTGATGGTGAGCTATGTGCGTGCCCGCGCCGAAGGTCTGGGCATTGAGTGCAAGGTTGGATTTATGCAACGTCCGGAGCGTGTGGTTCTGACAAGTCTCGGAGCCTTGTTCTGCGGTGTATTCAAGGATATTACCGCTTTTGATCCGATGCTGATATTGATGGTGCCTTTGACAATCGTCGCTGTGTTCGCCAATATCACAGCTTTCGCACGCGTGAGACATTGCTATAAGGTGATGACAGCGAACGAAAAGAAGAATGACTAATTAAAATAACATCCTTAATGATAAAAACAATTCAAATGCCGTCGAAGAAAGAAACCCTGACCGTTATTGTCATCATGGCTCTTTTTCTTCTGCTGACAGCTGCTTGTATCGGACTCCGTTCCGAACATCTGCTGATGGCGGCACTCTATCTGGTTTTATTTTTTGCCGGACTACCTACCCGGAAGCTGGCAGTGGCCTTACTGCCTTTCGCCATTTTCGGGATCTCGTATGACTGGATGCGTATTTGCCCCAATTACGAAGTAAATCCGATTGATGTGGCCGGACTTTATAATCTCGAAAAGTCGTTGTTCGGAGTGATGGATAATGGTCTTCTGGTTACTCCTTGTGAATACTTTGCCGTGCATCATTGGGCGGTGGCAGATGTCTTCGCCGGCATCTTCTATCTTTGCTGGGTCCCTGTGCCTATCCTGTTCGGACTCTGCCTGTACTTTAAGAAAGAGAGAAAAACTTATCTTCGCTTTGCATTAGTCTTTTTGTTTGTCAACTTAATCGGCTTTGCCGGCTATTATATCCATCCGGCTGCTCCCCCCTGGTATGTTATCAACTACGGTTTCGAACCGATACTGAATACTCCGGGCAATGTGGCAGGCCTCGGTCGCTTCGACGAAATTTTTGGCGTGACTATCTTCGACTCCATTTATGGAAGAAACGCAAACGTCTTTGCTGCCGTTCCTTCCCTTCATGCGGCATATATGGTTGTGGCATTGGTGTATGCCATCATCGGCAAATGTAGATGGTATGTGATTGCCCTTTTCTCTGTTATCATGGCAGGCATCTGGGGAACAGCGATCTACTCTTGTCATCACTATATTATAGATGTACTCCTTGGAATCTCCTGTGCACTGCTCGGCTGGCTGCTCTTTGAGTACGGACTGATGAAGATTCGCGGATTCAGAAACTTCTTTGACCGATATTATCAGTATATTAAATAGTGAAGAACAAATACCGCAATATATTCCTGGCTTTTGGCATTGTCGCCGTCCTGATCATGATATTCACTTTCGATATGGATTATCAGGAACTTTGGGCAAATTTGAAAAGGGCAGGAGTATATTTGCCTTTGGTATTATTGCTGTGGCTGTTCGTTTATCTGATTAATACTACATCGTGGTACATCATTATACGTAGCGGAGGTAAACCGGACTTCTCATTTGCCCGGCTTTATAAGTTCACCGTTACGGGCTTTGCCCTGAATTACGTAACTCCCGTCGGACTGATGGGTGGTGAACCGTATCGCATCATGGAATTGAAACCGTATATAGGAGTGGAGAGAGCCACTTCTTCGGTGATTCTCTACGTGATGATGCACATCTTTTCTCATTTCTGTTTTTGGCTGAGTTCTGTCTTGCTATACCTTTGCCTTTATCCGGTAGGGTGGGTGATGGGAACCATTTTGGGTACGATCACCGTCTTCTGCCTGCTGGTAGCTATGTTGTTTGTAAAAGGCTATCAGCATGGGATGGCAGTTGCTTTCGTTCGTCTGGGCAGTCATCTTCCTTTTCTGAAAAAGAAAGTAATCCGTTTTGCCGACTCCCATCGGGAACAGTTGGAGAAGCATAGATAAACAGATAGCCCTGCTTCATCAACAGAAGAAGGGAGCTTTTTATGCCGCTTTGTTTTTGGAATATACGGCACGTGTGGTCAGTTGTCTGGAGATCTGGCTGATCCTCAATGTGCTGACAAGGAGTGTCAGTTTTGCAGATTGCTGCCTGATTGCTGCCTTCTCTTCTTTACTGGCCAATCTTTTGTTCTTCTTGCCTATGCAGTTGGGTGGCCGTGAGGGAGGATTTGCCCTTGCGGTAGGCGGGCTTTCCCTTTCCGGAGCTTATGGAGTCTATGCGGCATTGATCACTCGCGTGCGTGAGATGGTCTGGATTGTGATAGGGCTTGCTTTGATGAAGGTTGGAAATAAAAAGTAGCTTTATTTTACTATAATTTCCCAGTATTCGTTTTTGTTTGATCCAACTCGCTGAATCATACCTTTTTGCTTTAATGATGTGATCAGGCGTTCGCTATGCCTTAGGCTGTGTGATATGAATTGTAGGTTTTGATGGCGTTTCGTACCTCCTGTATTTCACGGATGGGAGCTACTATATGTTTCCCGTCAAGGATATCTGTAATTTGACTTTCAGATAAGGTGTTTCCTTCAATAGCCAGTGAACCTTGAATGGTCTTAATTCGGTTGATTTTCCGCAATAGCAAAGCATCTTCCTGCTCCATACGGATGGCATATCGTTCTACCAATGCGGAGATATCCGCTATTAAGTGAATGGTGCGGGAAGATATGGTGAAAGGCGGAGTATACATGCTGGAATATAAAAAGTTTATAAGTTTATTACTTTCTATAAAGATAGCATTAATTTCTTTCAGAGGAGACATCCTGATGATCTATTTTATAAAGGTAGAAACTCCAACTGCTCCGACTTCGCTGGGTCGGGCAATTGGAGTTTTCTTGTTTATAGGCTATTCAATTAAAACTTTTCTTGATTTCTGCCTCATGCTTTCCAGTTATTTTCCGCATCGAAGCAAGGGCACGCTTTCACCCATTCTTCCGGTTCTATCTCTCCGTTCTCATTCCGGTCGGGACTAAGGTCACGGTGACCGCATACGCGGCATTCCGGATAATCTTTCAGTAAAGTAAGAACCAGTACCCGCAGTGAATGTTTCTGCCATTCGGTCCGGGTATCTTTGGGGCGACCTTTGCTGTCGAGCCCGCCTTCATAGCAGATACCGATACTTTCTCTGTTGAAACCTTTGGCGTGGGCACCGACCTTTTCTATCGGACGGGTAGACTTTATATCACCGTTCTTGCGGATATAAAAATGATAACCCGCTCCGTTGAATCCGCGTCGGCGATGGCAGACGTCCAGGTCATATTCCGTGAAATCCTTGTCTTCGCGTGTGGCGGAGCAGTGAATTACGATTAAGTTGATCGTTCTCATAATCTGTCCGGCATTAAGCCTCAGAGATGGATGCCTCGCTTTGTGTACGCTGTAGGCACTCTTTGTTTACGCACTGTAATGTGGCAGCTTGTGCCAGTTGTTCTCTCAACGAAAAGATTTCGGTGTGCATTTCTTTCACTCTCGCGCTCAGGTCGAAATAATCTTTCAATACCTTTTCCAGCTGTTCCATCAGGAAGGTATACTGGTCTTTCACCAGTTCGCTGAATTCTTTGACGTCTTGCGCCATCGCTTTACGCTTTTTACGATTACCCAGGAAAGGGAGGATAGTCATAATAATCTCGATAATTTTATCTAGCATTTTTTTTAATGGATAATTGATAATGGATAATTGATAATGGGGGGAGTTGTACATTAAGGTTAGTTCGATATAGTATCTCTCATTCTGAGCGAAGCGACGAACCTGAGACTGACTAAAAGTCGGTAGTATCTTAATTCTCCTCCTTCGGGAAGGAGGAGTCCCCGTAGGGGGAGGTGGTAGGTGAATGCATAACTCTGTTATTTACAATAGAATAGGAATAAACCTTGTTTTACCTACCACCCCGGCTTTCAGCCACCCCTCCTTCCCAAAGGGAGGGGAATTGAGATACTATTGACTTCTTAGTCAGTTTCAATTGGGAGGGCTGCTCCAGTGTTTTGTACTGCTCTTTCCCAAAAAAGTCCTGTTAAACTGTCGGGTCCGGAGCTTCTTCATCGCCTCCGCTGTTTCCTCCGCCTTCGCTATTTCCTCCGCCTCCGGTGTTTCCTCCGCCGGCATTTCCGCCTTCCGTGTCACCTTTGCTTGCTAGTACGAATTCCACGTTGTTTTCGCTTCGTGTGCTGGTGTGACTTGCGTTCACCAGATGCAGTGCTTTATCCGCTACAAACCGGACATTCACCTTGCGGATGCTTCGGACCGTGCAATCTTTTTCCTTCTCTGTCCCCTCGCTGCACAGTGTGATGTGAAACGTACCCAGACCGTCGATCTTCACTTTGTCACCTTGGGTGAGTGACAGGCGGAGTTGCTCTACAAAAGCTTCGATGGCATGTTTTACATCTCCTGCTGTGAGTGAAGAGTTGGCTTCGATGGCATCTGCCAGTTTTTCGACGTCCATCACTCTTACTGTACCCGATTTCTGACGTACGTAATACAGCATCGGGGAATTCTCCTGACTTACGTACTTTCTTCGCTGATAGCGTTCTACTGAAACATTCATAAATTTAAAAAGTTAAGGTTTAAGTAATAATTATTTTGTTTCTCTATGACATTACAAATATACGAAATATAAGAGGCGAAGTCAAGCATTATGCCATTTATTTCATTGTAAATATGAAATAAAATCGGAAAATATTAGAAATAATATTATGTAATATAATATTGTTTTAATTATGTTTTTATTTTGCTTGTTTCAGTAATACTTCCAATGGTGGTGTATAGTCCGTAATTTTCGTTAGAGAAGGATTGTGGCTGAAGTATGCGTTCCCTGTCTCTCCATTGCGTTGTTTGGCTACGATGACTACCCCCAGTCCTTCGGTCGGGTAGCTGCTTTCCCGGTCGGTAGTGAGCCGTGCCAGTGCAGGGCGGTAGAGCAGCATCACTACATCCGCGTCTTGCTCGATGGCGCCGCTTTCGCGTAGATGGAATAGTTCCGGTCGGCCACCGGGACGGCCTTCCGACTCGCGGTTTAGCTGGCAAAGCAATACGACGGGAACGTTCAGTTCTTTGGCTAGCAATTTTGCCTTGCGGGTGGCTTGTGCCACTTCCTGTTCACGGTTGCGGTTGTTTTGACCGGTCGTCATGTCGCAAAGTTGCAGGTAGTCGATGATGATCAGATCGCATGCACTCTTGCTTTTAAGGAGCCGTGCGCTGGAACGTACATGGTCCATACTGATCGATGTGCTGTCGTCTACGTGTATCGGTAGCCGTGCCAGTTCTGCGGCGGTGGTGTGCGCTTCCGCTACTTCGTGCGGGTTGGGGATGCCTGTGCGCCAGCGGTAAGGGTTGATGTCGCTGGCGGACAACAGCCAGCGGTCGGCAAGTCGTTCTCCTTGCATCTCAAGGCTGTAGACGGCGACGGCATGTCCCTGCATGGCAGCCTGCCGCGCCAGATGGAGGGCGAAGGCGGTCTTTCCGACCGAGGGGCGTGCGGCGATGGCAATGAGTTCTCCGTTTTGCAGTCCGGACGTCATGCGGTTCAGGTCCGTCAGGCCGGTGGGGATGCCGGTAATTCCGTTTACGCTTTTGGCGATACGCTGTTCGGCTTCTTCCATTGTGTCGGTCATCAGTGCGTCCATGTCGCGCATGTGGTCGTTGTGGCCGAATTCACCTTCCAGGCGGTCGAGCAGGTTATGCGCATCTATCAGCGTATCGGCTATGTCCATTGTTTCGTCCAGGGAGCAGGCGAGGAGTTTGTTGAGTCCCAGTATCATTTCCCGCCGCAGGTATTTCTCGTGTACGATCTGCATGTGATATTCGATGTGTGCCGAGGTGGCTACTTTGCTGCTCAGTTGCGTGATACCGAATGCTCCGCCGGCTTCTTCGAGCTTGCCCCGGTGGGCAAGTTCTTCTTTTACGGTGAGGATGTCGATCTTCATTCCTGCCTGGTACATGGCCAGCAGGGCGGCGTAGATCACTTGGTGACGCATGCTGTAGAACATTTCCGGACGCAGCGTGTCGGCTACGAGCGGCATGGCTTCCTGTTCTATCAGGCAGGCGCCCAGTATGGCTTCTTCTATTTCCGGAGCCTGCGGAGAAACTCTGTTGTCAGTATTCATATTCATTCAGAAAGGCTTTATTGGATAAATAACTGCAGGCATGTAACGTGAATTTCATGTTTGTCTGATGATAATAATATTCTTCGATATGGTCGATGGCGAGTTGCTGTTCTTTTTCGCTCAGCTTTTTCCAGATACGCTGCGCCTTGGCGATGTTCTCTTTGGGGAGCTGCAGGATGTTGTGGTAGTCGTCCCAGAAGAGGCGGAACTTTTCGTTGCTGGCTTTTTGTGTGTTTTCTTTTTTCTCGCCGAGGAGTGTCGAGATATTTGTCCAGTTTTCGTAGTCGACTACTCGGATATGCAGGGCGGTGGTGTCGTTGTGAGGAATGATTTCGATGATTCCGTTTGTTTTCAGTTGTTGTATGAAGCGGTAGGTTCTGCTCGTTGGCCAGTGGAAAATGGCGCTCCAACTGCGGTAGCTGTGCAGGCTTTCACCTCTTTTGCACACGATGGTGCGTCTTTGATGGTCGGTGAGCTTTGTTTCCGAGTAGTTGACTTTTATAAGAAGCTTCAGAAAAGCTTCTATTTCTCCTTCATGTGGGCTGCAGTCTATAAGTTGCTCTTTCAGCAGAGCTTTGGGGATAATGATGTAGCCATATCCGATGGCTTGACAATCCATTTTTTGCATATGATATTCTGTTTTTAAATTTTGTCCAAAAGTAGGTTGATCGTTGCCGGAATCCTAAACGGATGTGCGTGTTTGGACGTGTTGGGATGTAATATTCCTTGTGTGGACGTAAATTGCTGTTTTTGACATGTGTTGTTTTTGTGTGGTACACGTTGGAGGAAGATCGTGAAACAGAGGCTTCGTTTGATGCGAACAGAGCTTCTGTTTATAGTAAACGAAGCCTCTGTTCGGTCATTTTGGAGCCTCTGTTTGGAGGGTGGAAAAAGGGCATTTTTGTGGAACGCACAGCGGAACACTCTGGAGAGTGAGGTAATCTTCTGACATTTAATGGAATATGTCTGTTGAGAAAAATCTTTTGAAACGCAGGGCGGAACCATAATAAGGGATAACTAATAAATTATATATTTAAAAAATATATAGTTCGATTTTCGCTTTTTGGGCGTTCAAACTCGTTTGTTGTCCGACTCGTTTGCGTGGTTTTCCGACAGTGAAATGATGGGTGGTCCCCAGTGCGCCCAGATGATTTGCTGCATTTTCGGACTTAGCAAAGTCGTATGTTCGGTGTAGCTTGCTGCGGTGAGCTCTGCTTTGAGCTGCAAGTTGGCGTCTATCGTGTCGCGCATCCTTTTTTTCTAGCTGCATTGCAGTCCGAATGTCCTTGAAAGTATTCCGTAGCTAATTGGGTAAGATGTTTAAATCCCTTTGATGATGTAATCTTTGGATACTTCTTTTTCTACTTTTATCATATTATTATATTTAGTTTGTATAAACCATTGTTTGTGGTTTATTTTCTGCAAAGTTATGAAAAATAAATTGATTGAATAGTATAAAATAATTTAGTTTTATTTTTTGTTTTTACATCTGTAAATTTATATGTATGTACCTGCTTAATTAAATTTGTAATTAGGGATGTTTGTTGATTATAATAACTATTTATTTGTGGCGGAAATTTTATGAAAAAAAACATAGCGGTTTCTTTTTTTGTTGTTTTACTCTCAGACGCATGGCGAAATTTGTTGGTCGGATCATTCTGCTGATGAATGAGTATATGTCTGAAGGGTATTTTGGAGAGATGCTAAAATACCCTTATATTTATCGCGTAATTTATTTAATAGTGATTAAAATGTTAAAAGTAGTAGCATTTATGAAGCAAGTAGCCAAGGGACTACAGATGGAGGGAAACTTTGGTACTGCGCACGTCTACCGTAGCAGTCTCAATGCCATCATTGCTTATCGTGGGAAAGGGGATTTTACATTTCATGAGGTAACCCCTGAGTGGTTAAAAGGCTTCGAGATTCACCTTCGTGGCCGTGGATGCAGTTGGAATACTGTATCTACTTATTTACGTACTTTCCGTGCGGTGTATAATCGTGCGGTAGATTGTCGTGGGGCTGTTTATGTACCGCATCTGTTTCGTTCTGTATATACCGGCACGCGTGCGGACCGTAAGCGGGCGTTGTGTGATGAGGATATGCAGAAGGTTTTTGCCAAATTACCTTCGTCTCCTGCCGTGTCTCCTGCTATGCGTCGTACACAGGAACTGTTTGTCCTGATGTTTCTTCTCCGTGGTCTGCCTTTTGTCGATCTTGCTTATTTGCGTAAAAGTGATTTGCACGACAATGTGATCACTTATCGCAGGCGGAAGACCGGTCGTCCTCTGTCAGTAACGTTGACTCGGGAAGCGATGGTCTTATTAAAGAGGTATATGAACCGTGACAGTTCTTCTCCTTATCTGTTCTCTCTTTTGGAGAGCCGTGAAGGGACGAAGGAGGCGTATCGTGAATACCAGTTGGCATTGCGCAGCTTCAATCAGCAACTGTTGTTGCTGGGGCAATTATTAGGGCTGGGCGACAGGCTGAGCTCATACACGGCACGCCATACGTGGGCAACAACAGCTTATTATTGCGAAATTCATCCGGGTATTATTTCCGAAGCAATGGGGCATTCGTCCATTACGGTAACGGAGACGTATTTGAAACCTTTTAGAAATAAGAAAATTGATGAAGCCAATCAACTGGTAACGGATTTTGTGAAACGGACAGTTACTGGATTAATAGCTTGATTATTAGTGCTGTTACTTTGTAGGTAACGGAGCTGAATAGCGTTGCAAAGATGGATATATTTTGGAAAACATGCAAACAAAAATGATATTTTTTCTGATAAACAACTAAAAAAAGACAAATAACACAATAAAACAGCGGATTTCTTAGCATTAAACTTTTGTAGCTTTTAATTTTAGATAATAGATTTCCCTCCCCTCTGCCGCCTCTTAGAAGCAGGGGTAAAGATGTTTCAGCATTCAACAAATGATTTTTCAGTATTATCTACCCTCTCAGGGCAGGTACAAAGGTTTTCCCGTTACCTACAAAGTAACGGGTAAAAAGTATTGGGAGTAAGTTTCTTGTTCATCCCCCTGTGGAGTATGAACACAAGTAAAACAAAAAAGAAAAGGAGGTTATACTGAAAATGAATGGGGACAACACATGAGAGTTTTAAATCAACAATGCGAGACTATATTTTTATTATTTAATTTATAAATTAAAAGTTTTTTTTATTATGAACAAAAAGTTTTTAAGTGTAGTCGTGTTTGGGGCGCTGTTGGCGTCTTCTGCAGGTACATTTACGTCTTGTAAAGACTATGACGACGACATCGATGCAGTAAACGGCAGAATCGATGAACTCGCAAAAAGTCTTTCAGACTTACAGGCCAAAGTTGGGTCTTTTGTAAAGTCTGTTACTTATGATCCGGCTACGGGAAAATTGACTGTGGTAGATGGAGAGAACAACAGTGTGTCTTATACTATCGGACAGAATTTGCCGACTTATTCAATTAGTGTGGATAAGGAAGGTAAAATTTCGCTGTTGAAAGACGGTGAAGTTGTTTCGTCCGGTACTATTACATTTCCGGATGCTCCTACAACTCCAACCATTCCTGACGCTTTTGATCCTTCTAAATTGACAGTGGATCCTACGACAGGCAAAGTAATGTATGATGGTAAGGAAACTGGTGTAACTATACCTGGTGACGGAGTTCTTAGTATTGAAGATAAGAAAAACGCTGAGGGCGTTGTTATCGGCTATACTATTAAGTACAAAGATCAGGCTGTTACATTTGCTTTGAATGACGTATTGACTCTGAAAGGTCTTGTTTTCAAATCTGATTTGTTTGTAGACGGTATCGAAGCTATCGAATATCCTTATTTGGATTATACATACAAGGCAGGAAGCACTGCAGCTACTACTCAATGGGAAGATGAGCAAGCAGAGAAAGTTCTGTGTAAAGTAATTACTGATTCGAAAGAATGGAACTATACAGGTGGTACCGGAGCTCAATATAATCCGATTGAATATATTAATTATCACTTGAATCCGTCTAGTGCAAAAGTAAGTAAGGAAGATTTGTCTTTTGTATCCAGAGATGTTGAAGTGATTTCTTCTCGTGCTTCAGTGGCTCTTCCTGAAGTTGCTGACATGAAACCTGCTGATGAAGGTATCCTTCCGGTAGGACTCAGAGCAATAGGAAAAGACATCAAACAAGGAGGCGAAGGTTCTATTATGGCTTTGCAAGCAATTGTTAAAAGCAAAAAGTGATGCTCAGGCAGATACAACTGTAACATCTGATTACGCATTGCTTTATGCTTCTAAGGTTACTCCTCAGGCTATTGCATTTAATGATGCTACTTTAGCTGCTGAAGATTGCCAGGAATCTGCTAATCCGGACGAGTTGTTCAAGACAGTTGAAAGATGCTATCACACATGCTCCTACTTTGACGGTTGCTTATAATAGCTTTATTGATTTGAAGAATCTGTTGACAATTCACTATAATCGTGAAGGTCAGCCGGAAGCAACAAAAAAATGATGGTACTCATAAAGTTTGGGCTTATGGAGATGAAGCTAAGTATGGTTTGAAGTATGACTTCGCGTTCATTCAATATACATCAGGTCAAAATGTAACTTCTGACAGTAAATATGCAGATGCAAACACTATTAAAGACGGTGTACTTACTCCGCGTATTGTAAACTCTGCCGGTGAGACTCTTAACGAGCAAGGTGTATCTTCTGTAGGAAAACGCCCGTTGGTTAGAGTACGTGTGACAGATACGGAAGGCCGTGTTGTTTTGGTTGGATTTATTAAGATTGAAATTGTAAAACAGGTTGGAGATATCACTACAAGTGTGTTTGATAAAGGCACTCACAACTTCGGATGTGATGAGGCTGATGCTATCTTGACATGGTCTGAGATTTCTTATCAATTGCTTGAAAAAGCAGCTGTTCAGTCTAAGGATGAATTCGATGCTTTATATAAATTTGATGTAGATGATAGTGGTGTAGCCAAACAGTTTGCTAAATCAGCCGATGGTAAGTCATTCGTTCCGGCTGCGATTGCACAGGTTATTGGAACAGTGAAAGAAAAGGTGGATGAAACTGGTACAACAAATACAGTTCTTCACTGGACTTTGACTACTGCAGAACAGTCTGGTATTTATGAAATGGCAGGTCATACAGCTACTATTTATGTAAGATATGTCAGCAAGCTGAATACTACATCTCATGCTCCTATCTACATGCCTTTGCAGATAGCTGTCGCTAAACCTCAGGGAACTGTTGTTACTAAGTTGACTAACTACTGGTACAGTGATGGTGACGTTGCTAAGGATGGTCAGAATACTCGTCTGAATGTTCCTTATCCGCAAGATAATGGCAATACATTGAATTATGTAGTTGACTTGAACCAGGTATGGGAAAAAGGGTATGCCTACATTTACTCCTCCTGCAAACTTTGCTTCTTATACTGATGTAATATTTGCAAAATCAAAAACGGCGCTGCCGGAGGTTATAAGTATTACTTCGACGCTGATCAGAATGTATTGACTGTTGATGGAACTAAGTATACATTGTCAGTAGATAATGCTACAGCACCTTGTATTACAGGCGGTTCATATAAAGCTACAGCTCAGAACATGATCGATCATGCTTTGAAAGTAGATGCAGGTGTATTCACTAATACGAAGTTGTATGCTAATGGAACTGTTATTGCAACAATCGATCAGAACACCGGTAAGATTACTTATGAAAACAATGATACTTCTAAGAAGTTGTTGAATGCATATAGCCATAGTGCTGCTAAGCATTTTGCTAAGATCGGTATTTGTGCATACAGTCCTTGCAACATTGCAATGTCTTTGACGAACAATACATACAATGCATACTTCCTCCGTCCTATCGACGCAGTAGGTACAGATGGTGGAGAATTCGTTGATGCTCATGCTAATGGTTCTACTCTGGATATCGCTAAGTTGTTCAACTTCCAGGATTGGCGTAATGTTAAGTTCGTAGATGGAACTGACTATTCAAACAGCTGGTTGTATGCATTCTATGGATTGAATAAGGTAGAAGTGAAAATAGCAGATGCTACAACTACCTTAAGTGGTGGTAAGCTAGAGAGACTTTATTGTCAAGCAAAACAGAGAAAATCGTATTGACTCAGACAGATAAAGATGGTAATAAAGTTACTTCTGCTACTTTAAATCTTTCTTCTTATAATACTGAAGCAAGTGGTACTCAAGCTACATATGATGCAATTGTTGCAGCTATGGGTAAGATCAAGTATGTAAACAACGGTAACAACGTTCAAACATTTGAACTGCGCATCCCGGTTGAGTTCACCTATACTTGGGGTACTGTGAAGACTACAGTAGATTGTACAGTTAAGAGTACAATGGGTAACTAATAGTAAAGGTTTCATTACTAAACACTGATAAGGAGGGGGTGCGCCGATCATTGGTGCACCCTCCTTCACAATAAGAATTGAAGGCGGAATGAAAAAGAAAAAGATCTGTTATATATATGTGTGTTGGTTGCCGTTTCTTGTTTCTTGTTCTCATGCGGAGAAAAAAAAAGCAGCTCACTCCCAAAAGAAGAATTCTTAATGGGGTTGACAGCTGAAGATACGGTGCAAGTACTTACCATATCACGCAGTTGCATGGATACATTGAAAGCCGGAAATATAGATGAAGCGCTGAAGATGCTTTTTATCTTGCGCGATGGAAAAGCGATACCTCTTCCCGCTGAGAAGGAACAACAACTGAGGAAAAAAATCAAGTATTTTCCTGTTGTAGATTATAAATTGGATTATTATTCTTTTTCAAGTACGGATAATAACGATGTGAAGTTTCAGATAGAGTTTTTCAAGCACACTAGTTCGGATGATCATACGCCAAATACAATTGGATTTATGTTTAATCCGGTGAAAATAGACGGAGTTTGGTATCTTGCCGTTAAAGAGGCTACCAAGGAAGCTACTGATAAGTAGTAGATGAATGGTGACGAGTACTGTTGTCATTGGTTTTTAGACTTTTAAACAGGTTTTGATTATGAATATAAAAAAAATATTAGTTGCTGTATTTGCGTTGAGTACTACAATAGCATTTGCGCAGGAGCAACGTATCAAAGAAGAAAGTAAAACGATATTTAAACCTCATTGGTTTATTCAAGCACAAATAGGAGCTGCACATACTGTAGGTGAAGGAGAATTTACTGATCTTATTTCTCCGGCAGCTGCTCTTAATGTCGGTTACAAGTTTGCTCCCGCATTCGGCGCACGTGTCGGTGTAAGTGGCTGGCAGGCAAAGGGGGGATGGGTCAATCCACGTCAGAACTATCAGTATAAATACCTGCAAGGGAATGTAGACATCATGGCCGATCTCAGTACTTTGTTCTGTGGCTTCCATCCGAAGCGTGTGTTCAACGGCTATCTTTTTTTGGTGGAGTAGGACTGAACCGTGGTTTTGACAATGACGAAGCAAATGCGCTCGATACCCGTACTTATGAGATGGAATATCTCTGGCAGGAAGGTAAGTTCCTCGTTGCCGGACGTTTCGGCCTTGGTTGCGACCTTCGCCTAAACGACCGCCTGTCTATCAATATCGAAGCGAATGCCAACGCCTTGTCTGATAAGTTCAACTCCAAGAAGGCCGGTAACTGTGACTGGCAACTGAATGCCCTTGTCGGTGTAAGTATCAGACTGGGTAAAAGCTACACTAAAACCGCCCCGGTCTATTACGAACCGGAACCGGTAGTGACGGAACAACCCAAACCGGCTCCTGTAGTAGAACAACCGCAACCCAAAAAGGAAGTGGTCATTGAACCGTTGAAGCAGAATATCTTCTTTGCCTTAAACTCTGCAAAGATTCAGGATGATCAGCAAGCCAAGATTAGTTCTTTAGTAGAATATCTGGAGAAACATTCTGCCGCCAAGGTAAGTGTGACAGGATATGCCGACAAGGAAACCGGTAACCCGAAAATCAACATGACTTTGTCGGAAAAACGTGCAAAGAATGTGATTGAGATGTTGAAAGCTAAAGGAGTGGCAGCTGATAGAATTGTTATTGGTTATAAGGGAGATACGGTGCAGCCTTATCAGAAACCTGAAGAAAACCGTGTATGTATCTGTATAGCGGAATAATATTTGTGATTATAACTCTCTTTTCTTAAAAAAGATATTCCCTATTCTCATGTGAGGTGTTTGTTCCCCACATCTTTTCGTATTCGTACGAGAACCCTCACATGAGATTAATAGGAAGTGCGGGCTTGTGAAAGTCTGTATTTCCGCAATAAACCCCTTTCTTCACTTGAATGTGAAGAAATTGTATCAGGGGGTAACAGTATAAGATTATACTTGTGAAAGTGTACCTTATTCTGCCCCAAGGAGGATGCCTGCCCTTTTTTCCCTGGAGGCATCCTCTTTTGTTTTTTTTGTATCTGAAGGTACGTGTATCAAAAGTTAAAAGTAACTAAACTCTCCTCCTTCCTGAAGGAGGGAAATTTAGTTACTTTTGACACACTTTCTTTTTGTTATTATACAGATCGAACATTGATTAACATACTGTCCATACAGCTCTAAAATCAATGAATATATGTGTATTGGGTGGCTTCGGTTACGAAAATACTCTTATATTTATCGCGTAATTTATTTAATAGTGATTAAAATGTTAAAAGTAGTAGCATTTATGAAGCAAGTAGCCAAGGGACTACAGATGGGGAAACTTTGGTACTGCGCACGTTTATCGTAGCAGTCTCAATGCCATCATTGCTTATCGTGGGAAAGGGGATTTTACGTTCAATGAAGTAACCCCAGAGTGGATAAAAGGCTTCGAGATTCACCTTCGTGGCCGGGGATGTAGCTGGAACACTGTTTCCACCTATTTACGCACATTTCGTGCGGTCTATAATCGTGCGGTAGATTGTCGTGGGGCTGTTTATGTACCGCATTTGTTTCGTTCTGTATATACCGGCACCCGTGCGGACCGTAAGCGTGCATTGGATACCGAAGACATACAGAAAGTATTCACCAAATTGCCGCAGTCGTCCGCTGTGACATCTGACATGCGTCGTACGCAGGAATTGTTCGTTTTGATGTTTCTGCTCCGTGGTCTGCCTTTTGTCGATCTTGCTTATTTGCGTAAAAGTGATTTGCACGACAATGTGATTACTTACCGCAGGCGGAAGACCGGGCGCCCTTTTGTCAGTGACTTTGACTCCGGAAGCGATGGCTATATTAAAGAGGTATATGAATCGTGATACGTCATCTCCTTATTTATTTCCGTTATTAAATAGTCGGGAAGGGACGAAGGAGGCTTATCATGAATACCAGTTGGCACTCCGCAATTTCAATAGACAACTGATGTTGCTAGGTGAAATGTTAGGACTGGGGGATAAACTTAGTTCGTATACTGCCCGCCATACATGGGCAACGACAGCTTACTATTGTGAAATTCACCCGGGCGTTATTTCTGAAGCTATGGGACACTCTTCGATCACAGTGACCGAGACGTATCTCAAACCTTTCCGGAATAAGAGAAATAGATGAAGCCAATAAAAAGGTGGTGGATTTTATAAAGCGCTCAATTCCAATAGCAATGTGTTGAATTTAAGCCTGTTACTTCATAGGTAACGGAGCTAAATAGCGTTGCAAAGATGGAGATATTTTGGAAAACATGCAAACAAAAAAGATATTTTTTCTGATAAACTACTAAAAAAGAGAAATAACACGATAAAACGGCGGATTTCTTTTTATTAGACCTTTATAACCTTCTAATTATATTCAAAGATTTCCCTCCCTCTGCCTCCTCTTTGAAGCAGGGGTAAATAAGTTTCATTACTAAATCATACAGTTTTTCATAAAGAAGGCTTCATGAGAGCCAGGACAAATGTTTGCCCGTTACCTATGAAGTAACGGGCAAAAAAGTATTGGGAGTAAGTTTCTTGTTCATCCTCTATGGAGCATGGACACAGGTAAAACAAAAAAAAGAAAAGGAGGTTACACTAAAAATGAATGGGGACAACACATGGGATTATTGAATCGACATCGAGAGATTATATTTTTATTATTTAATTTATAAATTAAAAAGTTTTTTTATTATGAACAAAAAGTTTTTAAATGCAGTCCTGTTTGAGCGTTATTAGCGTCTTCGACAGGCACATTTACATCTTGTAAAGACTACGATGACGACATCAATGGTCTGAGCGAACGTGTGGATGCAGTCGAAAAAACATTAGCTGACTTGAATACCAAGTTCGGAGCATTGGCTTATGTGAAATCGGTATCCTTTGCTAATGGTGTATTGACAGTAACAGATCAATCGGGGACTCCTACTACTTATACGATCCCTGATAACGATACGAATACTACGTACACTTTGGATGTATCTCAGGATGGTAATAAAGCTACTATTACTTTGACCGATGACAAAGGTAATAAACAGACTAAGACTATTACTTTTACAGATACTGACACTGATACCAAGTTTGATGCTACCAAATTGACTGTTGGTGAAGATGGCGTTGTAAAATATGACGGTGTTGCTACCGAGGTTACAATACCTAAGCAAGGTACGCTGACTATCACAGAAATGACTACAGATGGCGTAACTTATGGCTGGGCTATTAAATATGGTAATGCAGAACCTGTTAATTTGATGATCTGTGATGTGTTGCCTATTACAAGCTTTGGCTTCGAACCGGATGCTTATCTGGGAGGCGTTCCTTCAATGAAGGCTTTGAAAGTCGTTTACAAAGCTTGGGGTGAAACCACTAGCTGTAATCCGGCTACTGCTACTGGTGAAGTATGGGAAAAAAAGCTACTACAAATTCTTATGTTCGTTCCGGTTATTGCGGGTACTTATTATCTGAATCCGTCAAGTGCAACTAAAGAACAGATTAAGAAGATCACTGTACTTTCTGCAGATAAAGAGTATATTAATAAAACTAGAGCAGCTGCTTCTAATCCGGAAGTTGAAAGCTATGAAGTAAAAGACGGTGTTTTGACTGTTTACTTCAAGGCTACTACTGAGTTGATTGAAGCTATCTCAAGTTCTAAGATTACTGTTTTGGCTATCCGTGTAGAAACAGAAGCTGGTAATACAATTACTGATGAGTATAGAGCTATCTACGCAACAGATTATGAAAACGTGATTTTGGGTGACAAGGCTAAAAAAGCTGCAGCTGCTGCACAACATCACTTGTATGGAACAACCTCTGGTAAGGCAGATGATGCTATCAAGGCTGACGCAGACTATGAAGTTGCTTATAACTCAACTACCGGTATCGATCTTGCTGACAAAGTTATTACTTGTTATGATGACGTGGCTGCTAATAAAACAGATTTGACTATGTCTGCTGCGGAACTGGCAAAATTAGGCTTGAAGTATGATTTCCATTTGTGTGCTTATATTGATGGTACTAATCAGACTAACCAAAGTGATTTCGCTAGATTGACAGGTTCGGTTTTGTATCCGAAATTGTTTAATGAAACAGCTACTCCGTATGCTGCCGTAGGTCGTCAGCCATTGGTACGTGTTCAGCTGTTGGATACGAAAGCTAATAATAAAGTGGTCAGCACGAGGTTGGATTAAAGTGATGATCACTAAAGATAAGGCTCCTGCTATTGACGCTCCGTTCACATTTGATCCATTCACTAACCAATGTGATGATAAAGTATTCGCATTGACAGTTGAACAAATGAATGTGAAGGTTTATAACAAGTTGGGTATGGACTATAAGATGTTCAAGACTATCTATGAAGCTGCCAATCCGTTGTATACCGGCGATGGTGTGGTTACTGAGGTTGCCGATGCTGGAGAAGTTACACAAACTGACTTGTTGAAGTGGACTATTTCTCAGGCCGATATGAAGTTAGCTTTGGCGAAGACTTCTGATGTTGGCTCATTGAAGGCTGTTGTAACTTACAAACCGAAAGCTGGTTATGAAGATTCTTACAGCGATGTAACTATCACATTGTCTACTAAGGTTAATGCAATTGCCGCTGTTACAATTCCTGCTTCTAACAAGATCGCTGAATACTGGGATGCTAATAAGACTTACGTTCGTCTGAATGTAGTTGTTCCGGGTACTCTGACTGATGACTGTGCATTTGCAGTTGACTTGGATAACACATTTGAAGGAAACAAACCTATTATCACAGGTGCTACTGCTTACAAGTATATTTTTGCATCTAAGAACGTAAATCGTAAAGAGAAAGGTTTGAGCGGTACTGAATATACATTATCAGTTAGTGATGATGGCTTGACATTGAAAGCTACTGCCGGTGCTGCGACTCAAAATGTAGCAGTGATTGATGCTGATGGTGTAGTCACTTATCAAAATACAGACTTTGCAAAAGACCTGTTGAATATTGCAAGTCACAACTCAGTTCCATCTGCCGGATTCTATGCTTGGATTAACATTAAAGCAACTACCGGTGAATGTGCATTAGAGTTGCCTATCACTAACGGTGAATATATGGCTTACTTCTTGCGTCCGATTGATGTAATTGCCGGTGAAGGTAAGTTCCAAGATGCTGTTGATAATGGTTCTACAGTTAATATGCTCGACCTGTTGAGCTTCTCTGATTGGAGAAACCAAGCATTCAGCACAACAGTAAAAAGCTAACTACTTCGGTTATTATGGAATCGAGCTAATTACAGTTGATATACCTAATATTACTACTGACTTGAATGGTAACGATATCAATTCTAAGAAGTTGTCTGAGGTTACTTCACAACTGGTAATTACTCAAACTGGTACTACGGTTAATCCTATTCCTGCAGCTCCTGCTAAGGATACTTATGGTACCGTTACATATACAAACAATGGTAACGCTGTCGGTGCATTCAACTTGAGATTACCTGTTACTGTCACTTACAAGTGGGGTACAGTTAAGTCTTATGTGATTATCCCGGTTGAAAAGACATTAGGTAACTAATTCTTTTTGAACTTAAATATAATGAAGCGCTTCTCTCTAATGAGAGGCGCTTTATGTTTAATGTAAATTAATCAATTATGAGCATTAGAAGAAAACTGTTGATAGGTATAATGGCTATCAGTGTATTGCCAATTTCCGCCCAGGAACAGCGTATCAAGGAACCTGAAAAGATTTCTTTCAAACCTCATTGGTTCATTCAAGCACAAATAGGAGCAGCCCATACCGTAGGTGAAGCAAAATTCACTGATCTTATTTCTCCGGCAGCAGCTCTTAATGTCGGTTATAAGTTTGCTCCCGCATTCGGCGCACGTGTTGGTGTAAGTGGCTGGCAGGCAAAGGGGGGGATGGGTGAATCCGCAACAGACCTACCAATATAAATATCTGCAAGGAAATGTAGACATCATGGCGGATCTCAGTACTTTGTTCTGTGGTTTCAATCCGAAGCGTGTGTTCAATGGCTATCTTTTGCCGGAGCAGGGGCTGAACCGTGGTTTTGACAATGACGAAGCAAATGCGCTCGATACTCGTACTTATGAGATGGAATATCTCTGGCAGGAAGGTAAGTTTCTCGTTGCCGGACGTTTCGGTCTTGGTTGCGACCTTCGTTTGAATGACCGCTTGTCTATTAACATCGAAGCGAATGCCAACGCCTTGTCTGATAAGTTCAACTCCAAGAAGGCCGGTAACTGTGACTGGCAACTGAATGCCCTTGTCGGTGTAAGTATCAGACTGGGTAAAAGCTACACTAAAACCGCTCCGGTCTATTACGAACCGGAACCGGTAGTGACGGAACAACCCAAACCGGCTCCTGTAGTAGAACAACCGCAACCCAAAAAGGAAGTGGTGATTGAACCGTTGAAGCAGAATATTTTCTTTTGCCATAAACTCTGCAAAGATTCAGGACGATCAGCAAGCCAAGATTGCTTCTCTGGTAGAATATTTAGAGAAGAATGCTACTGCTAAAGTGAGCGTGACAGGATATGCAGACAAAGGAACTGGTAATGCCAGAATCAACAGCAAATTATCGGAAAAACGTGCGAATAATGTAGTGGAAGCTTTGAAAGCAAAAGGTATTGCTGCCGATAGAATTACAGTTGCTTATAAAGGTGATACTGTTCAGCCATATAATACTCCTGAAGAAAATCGGGTAAGTATCTGTATTGCTGAGTAAATATGGCACACACAAAGGCTATTAAGAATTTAAAATTTCCCTATTTCTCATGAGAGAGTTTTTCCCCACTTCTTTATATATATCATTTATATAAGGTGTTCTCTCTGAGAATCTTAAGAGGTCCGTACTTGTGAAAGTCCGTACTTCTGCAATAATAACCCTTTCTTCACTTAAATGTGAAGATTACATTGGGAATAGTTGGAAAGGTGGTGCTTGCGAAAGTACTCCTTTCTCTTACCTATTCCTGTTGGAGGATGTCTCCCTTTTTCCCACGGACATCCTCTTTTTATACAAAAAAAGGCGACTCATACTGAATGGGCCGCCTTTTCTGTTATTTGATTTCGATTTCTTCCTTCATATCGATTTCTTCTCCATGTGTATCATAGAACACATATTGCAGAAATGCGAGTTTTTGACTTGGAATAATCTTGATACCGAATCCGTATTTCATTTGCCACTTCCGTTTCAGAGAAACGAGTCCCTGATTGATATAAGCGGCAACATACGGATGGACGTGTAACGAGAATTTCTTAACCTTCAGTTTATTGACCAGGTAATCAATTTTACTCTCCAAAGTGTCCGTAAAAAGAATGGACGACTTGATAGTGCCTTTGCCGAAGCAAGTAGGGCAGGTTTCGGTCGTGTTGACGTCCATTGCCGGACGCACACGTTGGCGTGTAATCTGCATTAGCCCGAATTTGCTAAGCGGCAGAATATTATGCCGTGCCCTGTCTTTCTGCATATTGGCACATTCGTTCATAAAAAGCTTTTGACGGTTTTCGGCTTCATTCATATCGATGAAGTCCACGACAATGATACCACCCATGTCTCTTAATCGCAGTTGGCGGGCCAAGCTCGTCGGCGGCTCCCAGATTTACTTCGAGTGCGTTACCTTCCTGCCCGTTGGCATTCTTGGTGCGATTACCGCTGTTCACGTCTACTACGTGAAGCGCCTCAGTGTGCTCAATAATCAGATAGGCACCACTCTTGTAAGAGACTGTTTTACCAAACGATGATTTAATCTGCTTGGTGATACCGAAATTGTCGTAAATGGGAAGTTGGCCTTTTGTACAGTTTCACGATATTAGCCCGGTTGGGCGCAATCAGTGATACGTAATCCCCTAATTTCATTGTACACAGCCTCGTCGTTGACGTGAATATTCTCAAATGATGGGTTGAAGAGGTCGCGCAACAAACCCTACGGCGCGGCTGGTTTCTTCATAAATCAACGTCGGGTACTTGGTGGCTTTTTGTACTTTTACCATCGCATCTTCCCAATGCTTATCCAAAACTTTAAGCTTCTCCGTCGAGTTCGGCTACGCGTTTGCCTTCGGCTACCGTGCGGACAATGACACCAAAGTTTTTTAGGCTTGATGCTCATCAGCAGTTGTTTAAGGCGGGCGCGCTCTTCGCTCGATTTAATCTTTTGTGAAACAGAAACCTTATCATTGAAAGGGATCAGTACGAGATAGCGTCCGGCAAACGAAATTTCGGACGTCAGTCGCGGTCCCCTTAGTGGAGATCGGTTCCTTAACGATTTGCACCACTACTTTCTTGTCCTACTTTGAGGGTGTTGGATACAGTTCCATCCTTGTCAAGGTCGGGAAGCAGGGTTGCTTTGCTGATGGAGGTCAGCTTCTTTTTGTCGCTTAAAGTCTGCTTTACAAACTTTTCGAGTGAGTTAAATTGAGGACCCAAGTCTAAATAATGAAGGAAAGCGTCTTTCTCGTAACCGACGTCTACAAAGCATGCATTTAGTCCGGGCATCAATTTCTTGATACGTCCCAAATACATATTGCCCACAGAGAAAGAAATATTTCTTCCTTCGCTTTGAAGTTCCACCAGGCTCTTATCTTCGAGAAGGGCGATGGAGACCTCTTTTGGGCTGTACGTCAACTACTAGTTCATTTGTCACTGTTTTGTTTTTCTTTATTATTGATTGAATCTCGTTTATATGAACAACTTTTTTTTTGACAAATTGTTCATTTGGGGTTAACTACTTAAACAAAGAACAAACTTGAAAGACATTAGCTTCGCAAGTTTGTTCTTTATTTCTGTGTGATCCAGACTTAAAAAATTATTTTTTGCTTTTATGTCTGTTCTTTCTCAGTCTTTTTTTGCGCTTATGCGTAGACATTTTATGTCTTTTTTCTTCTTTTTTCCGCTTGGCATAGCTTCACATTTTATGGGTTAATACTCTTGTTTATTATTTCTTTACTGAAATTATGTAAATGTCTTAGCCGGTTTGAAAGCCGGAATGTTGTGCTCCGGAATAATGATCGTAGTGTTTTTAGAAATGTTACGAGCAGTTTTCTGTGCTCTTTTCTTTACTACGAAACTACCAGACCCACGCAGGTATACGTTCTCATCGTTAGACAGTGAATCCTTTACTGCATCCATAAATGCCTCAACTGTTGTAAGAACTGTCTGCTTATCAATCCCAGTTTTCTTTGTAATCTCGTTTACAATATCTGCTTTAGTCATTTTTCCTTAAAAAAAAATATTATTACTATGTTATTGCTAATTTTTTTGGACTGCAAATATATAGCTTTTTAAGCTCCTAAAAAATATATTCTGCACATTTTTCTAAAAAAATAGTGGCATAGGGTTTTCTTAGAGCTAAAAGAGTTACTTTTGTGTGCCTTTTGAGTAGGATATACAAGATAAATGTTAGATAATACATTAGGAATGAGGATATGAACGAGTTTACGAAAACGATTGTAGAGTGGTATGAAGAGAATAAACGTGAACTGCCCTGGAGGGAGTCTGCCGATCCGTATCTGATCTGGATTTCGGAGATTATTCTTCAACAGACGCGGGTGGCGCAGGGGTATGATTATTTTCTTCGCTTTATCAAGCGTTTTCCCGATGTACAGACTTTGGCTGCTGCGGATGAGGACGAGGTGATGAAGTATTGGCAGGGGTTGGGGTATTATTCCCGTGCCCGCAATCTTCATGCTGCCGCCAAAAGCATGAATGGTGTTTTTCCCCGAAAACATATCCGGAAGTGCTGGCTCTGAAAGGAGGGGGGTACACGGCGGCAGCTATCTGTTCGTTTGCTTACGGTATGCCTTATGCGGTGGTGGATGGTAATGTGTATCGGGTGCTGTCCCGTTGGTTGGGCATTGATACCCCCATTGATTCGGCGGAAGGAAAGAAACTTTTTGCAGCATTGGCAGATGAGATGTTGGATAAGAAGCATCCGGCTGTTTTACAATCGGGGATAATGGATTTCGAGCGATTCAGTGTACTCCGCAGTCGCCCAACTGTTTGTTTTTTGTCCCTTTGCAGGCGGTTGCTCGGCACTTTCGAAGGGGTTGAGTGACAAAGCTTCCGGTGAAACAGCATAAAACAAAGACTACCAACCGTTACTTCAATTATATTTATGTACGTGCGGGCGCGTATACCTTTATAAATAAACGAACAGGAAATGATATTTGGAAGAATCTGTTCGAATTGCCGTTGATAGAGACTCCGACGGCTCTTTCGGAGGAAGAGTTTCTTGCTGCCGGAATTCCGTACATTCTTTGCATCGGGGGAAGTGCCGGTGGTGCGTTCTGTTTGCAGGGAAGTGAAGCATGTGTTGTCTCACCGGGTGATTTAATGCTAATCTGTATGAAGTAACATTATCTGAAAATTTGACTTCTTTCGGTGATTTCAGAAAATAAAAGTGGAGGAACTGGAGCAGTACGCTATTTCAAGGCTGGTGCAAACTCTGCTGCAAGCACTAAATGGCAAGTATTAAGTTTTTAATACTTAAAATTCTTTGCATCCCTATTGTTATTCTGTTTAATTTTGGCAGATTTAATTTTAAGAATCATAAACTTGATACAAGATAATAAAATCGGTAAATAGAGTGATATTGGTAGAAATGGGACAAGATCCTCAGGTGGAAATAAAAACTTCGATACAGGTTCGGCAGTAGCTTAACTTTCCCATTGGCTACGACGGATCGTGGATATACGTTGGCTGATGGAACCCAGATTCCCGAAAAGAACAAGTGGCATAATATCGTTGCATCTAACCGTTTGGCGGAGATTGTGAATAAATATGTGCACAAAAGGTGACAAAGGCTGTATCTGGAAGGGAAGATAAGAACGCGTTCTTACAGTGACCAGTCGGGTGCTATGCGCTATATCACCCCGAGGAAAATTTATGTGGATAATATGGAAATGTTGTCTCGAAAGGCAGCCAACCCGGGTGCAGGGAACTGCTTCCGGACAGCCTGCTGGGACAGCAGCAACAACCGGTTGCCGTAAGCCGCAACAAACGCAGCAGTCGCAGGCGCAGCCTGTACAAGATAATCCGGCAGATGATTTGCCGTTCTAAATAATGTGATAGTGTGCCAATCGATTTTTTCTAACTCATTGGCACATTATCTTTTGTTTAACTAAAATATAAACTCTTTGGACTCAGATGGTTATTTAAGCCAATTGGCTGACATTTTTCAACGGTATTACCGTAAACACTCCTTCTATCTCTGCTATTATTGCCATAGCGCTGGCAGGTGTGTTCCTGCTTGCTTCCGGTTTTGCTTCGGCTTCCGAAATAGCTTTTTTTCTCGCTATCTCCTTCTGATCGGAATGATATTGATGAGCGCAATCATCCTTCCGACGATAAAAAATAAGTGCTGCTCTTCTTGGGGGACACCGAACGTCTCTTACAGCAGCGATATTGATTACGAACAATTTTGTGAAGATATTGACCATTATCATGCTCTGCAATTTCTTCTTTTTATGAATGTGTTTGTTTTTCCATTCTCCGTTGGCAGAGTTCTGATACTGACCGTCATCCTGACCTTCCTCCTGTTGTTGTTCGGTGAAATTATGCCTAAGATTTATTCGGCACAGAAAACATTGGCCTTTGCCGTTTTTTTTCGGCACCGAATTTACTTTCTGGAAAAGGTATTCCGTCCGATAGCTACTGTGCTTGTGCGTTCGACAACTTTCTGAATAAGCATTTTCGAAGAAGAGTCACAATATTTCTGTGGATGAACTGTCGCACGCGCGTTGGGAATTGACGGATAAAGCGGAGCTTTCTGAAGAGAATAATATTCTGCGCAAAGATGCTCTACCGGTTCCGCCTCCTCAACATCCGTTGAGTGTGCACCGCTCTCGTGTACCATCTTCTGGAGCAGCTCCGGATTCTCAACGTGGACATGGACGAGAAGCATGTGTTCACCATTGAACGGCTGGCCGTCTCTGTATGCCATGAATAATGGCTGCTGCAGACACTCAAGTAATGTATTTTCACGGATGTTGGCTCCTGAGTAGTGGATAAATACACATGGCTCTGCATCTCCATTTGCATTAATATGGAAGTAGTTACGTCCACCGGCAATACATCCGCCTACGAACTCACCGTCATTCTGGAAGTCCATAAGCATAATCGGTTTTCCACCTTCAAATGCACGAACCTCACGGATACGTTTGTAGATGTACTCACGCTGCTCCATTGTCGGCATCAGTTCTACATCCGCTTCGTTTCCAACCGGCATATAGTGGAAATACCAGGAATAACGACATCCGTGCTCGATCAGAAGATCAAAGAACTCATCCGATGTAACGGCATCCATGTTCTTGCTGGTGTAGCATACGCTGTTACCGAAGATCAGCCCGTTCTCATGAAGCAGATCCATTGCATGAAGAACCTTGTCAAATACACCTTCGCCGCGGCGGAAATCATTGGCCTCCTCAAATCCCTCAAGACTGATGGATAAGGACAGGTTGCCGACA
>VOFJ01000772.1_pt1 | contig 28633 bp, 52 predicted proteins | sample 5384081 | NCBI WGS metagenome assembly VOFJ01 (sample SAMN12384729, study PRJNA508395) | human gut metagenome | isolation source: healthy gut I | host: Homo sapiens | reverse complement strand
GTTACGTATTGCTTCAAGACCGTTCTGCAACGTGGACAAGCAGCAAGCCCACCACCGAGACCCACAAAGGGAGACCACTCTGGTGAGCAAAACCGTCTGGCCGGTATCGCTGCTGCGGTCCACGCCCACGGCGGCAAGGTCGTTTCCAACATCAACTGCCCGCTGGCCTGGGAGGTCGGCAATGTGGAGAAGGTCTCCGACGCTCTGACCGTCGGCTTTGACACCTACCCCTCCGCAACGCTGGATGTGATGTTCGGCCGCTTTGCTCCCGTTGGCAAGCTGCCGCTCGACCCTGCCCAAGGGCGATGAGGTTCTGGCTGTCAACCCGGACGGCGTCTGCGTCAGCCCCAACGACGTGCCCGGCTACGCCAAGGACGCCTACATGCCCGACAGCATGAAGGACGAGAACGGCAAGGCTTACGCCTACCGTGATGCCGCAGGCAACTACTACGAAATGAACTTCGGCCTGACGTTCTGAGGGCAGCCCTCTCCGTCTCGCTCAAACCAAAGGAGACACTTTCCATGGCACAAACGCAGAAAAAAACAGCAGGATATGGGCACGGGTGACGTGAAAAAGCTCCTGCTCCAGCTGATGATCCCCGCCGTGGTGGCGCAGGTGGTCAATCTGCTGTACAACATCGTGGACCGCATCTACATCGGCCACATCTCGGGCATCGGCGCGGCGGCGCGACGGGCGTGGGCCTGTTTACCCCCCATCCCGATGCTCCTGAACGCCTTTGCCATGCTCATCGGCTCCGGCGGCGCGCCCCCGCACCGCCATCGCCATGGGCCAGGGGCGACAAGAAGCAGGCAGAAAAGATCGTCAGCAACAGCTTTACCATGCTGCTGCTCTTCTCGGTCGTCCTGACCATCGTCTTTTACGCCGCCGCACCCACCCTGCTGCGGCTGTTTGGTGCCAGTGACACCACCCTGCCCTACGCTGGCGGCTTACAGCCGCATCTACATTCTGGGCACCATCTGCGTGCTGATCGTGCTTGGCATGAACACCTTCATCACCGCGCAGGGCTTTGCCAAGATCAGTATGCTGACCACCGTCATCGGCGCGGTCATCAACATCATCCTGGACCCCATCCTCATCTTTGTGCTGGACATGGGCGTGCGGGGTGCCGCCATTGCCACGGTGCTCAGCCAGGCCGTGGGTGCCTTCTGGATCCTCCGCTTCCTCACCGGCCCCAAGACCATCCTCAAGATCCGCAAAGAGGACATGAAGCTGGAAGGGAAGATCATCATGCCCGTGCTGGCACTGGGCATTTCCACCTTCGTCATGCTCTCCACCGAGAGCCTGCTGTCCATCAGCTTCAGCTCCAGCCTCGCCCGGTACGGCGGCGACGTGGCCGTGGGCGCCATGACGGTGATCACCAGCGCCTCCCAGCTGGCGACCCTGCCCCCATTCAGGGCATCTGCCAAGGCGGCCAGCCGGTGATGAGCTTCAACTTCGGCGCAGGCAAAAAGAGCCGCGTCAAGGAGGCGTTCCGCTTCCAGCTCACCCTCTGCTTCGGTTATACGACCCTGTTCTGGCTGCTCATGATGCTGGTCCCCGGCGTGGTGGCGGGCATCTTTACTTCGGATGCTGCCCTCATCGAATACACCACATGGGCCATGCGCATCTACATGGCGGGCATCCTCTGCCATGGGCGTTCAGATCGCGTGCCAGCAGAGCTTCATGGCGCTGGGTCAGGCCAAGGTCAGCCTCCTGCTGGCCTGTCTGCGGAAGATCATCCTGCTTATCCCCCTCATCTTCATTTTGCCGCATCTGGTTTCTGAACCCGTTTTCGGCGTCTTCCTCGCCGAGCCGGTCAGCGACATCCTTGCTGCGGCCGTTACCGCCTTCACCTTCTTCACACGGTTCAATAAGATCTTGGACAAGGGTGCGGGCAAAGTCTGATTGAACGGAGGTACACCATGGAAAAGAACATTCTGAACACCGACCTCTCCGGCAAAGTCGCCGTTGTCACCGGTGCCAGCGGCACCCTCTGCTCCATCTTCGCCAAGGCCTTGGCCCGCGCGGGGCGAAAGTTGCCCTGCTGGGCCGCAATATGGACAAGCTCAAGGCGCTGGCCGATGAGATCGAAGCCGAGGGCGGCGTGGCCAAGGGCTACACCTGCAACGTCATGAACAAGGCCAACTGCTTACAGGTGGCCGAGGACGTGCTGGCTGACCTCGGCCCCTGCGACATCCTCGTAAACGGTGCGGGTGGCAACAATTCCCGCGCCAATACCGACAAGGAATATTTCGAGATGGGCGACCTCGACACCGACACCGTGACCTTCTTCGACCTCGACGAGAGCGGCGTGGAGATGGTGTTCAACCTGAACTTCATCGGCACCCTGCTGCCGACCCAAGCCTTTGCCCGCCAGATGGTGGGCCGCGAGGGCTGCAACATCATCAACATCAGCAGCATGAACGCCTACCTGCCCCGCTCACGAAGATCCCTGCGTACTCCGGTGCGAAGGCCGCCATTTCCAACTTCACCCAGTGGCTGGCCGTTCACTTCTCCAAAGTGGGCATCCGCTGCAACGCCATCGCTCCGGGCTTCTTCGCCAGCGCGACCAGAATGCAAAGCTCCTCTACAACGAGGACGGTACGCCCACGGCGCGCACCGGCAAGATTCTCGCCGCCACCCCGCATGGGCCGCTTCGGCGACAGCAAGCGTGACCTCGTGGGCGCGCTGCTCTTCCTGCTGAACAACGACGCCGCCGGGTTCATCACCGGCATCTGCCTCCCCCGTGGACGGCGGCTTCTCCGCCTATTCGGGCGTGTAAGACCAACACAACAAAAACTGCCGCATCCGAGCGTTTTTCCCGGATGCGGCAGTTTTCTTTTGTTATTGGTTCGCCAGCAGCACTGCCAGAACAGCCTTCTGGACGTGGAGGCGGTTTTCCGCTTCCGTGAAGATCTCGTCGGCGTGGGCCTCGAAGACGGCAGTGGAGATCTCCTCTCGCCGCGGTGAGCGGGCAGACAGTGGAGCAGCAGGGCGTCGGATTTTGCCTTGCTCATGAGCGGACTCGTGACCTGAAATCCCGCGAAATCCCGCAGACGGCTCTCGCTCTCGGGGGTGCCGGGGGCGGTATTCCAGACAGCCGTCACCACAACGTCGGCGTCCTTGACGCCCTCGGCGGGGTCGGTCAGGAGCTGGAACTTTTCGCCGTACTCGTGGGCAAACATCAGCACGTCGGCGGCAGGGCGGTAGCCCTGCGGGCAGACGCAGCGGACCTTCATGCCCGCCAGCAGACAGCCCACGATGAGGCTGTTGGCTCATGCTGCAGCCATCCCCGATGAAGCAGAGGGTCTGGCCTTCCAGCGCACCGCGGCGCTCCCGGATGGTCATCAGGTCGGCCAGCACCTGACAGGGGTGAGCATAGTCCGTCAGGCCATTGATGACCGGGCACGCCCGCCAGCTCGGCGAACTCTTCGAGGTCGCGCTGGCGGTAGGTGCGCCACACCACGCAGTCGTAATAGCGGCCCAGTACGCGGGCAGTGTCCTTTGAGTGGCTCGCCCCGGCCGGACTGCAATTCGGTGGCGGCGTTCATGTAATTTCCAAGGCCGCCCAACTGATACACACCCACTTCAAAGCTGTTGCGGGTGCGGGTGGAGTTCTTGGAGAACATCAGCGCCACGCTTTTTCCCGCTCAGCAGGGGAGGGGTGCCCCCGGCTTTCTGCTGGGCTTTGAGCTGGTCGGCCACATCCAGGATGTGGGTCACCTCGTCGGGGGTGAGGTCGCCCATTTTCAGCAGATGTTTCATGCCTGTTCCTCCGGCGATTTCTGAGCCATTTCGACAGCACCTCGTTCAGGATGGTCAGGGCCATCTCCACGTCGTGAGCCGTCAGGGGTCAGGGGCGGCAGCAGGCGCAGGCGGGTCTTGGCCGTCAGCACCAGCAGGCCCTCTTTCTCGGCACGCCGCGAGGACATCCGCTGCCTTGACGTTGCCGTAAAGGCGATGCCCACCATCAGGCCCAGGCCGCTGACCTCGGTAACATGGGGCAGGGTCTTGAGGCCTGTGCGCAGGCGGGCGGCCTGGGTCAGCACGTTATCCATAAAGGCTTCGTCCATGGCATCCAGCACAGCCAGCGCACCGGCGCAGACCACCGGGTTGCCGCCGAAAGTGGAACCGTGGGTGCCGGGGCCCATATGCTCGGCAACCTTGGCGGTCATCAGCACGGCGCCGATGGGCAGGCCGCCGCCCAGGCCCTTGGCCAGTGTGACGATGTCCGGGTGCAGGTCAAAATGCTCACAGGCCAGGAACTTGCCGGTGCGGCCTACGCCGGTCTGTACCTCGTCCACGATGAGCACCAGGTCGCGCTTTTTGCAGAACTCGGCCACCTTGGCCACGTAGTCGGCATCCATCGCCACCACGCCGCCTTCTCCCTGGACCAACTCCAGCATGACGGCGCAGACGGTGTCGTCGGCAGCATCCCGCAGGGCGGAAAAATCACCGGCGGGTACATAGGCAAAGTTGCCGGGGAACGGTCCGAAATACTGGTGGAACACATCCTGGCCGGTGGCGGTCAGGGTGGCCAGCGTGCGGCCGTGGAAAGAGTTTACCAGCGTGATGACCTTGTTGCGGGCAGCACCATAAGTATCAGTAGAATATTTGCGGGCGGCCTTGATGGCGCCCTCGTTGGCCTCGGCACCGGAGTTGCCAAAGAAAACGGCATCCATGCCGGTGCGGCAGCACAGCTTTTTAGCCAGCTTGCCGCAGGGGGCCGTGTAGTACAGGTTGGAGGTGTGCTGCAGGGTGGCGGGCCTGCTCCGACGGCCTCGGCCCAGGTCAGGGTCGACAGTAGCCCAGCGAGTTGACGCCGATGCCGGAGGTGAAAATCAAGGTATTTCTGGCCCTCGGGGCCCTCGGCGGTCAGGCCGTGGCCCTTTTTCGAGGACAACAGGGTTGCCCATAGGTATGCAGGACATATTCGTTGTCCCGCTTGATGACTTTTTCGGAATCCATAATGTTATCTCCGTTTGATGGCTTCTCTTGCGTTTGCATGCCCTACTGTACCCTCCTTATTCCCGTTGGCTGCGGCGGTAGAACATGGTACCGGCGCCGCGGTCACTGAACATTTCCAGCAGGATGGAATGGGGCACACGGCCGTCGATGATAACGGCCTCGTGTACGCCTTCATAAATGGCGTCGGCCATACCGCCGATCTTGGGGGATCATGCCGCCTGCAATGATCCCCGGCCTTTGTAGCCCTCGATCTCGGAGACTTCGACCTCGGGGATCAGGGTGGATTCATCGTTCTTATCCCGCAGCAGGCCGGCAATATCGGTCATGGAGACCAGTTTTTCGGCCTTGAGGGCAATGGCGATCTGGGCTGCGGCCGTATCGGCGTTGACATTGGGCCTGGCCGTTGTCGTCCATGCCGACAGTGGCAATGACCGGGATGAAGCTGTCGGCCAGCAGATGCTCGATCAGCGTGGTATCCACCTTTTCGATCTCGCCCACATAGCCCAGGTCCACATCGGACTTGCGGCTGCAGGTGATGGTGTGGCCGTCCATGCCGCACAGGCCGACACCGCGGCCTTTGAGCAGCGCGACCAGATCCTTGTTGACCTGGCCCGCCAGCACCTGCTGTACGATACCCATGGTCTCCTCATCGGTATAGCGCAGGCCGCCCACAAACTTGGACTCCTTTCCCACGCGGGCCAGCATCTTGTTGATGGCCGGGCCGCCGCCGTGGACCAGCACCACCCGCACGCCCAGCAGGGTCAGGGTGACCAGGTCGTTCATGACGGCCAGTTTCAGCTCATCGTTGACCATAGCGTTGCCGCCGTACTTGATGACAAGCGTTTTGCCGTGGTATTTTTGGATATAGGGCGTAGCTTCGCTGAAAAGCAGCGCCATCTCTTCATTTTTCATTGCACATTCTCCCCTGTCCCCGGCCTGTATCAGGTGCGGTAGTCGCCGTTGATCTTTACGTAATCGTAGGTCAGGTCGCAGCCCCAGGCCTTAGCGGTAAAGTCGCCGCAGCCCAGGTCGACCAGGATCTGGATCTCGTCCTCTTTCAGCACTTTGGCGGCCTCGTCCTCGCTGTAGGGGTGGTAGGCGGCGTTCTCGCAGACAAAGACCTCACCGGCCTTGCTCTTGAGGCGAACGGCCGTCTTGCTGATGTCGAAGTCGCCGGGGGTGTAGCCGATGGCGCAGAGCACACGGCCCCAGTTGGCATCCTCGCCAAACATGGCAGCCTTGAACAGGGCGGAGTGGATGACGCTCTTGGAGACAGCGCGGGCGGTCAGCAGATCGGGCGCGCCGGTCACGATGCACTCCAGCAGCTTGGTAGCGCCTTCGCCGTCACCGGCCAGTTCACGGCTGAGTTGCTCGGCTACCTGGGTCAGGGCTGCAATAAAGGTGTCATAGTCAGCGGTGCCAGGCTGGACCTCGGCGCCGGACAGGCCGCTGGCCAGCAGCAGCACGGTGTCGTTGGTGGAGGTGTCGCCGTCCACAGAGATCTGGTTGAAGGTGGCGGGCACCACGCTCTTGGACAGGGCAGCCTGCAGCACAGCGGGCTAACGACGGCGTCGGTGGTGATGAAGAGCAGCATGGTGGCCATGTTGGGGTGGATCATGCCGGAGCCCTTGGCGATGGCGCCCATGCGGCAGGTCTTGCCGCCCCAGCTCAAACTGGATGGCGTACTCCTTTTTGTGGGTGTCGGTGGTCATAATGGCCGTGGCCGCATCGGTGCTGCCCTGCGCGGTGGCTGCCAGCTTTGCGGCGGCGGCAGGGATGCCCCTTGGCAAAGGGGTCGATGACCATGGGCTGACCGATGACGCCGGTGGAGGCGGGCAGCACATCCTCTGCGGGGATGTGCAGCTCCTCGCCCACCAGCGCACAGCATTCTTCGGCCAGAGCCACGCCGTTGGCGGCGCAGGTGTTGGCGTTGCCGCTGTTCACGAGGATCGCCTGTGCATAGCCGTCCTTCAGGTGGGCACGGTCCACCTTGATGGGCGCGCCGCAGACCTTGTTGGTGGTGTACACACCGGCGGCGGCGCAGCGCACCTCCGCCTTGATGAGTGCCAGATCGTATTTTTCATTATGATTTGCGCGGATGCCGCAATGCACGCCAGCCGCTGCAAAGCCCTTGGGGGCACAAACGCCGCCCGCAACTTCTTGATACATACTACTTTCTCCCTTCAGCATCCTCACCCTCTCCGTCAGCGCTAACGCGCTGCCACCTCCCCCAAAGTGGGAGGCCTTGGCATTCCCCGCAGAGTTTGCGGTTTTGTCAAAAGCTCTCCCTTCGGGGAGAGCTGGGCGCGAAGCGGCCTGAGAGGGTGAGCCATTTCATTCCAATCCAGCCGTCTCTTCAAAACCCAGCATCAGATTCATACACTGGACTGCCGCGCCGGACGAGCCCCTTGCCCAGATTATCAAACAGGGAGACCAGCATCATCTGATCCCCGGCGGCGTTCACGGTGCTGTACAGCTCCATGCGGTCGGTACCGGCCATGGCGTTGGAATACAGGCCATTCTCGGCAGCGGCTCGTTCAGGGCGTGCACCTTGATGGTGGCGGCATCCCTGTAATACTCCGCCAGCCCTGCGGCCACCTTTTCGGCACCGCCCCAGACCGGCTGGAAGGGCACCAGCACCTGCCTGCATCCCGCTGTAATAATCGCAGACCACAGGCACAAAGGCGGGCGGGTTTGCCAGCCCACTGATCTTCTGCATCTCGGGCAGATGCTTATGGGCAAGGCTCAGGCCGTAGCTCTTGGGTGCATCCAGCTTGCTGTGGGCCGGACGGTCGGGGCTTTCGTAATCGGCGATCATCTTTTTTGCCGCCGCCGGAATAGCCGGAAATACCGGTGCAGCTGTAAAAATCACCCGCTCCGGCAAGGCCCAGCTCCACCAGAGGCCGCATGATGCTGATAAACCCGCTGGCATAGCAGCCGGGCACCGCCACGCGGCAGGCGTTTTTGATCTTTTCCTTCTGGCCCCTGAGTTCCGGGAAGCCGTAGACCCAGTTGGGATCCGTGCGGAAAGCCGTAGAAGTATCCAGCACCTTGACATCCGGACGGAGCAGGGGCATGACCTCTCTGGAGGCGGCATCCGGCAGGCAGAGGAAGGCGAGGTCAGCCGAATTGATGACCTTTGCCCGCTCGTTCACGTCCTTGCGGCCCTCCTCGGAGATGGAGAGCAGTTCAATTTCGGGCCGGGCGGCCAGACGGTCGGCAATGCGCAGACCCGTGGTGCCTGCGGAGCCGTCGATAAAGACCTTTACGCTCATGCGTTGTTCGCCTCCCATGCGGCCAGCTGGTCCATGGCCAGCCGGATCTGGTTGTTGACGCTTGCCTCGCTGGGGCCGCCGTAGCTGGTGCGGCCCTCGCAGCACTTGATGAGGTCGATGGCGTCGTAGATGTCGTTCTCGAACAGGGCGCTGTAGCTCTTGAACTCGTCAAGGGTCAGTTCCTCCAGGGTCTTATCCTTTGCGATGCAGTCGGAGACCATGCAGCCGGTCAGTTTGTAGGCATCCCGGAAGGGCATCCCCTTCTTGGTCAGGTAGTCGGCGCAGTCGGTGGCGTTGATAAAGCCCTTGGCGGCAGCGCGGCGCATGTTGGCAGGCAGGGTCTTCATGGTGTCCAGCATGGGGGTGACGACGGTCTTGAGGCACAGCTCCAAGGTGTCCACCGCGTCAAAGATGGCTTCCTTGTCCTCCTGCATATCCTTGTTGTAGGCCAGAGGAATGCCCTTCATCATCACCAGCAGGGTGTTCAGGTCACCGTAGACGCGGCCGGTCTTGCCGCGGATCAGCTCGGTGACATCGGGGTTCTTCTTCTGGGGCATGATGGAGGAGCCAGTGGCATAGGCGTCGTCCAGCTCGATGAACTTGAACTCCCAGCTGCACCAGAGGATGATCTCCTCGGAAAGGCGGGACAGATGCATCATGCAGATGGAGATGGCGTTGGCCAGCTCAATGCAGAAGTCACGGTCAGAAACGCCGTCCAGGCTGTTGGCACAGGGTGCGGCAAAGCCCAGCTTTTCGGCGGTGAACTGACGATCCAGCGGGTAGGTGGTACCGGCCAGAGCACCGGAGCCCAGCGGGCACTGGGCGTCCATGCGGGCGGTGGCATCCTCAAAGCGCTGCAGGTCCCGCAGCAGCATGGAGGCGTAGGCCATGAGCGCATGGCCGAAGGTGATGGGCTGGGCGCGCTGCAGGTGGGTGTAGCCGGGCATGACAGCGGTGGTATTCTCCGCGGCCTTCCTGCAGATGACCTTGATGAGCTCCACGATGTAAGCCTGCAGGGTGTGGCTGTAGTCCCGCAGGGTCAGGCGGATATCCAGCGCCACCTGGTCGTTGCGGCTGCGGCCGGTGTGCAGGCGCTTGCCGGCATCGCCGATGCGGGCGGTCAAGGGTCTGCTCCACGAAGGTATGCACATCCTCGGCGTTGGGGTCGATCTCCAGCGCACCGCTTGCCAGATCGTCGGCAATGGAGGCCAGCCCGCTGAGGATATCCTCGCAGTCCTTTTTCGGAGATGATGCCCTGCTTGGCCAGCATGGCGGCGTGGACCCCGCTGCCGCGCATATCCTGCGCGATCATCCGCTGGTCAAAGCGGATGGAGGAGTTGAAGTCATTGACGCGCGAATCGACCGCCTTGGAGAAGCGGCCCTTCCATAATTGTTCTGCCATAATATTCTTCCTTTTCTGATAGGCGGCTCGCCCTCTCCGTCATTGCTTGCGCAATGCCACCTCTCCCAAAGGGAGAGGCTCTGGCGCAACCGAGAACTTCACGGCTTGACCGGAAACTTTGCCGCTATGCCAAGGGCTCTCCCTTTGGGAGAGCTGTCACCGTAGGTGACTGAGAGGGCGAGGATGTTTATCTTGTAAATAAAAACAGCTAAAAACGGCAAAGCCGCCGCAGGGGAAAACGCTCCTGCGGCGGTGCCGCCGGCAACTATGCCGGTTTTGGAACTCCGTTGTGAAAGTGTAGAGAACACACCGGAGAGAAAGTTGGCTTTGTGTGATCCCGGTGGATCAGCCGCTTAGTCCTCGATCTTCGGCCAGCTCTTGGACAACTTTGCGCGCTCCTTGATGGACAGGCCGAACAGGTTGATGAAGCCTTCAGCATCGGCCTGGTTGTAGTCCTCGTCCTCGCCAAAGGAGAAGCGGTCTGCTCGTCGTACAGGGTGTACGGAGAGGTGACGCCGGCGTTGATCATGTTGCCCTTGTACAGCTTCAGCTTCACATCGCCGGTCACGGTCTTTTCCAGGCTGTCGGCGAAAGCGTCCAGAGCCTCACGCAGGGGAGTGTACCACTGACCGTTGTATACGATGTCGGCGTACTTCTGAGCCAGCTGCTCCTTGAGGTGTGCGCTCTCCTTGTCCAGGGTGATGGTCTCCAGAACATTGATGGCCTTGTACAGGATGGCACCGCCGGGGGTCTCGTACACACCGCGGCTCTTCATGCCCACCAGACGGTTCTCCACGATATCCAGCAGGCCGATGCCGTTCTCGCCGCCCAGCTTGTTCAGGTACTCCACCAGCTCCACAGCGCCCATCTCCTTGCCGTCAACGGCAGTGGGAACGCCCTTTTCAAAATGGATGGTCACATAGGTCGGGGTGTCGGGAGCCTGCTCGGGGCTGACACCCAGCTCCAGGAAACCGGGGTGGTTGTACTGGGGCTCGTTGGCGGGGCTCTCCAGATCCAGGCCCTCGTGGCTCAGATGCCACAGGTTCTTGTCCTTGGAGTAGTTGGTCTCACGGCTGATCTTCAGGGGCACGTTGTGAGCCTCGGCGTAATCGATCTCCTGATCACGGCTCTTGATGTCCCACTCACGCCAGGGAGCAATGATGGCCATCTCGGGAGCCAGGGCCTTGAGGGTCAGCTCAAAACGCACCTGATCGTTGCCCTTGCCGGTGCAGCCGTGGCAGATGGCATCTGCGCCTTCCTTGATGGCGATATCGGCCAGAGCCTTTGCAATGCAGGGGACGTGCAAAGCTGGTGCCCAGCAGGTAGTCCTCGTACTTTGCACCGAACTTCAGGGTGGGGAAGATGTAGTTCTCCACGTAATCTTTCTTCAGGTCCAGGATGTACAGCTTGGACGCGCCGGTGGCTTGATGGCCTTTTCCTCCAGGCCCTCCAGTTCATCAGCCTGGCCAACGTCACCGGAAACGGCGACGACTTCGCAGTTGTTGTAGTTTTCCTTCAGCCAGGGAATGATGATGGAGGTATCGAGGCCACCGGAGTATGCCAGAACGACTTTCTTGATGTCTTCCTTTTTTCATGGTAATTGCTCCTTTGTTTTCACACTTTTTACACTTTGTTTCACGCGCCGGGCATCCCTCCCGGGCTTCTCGATCGCTCACTGTTCTTGAGTACGCTTTTATTATACGCCGTGCGGCTTTTTCCGTCAATTCTCAAACCCGCCAAACCTTGGCCCCTTTTCCGGTGAGATTTGCGTCAATTTGTATGTTTATTCAATATTTTATGTTTATATCCAAATTTTTATGCAGTTCAAGCCTGTATATTTTGCCGTATTTTTTTAAAATTATACACACAAAAGCGGCACCCGCTTCCACGGATGCCGCCGGTTTACCGCTTTGTTTCCGGGGCAAACGGGCAGCCCGCCGCGTTCCACGCCGTACAGAGCAGTTCTTTTTTGTCCTTTGGGGAGTTTTTTCAGGGCGATCTCCCGGCGCAGGGCAGCGGATCTATCCGCGCAGCGCTCAAGGTACGCAAACCCCAGCGCCCCTTGTGCCTGGTGTACTTGGCCCCCTTGCCGCTCTGGTGGGCCTTGAGGCGGGCTTCCGGGTCGTTCGTCCAGCCGGTATAGAGCTGGCCGCCCGCGCAGCGCACCATGTAGACGTAAGCTGTCTTTTGCCCGGCTGCCGTCTCAGATGCGGCCATTGTTCTTCAGCACCTGACGGCAGGCGGCGAGGGCCGTCTCCTTGTCCTTGGCCGTAATAAGGAAGCGGCTGGCGTGGCAGAAGCTGATGCCCGGGATCCCGCTCTTCTGTTCAATGACCTCCTGCGGCTGGCCGCCCCAGGACTGAGGGAACGGGAGCTTGGGCTTTTTGGTCTTGTGGTCGGTCACGCACTGAGCGCTCCAGCCGCCGCGCTGGCTGGGGTAGACCACAAACAGGGCATCGGTTTTATACAGACCGTTTTTCCAGGGCAGGTAGCAGGGCAGCACCACGATGCCGTCCCGGGAGTTCTGGTAGGCCTGCTGGACTTTCTCGTCGGCCCGGTTGACGGCGTTGGCGCTCTCGATCTGGTTCTCCAGGATCTGCTTTGCCACAGCCACCGCCTTGAAGAAGCAGGCGTCCTGGTCCTCCTTGGAGTCCCACACCGGGTTGAAGAAACCGATGGCGTCGCACAGGCTGTTCTGCTCGCCGGTGTTGTCGTTCAGGTCCAGCGGCTGGATGAAGTTCTCATCAATGAGGCGGGCCTGCCGCTCGCCCACCAGCCCCGGGCCGAGCACCCGCCACAGCAGGCCGAAGGCCGCATAGGGCACGCCATTGGGGCGGCACTCCCGCGGCTCCTGATGGTGGTCGAACATACCAAAGCCCACATCGTACACGATGCCGTCAAAATCATCCGGCACCACGAAGCCGCGGGTTATTTTAATATCCGGGCGGAGGATCTGGAGCAGGGCAGTGGCGAACACGTCGTCGGCGTGGAACTTGCCTGCGTGGGTAAAGCCGTTTGCGGGTATTTTCATGGGTCGTTACCTCGTTCTTATTTGTTTGCAACCAGTATAACACATTCCGCGGCAGGGGACAATTAAAAACACAGCCCCGGGGCGGCAGATGCCGTTCCGGGGCTGAAGATTATTGGTTGTAAATTATATTCTTGTTTTACTCGCCCTGCATAAGCCACTTAAACTGATCTGTGACCTTATTGCCGTTCTCATCTGTAACGGTCAGGCCATTGGGGACGCCTTCCACGATAGTGATCGTATACTGCTTGCCCGCTTCATCGGCCAGCACAATCGTTGCCGTGCCGTCCGATTCAGAAGTGCTGACGTACTTATAGACCTTATAGCCGTCTTTCGGCCACTGGCACAGGCCGTTGGTGGTGTACTGGATGGTCTTATACTCGGTAACGTAATACTGCACACCGTCTGAATCCGGATGCGCATATTCAATCATCGTATACTTCGGCATACTGCCCCTGATAGCAGATAGTGTACTTGGCTCCATAGGAATCCGTAAAGGTCTCAGCGTCATAGGGCTGGCCGTTCACTTTTACAACAGTCTTGTACATCTGATAGGGCAGATCATCTGCACTAAAGCCAATATCATCCCACAGCTGGCCTTCATTATAGGCTCCCCTGCTCGCCCACTGCAACCTTCGACTTTTCAAACAAGTTGTACAACCACTCTGTATTGTTCTCGACCGTTCCGAATACCACACTCGGAACCGAGGATGTGCTGTTGACAGACCTCATTTTCACATAGATGTCATTTCTATCCGCTGCAAGAATATAGTTCATTCCAGATTTATATGCTTTGTTCGCATCATATTCCACAGTGGTGTATTCCATGTACAGACCGGTGGACTGATGATTCTTCACATTCTGAACAAAAGCTGCATACTGGCTTCCGCTGAAGCTTGCGATCGGCGTACCCAAAGTGCCGGACCCGCCACCCTCACTTTCGGAACCAGTGCCCGCAACATTTTCAAACTTGTCCGGTGCAGGCACAGCCACGGATGTGCTTCCGCCATTGTTTCCGCTGCCGCCGCCATTGCCGCCGGTGGAGCCGCCGGTGGAGCCGCCGCCACCACCGCCGCAGGCGGTCAGCATAGATACTGCCATGACAGCGGCCAGAGCCGTTGCCGCAATTCGATTGGACAATCTCATCATTGGATTCCTCCTATATGTTATTTCAGAAGCCGACCCAACGCGGCTCTGTAAGTCAATCTTATCCCCCCCTGTATAAAAATGTCAAGTGTTTTTCCGCAATTTGTCACATTGCAAAAAACGTCCCGCAAAAACTGGAACATCCAACAAAAACACAGCCGTCCTCCTTTCCAATCGGGAGAACGGCTGCATTATTTTTACCGTATGGTTACTTTTTTGCCTTTCCGGCTGGTCTTGGTCACAGCCTTGGTGGGCGTTTTGGTCACGGCTTTCGTGGGCTGGGTGGCGACGGCCTTGGTCGGCTGGGTGGCAACGGCTTTTGTCGGGGTCTCGGTGACCGCCCTGGTGGGCACCTCTGCCACGGCTTTGGTCTTGGTTTCGGCCACGGCGGTGGTGGGCTTAATGGCAGGGGTCAGGTTGGGCTTAGGGGGTGACAGCTTTGGTGGAAGCCGCGTCCGGCTCGCCCAGAGCCAGCACCTCGGTCAGCTCTTTCTGCACCTTGGCGTTGATGGGGTCGGTGACGGCCAGCACATCGGAGTAGAACTGTTCCATCCCCCTCGCGGGTGGAGAAGTTGGCCACATACATCTGGTTGCCCATGGCACCGGAGAGAGCGTCCGGGATCCGATCCACCATCTTCATGTTCTTCTGGTACTTCTGCATGATCTGCTCATGGCTGTACACAAAGTGCTTGCCATCGCGGCGGCCCGCAAAGGCGCAGTAATAGTGCTCGCCCACCGGCATATCGGTGCCGCCAAAGGCGATCATGTCGGCCCAGATCTTATAGACGTTGGTGGAGCGGGCAAAGTCGATCATGTCCGGGGTAAAGCCGCCGCAGGGACGCATGTTGACTTCCAGCGCCACGATCTGGCCCTTTTTCCCCATGCTGGCCTGGTTTTCGGTCATCCGGAAGAACTCAAAGTGGACAAAGCGGCTCTTGACGCCAAAACTCTTGACAACGGCACGGCCAGCGGCGCGGGTGTCCTCGGGCAGGTCCTTGACGATGTAGTACACGGAGTTGTCGTCGTTGTTCACAATGTCCATGATGGACATGGGGCTGACATTGCCGGCCTCAAAAATGGGGTTGCCGCTGCCGTCGATGATGGCGTCGTAGCTGTTGACTTCGGCACGGACGAATTCCTCCATGATGTAGGAAACATCGGCGTGATTCTCCGCCTTGTAAGCCAGGAACTTTTTCAGCTCTTCATCGCTGGAGAGCTTGTGGGTATCGGAGGCCCCCCCCACGCCGTTGTCCGGCTTGACCACAACGGATAGCCCACTTCCTCGATGAACTTTTTGCAGCCCGCAAAATCGTCGTCTACCATGTGGTAGCGGGCGGTGGCAATGCCCGCTTTCTGGTAGTATTCTTTCATCTTGCTCTTGTACTTGATGCGGGGCATGTCCTCGGTCTGGAAGCCGGAGGTGATGTGGAAATCGGTACGCAGGGCAGCGTCCCGCTCCAGCCAGTACTCGTTGTTGGATTCCAGCCAGTCGATGCGGCCATGCTTGAACGCGAGGAACGCCACGGCACGGTAGACCTCATCATAATTTTCGAGGTTGCCGACTTTGTAGTACTCGTTCAGGCTTTCTTTCAGCTCCGGCTTCAGCTCATCATAGGGCTGATCGCCGATGCCCAGGACGTTCATGCCGTCATTTTTCAGCTCCCGGCAGAACTGCCAGTAGTTCGTCGGGGAAGTTCGGGGAGATAAAGATAAAATTCTGCATGGTGTTTACGATTCCTCTTTCCTCTATAAAGACGGCTTACGCCGTGCCAGCTCCCTCCCTGAGGGGGCTGTCGCCATAGGCGACTGGAGGCGTTACTCTCCCAGCACATACGGCATATAATACGCCGCCTGCTTGTACCACCAATCCCAGTCATGCTTGACATCCTGGCCCCACAGATCCACCCAGACGGGGGATGTGCTTGGCCTCAAAAATGCGCTTGAGATACCAGGTGGTGTCCGGCTTCTCCCAATCGCCCTGACCGCAGCAGATGACGGCCTTCTGGTTGCGGAACAGCTCCATGTAGGGATGGTCCTCCGGGAAGTTGGCCATGTAATCCACGGGGAGTTCATGTAGACCAGCTCGTCCATGTAATTGCCAAAGCCGTAGGCCGCCGTGTAGATGCCGCTGAGGGCCAGACAGCCGCAGAAGACATCCGGGCGGCGGAGATACAGGTTGACGGCATGGGTGGCACCCAGACTGCAGCCAAAGGCGATGACGCCGGGCGCGCCGTCCCAGCCGTTCCGCTCGCGGGCGATTTGCTGGATCTTGGGCACGACCTCCTCCACGATGTAGCGGATCCACTGCTCGTAGCGGCGGATGCGCCAGTAGGGGTCGCCGCTGGTGTCCGACCACGTTTCTCGATGCAGCGTGTCGATGGAAATGACCATCACCTGACCGGACTCGATCCACGGGGCCAGCGTATCGGCCATGTGGAAATTCTCAAAGGCGAAGAAGCGGCCGTCCTGACAGGGGATGTAAAGCATGGGGCGGCCTGCATGGCCGTATACCTTGCACTCCATCTCTCGGCCCAGGGCGGGACTGTAATCCTTAAAATACTGCATTTCCATCGCGGATACCTCCTTTTGTGCCCTCTCCGTCTGTTTCGCAGACAGTTCTCCCAGAGGGAGAGCCAAGGGCATCTGTCTTATTCAAGCCCATACATCAGGGTATGGAACACAAAGGGCAGCTGCTTTTCCCAGCTGGCTTCGCTGTGGTTGCCGCCGGGCACCACCCGGGCGGTCAGGTTGATGCCACGGGCAAAAATCTTACCGCACATCTCGCCAAAGCCTTTCCGCATCCCCTCGTGGTTGCCCATCTCCTTGGAGCCGTAGTCCATGTAGAGGACGGTGCCCGACGCCAGCTTTGTGCGGGCGGTCAGGTTCATGAGGGCCGCCGGGGCCACCCAGAGGGAGGGGGAGAGTGCCGCTGCCCGGCCGAACACATCGTTGTAGGCCAGCAGGGCGTACAGGCTCATGAGACCGCCCATGGAGCTGCCGCCGATGAAGGTATGAGCCCGGTCGGGCTCTGTGCGGTAGTTGGCGTCGATGTAGGGCTTGAACTCGTGGACGAACCAGTTCAGGGTGTCCTTGCCTTTGCCTTCAAAGTGGCCGTAGTTGGGGTCGTCAAAACGGTAGGGGGAATACTCCACCAGCCGCTCGTTGTTGGGGCCCGCATTGCACTCAATGGCCGCCACGATCACCGGGGTGTCGGTGTAGTCCAGATAATCGGCCATCCCCCAGCTCTTGCCATAGGTGGCGTCGCTGTCAAAAAACACGTTCTGGCCGTCGAACATATAGAGCACCGGATACCGGCGGTCCGGGTCTGCCTCATACATGGTGGGCAGATATACATAAGCGCGCCGCTCCTCCTCGCCGTTGACAGCCGGGTAGCGCACAGTCCACTTTTTGATCATGGTTCCAAAATCCCTCTCGTTCCCTCAATTTCTTGTTCTGAGATTAGTTTAACACCGTAAAGCAGGAATTGCAATAAAAAGCATCCGGATACGGCAAACGCCGCCGGGGTCCTGTCCTGGCGGCGTTTACAAAAAATTCTGAACAGAAGAATTCTGGAAAGCGGCTTAGTATTTCTTCTCGACCGGAACGATCCAGCCCTTGGTATCGGGGATCTTGCCCCACTGCATACCGGTCATGGTATCATAGAGCTTCTGGGTGACAGCGCCGATGTTGCCGTCGCCGATGTAGGCGTGCTCGCCCTTTCCAGTCCAGCTCCTTGACAGGGGAGACAACGGCAGCCGTGCCGGTGCCAAAGACTTCCTCCAGCTTGCCGTCGTCGGCAGCCTTCATGATGTCGGCGATGGCCAGCTTGCCCTCGACGACCTCATAGCCCCAGTCCTTCAGCAGCTCGATGATGGAGCGGCGGGTGACGCCGGGCAGAACGGTGCCCACGCAGGGGGCGGTGTAGATCTCGCCGTCGATCTTGAACATGATGTTCATGGAGCCGACTTCCTCGACGTACTTCTTCTCAACGCCGTCCAGCCACAGCACCTGGCAGAAGCCGCGCTCCTCGGCCAGCTCGCCGGCCTTGATGGACGCGGCGTAGTTGCCGCCGCACTTCGTAAAGCCGGTCAGGCCCGGGGCGGCGCGGATGTACTGATCCTCAACGTAGATGCGGACGGGGTCGAGGCCCTCGGCATAGTAGGCACCGGAGGGCGCGCAGATGATGGCAAAGCGGTAATGCTTGGCGGCATGAACGCCCAGGCCCACATCGGTAGCGATGCAGAACGGGCGGATGTACAGGGACGCACCGTCGGAGTGGGGCACCCAGTCGCGGTCCACATCGACCAGAGCCTCAACCGCCTGGATATAATCTTCCACGGGGATCTTGGGGATGCACAGACGGTCAGCAGAATCATTGAAACGGTTAGCGTTGCAGTCGGGGCGGAACAGCTGGATCTTGCCCTCGGCGGTGCGGTAGGCCTTCATGCCCTCAAAAATTTCCTGTGCATAGTAGTGGAACACGGTGGTAGCCGGGTCCATCTCCCACGGGCCATAGGGGACGATGCGGGCGTCATGCCAGCCCTCGCCAGCGGTATAGTCCATAAGGAACATGTGGTCGCTGAACTTCTTGCCGAAGCCGAGCTTCGACTCGTCCTGCGGCTTTTCCTTCGGATGGGTAGTCCGGGTGATCTTGATATCCAACATGATAAATTTTTTCCCTCTTTTCTGATCTCACACAGCAAACGCGGGCAGCACGCCCCGCGCCAAAAATGCCGAATGTTGTTTTCTATTATAGTATGCTGAATCATTTTTTCAAGGAATCAAAAAAATCTTTCATCTTTGAGGCGTGTAAGTTGTGGTAAAGTATGATAGAATAAAGCGTGGAGCATACAAAAAGAAAGGACTCTTTTTTATGATAAACGGCGTGATTTTTGATATGGACGGCACCATGTTCGACACCGAGCGGATGTGGGCCACATTCTGGGATCCGGCCCTCAAGGCGCTGGGTCTGTCCTACAAAGAGGGCCTGGCCGAGGCCGCCCGGGGCACGGCGGGCGAGACCACCCGCAACGTGGTGCGGAGCTTTTACGGCCGGACTGCGATGCCGATGGCATCGTGGAGAGCCTGCACCGGGTAGCGGATGAAGTCTTCCCTCTCCGCCCCTGTCCCCAAAAAGCCGGGGCTGGACGCCCTGCTGGCCTGGCTGGACGAGCAGCACCTCCCCATGGCCGTGGCTTCCTCCAGCCGGGAGGCCATGATCCGCAACAATCTGGACCAGTGGGGGATGACCCATTACTTCAAGGCCATCGTCTCGGGCCAGCATGTGGCTCACCTCCAAGCCGGACCCGGGAGATCTTCCTCCTGACCGCGGAAAAGCTGGGCGTGGAACCCGCCCGCTGCCTGGTGCTGGAAGACAGCTACAACGGCGTCCGGGCCGGTGCCCGGGGCGGTTTTATCACCGTCATGGTGCCCGACCTCGTCCCCGCCGACGACGAGATGCGGAGCCTGTACACCATGGAGTGCGCCTCGCTGGACGAGGTGCTGGAGAAGTTGAAAAACGATCAGCTGTAAAACAAAAAAAGCGCTGTTGCAACACACAACAGCGCTTTTTGCTTTTCTTTATAGGGATAGAGAGCCTCCGCTTACAGCTCAGCGGTAGCCTCGATCTCGCACAGGACGTTCTTGGGCAGGGTCTTGACGGCCACGCAGCTGCGGGCGGGCTTGGAGGTGAAATACCTGGCGTAGGCCTCGTTGAAGGCGGCGAAGTCGCCCATATCCGCCAGGAAACAGGTGGTCTTGACAACTTTGTCAAAGCCCACGCCGGCGGCTTCCAGAATAGCGCCCACATTGCGGCAGCTCTGGTCCGCCTGTGCGGCGATGCCCTCGCCGACGGAGCCGTCAGCGGGTTCACCGGGATCTGACCGGAGGTAATGACCAGGTTGCCGACCACAAAACCCTGAGAGTAGGGGCCGATGGCGCCGGGAGCTTTTTCCGTGTTGATAACTTTCATAATGCTTCTCCTTTTTTTTTCTTCTTTCTGATCGTTTGGGAGCTGTCTGCCGCGGACAACGCCGCCGCAACTTGTTACCCCCTATAACAAGGAGTCTACACCTCCGCGCCCCGCATGTCAACGGTTTTTTGGGGGATTCCGCGCCGTGCTGGTGTGTGTTTTTTTGATTCTCTTATTTATAATGTAGGCGGTCGGAGGTCACTCCTCTTTTTTGGCTTTGGCTGCACCGGATTTCTTCTGCATTCTCCACAATGTCGTCCGTCCGAGACCCAGCTTATCGGCAATGGTGTTGTCGTTGTACTTGAGCAGCCGCTTCATCTCCGCAACGCCCTCCACAATGGCCTCCGGGGTGCTGCCGGCTGGGTCCTGCAGGGCAGGGTATTCCTGCCGCAGCTGTTCCAGAAGCTCGTCCTCGCCAATGGCCTTAATGAGGAGCTGCCGCTTGACGCCGGGGGAGGGGTTCATGGCCTGCCGGTAGAGGTAGACATACCGCTTGACCACCGCCGAAAGGGTGATGAGGTTGGTGGGCCAGGCATAGAACCGGAGCAGCTCGATCACATCATCGCCCCGCTCCCGGAGCGGCGGAAGGGTAAGGGAAAAGACCGAGAGCATCTCCCGCAGCTCCCGGGGAAGCGGCCCGCCTCTTCCGGCTCCAGCAGGGTGATGATGCGGGCCTGGAACACCTTGAGGGTGGTGCCGCCCACGCTGAAGAACGAGTGGTAGACCAGCACCTGTCTCAGGCAGGCGAAGAACGACTCGGACGCGCCGCCCAGCCCCTGCAGGGACGATGGTGCCATTGCCCGCCAGCTCAAACAGACCCGCGTGGTCGTTGGTGCCCCCTCCTCGCTGCCAAAGAGGGTGCGGGAGGCATCCTGCCCCACCACCGTGGCATTGATCACCACAAAGGGCTCGCTGGCGTGGGGCGAGCTCTGGTGGATGCACTGGGCAAAAAGCTCTTGCCAGTGCCGCTCTCGCCAAGGATCATGATGTGCTCCTCGGTCTGGGCCAGCTGTTTCCCCGCCGTCATGGCCTGGGTGATGGCCACCGAATTGCCCACAAGGTCTTTCCACTGGTGCCGGGCCACAAATTTCTGGGTATCCGCCGTCTTTTTCCGGCGGCTGCTGTCCGGCAGCATGGTAATGAGCATTCCCACCTGGCGGTTGCCCTGCTGGAGCTGAGTCTGCACACAGCGCACCATGGTACCGTTGAGCAGGTGGATGTGGTCGGTCTTGATCTGGCCGCTCTTATAAAACGTGTTATAAGAGAGCGGGGGAACCAGCTCGCCCAGCTCCAGGCCCCGGAGCTTGCGGCCCTGCAGGCCCACCAGAGCTTTTGCCTGCTGGTTGAACGTGGTAATGCGGTCGTTCTCATCGGTGATGATGATGCCTGCCGGCACGTCCCGGACCAGCGCGTCCGTGATGGCCTCCCTTGCGGGAGGAGGCCTGCAGCTCCGCGGCCAGAAGGCGGGCCCGCTCAATGCTGGTGCGGATGGTGTACTCACCATCGTAGATGAGGATGCACGGCAGCCCCAACCGCTCGGCCACCTCCACCGTCAGGGACGCTCCAATGACGCAATCACAGCTGGTGTGCTCCAGCAGGTAGGGTCAGCTCCGGCTCGCTCTCAAAATAAATGGGCTCAATGGGGATGCCGGCCAGCTCCTGTAAAGCCTCAAAATTCATCTGGCGGTTCTTGCGGTAGATGGTCACACCCACCCGCCTGGCCCCCATATCCCGGGCGCGGCAGAGGCAGTACACATAGTCCGACATATCAATGTGCAGCTCCACAAGGTGCTCGGAAAAGCGCTGTTTGAATTCTTCGGCGTTGGCGGAGCCTGCCACGAACACTTGGCAGCCCTCGCTGTCCGCCTCGTTGACCACCTGCTCCAGTGTTTCGATGGCGCACTCTTTCATGACCACAGTGGTGTCCTGATAATTCAGCTTATCAATGACCTGCTGCGCCATCTCCCCTAATTTTCGATAACCAAGAAAGCAGATTTTGTAACTGTTGCCCAAAAAATTTCCTCCCTTGATGTTGCAAAAAGCATCTTTTTCCTCTCTTTTTTTGTTCCACGCGCCCTAAATATACACGAAATTGGAACAGAATGGAACACTTTTTCGGCCATTTTGTCAAACAATTGACCATATCACGGTTCATGAATAAAATAAGAACATCAGCAGTTTAGTTTACAACTGTATTTTCGGTTTTGGTTAATTCTTGCAGGAGGTGTACAGGAAATGGAAGGTTTGCTGGATGGTATCGTTGTTCTGGATCTGGGCCGCGTGCTCGCGTGCCCTTATGCAGCAACGATGATGGCCGATATGGGTGCTACGGTGATCCAAGATCGAGAACCCCAAGGGCGGCGACGATACTCGTAAGATGGGCCCCTTTGTCAACGGCAACAGTGTTTACTACGCAAACTTCAACCGCGGCAAGGTCGGCGTGACCCTGAACCTGAAAGAGCCGGAAGGCAAAGAGATCTTTAAAGAAATGGTCAAAAAAAAAGGCCGATGTCGTGCTGGAGAACTACCGCCCCGGTACGATGGAGAAACTGGGCCTGGGCTACGATGTGCTGAAAGAGGTCAACCCCGGCATCGTCTACGGCTCGATCTCCGGTTTCGGCCACACGGGCCCGCTGAGCAAGCGCGCGGGTTATGATATTGTAGGTCAGGCCATGAGCGGACTGATGAGCACCACCGGCTGGCCCGACAGCGCTGCCACCCGCTCCGGCACCCCCATGGGCGACGTGCTGGGAGGGCTGAACATGACCGTTGGCGTGCTGGCTGCTCTGGTCAACAAGCAGCGGACCGGCAAGGGCGAGAAAGTGGATGTGGCTCTGGCTGGGTGGATTCCGTGGCAGCCGCCATGGAGAACATTACCATGATCTATCAGTCCACGGGCCGCATCCCCCAGCGCATCGGCAACCGGTATGAGTCCACTTATCCCTACGACGTTTTCCCCGCCAAGGCCGGCGACGTGGTCATCGCCGCCGGCAACAACAAGCTCTACGCCATCCTGTGCGATGTGATGGGCAAGCCTGAGCTGAAGACCGACCCCCGCTTTGCAGAGGTCAAGGACCGCGTTGCAAACCATGTGGCCATGCGCGAGATCATCGTGCCCTGGACCAAGCAGCACACCATTGATGAAGTGGACAAGCTGCTGAACGACGCCGGCTGCCCGGCCTGCCCTGTGAACACCCTCGACCGTCTGGTCGTGGATCCGCAGATCGCGGGGGCTCGCGGTATGTTCCCCACCATCGATCAGCCGGGCATCGGCGAGCTGCAGATCACTGCCATCCCGGCACATACCACCCGCACCAGCACCGCTCCCCCCCAAAGCTGCCCCCGCTGCTGGGCGAGGACAATGCCGATGTGTACGGCAAGCTGCTGGGCCTGGACGAGGCCAAGCTGGCTGACCTGAAAGCTAAGGGGCGTTATCTGACACGATACAGAGAAAGAAAGCTGGATGATTATGAGTAAGCAAATCGAAGTCATCGAAGTTGGTCCCCGCGATGGTTTCCAGAGCGTGAAGTGCACGCCTCCCATCCCCACGGAGATCAAGCTGGACGTCATCGACCGTCTGGTCGCCGCCGGTGTGAAGCACATCGAATATACTTCGTTCGTCAGCCCCAAGGCCATCCCGCAGCTGGCAGACGCCAAGGCTGTGACCGAGGTGGTACTGAAGAAGTACCCCGATCTGGACCTGTTTGCTCTGGTGCCCAACCTGCGCGGCGCGCAGAACGCCTATGAGCTGGGCCTGCGCAAGGTTTGCTACGTTGTCTCGCTGAGCACCAGCCACAACAAGGCCAACATCAACCGCACCCACGAACAGTCGCTGGAAGCTTACAAGGAGATCCGCGCCGCTTACCCCGATATGAACGTCGTGGTAGACCTGGCCACCACCTTTGGCTGCCCCTTTGAGGGGCAAGTACAACGACCCGCAGGCCGTTGTCACGTTCCTGAAAGATTATGTGGATGCCGGCATGACCACCTGCTGCCTGTGCGACACCGTTGGTCTGGCAGACCCCGAACAGGTCAAGGCTGTGATCGGTGCCCTGAAAGCCGCTTACCCGGCCCTGACGCTGCAGGTCCACTTCCACGATACCCGCGGCCTGGGCATGGTGAACACCATGGCCGCCATTGAGAGCGGCGTGGATGAAGTGCAGTCCGCTCTGGGCGGCCTGGGCGGATGCCCGTTTGCACCCGGCGCTTCCGGCAACCTGTCCACCGAGGATATGGTCTGGATGCTCAACGAGTCCGGCTATGAGACCGGCGTGAACTTCTCCAAGATCCTGGAGGCTGCCAAGTATCAGGTGGGCGTCGTGCCCGGCAACTACAGCGGCCACCACATCCACATTGAGAAAGAGACGCCCTGCAAAGCCTAAACTACGGATCCATGCAGGAGATGTGTTCTGTGCATCGGCACATGTTCTGCTTTAAGCGAAGAGATGCAATCACACGGAAAGGTATGGTTATTATGAAAAAAGATCAATCGTCGCAATTTCCTGAAAGTTATGGGTCTGGCTTCCGCTTCTCTGACCCTCGCTGCCTGTGGCGGCTCTTCCAGCACCGCAACGAGCACTGCCGCAAGCACTGCTACCAGCGCCGCGGCAAGCGCTGCAGCCGGTGATGCCGCTGCCGCCGCTGCCGATCCCGCTGTTTCGTTCAGCGTCACCAACACCCACTCCGGTGAGGGCGTTCAGGACAAGAGCATGGACAAGCTGATCGAGCTGGCTGGCTGACAAGTACTCCGGCGGCTCCATCAAAGGGCACCAAGATCGCCGGTGGTTCTCTGGGCGGCGAGCGTGAGGAGACCGAGATGCTGCAGCTGGGCACTCTGGAGTGCGCATTCGTTGCTGATATGGGCGTTGACTCTGCCATCGGTGGTCTGGGCTGGGCCTGGCTGCCGTTCATGCTGACCGACTACGATCAGGTCGATGAGTACTACATCAACGGCTGGATCAACGACGAGCTGACCAAGCAGTATGCCGACAACGGCCTGATTCGCGTGGCACCCACTGAGAACTGCTTCCGTGAGTGCGGCAACGTCAAGCGCCCCATCAACTCCATGGCTGATATGACCGGCCTGAAGATCCGCGTGCCTGAGACTCAGGCCTGCCAGGACTTCTACACTGCTCTGGGTGCAATTCCTGCTGCTATCGCAACTTCCGAGACTCTGGCTGCTCTGGAGCAGGGCACCGTGGATGGCGTCGATAACTCCATCTACAACATGAAGTCCATGGGTGTTCTGGAGAAGATCAAGTACATCACCATGCTGAACTACATGTACTCCGGCGCTTCCATCACCTGCTCTGAGGAGTTCTGGAACAGCATGACCGCAAACCAGCAGGCCGCTTTCAAGCAGGCTGCTGACGAGGCCGGCGCTTTCTTCCGTGAGAACATGCGTGCCGACGAGCAGACCATCCTGGATCAGGGCAGCTTCGAGGTTGAGGAGATCGATCCTTCTTCCGACTTCTACAAGCAGATGAAAGAGAAAGCTGTCGAGCTGTGGGCTGGCTACGCAAGTGAGTATCCTTCCGACATCATGGACCGCATCAATCAGGACTTCTCTGTCTGATCGCTGCTGAAACCGTAACATTTCCAGAAATCCATTCTTTCCAGGTTGCCCGCAGAGCAGCGAAGACATTTCCTGCCTCCGTTGTCCCTCCGGGCAACCGGATTTTATGGAAAACAATTGGCTATAAACTGATAAATTGAGGTTTGCATATGAAAAAAGAAAGGAATTCGGTCATTGCCAGCCGCAAAATCGAACATGGGGTCGTCAAAGTAGAAGACGGTCTTCTGGCTGCATTCATGCTGGTTCTGACTTTCTCGATCATTTTCCAGGTCGTCTGCCGCTATGTTCTGAAAGTCAGTTCTCCCTGGTGTGAGGAGCTGGCACGTTACCTGTTCATTGCCATGACCTACATCGGCTCTGGCCGCGCGTTCATCAACAATGGCCACATCGGCATCGACCTGATGGACACCATCGTGGATAAGAAATCCAAAGATCCTGAGAAGTTCATGAAGATCTTCAACCGCTTCTCCGAGATCATCACCCTGGCCTTCATCGTCCTGTTCGGCGTCTTCTACTTCCAGTATCTGATGAAGATGGCTCAGCGCCCGCAGGTGTCCGCAAGTATGCACATCAACATGCTGATCCCTATGAGCACCATTCTGATCGGCGTGGTCCTGATGGTTTATCACTCTGTCTGCCGCCTGTTCTACAGCTATGAAACACCCGCGGCGGCAGCTGAAGAATAAGGAGGAGGTACTGTTATGAATCCTATCGCGTTGTTAGGCATCTTCCTGCTGTTCTTCATTGGTCTGGCGATGTTCTGCAAAAGTTCCTGTCGCTTACTCCATCGGTTCCGCCACGCTGGCTGTCGTCGTGGCCGCCGGCATGAAGTCCTCCACCATCTGCACCGTCGCGTTCTCCGGTCTGGACAGCTTCCCGCTGCTGGCCGTGCCTCTGTTCATCTTCGCCGGTGCCATCATGCAGCACAGCGGCATTGCCCATGCTCTGGTTGACCTGATCCAGTCCATCGTGGGCCGTCTGCGTGGCTCTCTGGGCGCTGTCACCATCCTGACCTCCGCTGCATTCGGCATCCTGACTGGTTCCTGCATGGCTACCATCAGCTGCATCGGCGGTATCATGATCCCCGAGATGAAGAAGAAAGGCTACTCGGACGCTTACTGCTCCGCACTGGCCGCCGCTTCCAGCTTCCTGGGCATCCTGATCCCCCGTCTGTCCCCGGCATCATGTATGGCCTGTGCGCAGGCGTCAGCATCTCCGCTGTCTGGCTGAGCACCGTTGGCCCGGCTATCTGCTGCATCATCCTTTTTCATGCTCATCAACTACTTCCGTCAGGGCCGCCGTGAGGAGAAAGAAAACCACCCCGTTCGTTCTCTCCACCTACGCTGGCAATATCGGTAAGACCTTTATCCGCGCGATCCCCGCACTGATCATGCCCGTCATCATCTTCGGCGGCATCTACGGTGGTATCTTTACCGCTACCGAGGCTGGCGCGGCTGCCGTGCTGTACGGCATCATCTTCTACTTTGTCAAGCGCGCGATGAACAAGAACAATGTGGATGAGACGTTCATGAACATGACTGTCCACGCTGCTGTCAGCACCGCTACCATCTGCATCCTGATCGGCTTCTCCAACTGCTCCGGCCGTGTCATTTCCATGATCGGCATTGCTGAGGCCATCAAGGCTTTCGTCACCACCCACATCTCCAGCACGTTCGGCTTCCTGATCTTCGCCAACATCCTGTTCCTGATCTGCGGCATGTTGATCGACATCAACGCCGCAATCCTGCTGATCGTGCCCCTGCTGCTGCTTTGCCCACCGCTGTTGCAATGGGCGTTGATACCATCCACTTCGGTGCCATCATCCTGGTCAACCTGAGCGTTGGTTTCATCACTCCTCCTTTCTGCAGCTCCGTGTTCATGGCTCAGAAGCTTTCCGGTGCCCGCTACGTCGCTACGTGGATATCATCAAGGAAGTCATGCCGTTCGTTGTTGCAAAGTCTGATCGTCGTGATCCTGACCACTTACTGCCCGGCTCTGTCTACCTTTATCCCCAACATGGTTGCCGGCGCGGCAGCCTGATCCGCTCATAATTACCTCCTTTTTCGTTACGAGCAGCCTGTCCCGGAGGGCGCAAACTCCTGGGACAGGCTGTTCCATTTTCAAAGGGATCCGGTTCCCGCAATTTCAGCCACTTTCACACAACTTCTGTTGTGGACCCATACCCTTTCCCATCTCCTCCTTTTTTGTGCAGGCCGGTGCCCATTCTCCCGCAAAGCCCACCACTTTGCACCGCCGGCCTGAACGCCCCAATCTCGGAAAAGCTCCTCGTCTGATTTTTTAGCGATGGATCAGGCGGGGAGCTTTTTCGTGTTTTTTGCTATTTTGGGGCAGGGCAAACAGAGCAGGCCCATCGGATGCCGGATCCATACGGACGTTGGCATCCGCGGCGACGGCGAAGCCGGCATGGCCTACGGCGTTGGTGGTTCCGGCGCGTTTGGCATGCCCATAGTACGGATGAGCAGCCACAGGCAGGGCAGGCCTCCTCCAGCTTTTTTTGGATTTGGTTCGGAATGGATCATCCCGAGTTCTTTCCGGAATTGCAAGCGAAATCGCACATGAAATTTTCAAACCGCTGTGCTATACTAAGCCCAAACCTACACAGGAGGCACTGATTGATGAACACTCTGGATGCCATTCTCACCCGGCGCAGCTGCCGGGAATTTACGGATCAGCCCATCGAAAATGAAAAGACTGCATCAGCTGCTGGAAGCCGCCATGAGCGGGCCGAGCTGCGTCAACGCACAGGGATTGGTCTTTCGTGGTAGTGACCGACCCGGAAAAGCTGGCACAGATGGCAGACGCCAACGGCCGCCCGGCTCAACCCTTGCGGAAAGCCGCCGCCGGAATCCTGGTCTGCGGCGACCTGGACCGGGCATTCCGCTTTGCAAAGGATTACTGGGTCATTGATGGCGCGATTGCCGCCCAGAATATCTGCCTTGCCGCACAGGAGCTGGGGCTTGGCGCGGTCTGGCTGGGCACTTGGCCTCAGGTGGACCGGGTGGAGGCCCAGAAGAAGCTCTTCGCTCTGCCGGAGACCATCGTGCCCCCCACTCCATCATCGCCCTTGGCTACCCGGAAGCGGACATTACCGCTCCGCGTGAGAGCCGGTAGGAGGCCGACCGGGTGCATTTCAATCAGTGGTAAACGCGCCGGACGCAAAAGAAGTCTTATCGCTGCAAATTACAGCATTGCAGCGTCCTATTCTTATGATAAAAAGCGCAAAAAATAAATGCAAAGGCGATTCTA
>VOFJ01001631.1_pt1 | contig 28675 bp, 59 predicted proteins | sample 5384081 | NCBI WGS metagenome assembly VOFJ01 (sample SAMN12384729, study PRJNA508395) | human gut metagenome | isolation source: healthy gut I | host: Homo sapiens | reverse complement strand
GTATTGGGGCTAATGCTCTTACAGGGGTCGGACTTTTTACTCCCATACTTATGCTTATTAATGCATTCGCAATGCTTGCCGGTTCAGGCGGAGCACCAAGGGCAGCAATATTTATGGGAAAGAAGGACAATGATACAGCTGAGAGAATTATAGGAAATTGTTTTACATTTATAATGATATGTGCGGTTGTATTGACGGCGGTGTTTATGTATCAGCACCACAGCTTTTAAGATGGTTTGGCGCAAGTGATGCAACGCTTCCATATGCTCTTTCATATGCAAGGATATATATTCTTGGAAGTGTATTTGTCCTGATTGTTATGGCAATGAATATGTTTATCACGACACAGGGGGGTTTGCTAAGATCGAGCATGCTGACTACAGTAATTGGTGCAGTGATTAATATTGTTCTGGATCCTGTATTTATATTTGTATTTAATATGGGAGTAAGAGGAGCAGCACTGGCAACAGTGCTTAGTCAGGCTGTCGGAGCTGTGTGGATTCTGCGTTTCCTGACTGGTAACAAGACAATCCTGCGTCTTAAGAAAGCTAACTTAAGACTTGATGCGAAGATAATCGGACCGTGTCTTGCACTCGGAATATCAACATTTGTAATGTTATCTACAGAGAGTATTTTGTCAATCAGCTTTACATCAAGTCTTTCCAGATACGGCGGAGACCTTGCGGTAGGAGCAATGACAATTATAACAAGCACTAATCAGCTTATTGTTATGCCGTTACAGGGAATATGTCAGGGTGGACAGCCGGTTATCAGTTACAACTATGGAGCAAAAGAATAATGACAGGGTTAAGAAAGCATTTTTACGCAGTTTAAAGTATGTGTAATATTTACATGTATAAGCTGGGCAATTATGATGCTTGCACCACAGCTGTTTGCTGGTATATTTACAAGTGATAAAGTACTTGCGAATTATACAGCATGGGCATTGAGAATATATATGGCAGGAATATTTGCCATGGGATTTCAGGTAAGCTGCCAGCAGAGTTTTATGGCGTTGGGACAGGCAAAAAAGTCAGTCTTATACTGGCATGTTTAAGGAAACTTATATTGTTGATACCGCTTATATTCATATTACCATTGATTTTTCAAGATAAAGTATTTGCGGTATTTCTTGCAGAGCCGGTAAGTGATATTATTGCGGCTATTGTAACAACGATAGTATTTATGTTTAAGTTTAATAATATATTATCTGAAAATGAATAATATAAAAAATTTTAATGAGTAGCAGGAAAGGGGTAATGGGAATGAACAATATGGATAATTACATGGAGCATATGGCGGTTCTTTGTGAAAACAATGACAGTATTAACAAGAACCTGTATTCGGAGTATGGCGTAAAGCGTGGATTACGAGATGAAAATGGTCAGGGAGTATTGACAGGGCTTACTATATATCTGACATAAAAGGCTTTTGAATACCGTGATGGTCAAAAGTGTCCATGTGATGGAGAACTGTCATACAGAGGATACAATATAAGAGATTTTTTTGCAGGAAGCAAGGGGGGAAAAATATGTTTTTTGAAGAAGGAGCATATCTGCTTTTGTTTGGAGAACTTCCTGACAATGACCAGTTAAAGGAATTCGTGACGAGTTATCAGAGTGCATGAAGCTGCCAATTAATTTTACAAGAGATGTTATAATGAAGGCTCCTACAGCGGATATAATGGGCTCAATGACCAGAAGTATTCTGACTCTTGGTTCATATGATAAGAAAAAAAAGACAACTTAGATATACCTAATGTGTTAAGACAGAGTATGCAGCTTATTGCAACATTTCCGATGATTGCAGCATATGCATATCATGCTTATAATCATTATGATAATGATCAGAGCATGTATATTCACAGACCAGAAAAGGAATTATCTATAGCAGAGAATTTCCTGAGAATGCTTAGACCAGATACATGTTTTACAGATTTGGAAGCACGGGTTCTTGATATCGCATTACTGTTGCATATGGAACATGGTGGTGGTAATAACCCTACATTTACTACAAGAGTTGTAACATCCTCTGGTTCTGATACATATTCTGTTATTGCCGCAGCTATGTCATCATTAAAAGGAAAGAAACATGGTGGCGCTAATCTTATGGTTATGAATATGATGGATGATATTAAGGAGCATGTTAAAGATTACGCAGATGAAGGAAGAAATAAGCTGCATATCTGGATAAATTGCTTAACAAGCAGGCATTTGATAAAAAAAAAGGTCTTATATATGGTATGGGACATGCAGTATATTCTATCTCAGACCCAAGAGAGAAAGTGTTTAAAAAGGGATTCGTGGAGCAGCTTGCAACAGATAAGGGGCGCAATGAAGATATGCTTTTTATATAATAATATTGAAAAAATTGCACCAAGGCTTATTGCAGAACAGCGGAAAAAATATATAAGGGAGTAAGTCCTAATATAGATTTCTATAGTGGATTTGTATACGATATGCTTGATATACCAAGAGAGTTATATACACCTTTATTTGCTATAGCCCGAATAGTTGGCTGGAGTGCACACAGACTGGAAGAATTAATAACTACAGATAAGATAATACGTCCTGCATATAAGAGTCTTGTAACTAAAAAAAGAATATATTGACAGAGAAAAAAAAGATAATTTTAACACCATATTCTGATTATAATGCAGGATATGGTAGTATTTTTTTTATATTTTGCTATAATAAAAAATGGGGGGGAAAACATATGATGAATAAAAAGAAATTATGTATAATAATAGTTATAGCTATAATTGTAACAGGATTAGCTGTTACATTTGCAGTATTATCAAAATCAGGTAAACATAAAGAAAAATGTTAATGAAGAAACTACAGTGAATAACGAGAAACAGACAGATTCTGTGACAGAGGCAGCTAAGGCAGATGAGAGAAAACAGGTACAGACATCTGTAACAATGCAGTTTAAGCAGTCTAATTCGTGGGAGGGCAATGGCAGATTCTATGCACAGTACGACCTTGTTATTGATAATAAAGAGACGGCAAAGATATCGGACTGGACATTTAAGCTTAATACAATAAGTGGTATAACTTTAGAGCAGAGTTGGAACTGTACAGTTGATACATCTGATTCAGAGTGGAGAGTTGTGCCTGTCGATTATAATAAGATAATTGAGAGTCAGGCACAGATGAATAATATGGGGATTAATTATAAGTTCTGCGTCTAAGGAGGGACTTACGAAATATACACTTTATTTCATGTTTGACACAGGTAAGGAGATAGTTCTTGCCAGTGATGGAAAGGCATATAAAGCTGGAGAAAAAAATTGCTGATTCAAGTGAAGAGTCAACAGTATCACAGCCAGAAGATACGAAGCAATCAGATGAAAACAAAGCACAGCCGGGTGGAAGTGATTCTGGAAATGATTCAGGAAATAACTCTGATACAGGAAGCAATGCAGGCATAGTCACAACAGTTCCAACAGGAAGACTTCAGGTATCCGGCACGAAATTAACTGACGAATCAGGTAACATTATCCAGCTAAGAGGGGTAAGTACACACGGAATATCATGGTTTCCAGACTATGTTAATTATGATGCATTTGCAACCTTAAGGGACGATTGGGGGTGCAAATGTAGTGAGAATTGCTATGTATCCTGAAGAATATAATGGATATCTTTCAGGTGGAGACAAAGCGGCATTAAAGCAGATTATTGATAACGGTGTTAATTATGCAACAGAGCTTGGAATGTATGTAATCATAGACTGGCATGTGCTTAATTATGCACCATCAAGACACACAGGAGGCATGTGATTTCTTTGCAGAAATGGCATCTAAGTATTCAGGCCATGACAATGTAATATATGAAATATGTAATGAACCTGTTGGTGCTGACTGGAATTCAGACATTAAGCCATATGCAGAGACTGTAATAGGCACAATAAGACAATTCGACGATCATTGCACTTATACTTGTAGGAACTAACACATGGTCACAGGATGTTGACAGCGTTGTTGGCAATACGCTTGATGATGGAAATGTTATGTATGTGGCACATTTTTTATGCAGGAACACATAAAGAAAATATAAAAATAAGATAAGCACAGCACTTAATGCAGGAGTTCCAGTGTTTATCAGTGAATGTAGTATATGTGACGCATCAGGCAATGGTGGAATAGATTATGCATCTGCCAACGAGTGGCTTGACTTCATGAACAGCAATCAGCTGAGTTTTATTGCATGGAGTCTTAGCAATAAGGCAGAGACATCAGCACTTATATCATCTGGCTGCAGTGCCAAGAGCGGCTGGAGTGATGGTGATTTGTCTGAGACGGGAAGATGGTTTAAGAGTGCGATATCAGGGAAGGTAGTTTAAATATGCTTCTTATTAGTGCAATATAGAAAAAAGAAAGGTATGTCTGAATGAGCGAAAAAATACAAATAAGAAATAGTACAGTGGATTTTCTGGTATTTACCCGAGATGCAGGAGATGATGGAATTGAAGTAAGAGTGCAGAATAATGATGTATGGCTTACTCAGAAGGCGATAGCACAACTTTTTGATGTTGATAGAAGTGTCGTTTCAAAGCATTTAAGTAACATATTTAAAGATGGAGAGCTTGATGAAAATTCAGTTTGTGCAAAATTTGCACAAACTGCAGATGATGGAAAAGAATACAAGTATAAGTTTTATTCATTGGCTGCAATCATAGCTGTTGGATATCGAACTAATTCTGAAAGGGCGACACAGTTTAGAGTTTGGGCGACAAAGGTTTTGGAAGCATTTACAAAACAGGGATATGTGTTAGACAAAAGCAGGTTGGTTAATGGTCAGATTTTTGATGAAGATTATTTTGAACATTTAATAGCTGAAATTCAAGAAATCAGAGCAAGTGAACGGAGGTTTTATCAAAAGATTACAGATATATATGCAACTGCTGTTGATTATGATAAAAATTCTGTAGTAACAAAGGAGTTTTATGCGACAGTTCAGAATAAGATGCACTATGCCGTACATGGAAATACGGCAGCAGAAGTGATAGTTGCAAGGGCCGATCGTAATAAAGAACATATGGGGCTTACATCTTGGAAAAACGCACCAGACGGAAAGATTGTAAAGACGGATGTTACGATTGCCAAGAACTATTTGGCAAAAAAGAAGAGATAACAGAATTGAATGAAATAGTAACAATGTATTTAGATTATGCTACAAGACAGGCACGAAGACATATTCAATGACTATGGAAGACTGGAAAACTAAGCTGGATGCATTTCTTAGATTCAATGATGCCGATGTGTTGCAAGATAAAGGAAAGGTGACAGCTGCGATAGCAAAAGAATTTGCAGAGAGTGAATTTGAGAAATACAGGGTTATTCAGGATTCTTTATATCAGAGTGATTTTGATCGTTTACTAAATAGTGTAGATGATGAAATATAAGATAGACATTTTAAAGGAAGAAGGCTAACCATGAAAAACCGTATTTTAACATACAGAAAATACATAGATTCATTATTACAGTCAGAAGAAGACTGCGACTGGAAATACATCAAACAGGAGCATCTTACACAGGTGGCATTCTTTCAGCATGAAAGGCTTGTGCATTTGATTGTAACCATAACATTTGCAATATTGGAGCTGCTGACAGTGTGCGCATATGTGATAGTTGGGGCGATAGACTCTGCATTAAGCATGCCTCTGCTTTTGTCCTTGCAATTGCAATACTTATCCTTCTTGTTCCATACATCAAGCATTACTATCTGCTTGAAAACGAGGTGCAGAAAATGTATAAGCAGTATGACAGGATATGTGAAAAGGAACGGAAGTTATGATAGCTGTTGTTGAAGATGAGAAGGAATTATGTGAAAGCCTTAAAAAATGCTGCTGACTGAGAAGGGGTATGAGATAGTTACTGCCAGAAGCTGCGATGAAGCGGATAAATATATTGGCAATCCACAGATTGATATGTTTCTGTTAGATGTCAAGCTGCCTGATGGAAGTGGATTTGATATATGCAGGAAGATAAGAAAAATCAAGCGAAGTGCCAGTTATTTTCTTAACTTCATGTGATAATGAGGATGAGATAGTCACGGGGGCTTGATATAGGTGCAGATGATTATATAACAAAGCCGTTTTATACGAAGGAACTGCTTTCAAGAATAAGTGCCAACTTAAGAAGAAGCATGTTCAATGCAGGAAATATCTATAAGAAGGGTGATATTGTTGTCGATTTTGATAGATATAAGATTAGCCGCTGTGGTGAAGAATTAAATGTATCAACTAACGAATTCGATATTGTAAGAATACTTATAGAGAATAAAGGAAAAAAGTCGTAAGGCGTGAAGTCATATACGAGAAGATATGGGATATTCACGGTAATTTTGTGGAATATAACACGCTGACTGTTGCAATGAGCAGAATAAAAGCAAAACTTGGAACATATGGAGAGAAACATCAGCAATACATAGAGACTATTAGAAATGTGGGCTATAGGTGGATTGACTAATAACTTTCAGGGGGGATGTATGGATAACACGGTTAAGAAGAAACTGTCTGTATTCAGAAAAAAGGCAGACTGTTTTCGTTATTATATATGGATTGATTAATGTGGCTGTTATAGCTGGAATTATAGCTTATTACCGGCTTAAAGAACAGGCACTGGCAGGTGCATTGTATTTACAGGATAATGCATACGGTGAAGCATTTGTACGAAAAATGTTTTCATCAGGGATAACAGATAACAATATCAGAGCGGGTAGGACAGCCATGGAAAGTGCCGGATACGGCAGCCATGGTTTTCGTATATGAGCAGACTTAATGGGGAAATGTATGCTTTAATTGCAATAATAGTGGTTCTTTTAATTGCACTCGGTTCAGGATTATATAACTGTTACAGACTTGGACATAAGGGCTTTGTAAAGAAAGTGTGCGATGTATATGCAGATAACGAGAGGCTTTCTAAGCAGTTAGATAACGAACACATTTACAATAAAGAGCAGCATCAGAAGATGCAGGATTTTATTGAAAATATAGCACATCAGATTAAGACGCCGCTGGCAATTATAACTATGAAACTGGAAATGCTTGAGGAAAAAAATGTGATGACAGTCCGCGGCGTAAGGAGATAGCTGATTGCACAGGTAATGCGTTCAGAATCAAAACATTTATAAAGAAGCTGCTTGATATAAGCCGATTTGAGGCAGGAAAGGTTGTCATGACAAGTGATGAGGTTGATGTTGCGGCAATACTTCAGGAAAGCATTAACAGCAGTGTTGTAGACAGAAATAGAATTACCACAGATTATGGTGACGAAAAATTGTGTATGTATGCAGATGAAGGCTGGATTGTCGAGTGTTTCATTAATCTTCTAGACAATTGTGCGGAATATTTAGCAGATGACAATACTAAGGTATATGTTGATGTAACAAGAAAGAATGATGACTGTGTAGTTACGATTGCTGATAATGGCAAAGGGTTAAGTACGGAGCAGTTTAACAGCATATTCAACAGATTCGAGACTAATGGCAGTGCGGCGGATTTTTAAGGCAGGTATCGGACTTAACCTGTCAAAGCTTATTATTGAGGCACATCATGGAAGCATAAAGGCAGGAAACAGTGAAAAAGTATGGCGGAGCTGAGTTTGTTGCGACGCTTCCGATGTACAGATTAAAGACAAAATATCAGTCCATGTAAGCTGGGTGGTAAGTTTTGTAAGATATAATTATCCCAGATAGAAATCGGGGATGAGAGGGGGGAGACGTATGGACATAATATTAAGCGTAAAAGGTATATCCAAAACTTACACAGCAGGACAGGTGAAGATTAATGCGTTGAACCGGTGTGATATTGAGGTAAGAAAGGGGGAGAATTTACCGCGATTGTCGGCAAAAGTGGTTCAGGCAAGTCAACTCTGTTAAGAATTCTTGGAACAATGGACAAGCCAGACGAAGGAAAGGTGTACATAGCAGGGAAAAGACATAAGTAATCTTAAGAATTCAGAACTGGCAAAAAATTCAGACGCACGCATATTGGGTTCATATATCAGGATTATAAGCTGATTCCCTGAATATACAGCATATGAAAATATAATACTTCCGTTAATTCTTGACAGTGAGGAAGATGATGAGGAGGAAGTTATTGAATTAATGGAATCACTTGGCATAGATTATTGTAAGGATAAATTCCCTGCACAGATGTCAGGTGGTGAGCAGCAGAGAGTCGCAATTGCAAGGGCATTAATTACCCATCCTTCAGTTATATTCGCTGATGAGCCGACCGGAAATCTTGACGCGGTGAGTGCAGAAACAGTTGCTAAAATTCTTACACTTGCGGCATCCAAGTACCAGCAGACTATTGTTATGGTTACACATGACAGGCAGATGGCAGAATATGCAGACCGTATACTCACAATCACAGATGGAAATGTGACAGGGGGTGTTGGTGTATGAACAGCGAACTTATTGCATTGACATTTAAGGGACTTCGCAGACGCTGGAGAGAAGTAGCACGAGTTATTGCGGTGGTAATGATATCATTTATGTTTGTTACAGGAGTTCTGTTATATTCGGGAAATATGAAGAAGTGGCAGACAGCTATTAATAAACAGCATTTTTGGTAACTGGTTTGTTATGTTTTATAATAGCACCAATAAGAGTGAAAATGATGTGATTAAGAATCACCCATATCTTGAACAGGCAGTGACAAGCAGTAACTGTCAGAAGTATAGAACCGCTTTCTGTAGATTCCGACAACACAATAGAAGCTATTTCTGCAACTGATAAGATTATGGTTGGTACAATGTCAGATGAATTCATAAAAATGGGAAGCATTACAATGGAACAGGGACATATGCCTGAGATGGACAATGAAGTGGCTGCTGACAGGAATACATTGATAGAGCTTGGACAGGGGATGAATATAGGGGATATTCTGACTATTGATGATACGACATATACACTTTGCGGGATAATTAATAGTTATACTAATGTATGGCAGAGCGGAAACCGTCTGCCAAGGCGTGATAGTCACAGATACGCAGGCTGATGTAATAGCAGACGAGATAACATATATATATGCATACAGGCTGCGTGATTTCATTAGTGAGACTGACTATAATACAATGTATCAGTCTATTGCCAGTGAAAGTGGCATAAGGAACAACATAGCTTATAACAGCGGTGTATATGATTATCAGTCATGGGATAATGAACGAGTAAACAGATACATGTATATGCTCATTATGATTATTGGAATTGTAGCAGTCACATATCAGATTATTATATATAACAGGTCTAGAAACAATGTCCGATTTATTCAAAAATCTCTTGGAGCAACAAGTGCACAGACAGTAGTAATTGCTTTGCTTGAAAATGTAGTGATTCTTGGAATGTCAGCAATAGTGGGAAGTTGCATTGCACTGGGAATAGGAAAAATAGCTGGTCTTATACTTGAACATAGAAATGGAGTTACATTTTTCACAATAGATAAAGATACATACACAAAAGTATTATTAATGCTGGTTATTGCAGTCGTGGTAAGTGTAATCAGCATATTGCTGTCTGGCTGTCATAAGAAAAAACAAGGAAGTAACCGTACAGTTAAGATTACTGGTAATCTTATGAAAAAGAATTTTATAATCAACACAGCGACAAGATTAATGAGAACTAATGGTATTATTGTTAATATTCTGGTAAGGGTATTTTCATTTGTCATGGCAGTTATAACAGTATTGTGTAGTATAGGATAGTTACATCATATGGTAATTATAAAGAGCAATGCAGTACACCAGATTGTGTCAATTACATGGTTGATAATGTGTCAACTGTTCCATGTATATATTATGATTCTTTACATGAATTAATAAAGATAGAGAATGGAATAAGATATACTGAGAACAGTAGAGTAGTTCCATATTGTAATGAATTTAATATAGCAGATGGTCACAGTGCACGGGCTTATTATTTTTCAGGATTTAAATCAGGAAAAAAAGCGGGATATATAATTCTGCTAATGATGATATTATTAATAATTTAAAGCAGATTGAAGGAATAGATGATATCTCTTATGGGTATTACGAAACTACAAAAAGATCATTTACATGGGATAATATGAATATTAATATTACTACGAATGGTGTAGGAAGTGAGACTGAAGGCGGCTCCAGTGAAAACAGAAAATATATGTTTGCAGGCGAGTATGTTGACATAGATAAAGAAATATTCGATATACTTAATGAGTATGCTGGCGGTAAGCTGGATTTCAATGCATTAAAAGAAGGAACACAGAGTGTTGTCTTTCTTGATGCAGATAATGATGGTGAATATGATGATACTATGAAAGATGGTGTTACACTTAACCTTAATAATTATTATATGGGAAATCCATTTTATAATATAAAATCTTTCTACATGGATAAATACACTGTAGCATGTAATAAATTTTTCACTGACCTTATATCAGAATATAGATATAGAATAGATAGTAAAGATATGTATGAATACATAAGTGATAATATTTCAAGAGAACAGATTATAGAAACAATTGATGAATATCTTCGACACACATATGATGATCCAACAGATTATTATAATATGTATTTAAATACAGATGACTTTGATCAGGATTATTATGAATACAGAAAAGCCAGCTATGATTTATATATGGCATATAAAAAGAGGTGAAGTATCAAAAGAAGAATTATTTGAGAATCTTTCATGTAAAGGTGAAGTACTGGGTTCATGGTATAGCAAGTATACATATTATTCATTATTGGAACCGGCAGCCAGTACTAATGTTGCTAAGGTTATAATATTAACTGATGAGATAAGGGACAAGCTTAAGTATTATGTGCCTGAGTTTGGACAGTATACGATAATAGGTTCTACACAGCTTTACAGAAAGCATTGGATAATCAGAATAATGTTATGAAAAAAGTATCTGTTTCTTGATGAACTTCCAGATTATGTTACTTTGAAGTTAAGACCGAACCAGTTTAACATAAGATATAATCTTAAGTCATCATTTGCAGCAACAGACAATGTGGTCCGTTCATATCTGAAAACAGCGGGCTTTGATACTATATCATATTCAGAAGAAAAGAATCTTTTTAAGACAACGGACAATAGAGAGTCTCATGTCATATGGCTTAACAGCATTTGCAGCAATTATAATATATATGATAGTCAGCATGATAATTGTAAAGAACCACCTTGAAAAGTACAGAATCAGGCTGAAACTGCTTTCTGACACAGGTACAGAGAAAGAGCAGATTGTAAAGATATGCATATATGAATGTATCAGGGAATCGTTGTGGTTTATAGTGTTGATGCCGTTAGAGATTCTGATATGTCTGGTGATTGTAAAAAAAAAATTTGTTAATAGAATTTAATTTTTTAACTTGGATTAAGGTTATTCCGTTATCTTACAATTAAAGATAAGTACTGAAGTCAGGCATAAAGAACGATTGAGTTGGCATAAACCTACAAATGCATTACTTTTTATTCAATTGTCTAGGTTTATTCCAACGGTTGTAGAATTGCAATTGAGAAATAACCCACTAAAACAGCAAGTCAATGCGTTTTAGTGGGTTTTCAATCTTAGTTAGATACTCACTTGTAATTCCAAAGTACTCTTCAAGAGATAACCAGTCACCATTGTTATATAACTTAGTTGCAAGGTAAACACCTACATAACGAAGATGCCATGATTCATACTGATATCCGGTAGCAGAATCTTTGCCTTTAGGGAAGCGGATACAGAAGCCGTATTTGTAGCAGTTATCATTAACCCACTTGCCTTCGTTAGTGTACTGGAAGCTGTCCTCAATAGTGTTAAGGTCAAAGCATAAACCAGTCTGATGTTCAGAGTTGCCAGAATGTCTTGATGAATATGTGTCAGCTACAGCAGCACCATCACTTTTAACATATCTGTTATATACATTAACCTGATAATTATATGAACGGTATCCACTGGCAATATATATATTAAGACCTTTAGCAGTTGCATCCTTTAACATAGTGTTCCATGCACTCATAAGAGTCTTGTCAAGACATGTTGAGCTTCTGTCTGCATTAACAGGCTGGTCAGGATTAGTGGGAATGAAATCCTGAGGAAGAGCATATGTCTTATTGGCAATAAGTACTCCGTCAATATAAGTTGCTCCATTAATTTCCTGAATCTGGAATCCTTTAGAAGTAGTACCTTTGGAAACTGTATTACCAGATGGAACTACAGGAGGTGCGAATTCAGAACTGTTAGAAGAAGCATGTGAAGATACTTCTCCTGACATAATTGCAGATGAAGTATCAGTATTAGTATCAGTTGATGAAACTTCTTCACTGGTGCTTTCATTTTCTTTTTGTCTGTGTTGATTCTTCAACCTTAGCAGTTGTAGATTTTCCATTCTTATCTGCGTTCTTAGACTTAGAACAGCCTTTCATAGAAACTGATATTATTACAATAATAATGATAAGTAAAGCAGCCGCTGCACAGGCGAGAATAATACGGTTTCTTCTTACCTGACGCTGTCTGCGAGTCAATCGTCTTTTAGTCATGATGAATTAATTCCTTTCAATTAAATTATTCAAAAAGTAATTATTGCATTGTTTACTGGATATTTCAAGGATAAATGTGATAATATGTTTACTATATTGATATGTGAAAAGCGAGGACTAATATGTATACCAAAGAACAGTTAAAGAAGCAGTTAGAGAATATGGGGTTAACAGGAAATGAGACAATTCTTATTCATTCATCTATGAAATCTATCGGCGAAGTTGCAGGCGGGGCAGATACAGTGCTTGATGCATGGATTGAATATTTCGGACATGGACTTTTACTTCTTCCAACACATACATGGAAGAATATAAATGCGGACTCACCGGTATATAATCCTAAAGAAACACCATCATGTGTCGGACTGCTTACTAATATGTTTTTTAAAAGAGATGGAGTAATAAGGTCGCTTCATCCTACACACAGCATGGCAGGGATTGGAAAGAAAGCGGCAGGATATCTTGCAGGCGAGGAGAACAACAATACACCATGTACAATAAGGCGGCTGTTATGACAGATTAAGAAGCTGTGGAGGGAAAGTTTTTTTTGTTGGAGTAGGACATGAGCGCAATACATTTATCCATAGTGTTGAAGAGGTACTTAAATGTACCACACAGATTATCAGATAAGCCGATGAAGTTACAGATTGTAATGCCTGATGGCAGCATTAAGGATTCATATATGAGAAAGCATTACAACGCAGACCAGCCTCACATATCAGAGGATTTCGTTAAGCTTAATCAGGCATTTCTTGACTGTAAGGCTGTGCGTGAAGTGACATTTGGTGACGCAGAGAGCCTGCTGTGTGATGCACAGGCGGTGTTTGAAGTTGTAAGGCATGTCATTGCACCAGACCCTGAATGTATTGTGACGAGCAGTTCAATTCCAAAGGAGCGCTGGGAAGCACTTGTTAAGTAGTAATGTTTTCTGAGCAGTACTGCATCGCAAAATCTATAAATAACTGGGCACTGTGGCTCAAAAGAAATTCCCCTTCTTCCATACGATTCCGATATTAACATCAATCGGTGGTTCAAGGGGAATTCCTTTATATTGCTTGAAATGAGGCAGCATATCTGAGAAAAGGAAACAACCGCAGCTTCCGTTGTCAATGAATTTCAATGTAGTATATAACTGGCTGCTTCGCATAATAATTCTCGGGTTAAGCTTTAGCTGGTCAAATCTGTTTTTCAAAAGCTCATTCTGCACAGAGTCCACATTAAACATAAGCAGATTCTCATCTCTGAAGTCTTCAATTGTCATACATTTTTTCTTAGCCATAGGATGTTTCTTAGAGACAACGTACATAAGCTGTTCTTTAGCAAGAATACAGCTTTCGAATTTATCTATATTAAATTGCTCCATATTAACAATTGCAAGGTCAAGCTTTTCATCCTGTACGAGATCACATGCACGCACAGAGCCGAATTCATCGAGCTCTGTCTGGATATCAGGATGATTCTGTTCAAATGCATTAAGTACTTCAGGGGAAAAAGATTGTACTGAACATAGGTGGTATTCTATCTTAAGAACTGGAACACGGTTGCCTAATTCTAAGAATTCATTCTGCATTTCTGTACTGTGTTTTAGCAGGTCTTTAGCTTTTTTCATAAAATGTCTCACCGGCACTTGTTAGTTCCAGATGATTACCATTTCTTGCAAAAAAGAATAATATTAAATTCAGCCTCGAGGTCTTTAATGGCAATCGAGATTGTAGGCTGCGTCACAAAAAAGCTCTTCTGAGGCTTTGGTTATGCTGCGGGTGCGGCATGCAGTGCAGAAATATTTTAACTGATTAAGTGTCATAGCGCGCTTCCTCCTGTTAAATGTTGCAAAAAATCAGTGCATTTTATACATATATTTTAGCATAAAAATTTTTTATTGAAACATAAAAATCTTTAAATTGTTTTTTTTTTGCGAGAACAGAATTATACTTTAGTTACATTAAAGATGAGTCCGGACAGAAAGTTAATTAATAATATGTGAAAGGGGAACGTTATGTCTCAAACCACAATAACATTACTGTTTTTATTGTTTGCTGTAGTCAGTTTCATACTTGAAAAGATTCCGCTGGGGCTTACAGCTACAATAGTTGCACTTGGTCTGAATCTTACCAACGTACTTACGGTAAAGGAAACATTTGCAGGATATGTAAACAGCAATGTAATACTGTGTGTCGGAATGTTCGTAGTCGGACAGGCACTATTTGAAACAGGCCCTAATAAAATCGGAGGTATTGTTACTAAATTTGCCAAATCTGAAAAAGATACTTATTATTGCGATAATGTTAATCGTAGGAATTATGTCAGGGTTCCTTTCTAATACGGGAACAGCAGCAGTACTTATCCCTGTTGTCTGTGGAATAGCAGATGAATCAGGATATTCAAGAAGCCGTCTGTTAATGCCTCTGGTATTCGCAGCAACTTGGGGAAACCTTTCAATAATTGGAGCACCGGGAAATCTTATGGGTGTAAATGCTCTTTGAAGAATTAGGGCTTTCAACAAGCTTCTTCATGTATGCACCGATTGGAATACCAATGCTTATATGTGGAATTATCTATTTCATTGTAATAGGCTGCAGGCTTCTTCAGATAAGAAGGTTATTACAGAGGATGCCCCAGAGCATACAAAATTTCAGCAATGTTCCCAAAATGGAAACAGGCAATGTCACTTATTGTGTTAATTCTTGTTATTCTTGCCATGATATTTGAGGATAAGATAGGAATTAAGATACAGGTTTCAGCATGTCTCGGAGCAGTAATACTTGTTCTTGCAGGTGTTATATCTGAGAAGGAAGCGCTGAAGTCAATTGATTTAAAGGTTGTACTGTTATTCGGTGGTTCACTTGCACTTGCAAGTGCTCTTGAAAAACAGGAGCAGGAACACTTATAGCAGATAAGATTGTTGGAATTATGGGTTCTAATCCAAGTCCTATAGTTCTTTTTGCTTGTGATATTCGTAGTCACATGTGTACTTACGAACTTCATGTCCAATACAGCAACAACAGCGCTTATGGTTCCAATTGCCGTATCACTGGCAGAGAGCCTTAACGCAGATCCAAGAGCGGTAGTAATTGCTACAGTTATTGCAGGATCATGTGCATACGCAACACCAATCGGAATGCCGGCTAACACAATGGTAGTTGGCGTTGGCGGATATAAGTTCAAGGATTATGTAAAATCAGGACTTCCGCTTATACTCGTATCGTTTGTGCTGTGTATGATTTTGTTACCAATATTATATCCGTTCTATCCATAGGAGAAGAATGGGTCAGCAAAAAGTAAATATATGTCTGCATTATAAAGCATGCAGGTAGAAGAAAGGAACAGGTATTTATATGAACAAAGAAGAGAGCGTAAAAGCTGATGACAGACAAGATGGCTAAATTTGTTGGCCATATCGGTAAAAAGTTACCAGATGATGTAATTGCAAAGCTTGAGGAGCTTGCAGCCCATGGGAAACAGCACCACTTCCTAAGGTTTTATATGAGACAATGACTAAGAATCAGGGACTTGCAGTATCACTCGACAGACCTAGCTGTCAGGATACAGGTGTATTATTACAGTTCTGGGTTAAATGTGGAACTAACTTCCCGCTTATTAATGAGCTGGAGGGATTGTTAAAGGAAGCTGTTGTACAGGCAACATTTGCAGCACCATTAAGACATAACTCTGTAGAAACTTTCGACGAGTACAACACCAAGAAAAACGTTGGAAAAGGGAACTCCAACAGTATTCTGGGATATCGTTCCTAATGACGACCACTGCGAGATATATTCATACATGGCAGGCGGCGGCTGCACCCTTCCAGGTAAGGCAATGGTTCTGATGCCAGGTGCAGGTTATGAAGGAATAACAGATTTCGTACTTGACCAGATGACAAAGCTATGGACTTAATGCATGTCCTCCACTTCTCGTAGGCGTAGGCGTTGCAACATCTGTTGAGACAGCAGCACTTCTTTCTAAGAAGGCACTTATGAGACCAATCGGTTCACATAATGAGAATGAAAAAAATGCAGCTAAGATGGAGAAGTTACTTGAAGACGGAATCAATGCTATCGGACTTGGACCTCAGGGTATGGGCGGTAAATTCTCCGTTATGGGGAGTTAATATTGAAAATACAGCAAGACATCCATCAACAATTGGTGTAGCTGTAAATGTAGGTTGCTGGTCACACAGAAGAGGTCATGTAATATTTGATAAAGACTTAAATGCAGTATGTGATACACATTCAACAATAGACCTGAACGCATAGGAGGATTAGAAAATGGTAGAAATCAGAGGCGATAAAAAGGTTCTTGTTACACCAGTAAGTGCAGAGGACTTAAAGGATATTAAAGATTGGTGACATTGTATGGCTTGACGGAGATTTAATGACATGCCGTGATGTTGCACACAGAAGACTTGTAGAATATGGAAGAGAGCTTCCGTATGATATTAAGGACAAGGCAATATTCCATGCAGGTCCTATCGTAAGAAAGATTGAAGGAACAGAGAATGATTATGAGATGGTATCTGTAGGACCGACAACCTCTATGCGTATGGAGAAATTCGAATACGAATTTACTAAGCAGACAGGTGTAAGAGTAATTGTAGGAAAAGGTGGAATGGGTCCTAATACAGAGAGAGCATGTAAGGAATTTGGTGCTATCCACTGCGTATTCCTGCCGGATGTGCTGTAGTAGCAGCAACAGAGGTTGAAAAAGAATTGCTGAGCATCACTGGGATGAGCTTGGAATGCCTGAGACTTTATGGTGCAACAAGGTTAAAGAATTTGGGCCGCTTATAGTATCAATAGATGCTAATGGTGACAACCTATTTGAACAGAATAAGGTTACATTCAATGAAAGAAAAGAAGAAGCCAAGAAGGCAATATATCCTAATGTCAAATTCATAAAATAAATATACATAAAAACAGGGGCGGCAGACCTTTATGGTCTGTCGCCCCAACTCCTTTATACGGAATATTATCTTATACCAAAGATAAGGTACAGTAAATTGTAGTTATAGAACATTACTGCTGCAACAGAGTGAAACAGTAGACATAATCTTGATAAGGATATCAAGAGATGGTCCTACAGTATCCTTTAATGGATCACCTACAGTATCACCAACAACGGCTGCATCATGTGCTGGAGAGCCTTTGCCCTGTCCCTTCGATAGCACCTGATTCAATGTACTTTTTACCGTTATCCCATGCACCACCAGCGTTACCTGTAAAGATAGCAAGCATGATAGCTGAAAGAGTAGCACCTATAAGAAGACCGCCTACGAAGTAAGGTCCGAAAAGGAATCCGGCAATTACAGGGAAGATGATTGAGATGATAGCTGGCATACGCATTTCTTTTAATGCACCCTGAGAAGATATCTCAATACATGTCTTATAGTCTGGTTTAGCCTTTCCTTCAAGGATACCAGGAATGTCTCTGAACTGTCTTCTTACTTCTTCAATCATTTTACGGGCAGCATTGGCAACGGCTTCAATAAGCATACCTGAGAACAGATATGGAAGAGCACCACCAACTAAAGCACCGGCAAGAATAAGTGGGTTAGTGAAGTTAAGGTCGAGGCTGCTTCCCTCTGGCTGGAATGCATAAAGGAAACTAACCATAAGTGAAAGTGCTGCAAGTGAAGCTGAACCGATAGCAAAGCCTTTACCGATGGCAGCAGTTGTGTTACCAACGGAATCAAAGCTTTATCAGTAATTTCTCTTACCTCAGGTTCGAGCTTCTGACATCTCTGCAATACCACCGGCATTGTCAGCGATCGGTCCATAAGTATCAACAGAAACAGTTGCTGATACGAATGAAAGCATACCTACGGCAGCCATAGCAATACCGAACATGCCTGAAACTGCGTATGAAACATAAGTTGTAATACCTAAAACAATAAGTGGGTACATACAAGACTTCATACCAACTGAAAGCCCCTGTGTAATAGTTAAAAGCTGCACCTTCCTTAGAAGCCTGTGCAATTGTCTGTGTTGGCTTGTAATCATAACTTGTATAGTATTCTGCGATACCACCGATGATAACACCACTCACTACGCCAAGTGAAGCAGCAATCCAAGGTGATATATATCCAATGTTAAATCCTGCAACCTTAAGAATATCTGCATTCTCGCCATTGAATAACAGATATGTGTCGCAACAAATCCGCCGATAATTGTAATTCCGGCAGCACTCCATGTTGAGATATTAAGATCCCTGTGAGGATTATCAGAACCATTCTTTAATAGAACATAAGCGATACCAAGAATAGATGCGATAAGTCCGATTGCAGCGAATACAAGTGGGAAATACATCATCTTAGAGAGCATTTCGTCTGAAACTTCAAGGTTATTAGCTACATTTGAAAGGTAAAGACTTACTGCAAGAATAATTGCTGAAGATATAGCTCCAACAAATGATTCAAGAAGGTCAGAACCAAGTCCGGCAACATCACCTACATTGTCACCTACATTATCTGCGATAACAGCAGGATTTCTTGGATCATCTTCAGGAATGTGTGCTTCTGTCTTACCAACAAGGTCAGCTCCCATATCAGCTGCCTTAGTATATATACCGCCACCAACACGGTTGAACATAGCAACAATAGAGCAGCCAAGTGCGTAGCATGAAAGACACTGTGTGAATACATGAGCACCACGGAGAGCCTCAATGTCAAGCATGTTAAGACCAAATCCAAATATGATGTATACAAGGAAAAAGTCCTAAAAAGTGCGAAACCGCCAACGCAGAGACCCATAACTGAGCCACCTTTTAAAGCTACCTTAAGTGTTGAACCAATGTTCTTAGTGTTGCGGGCTGTATTAGAAACTCTTACATTAGCGTAAGTAGCAATCTTCATACCTACCCAGCCTGCTGATGCACTCATGATAACACCAATCATGAAACATACAGATGGCTCCCAGCTGAATTCTCCATACTGGACAGTGAATATAGCTGCAAATGCGATTGCAATAATAACAACTACTACTGCAATGATTTTGTACTCGTATGTAATAAATGCGTTAGCACCAACTCTTATGGCTGCTGCGATTTCTTTCATACGGTCGGTTCCTTCATCAAGTTTCTTAACACCGATGAAGTTGAATGCTGCATAACCGAGCGCAAGCAGGCTGCAACGATGACTAAATTAATAAAGCACCATGTTTTTCTCCTCGTTAAAAAATTATGTCCGTTACGCGTGCCTGTAGAGATAATAAATGTGGCGTCATTTATTATCATACTTTTCAAAACACCAACTTGTTAAAGTTTACTAAAAAACATTATGAAAGTCAAATTGAATTATGCATATTCACTATATAATTATGTTAAATTATTTAATGAAAGCGATAGGGGCACAATTGCTTAATTATTAAGAATAAGATATAATTAATGCTTAAATAAGGCACTATATATAAAATTAATTGAAAGGATAGTTTACCCTATGAAAATGAAATTAAGAAAATTAATGCAGCAGGCTGCATCATATATCGAGATTGTATTATCTGCATTTTTACTGATGGTTATAATATTTCTTGCAGGGGAATTTATTGTCGAAAGCGTGATGGGGATAGGATATGATAACGCCACGCTTGAGTATTTTCTTGAAAAAGTTATGACATTTGCAATTGGAGTTGAGTTTGTAAAGATGCTCTGCACTCATACTCCGGGTACGGTTATTGAAGTTCTGCTTTTTGCTATTTCAAGACAGATGATAGTAGGACATGTATCAGGTTTTGAGGTACTGGCTGGGGTGGCTGCAATTGCGGGATTATTTGCAACACATAAGTTTCTTTACGCTAAATCATTTGGAACTGAAGAGAAAGAAGAAAAACAAGATAAGTAGAAAAGGAAGTCTAAAAAATGTATAGTTCATTTTCAAAGAAGTTTAGGCAGATTAAACCTTACGATAATTATAATGTCACAGATGTACCATGGCATGAGGCTATGGTGGCAGGTAATGGAAGGCTTGGCGTGCTTGAATCATGTGCGCCTATAGAGGACAGTCTTATATATCAGAATGTTGAATTTGTCATGCCATCGGAAGAGCCAAGACATGTGCCTTACGATGTTACAGCACAGTTAGATGAAGCCAGACAGTCAGTTATTAATTTTGATGATACATGGAATATACATGATAGAAAAAAAGAACGAATATGTACTGTTATCATCCAAGGCCATATGATAAGACTGACACTTGAAGGAGAGCCGGATATTTCTGGTTACAGAAGATGGACAGATTATAAGACTGGTACAATAAATACTACATTTAAATCAGACGGAGCTTGTTTCAAAAAGTACATATGTATCGAGAAAACAGAATGTGATTATAACTAAAATAATATCTGAAAAGTCTGTGAATATGTCGATATCAACAGATGATTTTTGAGTCTATGCCGAAATTCGGAGTTCAGAAGAACAATATCCCTGCGCCTGAAAGAAATATGCTGTATTCAAGATTTGTAAGAGATAACATAATAGGTACGGTTGTGCATTATCCTGAATATGAGGGAAGTGAGCTTGCAAAGGGTGGATTTGCAGGTGTTACAAGGATATTGACAGATGGTGATATGAGGGTTTCATCAAAAGCCTAAAGACAGCCGGGCGTACACTTGTATTGATGAGACTGCGCCGGTTATTAATATATCACATGCAGAGAGTATAACACTTATAACTTACACAGACTGGACAGATGATTTGGGGGAATATTGTGAGTTCAGGGACAGAGTTAATGGCAAGGATACATTTGCACTGGTAGACAAATGTATTAACAAAGTTAACAGTGTCGATATAACGGAAGAACCGGTAAGCTTAGAACATAAGAATATAGAACTTAAGCTTGACGGCGGATATTTTGCGAGTCTGCTAATGAAGAACTGCTTGACTTGCAGAAAAAATGAATATGACATTATGCCTCATCTGCTGGAGAAATTATATTATAACGGTCTGTATGGAATGCAGGCATGCGCAGGAACGACAGCACCAAGACTCAGCGGCTTGTGGGTTGGTGAGTGGAATCTGTTGTGGAGAAGTGCCTACACAATGGATGCCAATGTAAATATTCAGGTTTCGGGAATGAATGGCTCAGGGTTGTATGAAGCAGGTGTTGGTTATATGTGGTTTATTCTGCGGCAGATACCTGACTGGGTTAACAATGCAGCAATGGTGTATGGAATGAAGGATGCAGTGCTTATTCCGGTTAATACTGATGGACACAGGGCAATGATGGTAGAGTACGATATTAATTATCCATTCCAGTACTGGAATGCCGGTGCTGGCTGGATGCTTATTCCTATATATGAATTCTTACAGACTTACGGTGACGCTGTGATAACAACTGATGATGTGGCGCTGATTAAGATGTACGGCAAAGATACATTTGATGTAAGAAAAAAGATGTATATGAGCCACTACTTAAAAAGACTTATAATTTCTGAAACAGATTGGAAATCCTGAGTATTACACAGATACAGACGGTAATGCAAAGGTATGAGAAGGGTAAATGCAGCCTAATGAGAGTGAACATTATCTTATTATTCCATCATTTCACCGAGAATAAGCCTTTTGGATATCATAGTGCGATTACTGCCAATGCGGCAATGGATATCTCTGCGGCTAAAGATGTAATTAATATGTACACGGAGATGCTTAATTATACGAAGGTTGATGGATATGAGCAGGCTGTATCAGAGGCGGAAGCACTCTTAAGAATGTTACCTGATTTTTATGTATGATGAGTCGAGGCGCAGTTAAGGAATGGTCTATGAAGGAGTATGGCGAGAATAATGCTCACAGGCATATAAGCCATCTTTATCCGGCATGGCCGGCTTTTGCGAACTCAGCATGACAGTAAGTTAGCATCTTTTTGTGTCGTCAGGCAATCATTAACAGAAACCATGAGAATAAAGGAAAAGATGATACCGCTTCACATGGCTGGATACATAAGGCGTTAGTAGAGGCTCGTCTTAAAAATGCAGATGCTGTATATGATACGCTTAATCTGCTTGTACACAGTGACATATTTTACACAACTTTATTTACAGACCACAATACTGACAGGAGCAAAGGTGTATATTGTACAGATACTGCATTTGGACTGGTTGGAATTATTAATGAAATGCTTGTATATTCGGATGAACACACAATTGAACTGCTTCCGGCATGGTCAGACAAGCTTGGAAGCGGAATGGTTAAGGGACTTCATTACAAAGATGCAGGAATAACTATTGGCTGATGAACTTAAGTGGGATGTTAATAAGAAGAAAGTGTATGTAAGTCTTGACTGGGGCAAGACTGAAGCTATTAATGTTGTATGCAGAAATTATGAAATTGAAAAAAATCGGACATGAAAGGTAAATTGATGATAACTACAACTTTATGTTATATAGAGAAAGGATGGGAAGTATCTTTATGCTTCACAGAGTGAAAAAAGATATTGAATGATATTAATGAAGGTAAATGGATTGAGTAGGCGGACATGCTGAGAAATCAGGAGACTCCTGAGGAATGTCTTGTGCGTGAGGTAAAGGAAGAAACAGGTCTTACGCTTACTTCATACAGATTCCACGGGCTTGTAACATTTATAAGTAATGAATGTGAGCCAGAGCTTATGTGTGTATTTACGGCAGATGGCTTTACAGGTGAGCTTATTGAATGTGATGAAGGAGAACTGGCTTGGATAAAGAAGAAGTTCCCGAGCTTCCGACATGGGAGGGCGACAGGGTATTTCTTAACATTCTTCGGGGGAGGAGAGATTTTTCTCGATAAAGCTTGAAGGAAGCAGACTTATGGAAAAACAGGTCAATCTGTATTAAAATACAGGTTTGAATATATTCAAAGAGCCAAGTGGATGTCCAAAAAGTCCGCGCAGGTATAACCGATTGGACCTAGAAGCGAATAGAAGGTAAGTGAAAGTCCAAATCGACTGCGAGAAAGTGGCAGATTGGACATCGAGATAGAGAAAAAGGCATCTCTTGAAAAGTTTATTGTTTATGTTAAAAAGAAAAATGAGGGCATTTGGATTGCAAAGGGATTAACTTGCAATTCAAATGCCCTGATTGGTTATACACGATTTTTTAATATTTAATTACTTAGGTCTTACAGTAAGTCTTGATAAGCCCATCTTCTGTTACTTCACGGACTGTGGCGATGGCCATGATGTTGTAAACCGCCAGAAGTTAGCGATGAATTCTGCCTGGGTAGAATTCACAACTTCACCATCTAAGATAGAGTATTTGCGGAAGCCGAACTTTGTTACGGAAGAACATGTTGATAGCTTCACGTCCATATATATGATATTCGTTCTGGGCTGCTGAGTTAGTACAATAATCATTGATTATTCCGTCTGGAGAAAAAAGAGATTGGCAAGTCCTGCGTAATCTTTGTTTTCCATTGCTTCTACATATTTTTTCAATTGCTGTCATGTTTAATGCCCTCCTTAATTAATATACTTTCTCTGTGTTTAATAATGCGTCTGTTCCACCATCAACGAACATGATATTTCCATTGACGCCTCTTGCTGAATCTGAAGCAAGGAATACCATCACCTCAGCGATCTCTTCGGGAGCCATCAGACATTCCTGACCGTACTTGGTTGGGATAGGAAGGGCATTAAGAGCCATCTTTGCTGTAGTGCTCATTGTTGCAGTCATGGCTGTGTGTACATTAAGAACAACAGCATTTATACAGGTTCATTGGCAGCCCATGTTGCAGATACACGGCGTACCCATCTTGCAAGTGCGTATTTAGTAGAAACATAAAGACTGTTTTCCTACTGAAAGGTTAGTGCTGTCCATAGAAGAAATAAGGCTTAATACACGCTTTTCATCACCGATGTTATTAAGAAGATCGACGATATCCCTTACGGCCTGCACCCTGTGAAATTGTGTTAGAAACAGTTACAACACAGCTTCCGTGCTTCTTCTTTAAAAGGTCATATACACCATTTGCAACGGCTACTGTTCCGAAGTAGTTAAGAGAGATAATGAGTCCGAGATTACCGCATGCGCCTGAAACACCAGCGCGTTGCATATCATTCCGTCAAAGTCCGTCAGGGCATAGTATGTAACTGATCAACAGCAGACTGTCTGCCTTCCTGCGATGCAAGGTTTACGCAGATGTCACCGTCTTTAAGATCAATATTAATTACCTTATGTCCCTGCTGTATTTAACAATTCTTTAGTTTTTCGCACCGATACCGCTTGAAGCACCAGTAATAGCATAGATTCCCATAGTATTTCTATTCCTCCTTGTTTTCGAAGAAAAATCCGAACCCTTCCAGGTGAGGAGAGGGGATTTTCCTCCTTGTTTTTTTTATGAGCTTATTATAATTAGAACTGATATTTTTTAAATATCCAAAAACACATATATAATAGGAGACCAGATTTGCTTTTTACATATGATTTAGATAAACGCGGAAACAAAACAATGTACGAATATCTGTATGAACTGATTAAGGAAGATATATCTGACGGGAAGCTTAAGGCTGATGAGAAGCTGCCATCAAAGCGAGGGTTTTCACAGCCTTTGCAGATAAGTGTCAAGACGGTGGAGAACGCATATGAGCAGCTTCTTCTGGAAGGTTATATCCGATCTGAGGAAAAAAAAAAGAGGGTATTATGTTAATAAGATTGCCGTGGTTACAGGTGGTGCACCAGGTATGCTGCTCCCTGTGAAAAAGATTCCATGAGGAGACTTATCTTGCTGATTTGACGGCAAATAATATCCGGTATGATAGATTTCCATTTGCTACATGGGCAAAGGTTATGAGGGAAACCCTGACCGATTATAACACTTCTCTTCTTAAGACTGTACCTTTTTTAACGGTGTGCTGCAGCCAGTGAAGCAATTGCAGACCATCTTAACAGATACCGTGGAATGCAGGTTTCAGCAGACCATATTATTATAGGGGCCGGAACGGAATATCTGTATAACAGGCTGTTACAACTCTTAGGTCCAGATGTGAAGTTTGGTGTTGAGAATCCCGGATACCGTAAGATTACCAAGATATATGATGAAAATGGTGTGGATTGGGATTATGTTAATATTGATGATAAGGGGTATGAAAGTCGATGAACTTAGAATGAAAGACATAAATGTAGCACATGTAAGTCCTGAACATCATTTTCCAATTGGCCTTGTTATGCCGGTTGCAAGAAGACAGGAACTGCTTTAATTGGGCGGCGGAGGAGCCAGGCAGATATATAATAGAGGATGATTTTGACTGTGAATTCCGTATGCAGGGCAAACCAATTCCGTCCATTCAGTCGAGAGACAGAAGTCACAGGGTAATATACATGAATACATTTTCAAAGACAATGGTTCCTTCGCTTAGAATAGGATATATGGTGCTGCCAGAAAAGCTGATGGAAAAATACATCTCAACAATGAATTTTTATTCGTGTACGGTGTCGGGCTTTGAACAGTATGCGATGGCGGCATTTATTGAGAAGGGATACTTTGAGCGCCACATTAAGAGGCTTGTCAATGATTACAGGGGACGCCGTGAAAAGATTTGCAGGATGTTTCGTGAATCAAGGCTTAATGAAATCAGTACAATATATCAGGACGATGCGGGAACACATTTCCTGCTGCATGTGAAGACTTCCTTAAGTGATGTTGAGATTAAATGGGCAGTCAGGCAGAAGGGGATTCTGATTAACTGCCTTTCAGGAGTATTGTTTCGCTGATGCGGATAAGTACCACGGAATACTTGTAATTCATTATTCGGATATGGACGAAGCAACTCTTAAGCTTGTAATTGCTGCTTTTGAGGAAATATTCCTGTGAAAAATGTGATGCAAAGCATGAATAGCATAATTAAATATATGAAAAAGGAATCCCATAAGCAGAAAGGCAATACCTCCCTGCTCACAGGATTCCTTTTTTATTATAATATCTTAATCAGCCGATTCCGCCAAGAACAATTCCAAGTATAAGAACAAGGAAACATATAGGGCAGAAAATATATTTGCATATAGGATAGAATTTATCAGTTAATTTCTTATCGCGACCGGTATTAACCTGAGTTTCAACATATTTCTTACCACATACCCAGAAGAACATAATTCCGGCAAGACCTGCACCAAGTGGGCAGATGTAGATAGAAAGTATATCCATCCATCCAGAGACAATTCCCTGAATACATATTGAAACTACAAGTGCTATTACAGCGATTATGGCACAAGATGCCTTTCTTCCAAGATGAAGCTTTTCCTGAATAGTTGCAATAGGTGCTTCATACAGGTTGATTAAAAGAAGAAAGTCCTGCCATAAATACAGCAACGAAGAATATAATTGCGACTATGTATCCGCCTTTGGCATTGATTTAAAAAGTGCCGGGAGGAAGATAAACATAAGTCCGGGACCACCCCTGATTAAGCTGGGCACCGGTTGTTGCCATTGCAGGAATGATAACAAGAGCTGCGAGCAAGGCTGCTATAGTATCGAACAGAGCAACGCGTCCGGCAGCAGCAGGGATATCTTCATTATCTGAAAGATAAGAACCATATATAAGAGTACCATTACCAGCAACAGAAAGAGAGAAGAATGCCTGGCCAAGAGCGAATATCCATGTCTTAGGGTCAGCAAATGCCTTAGGGTCAACTCTGAAAAATGTATTTGTAGCCTTCTATTGCACCATAAAGGCTGGAAAGCAACATATATTCCAAGTACAGCAAAAAAGAATAAAGAAAACAGGCATCATGATTTTATTGGCCTTTTTCAATTCCGCGTCCGACACCGAACATAAGGATAATAATACCAATAACAAGAGCTACAATCTGCCATACATTATTACCAAATGCGCTTGCCATACTTCCAAATGAAGCAGCAAAGCCTTCTGTGTCAGCAGATGCAAAAGTAGTCTTTCCTGTAAAAGTCCAATCATGTACTTAAGAATCCAGCCCATTACAACAGTGTAACCAATTGCCATTGCAAGTGCGCCAAGTACTGGAATAAAGCCGATAGCCTCACCAAGCTTTCTCTTATTCTTAGTTTCGCATGCATATCCAAATGCATCAACAGGTCCTGACTTAGTAGCACGACCAAAAAACTCATTTCTCCGATAACACCAGTGAAACCAATAAGTGCAACGAATATGAAATATGGTATCAGGTATATCCACCGCCATACATTGATACTCTTGTTGGGAACATCCAGATATTACCCATACCAACGGCAGAGCCGATACAGGCAAGGATGAATCCCCATTTGTTGTTAAAAGAATCTCGTTTTTTCATAAAACAATTCCCCCAGCATATATTTTGCCAGACAGCAATATATTTAATATACAGTATATTTGCGAATATGTAAAATAATTATCTGAAATTATATTTTATTATTAAATCATTCTTTGACAATACTATATTAATCGTGATATCATTTATCATTATATGCATAGTTATAATTTAACAATATATAGGCAGGTAGGCACATGACAATTAAAGAATGCTATGATGCGATGGGAGCAGATTATCAGAATACTTTGAATAGATTTCCAAATGAGGCTTTTTATTAAAAAATTTGTATTGAAATTTTTAGATGACAACAGCTACGCCAATCTTAAAGAGGCTATAGCTGCTGGAAATGTAGAAGAAGCATTCAGGGCAGCACATACACTTAAGGGGAGTATGCTTAAATCTTGGGTTTGATAATCTTTATAAGGCGAGTTCAGCTATTACAGAGATTTTTCGTGCAGGGAGAACTTGCAGGAGCTGAGGAAGCATTTGAAGAAGTTGAGAAACAGTACAATATAACAGTGAATGCAATTAAGGCTATGTAGAGAATTATTAGCGGCGAATGCGGTTTGTTTAATATCAGAACGCACTTTTTTCACAATTTTAATGTGTGAAAAAGGGTGCGTTTTTTGTCAATATATGTTACTATGTTGCTAGTTATAAATGTATTGAATTGGAGATGCATATGAAGACGAAAAAGTACGAATCAATTATGAATAAAGCAATGAAGGCAGCAATGAATTATGAAAATCCAGATGATCAGATTAATGAATTTATCAGATTTTTTGGAGAACATATCGGGTCTGAAAGAATATACATATTTGAAGATAATATTAGAAAAAAGGTTACTAATAATACTTATGAGTGGTGTGCGGATGGGATTGAGCCTCAGATAAAGTCAGATATGTCACAATACAAATTGAACGAAGTATCAGA
>VOFJ01000829.1_pt1 | contig 28678 bp, 33 predicted proteins | sample 5384081 | NCBI WGS metagenome assembly VOFJ01 (sample SAMN12384729, study PRJNA508395) | human gut metagenome | isolation source: healthy gut I | host: Homo sapiens | reverse complement strand
GGAATTAGCTGACAGTTGTGCTGCAAGGCAATGCTCTGCGCCTGCTTCACGTTCAAATCCAGCTGATGTTGGTTGTCCGCCGTGTTCATCACCAGCAGTGTCGCCAAGAAGAAGCGCTCGTTGCGGTTCTGCAATTCTTCCAGCAGCTTTTTTGCTTCGCCGCCGTAAGCAGCCAAATCAGACGGCAGAATTTCCATGTCATATCCGGCGCGGACGGCTTTTTTCTGCTCATCAATCTTCATTTGATCCAGCGCCGTGAGCTTATGCTTAATGTCCTTGATGGCTGCGGTCTGGTCAATCGCCTGCAAGTGAAAGCTCACCACAAGGGAGGAATCCATTGCGAGGAACTCCGCCAGACAGCGGTCATTGAGTTCGGACGCAAGAATGGAGAAGAAGCTGACCGCGCTCACTTTGCTGCCCATGTCGAAACGCTGCCGCTCCCCGAATTTGAAGGAAGAGGGAACGATAAAGTCCTTCGTGCGCAGTCCGGTGGGCGCAAGCCATTTCCAGTCGAACAGGAACGGTATCTGCGCATCCAGATGAAACATGTCGTACATCAGCTTCAAGCGTTCTCTGCCGTCCAATGGAGCGGCTGCCGCCCCAAGGCGCTTGAAGTGATTGAGCAAATCCGTCTCCATGCGCTCCAGACGCGGCTTTGCCGTCCGGTAGTTTTCCGATTCCACGCCGAAAGTCAGGTACTTTCGTTTGCTCAGCCCGTTGCTGCCCTTGGCAAGCTGGTTTTGCAGCATTTCCGTGTATTCGCGGCGGATTGCGTCGAAGCCGTCCGCCTTGTCGGGAAGCAGAATGCGCTGCTCAACGGCATCCGCATTCGCTGTCAGGTTCAGAAACGAGAGCTGCAAATGCACGCTGCTGTCAAAGGCGTTCAGGAAGTCGCACCAGCCCTCGAAGATGGCGCTTTTATCTTCATTCTGCGCCAGCTGATAGTTGATGTCCCAGAACTGCACAGTCTTAGTGTAGTAACTTGGGCTGACGCGGCAGATGCCATCCGGCCACATGCGTTCATACGGAATCGTCTCCTGTACGGAATGCGGCGGTTTCTTCCGCTGCTGACGGCTGCGCATGAGTGCCTGCAGCTGCCGTTTCTCAGCCCTTGTCAGCTTGATTTTTTCTTTGTTTGCCACGAAGAATCTTCTGCACCTCCTGCTGATTGCGGATACTCCGGTCAATCGTTTTGTAGAAATTGTCCGTTCTGCCAGACACGGATGCGCGGACGCACGAATCGCGCCTGAATGAAATGCCGAATCAGCACTTCCAGCGGCTGCCCATGCCGTTCAAACATCGCCAGCAAAAAGAACGGCAGCATAAGCAGCATCATGAGCAGCACCGAAGGGCTGACACCCAGCGCATCCTTCGCCAGAAAGAAGGCGGGAACGCCTGTCAGCGCCCCCAGCCCGAAACAGACGACCTGACGCTTCGTCAGGTTGAAAAAAACTTGACTTGACGCGCGACAAGTCCTTAGGAATCGAGACATATGCCATTGCCTATTGCTCCTTCCTGCGGCGCATAGGTTTTGCTTCCTGCGCCGCTGTTTTCCACAGTCTTTGCAGTGTCTGTGGATTTCTTGTGGATTGCTTGTGGATGCCATGTGGATAAGCTGTTCCCAGAAACCTCTGCTACTGTTTTGGGATGGCGGTCAGCGGGCATTGAACACGGACTTCGCGACGCTGCTGGTTTTGAAGAGCGTGAAGCACAGCAGCACCGTGTAGCCGATGCACGTCCACAAGGCGGTGCCGATGTCGCCGCCGGCGCTGATGCCCTGCACGAGTACCGCATAAATCGCGACGCAGACCATGATGAGGAATGCCTGAAAACCCAGCGCAAAGAGCGACCGCAGATAGTTGCTGCCCATCTGCCCCCATTCCCGATTCACCATCGTCGCCATCGGAATCGGCGCAATGGATGTGACCATGTAAATCTCAATCATACGCCCATATATGACGATGAAGATGCAGATGCTCAGCACCCACGCCAAGATGCCCATCAGCGAGGACTGAAACCACAGCCCGAACAGCGGGCCGATTTCCATTGCCATCAGCGCCTGCTCCATGTCTCCAAGCAGCGCGGCAGCATCCAGCGCGGTATCGCCGATGATGATGCCCGATGCCTGACTGACGACGTTCTGCGCAACATCGAAAACCGCCATCACGATATTCCATGTGTTGGTGACAATCAGCACTGCGGCGAAGGTCTTGAAAATCCACTTGAAGAAAAGGAAGGTGTCAAAGTCATGCAGGCTGTTTCGGTCAATAAGCATCTGTATCAGTTCCAAACACATGATGAAGGTCAGGATGATGCCCGCAATCGGCACAACAACGTTTTCCGACAGGCTGCGAATCATCTGGAAGATGCCGCCGTGCCATGCCTGCGGCGTTGTGCCGACGACCGCCGCCGCCTCGCCCACGCGGGTGTTGATGGCATCAAACAGACCAGACAGGTTGCTGATGATGCCGCTGACCAGCAGCCCTTTCAGCCATTCCGTGATTTTATCCCAGATGAAATTCAAAGGACATCCCTCCTGCGGAACCCGCTTCCGTTATCCTCCGGAAGCGGGTGAAAGATGGTGCTTTGTTCATCCGAACAGACCGGACAGCAGCGGAACAAGGGGTGGTGCCAATCAGCGCCACCCCGCCGCCTGCCATCAGCTGTATCATGGCGAATTAGTTGTCAAGTGGTTTTGAGAATTTCTCCAAAAAAATGCGGCGCACCGGAAATTGCTCTCCGGTGCGCCGCGCGGTATCTTATGCTGCTGCACAGTTGCAGGTGTGAGTGTTTGTTGCAGAATACCTTGGATGTCCATACCCAACAATCTGCGCATCATCCAGCGCAAAACTGCGGGTAACAACCTTGCCGCCGACATTGCCCTCCCATGTGGTCACACAGCCATCCACGGCTGCAACAATACCCACATGGCTGACATTGACGCTCTTAGCTGCGTTCTTCCAGCGGAAATAAATATAGTCCCCGGGCATGGGGACGTAATTGTTTTCCGCTTCGGTCAGTTCATCAGGAGTGCAATTCTCAATGTGGTAATTGCGAATCATTCGCGCCTTATGATCGGTGTTCTTGAAATAGAAGCCGCCACTATTCTCATCCGAAGCAAACCACACAATGCCTTTGCCGCAGTTGGAGGTATCCGGGATCATCTCCTTCGGCATGCCAGCATTCATTGCCAGCCAGTCAGCAAAACGGTGGCACCACTTGCCGTTATAGCCGTTGAAATAGATGGACTTGCTGCGTCCATTATCCGGCAAAGCCATGAACATCATGCGCTCCACAATGCTATTTCGCACGGGATCATCCAGCAGCTTAATAAATTCCGCCATCACATAAGCGGGTTCGCCTCGATAGAGAGTTTCCTACCAGCCATCGACACCGCCGGGCTTCACCAGCACCAGTCGGTTCATGGGCCAAACATTGTTCCAGCGGCGAGCTTTTCGGCTGGGTTCACGGCGAACATTCAGGGCATTACTTTTGACCTGGCCATAGCGCCAGGTGCTTTCAATTTGGGTCATGTTTTGCTCCTTTCACATAACGACAAAGAAAGGCCACCCGGCAATTGCCGGATGGCCAGTAGGTCGGTTGGGTATCAGGTGGACTGGTTGTCCAGCCTGCGCGCCATGTCATCGAGTTTATCGTTGATGTCAGCGATGCCCTCGACGACATTGGTGCTGAGATGGTTGATCATCTGCTGGTACTGTGTTTCGCGCTCTGCGTTTTCCTTGAGCATGCAGAAAAAAGGTAAATGATCGGCTCGTCATTCTTACCTTAATGTTCATCGAACACTATGTAGAATCGAGCGAGGTACAGGTTCTGCAACGCGACGATAAAAAGCAATGACAATTTGGGGGGAACAACCTTTATCGAACAGGGATAATACTTGAAAGAGCCTTTGTTCGTGGGTAATACTCAACGCAATAGCGATCTCCCGAAACGATGGAATAGTTCTCATATAGTGAGCATGATATTTCCAAAACCAGTGTTTCATTTTTGGTCTGTATGCACAATAACCTGATACACATCCATATGTCTGCCATATGATGTGAATCTCACATCATCGACCGTTCCGTTCACTGTAATAGGATTGTCTTCCCAAGCATCAAACAAATAATTACCGCTCAGCAACAACGCAGTACCGATGAATATCACAATAGCCAAGAAAAAAAAGCAACTACTTCACAGCTCAGATGTGTACATATCTTTCGCTGAGTCTTATGGGCCTTTTACGGTTTTTTTTGACTTACAATTCCCGATATTTCGTTTCTGCAAAAAATCAAATGCTAAAAAAGCGTATCCAATAAGGAAAATCAGTAAGGGATAAAAAGCTCGGGAAAAACCTAAGTTAAGAAGATTTTCCATCGTTTTTAGGCTCCTTTAGTTAATTGCCGCCTCCAACTTATTCCAAGCAGAACCGAAATAAAAGTCTGCATACGTCTGCGCATATTCACTAACAGCTGGGATGAGTTGCTTTTGTACATACCGACGCAAGCGCTTCGATTCCATGCGTCCCATCTGTCGACCTTCAAGAGATGCCATTTGCCTGTAGTGGCGTGGCTGAAGCTTGTTTCCGCCATATGCCGTTTCGCTGACCAATTTGTCGATTTTCTTACCGAGGGCATCTCCGATGCCTTCGCCCAATAAGTTAAAACCTGTGGAGATAAGGAAATCGGAAAACTTAAAGCTATAAGTTATCATTTGGATCAGTAGAAATCCAATCGACACCTTCATGGATCATTGCATCAACTGCAGATGATGTAACCGACCGCAATAGACTCCAACCAAAACCGTTTCCGGGAATTAGACCCTCAATTGCACCTGTTACTGTGGAACTTAGAACATCCGCTACACTGGTTTCCTTATCAAATAACAGCGCAGAACCAATTTCAGTCCCCAAACCCATGACTGCTCCAGCTGCTGCCATACCAAGCGGAGTAGGACACGCAGCTGCAATGGCAACACTTGCAACTACGGTCACTGCACCAACGACAATACCGGCAAGTTTTTTCCAAAACGCACCATCTTCATCACCGTATTGAATAGGGTCGTTTTTCGAATAAATGTATTGGTTTTGTCCAAGAATAATATTTTCGACAATGATGCTATCGCTATTAATAAATCTGCACACGCCTGAATCGTAGTACCGACTACGCAAATAATACAGCCCCGTTTCTTCGTCGTACACATACCCCGCGATAGCGGAACGGCTGCACGGTGCCCAGCGTGGCTACCAAACTGCCCTCCTTCTTAATAGGCCGACCCCACGCATCATACACATAGTTTACCACAACATTCTTGTTGCTGTCAAGAATGGCCACAATGTCGCCCTGCAGGTTCTTCACATAGCTGTACGGCGTACCGTTGAACACTACCACCGCAGGCTTGTTCTGAGCATCGTAGAAGAAGTGCAGTTCATTGCTGCCCTGGGTCATGTGCACGATATTCTTGCCATGCAGCGTGTACTTGGTGACACCGGTAGAAGCAGCAGTTTTCTGCACACGCAGGCCGTTCTCGTTATAGACAAACTCGACGACTTCGCCAGCCTTCTGCATCTTCTGCAGCTGACGGCCATTCTGCCAAGTGTAAGTCCAAGTACCATCGCTCAGCGGGTTGCCAATCGCATCATAGGTAATGGTCTTATCATTCACCTTGGTCAGCTGGTCACGCCAATTCGCATTGGTGTACTCAAAAGTCCATGCTTTCGGTTTTAACGCCGTCCACATACTTCTTCTTGTACTTGATGTTGCCGCCCTGGTCATACTCATACTCCCAAGTGGCGCCTTCCTGACCATCGACCACACGAATCAGCTGACCCAGCGCGTCGTAGGTGTAGGCGGTTTCCACGCCATCCTGCTTCACACTGGTAATGTTGCCATTGTCATCGTACTCGTACTCAAAGGTGCCGCCGGTCTGTTCGATCTTTTTCACAGGGCCCGTGGTGCTGGTCTTGTCGGTCGCATCAGTCAGAGTTGCACCAGCCACATAGGTGTAGGTAGTCTCATTAGCGGTGCCGCTGCCGGACTTGACAGTTGCCTTCGCTACACGACCAAGACCATCATACTCCAGGGTACTATTGCCGTGAGCGCCGTAGTCCAAAGAGGTGGGACGGTTCTCATCGTCATAGCCAAACTCAGTAACGAACTCCTCATGATCAGCGCCAACTTGCTCAGTGAACTTGGACAGGCGACCGAATACGTCATCGTAGGCCACTTCGCCGGTGTACACATGCTCCTGGCTGGTCACATTACCCGCAGCATCCTCGGTGAACTTGTGGGTCTTGATACGGCAGGGGCGGTTGGACAGGTCGTATTCGCTCTCTGCAATCTGACCGATCAGATTGTTGCGCACATGCGCGACCTGACCGTTGGCATTGTAGGCATACTCGTAGCGCGGGTTGTCCTCAAAGGTTGCTTCTTCGTCGTTCTCATTCTTGATACCATAGGTAACACCCGTGACACGGTTGAAGTCATCATACTCGTTCTTGACCACCGTGCCATTGCCATACTGCATCTGCGACAGCATGCCGTAATGATCACCTTCCGGATCGTTCTGGTACACATTGGTGGACAGAGTAACACGCGTGTCTTCAGGCTCATCATCAGTGGGCAGCTTACCGATCTTTACAGCAGTTTTGCGGCCCAACTCGTCGTACTCGAAGGTGTAGCAAACATCATTGCTTGTGTTGGCATCGGTGTTGTGCTTCACGCCAGTCAGCAGACCACGGGTTTGGTCGTAGGTGTACTCATTGCGGAACTCGCGAGTGCCATCCGTCGTCTTGACCTTCACAACACGGCGCAGGGCATCATGTTCATACTCCACAGCCTGCCCCTTGGGATCAGTGACGCGGGTGGTGATACCCTTATATTCATCCACCTCAGTAGTTACCGTCTTGCCGCGGACGTCAGTCTGCTGGTGAACATAGTTGCCGTTGTGCTGGTACTCAGTAGTGCTGCGGGTAATGGCAGTTACATCGCCCACAGTGCCAGAAGTGTCAGAACGGGTGGCGTTGCCAAAGTCGTCATAGGTGAAATAGCCATCCGTACCCAGCGGTGAGTGGGATTCCAGCATCAGATGCTTTTTCTGCTGTACCTCAGTATCACCATAGGAGAAGGTGCTGCTCTTGGTGTGACCGGGCGCGGTGTACTGGATCATGTTGTCACAATCGTCATACTCCGTTTTCTTCACGCCACCATACAGCTGGATAGCCTTCTTGCGGTTGCCCTTGGAGTCATACACGTAGTCCGTACCGAAGGATTCGGGGTACAGGTACAGACCTGTGAAGTCAGCATGGTTCATCTGACGGTTCATGTACAGGGAGAACCGAACCTTGGTATAGTTGTAAGGAGCAACGATGCTGCCGCTTGCAAACTGCCAGCCATCCTCGCCGTAATTGAAGTTGACGCGGCCACCCAGATACCAGTTGGTCGTATTGGCGGTAAAGTAGACGGACAGACTGCAGAACACATAACCTTCTTCATCCATCTTTTTGGCAAAGGACTTGCACCAGCCGCCAGCGGTGAAGCGGTCACCCGCATTGCCGTAACAGCGGAAATCCTGATTCAGGGTGATGTTGCGGTTGTAGCGACCCTCGACACGCGCCGCCTTGGAGGTTCGCAGGAACTCGGGAGCCAGCTTACCATCAATATCGTCTGCAACAGACAGATCCTTGATGGAGATGTAGCTGCTGTCGCCATCGCCAATCGCCCAACCCGTAGGAACGGTACTGCCAGAGGTTTCATGAATGAAATCGCTGTTCTGCAGCATGTTGAAATGGTTACAGGTCAGACCTTCTTCCAGCTGCATGCAGTCAATCCAGAAGTAACCGTAGGAGGTCGTACCAATGGCCTCGCAATAAACGGTTGCATCTGCCGTCTCGGGCAGGGTGAAGGAAACAGACACACGCTGGAACGGCGCATCGCTTGCATTTTCAGAGACAGGCACTACATCGGAAATGAAGTATTCAGTGCTGCCGTTGATCGTGTAAGCAACTCGCACAAACGCCTTGGGCGCACCAGAGCGCATATAGCCCGACAGGGTATAAGGCTTGCCCGGGATCAGCGTCGCAGCTTGACGAAGGTAGGCTTCGCCACCAGTAGGAACCAGAATCTTATAGGAGACAGGGGCCCCACTGAGTGTTGGCCTGATCACGGGTAAAGGTGCCAGTACTGCTCTTTTCCCACACGGAACTATTTGGCATCCATCATGTGATCCAGCAGCAGATTCTTGACAGCACGCTGCATGCGGGAACGGGTGGTAGCATGGTTGATGGGAGTATTGGCATTGTCATCGCTCTGGTCATACTCGGTGTAGACTGCATAACCCAGGCCGTCGTCGATGCTGATCTGATTACCGTTATCATTGAAGTGGTAACGGAGGGTCTCGCCGGAGATGTTGTCAGTTACCAGCGTCAGGTGGTTGCCGTAATCATAGGTGACCTTGGCAGCATAGAGTGCGGCATCCTTCACAGCCTCATCGGTGGAGAGAATCGCAGCTTCACCAGTTTCCGCATAGGTGATACAATGGGGCAGGCCGTAGGTCGCACCAGTATTGCTATACTCATAGCGGACAGCCAGACCATCTGCACCCTGCGCCTGTTCCAGCAGCCGGTAACCATTGCGGGTGGCATACTGGTAATTGCTGAGACGGCCATCCTCATGGGTGATCTGCGTCAGACAGCAATTGGTATACGCAAAGCGGGTACAGGTCGTATCCGACTGCCACGGCGTCTTGATGGCAGTACACTTCAGGGAAACCGTCCGTCTGGGTGGTATACACGAAGGTAGTAGTACGGTCCGCGCCGTCCTTGACGGAGTCCACGAACAGCTTGTTGTCGGTGCGGGCAGTCACGATAATTTTACTGTTGATGGCATCATGGATGGTCTCAATCAGTACCTTATCAGTGGCAGGATCAGCAGCAGTAGGATCAGCAGTAATTGCCGGGAATACCATGCGACCATCGCCCTTGCTGGTGATGGTGATCTTGCCATCGTCGCCAACCTTCAGGGTCAGGGACAGGCCGGACATGTCAACGTACTGAGTGCTGTCCTCTTCATCCAGCTCGAACCAGTGTTCAGTGCCGTCGCCGTCGGTGTACACATATACGATTTCCTCGTTGATGTACTCCTTGTGCAGCGTCTGATGCACGGAGGTTCGCCAGCCGTAGCCCAGGCCAAACTCATCCTTGTCGGCATCACAGGAATTGTAGTAGTGGGTGATGGAGACAGGCATGCGGTTGCCGTCCATGGCGGTATCGCCATGCGCGAAAATCAGGTTGCCGTTGACCAAACTGACGGAGCCGGAACCGGCAAGGCCAGCAGACTGGCTGTCATAGGTCAGATAGCTTTCCAGACCGGCAAGGCTGGCGTAATTGACGGTGAAGTAGGGCTTTGCGCTGCCGTCGCTGGACTGGATGCGGATGGTGTTGGGATTCTCAGGACGCGGGGTGAACATCACACCCTTGTTGTTACCCAGATACCACTTCCGTGCCAGCGTGGTCACATCCAGCTGCTGCCAGGTGTATTTGCTCTTGGGGAACTTACAGTAGTCCTGATACAGCGGATTGACAGCAGGCTGAGTGGCAAAGGTCAGTTCATCCACCGTCCAATCGCCCAGCACCTCACTGCACATCATGGCAGTTTCGGCAGTCGGAGCACTGTAGTTCTTGAGGTTCAGGAACGCACCGGTAATGAAGTGGTTTGCATCGATCTTGGGCAGATCAACAACACGCATATAGCCGTAACGCTTGCCATAAGAGGAGTTGTTGCATACCCAAACCTGATCGGCGGTATGATTAAGCGTGGACGAGCCTTCCTTAACATAGGTGTCTTCGATACCAGTTTCGCCGCGAACGGACTCGATGGCAGGGTCAAGCACCACGGGGAAGACCGCGTTTTCAATGAAGGTGCTGTCCGGGATATAGGTCATGGCGTACATGCCATTGTCGCGGGCCAGCAGCTGAACGGCAACCTCGCCGTGCTGCTCGTCAGCATCCAGCATGAAGGGTGCCTGCAGACGGAACACAGCTTTGCCCTGCTCGTCCTTGACGATCAGCATGTTCTGCTCATTCAGTTCCATCTGACGGCCTTCGCTTTCCAGAAGGAAGGTAATGGGACGAACGCTTTCCTTTTCACCAAAAATCAGTTCATCCTTGAAGCCGCGATCCAGCTTGCAGCGGAGGTCAACGCCGGCAAAGATACCGTTATAAGCAACTTCGCCATGCAGGTGATCCAGCACCTTTTCACGCATGCCACGAATGTTCTGTGCAGGCACATCATTGATCTCAGCAGCTTCGGGCAGGATGCTCATGGCACCCTCAATGCCCCAGGCCAGATGGCGGCCAGCTGCATCGGTCAGGTTGATGAATGGCGCTTCGCCCGACATGGCACAGGCCACATCCATCGCGCCGGTCTTGCATTCCAGCAGAACATCGCCATGGGAAACAGCGGGCATGACGCCCTGCTGCCAGACAGCCTTGGCTTCCTTCATGCAGGGCGTGGCAGAGAAGCGGTTGTCTACTTCGTCCCACTCCCGGGTCTTTTCATTGAAACGGTGCACCGGATCGGTGTAGGTTACCGCCTGAAAGCGGTTCGCACCCAGGGCAAAGACCTTGCCGAAACGGGTGCGCTTGGATTTGATTTCCGTGCCCTGGAGCTGGTCGAACTGCTCACGGGACATATTGGAACGGAAACGAGTGTGTTTCTTCATGTTTTATTTTCCCTTTCGGTTGATTGAATTTCTTCAGATTTTCGGAGAAAATTTTTAGCTGTCTGCTGGTAATATGAACACATACGTGTATTGATGCGATTTCTGTTGTATGCTATAATAGCAATGGTAGGCAGCAGCTTTCATACTAAAGACAATTCAGTAAAGGGGGCTGACAATGAAGCAGTTGATAACGACGTTCATACTATACATTCTCATCACGTGCTTTACCATCCCATCGGTTGCATATGCAAATGGAGGCGATGTGGAGGTGCAGTCTTTGCTTACCCAAACACTCAATTTCAGTAAACAGCCAATCAGGATTGACGGCGTAGTTGCTATGCCCGATGAGGCCATTGCAGTTATTTACTACACAGCAGGAACCAAACCAGGCACTGAAGAGTACAGGTTTGATTTTTTTTCTCTGCGGACGGGCATCCAATTCTGTCAAAGTCCTTTTTGCCAAGTTAATCCGGCAGAGTCGCAGGTGCCTCATGCCCAAATCATACTTCAGAGAGACCGTTTTTCTGTGCGAGTATTATCCAGACATTACTTCGATGGAAGTATGTTATCGGACAGGGTACAGCTACTCTGGTAGTGTTGTGAGTAAGGAAAAGAAGGTCAGACTGAAGTACGGCGAAGAAGCTTATTATGCGGAACATGTAGGGGATTACATGATTCTCAAGCAGGCACATGGATATGACGAACCGGATGCATCACCGTACCAAGCGGTGGAGATTATTCATATTTCTACTGCTCAGCGTGTCTCTCTCAGACTTTATGACTGGTCGACCTTCTGTCCCTTTGTAGGAAGAAATGGCGACTTGTTCATCGCACAGAAGAATGAGAACGGAAACTTAGAGATTCGGCGATACGATATTGCTTCTGATATGCAGGAGAGCATTACAGAGTTTAGTGCGGAATGCTTTCATGGCAAACGGTTTGCCTATATTCAGTCAGCAACTAGCATTGGTAACCCTGGCATATCTGCAAGTCCGCCTTACTAATGAAGAGGCAGCTATTCTGACATACGACATGGAAGAAGGAATAATCACAGCCAGCAGTACGTTGAGAGCAGCACCAGGGAGTGATTACATCGTTTCAGTTCAGAGCAATGGTTCTGTACTGCTGGCTGTCGATGGGCGTTGGAATGAGGCACTACAGTGCTATGTGCTATCAATTGATGCAATTGATGCAGGTATGGGAAGAACGCCTGTCGCGCTCATGCATGAACAGTGCCTTTTCATTCTGCGAGATGAAGTATCTGGAACGCTTATCACCATTGAAGTGGATGAAGACACTTCATCATTTGCCGTGTGCCGTTACAAGATTAGCGCACTTTAATGAACTTCGACCAACCCCAGTAGTTCCAATGATTAGAAAGACTGGTCAGATTGGGCCCGCTGGCCTTGTTATACTTCTTCGCCAGATTGGGGTAACTGCCTGACGACTGATAGACTGCTGGCATCCGAGTACCAATTGATCAGCTGCATGCCAGCATAGACGCCAATGTGGCTGGAATAAAAGCTGTTGCTGGTGGCGGTCTTGCGGAACCCCTGGAACAACTGCATACCCGGAATCAGATTACTATAACCACCCAGATCTTCGATAGATCCAAAGAACTCTACATGATACCCAAGTTCACTGGACGCTCCATATGCACCTTGCCCATTGCGGGCGTTATAGATGTACTTAGCACAATCCATGCCTGCATATGAAGTGTCCAGGTTGGAGGCAATAGCATCCAGCTTCTCCATGAACTCTTCTACCGTAAGCGGGGTGCCCTTGCCAGCAAAGGAATAGATACGGGAAACAGCATCCGAGTAAGAGATAATCCGCATGGCAGAGGAAACCTTATACTTACTGGAAGTCAGACTGTTGTCGGTATCATCGTAGCAGCCGAAAGCACCGATATCAGCGCTATTCAGACAGTTACTGGGGTCAAGATGAACATTGCCCATATCGGCTTCGAGTGCTTTCAAGACTTGCCTTGCCAAAGAGACCGTCAACAGTAAGGCCCTTTGCCTTCTGAAATTTCTTGACACCGGAAACAGTGTTATCACCATATTTGCCGTCCGGCGTACCGCAGTTGAAATCCCGGTTGTTCAGTTCTGTCTGCAGAAGTTCAATCTGGGAGTGCGCGGTGGAAGTGTCCTTCTTGAAGTAACAACCACCCTGATGGATTCGATACAGCGTCACAATGCTATTTGCGCCACTGCCATAAATAGTGCTTTTCATTGTTAACCTCCTAAATTTGGGTTCGTTGCCGAGCTGGAGCGTGTAGAGAGAGAATCCAGGCGATCCTGGATATCTTCAATACCTTCAGCGATATCGCTACTGAGATGGTCGATCATCGCCTGGTACTTTTTCTTCGCGTGCTGCATTTTCTTTGAGCATGCGGAAGAACAGATAGATGTACAGCGCTGCCCAGATTCCCTGCTGCAGCGCTGCTTCGATGATGGTCTGCAGAGTCGCATCCACCATGGTATTTCACCTCCTCTCTCAGCCATTGGAAAGGGCGGACGGTGCTTCTTCTGCACGGGGCATGGTCTGCTGGATGACAAGCTGACTGGCAGTGACTTCGACGGCGATGGTGCCGTTGTGGGATCGCTGCGTGAGATAACCCTTGACAACCACGGGAACGCCGGGCGTGATGTGCTTTTCAGCCCAATCGGCCAGACGATTCCAGACATTGATGGGATACAACTCGTGCCGGAGCTGCCCCCTGCCGGTTGCGATGGGTCATGCGCAGCTGATACACCAGATGATTGTTTTCTGCTGCCTGATGCTCCGGCTTGTCAGCTGAGACGATGACGCCTTTGAGAAAAACCTCGTTCATGTTCCTCCTCCTTTCCGCTTTTTGCCCGTAGAAGGGGTACAGAAAAGACGCCGCGGTGGACACGGCGCCTGACTGCAAAGCAAAAGGCCACTCAGTTTCCTGAGCAGCCTTGCTTCCTTCTATAGGTCTTTCAGTTGCGGGATTGCGGTTGCGCGCATATCCGGGTCGAAGAATTTTGCCTCCGGTCTGGTCTCACCGGCGGCTTCGATCTTTCGACAATACCAGTATAGCACGGCAGAAGTCAAAAGTCATCCGCGATTTTAGACATCCGCACCGTGGGCAACGCCCAACCCCGCAACCGGTGTCAAAGAGGAAAGCCCCTGCGCTGTGGCAGGAGCTTCACTCTTTTGACGATACCAGTATAGCACGGCGAAAGTCAAAAGTCATGCCGTCATTTCTCCTGAAAACAGCGCGACTTTATATCCCTGCGATACAGCAGCCAAACCAATCTGACTGACGAGCGTTGACTTGCCCGAAGCATTGCCCCCGCTCCAAATGTACATTTCGCCTGCATTGAATCCCCCTATCTTTGCGTCAAGCGAACTGAGCCGTGACCTAATCACCACAATTTTGCTGCGGTATAATCCGCCTGTCCGCAGATTTTTTCCTGACGAGCTCTATAACGTTCCTTGTTGATGAGTTTTGTCCCATTCCTTCTGCAGCTCCGGATTCAGATATACTTTCTTCCCTGCAATCCAAACGTAACGTCCTTGTGACATTGCAATTTTTCCTCCATTCCTTTGTCTCGAATGGAGAAAATCGCAAAAAAAAAGAAGGGTATACTGAACAGTGCCGCCTACCATCATGAATTTCTCCATTCATTTGGTTGGCAGCAGCCATTGCCTCGGCTGATGCTGATATGCGCCGTATCCTTCAGCATACTATTTTCAAATGAGAATGCGCCTGATGCGCCGCGAATTTTTTTCTTCTGCCTAACGCGAATGAAACGCAGCGTAGCAGCGCTACGCTAAGTGGAATGAGCGGACGGCAGAAGGAAAAAGGCGCAAGCAGCTGGCGCAGGCAAATGCAGAAAATAGTATTCGGCAATTCCTTCGGGGATGCCGTCTCCGAAGGGATTCTGCATACGGCTCTTTGTTACAAAAAAGCGGTCAGAAATCGTTCTCTTTTTGAGAACCAATTCTGACCGCCAGCTATTTATCATTTTATCACATCTATTTCTGCGTATTCGTTCTCCCCTTTTCACCTCCCATACAGCAGCAGCGCCAAGTGCGCCAGCGCGCGATCCTTCTTCTTGTAGGCAGAACTCCGCTCCACGCAAAACCGTTCGCTGATTTCCTCTATCGCGTCCGTTCTCCCGTTTTCTGACAGGAAGAACATCGTCAACACCGTTTTTTTCGTCCTCCCCAGCGCATCCCACGCCGGCTGAAACCACGCCATGAACTCTTCCGCCTGCCGCTTCCGTTCTTCCAGCACATCAAGCTCCGCAATTCCATGCAGTATCTGGTTTTCGCCTGCCTGCGGATTTCGCGCACCATGCGCCGACTCCTCGAAGCGCATCCCGCCAATGCGAACCATGTCCTGCCGCACATTCGCAATCTCCTCCGCCGTTGTCGCCAGAATCGCCTTCATGCTGCAATAATCTTTCAGCGCCGCCATTGCCGCGCTCCGCTTATCCAGATAGTTCCATGCAATGCTCATTCCGCAAACCTCCTGTCGTTGCTTCGTGCCCTCATCATAGCAGAAAAGTTCGCGAATTCAAAACCAGAAACTGAAATCCTGAACCCCAGTAATTCCAAAGGGATTCAGGACTTTTTCTCCTTACCGTCCGATTGAAAATCGGGACAATGCAAGCCTTCCCAGACTGCCTGAATTTCAGTTTCTGAAACGCGAAAATGAAGAAAATTTTCAGGCATAGAAAAGGCGGCACACAGCCGAGTAGGTGTCGGTTGTATGCCGCCAGTAATTATCAAAGATAGAAGTTGACGTTTACTATACTACTTACGAGAGATGCCCATTCCTCATCATTTTTTGTATAAGAAGTTCACTCATGAGCATACGTTATTCTCTTTTCGCAATAATTTCAAACTTTAAATAGAATTTTTGATAAATCCATTGTGTAATGATTCGAATCGGCGGAGTAAGTAAGAACACTAATGGGCTATACAGACCAGGCTTACCGTTTTTAAGCGTATAAAGGCTAATTACAGTTGGTACAGCTAATGATAAAGTCCCTGAAATTACGCGCATTGCGCAATAAGAATTATAATTGACAACAATTTTCTTGCCGCACACACTACATGTATAAAGTGTATCTCGCCGTACAAATCCTTTTTCCATTGGATAATGCCGATGTTTCAGCATATGTCTCTCCCTTTCTCGCAAGCTCTCACTCCAAATAGTACAAGAACAGTTCTTCACTCAGAATTTGGTCTATGTTTAGTTCAGATTGCTTAACGCCAAATGCATTCCAATCCGTATTTAGCGCCGATCCATCTTCTCCTGCTGTTCTAATCAAAACATACAGCAGTTCACTTTCTATTGCGGAAGCATCATAAATTGCAATCGTCGTGCTATATTGTCCGCTCATAACATAGGTACTTTCGAAGCCGCTTGAATAGAAATTCATTCCAATTGTCGAAGCATATGATACAATTGCAGAAAGTTCTGCAGACGGAATAAAAAGTTCCTACAGCAACCCAGAAAATACTAATGGCTAACATCGTATCATCCTTATTTTTTAATAACGTTTCCGATATTACTTTTGCCTCCTGATTATTCATCACAGTAACATATCTGTTCTCATTCAGTAATGGCATATCTACGTCAGCACCCAAACCAAAATCACGATAAAGATTCAGCGTTGCAGGAGCAGTCATGCTATCAAATTCAAGTCTCTGTGGATGAGATAGTTTTATTCGACAGCCACCAGCTTCGCTGTCACAAAGTGCCATAGAAAAATTCGCCGATGTAGTACTTGTACCTTTTGCATCTTTATTGTTAACAGGCGAACTGCTGCAATATGCAAACAAGTTTTTGGGTTAAGATACTATCCGCATTAACAAACCGCCCCCCCACCGCGGATTATAGTACCGACTCCGCAGATAGTACAGCCCCGTCTCCTCGTCGAACACATACCCGCGATACCGGAACGGCTGCACCTTGCCCAGCGTCTCCGCCAGCTCACCGGTGCACCACAGCGGCGCACCCCACGCATCGTAGCCGTAGCTGACAACAGTATTGCCATTCTCATCCAGAATCGCAACAATGTCGCCCTGCAAGCTCTTGACATACGCATACGCCGTGCCGTTGTACACCACCACCGCCGGGCGGTTCTGCGCGTCACAGAAGAAGTGCAGCTCATCCGCGCCGGAAGTCATATGCACAATATTCTTGCCGTGCAGGCAGCCGCTCGTTGCTCTCGCCACGCCGCATTGTCATAGACGAATGTCTTTGACCGCGGCGAAGCTGATGGGCTTCGCCGCGGTTTTTTCGTAACGTTTGTTTAGACACCAGTACCTGCATCCTTACTTAAAGAGATACCACACAATTCGTTGGCAGCGTTGCTGATGCTCTTGTACGGTATTGTCTGAGAGCCTAATCTTATTTTACATCCGCCCTTTTTTTCTATCATATATGTAATTACTTTTTCTGCATAAATCATGCTGAGTTGAGTAAGACAGATGAGAATAGATGCGAGATCTCTATTTCCACCGAGCGTTTCCGCAAGACGAGCTTTCCCGTTTGACAGTATAAACCAAACAGGAAAAAGTAAAATAAATATTTCCCAACTTGCATCAACAATATACAGAAGCCTATTCTTTCGATTAGCCAAGATTTGAGACAGTAACCTTTTTTGATTTTCATAATTAATCGTCTCCAATCCAATCTATATCCAACAATTCCTGCATGGTCATCTCGCCAACCTTCTGTTGCGGTGTTACCGCTTATTGCTACATTGTTTGAATCTTCAGAGATAGAGTAGTTGATGTTGTGTAAATCAGTTCATCATGAGGTTAATTTCATTTCCAGTAGTATAGATATAGTATTCATAGTAATCGTCATCAATCCACTTTCCCACTTGCGCCACTCCTTCTACGAAAGGTGTTGCCCAATCGTACTGACACTCAATAACCACATGTCCAAAGCGGTCTACATATCCAAAGCCTGCATCCCAGTCTTCTTACCAGAACTAATTCATTGATTCCAATACCCTCGTCAGCAATTGTAACTGAAAACCATTGTGGTTCAACAAGTGTCTTGGTTGAAATGCAAAATAATCCCATATATTCTTCATCATCAACGCGATCGATGATAATATAGAATCCATCACTCAGACCGCCAATGTAACTGTTAGAATCTTCAAATGGCGTTGTCTCATAATATGAATGCTGATCCCAGATGCTATCGTATCGGCATGGTACGAGATATTCGCCGTTTTCATCTATAATCCCCCACTGCCCATCGGTAGAGCAAACGGCTGCGGTTCCGCCCCGATACCACCCCGCAACAGCCCACTGCGGCTGTATAACTATAGAACCAGTACGATCGGTATATCCCCACATGCCATTTTGTTCATGAGGTGTCAATACCTCAGTATATTCCTGCGACGTAGACTGATCAGCTGACACCTCAATCGGGAAGGAATATCATAGGGAAGAGCAATCCAAGAACCGCACACACCGCTATAGTCAACACATGCCAGTTCGCCCCACTCATAGAAACCATGCCCAGTTTCTGGATTGTACAGCCGTTCTTCCAAATTCGCATAATGCATTCGATCTCCTTTTCCTGTGGTTTCAATAATACAATGCTCATATCCATTATGACTCCCGATGTAATATGCCATGTGCCTCTTTCCTTTCTTATCTGGAAGAGTAAATAGCACGGCACCATATGTGATTTCCTCCAAAGCAGTGGGATCAATATCTTCTAAGCGGGAAAGGTTGTTCGCTCGGATTCCACTTGCAGTCGCACGAATATTAGCATCCAAGGTTCTGCTGTTTTTGAAAAACTGTTGTCCCATGAACCTCGCACCGCCAATACAATCAACATATCCAAATCCCATATTGCTGCGATACTTCCAACCTTTTTTACCATCGACGACGTCGTTAACCATATAGTGGAGGCCATTCACGAAATAGAACACACTCATTTGCTCGCCATCAACGGCAGTTCCCCAACGAGGACTCTTCCGCAAAGGTTCAATCCAACCCTCAAGCCACTCTTCTTCTGTACCCATTGGATCAGTGCAATTAATCACGTTGTTTGAACAATATGCGAACAAATTGTTGGTAAACATAATATCAGCATTCAAGAAACGAGCGTTAGCTGATACGTAATATCTGCTTCTGAGATAATACAGCCCCGTCTCTTCGTCGTAGACATAGCCACGATACCGGAAGGGATTGATCTTGCCCAGCGTGTTTGCCATGATGCCAGAGCAGCTGATAGGACGACCCCAAGCATCATACACATAGTTTACCACAGGCGTGCCAGTGCTGTCAAGAATGGCCACAATATCGCCCTGCAGATTCTTGATATAGCTGTACGGTATGTCGTTGTACACAACTACAGCAGGCTTGTTCTGAGCATCGTAGAAGAAGTGCAGTTCGTTGCTGCCCTGAGTCATGTGATGAATGTTCTTGCCATGCAGGGTGTAGTTGGTCGTACCAGGGAGTAAAAGAAAAAGGCCACCCGGTAATGCCGGATGGCCAGTGTGAGAGTAATAGCGCTGTTCACAAAATGATTATTCCGGGATGGATATATAAAAACTTCAGCTCTATTTCGTGCTATTTTATAATTAGTGCAGGAACCCAACCACCACTACCAATATCATACTGAAGAGAAAGGACAGGCCATCTGTTTGAGTCTGATTCGATAGACAAGCTGTACTGCATATCAGTTCCATCTTCAAACATGACACATAGTACATCTGTTTGAATATTCCACGTAAATGAAAGAGGTGTACTCAAGAAAGAGGATGCAATATGTATAGGTGGTTGATCTGTTTCAACAAATTCTTCACTCAGCATGTATGAGTAACCAGAACCATTAGCGAAAAAAGATAGGACTTCTGGCGCAACGTTTCCACCTTCATACATTACCCATGATCCAATAATTTGGTCTGCATAGGGATTGGCTTGGTTGCGATGCATAGAATGTGTTGCGATTCCAAATAAAACAATTGCAGCAACTATAATGATACAAATACTTTTCATCACAAGGCTCCTTATCCTTGGTCTGCAATACATACTATTACCACCTCTTTTTCCTGATTCTCCGGGTCTTGAAACCATGCAGTCAACGAAGCGTCAAAACAATCCGTCGTATTGCCCATAAATAGAATATCATTTTCTGTTATAGCCGAAACAACTGCCACATGATAAAATTCATCTGCACCATTTCCGTTTGAAAAGAAGAGAAAATCACCAGGCTCATACTGAAACCACTCTGCCATCAGTCCAAGATCCCACCCAGAATAAAGGCGGGTTGTATTATATGCCAAGCCAGAATCCATCAAAAAAGCGGTAGAAGTAATTCGTTTTCCGCCAAGACCTTGTTTGATCGTGTTCTTCCGGATTCTCTGGATCGCGCTGATTGTTTCGATAACAATGCCACTCCGGATAAACCTCGGCAATGATATCATCTCCGAGTCCGGCATACAAACATTGGGAAGCAAACCCGAACGCAGTTATTCCTGTATGATCTTTGGGGGTAATAAGGATCCTGTTTGTTATAGTATTGCCGCCCATATTCAATAACCTTATCCCGATCATATGCATAATCGCCTGTAGTTCCACAAACATCATGCATTGAAGCGGGAGAATTACAGCAATATGCAAAAGTATTTCCAGAATGGATGAGGCAATCCATATCAATAAATCTGCAGAGCGAAGAATTGTAGAACCGACTCCTCAGATAATACAGCCCCGTCTCTTCGTCGTACACATACCCGCGATACCTAAACGGCTGCACCTTGCCCAGCGTCTCCGCCAGTTCACCGGTACACCACAGCGGCGCGCTCCACGCATCGTAGCCGTAGCTGACGACGGTATTGCCATTCTCATCCAGAATCGCAACAACATCGCTGGGCAAGGATAGTGTTCGCTATATGAAGAGGTTTTCCCTGCTTTTGCAAAAAATTTTCCTACAAGCCTTTCCGGACTGCCTGAATTTCAGTTTCTGAAACGCGAAAATGAAGAAAATTTTCAGGCATAGAAAAAGCGGCACACAGCCGAGCGCGGTTGTGTGCCGTATGAACCGTAATAACATAGTTGATCTGATGGGTAACGCATGATTAGTAGCCTATCATAGATTCTCTTTTGACCAACTTTACCTGCATTAGCGGTAAAACTCCGTACAATAGATTTCTACTATAATTTCACTTTCCTTCGCTTTAAGGAGATACGCCGTTCCAACCGGACCATGACTAAGGTATAATTCAAAGTAATTTTCCCTATCTTTTTGCAATAACTTTTTTCCACCAACTTCGATCTTTCTTCAATCCCTTGGAATTGGCTCAATAGCTCGTTTTTGATTTCATCAAACAACTTTTCAGGTTCATCAACCGCAGAAAAAGAAACATTTATACCTTGTAGAACATATTTGTTGCGTTGGCAAATGTACTTCAGTTCCATCGTTGCTTCATGCTTGAATATGTTTATGTTATATGTTTGAAAAATAGTCAGTACTGCTGCTTACAAGATGTGTTTCACTCCTTTCATCAAGCATCTGACCAAGATTTCTTTTGCCTCCTCAGGCGACATTCCAAAAGAGACTCCATCCAGCAATATAACTTTTTTTCTCTATAACCTCTATTGAAAAAAAGCAAAGCAAAAGTGTCAATATAATAACAACAAACAACAATGTAGCTACACCAATTTTTTTCATTGTCCTTCTTCCTTTCATTCTTGCAAATGAAGAATTACAACAGAATCCGTCCCCATTCCTTCATTCAGTGGTTTATCAAAGCAACTATTTGTATGCCCTGCGTAATAAATCATATTGTTCGTCACTTGCGTAATAATCACTGAATGATGCAATGCGGTTCCAGCTTTAAAATATAACAAATCTCCTGCCTGAATTAAATTATTAGCAATTGCAGCTTCAATCTCATCAGGTGATGTGATAATAATCTCCTTTCCTCCGCAATAGTTTTCTTTTATATATTCATACTGAGCCGAAACAGTTTGCCATGCACGCGAAATATCCCATTCGTAATATCCGTTATTTTAAACCAATTCCATGGTTTTTGGAATATACGTTTAAAAATGTTTTTTCTGTTCGAATTGAATGCCAATCGCTATCCATTGAATTCCGCCAGCATATAAGCATTGCGAAGTAAAGTTTGTGCAATCCCCTGACAAATCACTATAGGAATAGAATTCATTGTTTCTATCATCGTACCATTCTCTTGCATAGTCAACCGCCTTCTGTCTATTATAACGGCTTGCACCGCCTCCGTTATCACACAGCACTGTTGAAAAAAAGAGCTGATGTCGAACTGCAACCGCTACTATCAATTTGCAACATTCGGACTATTTAGGCAATACAAAAACAAATTGTTATTGACAATTGTATCCGCATTAACAAACCGTCCCCACCCCGGATTATAGTACCGGCTCCGCAGATAGTACAGCCCCGTTTCCTCATCAAACACATATCCGCGATACCGGAAACGGGTTGAGCGTCCCCAGCGTCTCTGCCAGAGTCCCACTCTTCCCAATGGGCATACCCCAGGCATCATACACATAGCTAACGACAACATTCCCCGTACCGTCGAGAAGCGCAATCACATCGCCCTGCAAGTCTTAACATACGCATACGCCGTGCCGTTGTACACCACCATCGCTGGGCAGCTCTGCGCATCGTAGAAGAAGTGCATCGCATCGCTTGCCCGCGTCATATGCACAACATTCTTTCCATGCAGGCAGCCGCTCGCCGTTGCTTTTCTCGCCACGCCGCATTGTCATAGACGAATGTCTTTGACCGAGGCGAACGCTTATCAGCTTCGTCTCGGTTGTGAAAACTCATATAAATGGTATACGGACTTATGGGTCGTAAATAACAAGAATATATTTGAAGTTATCTGAAACCGCCAAGCATCCAATTGCCCCATTATTATGTTCTGTATGTTCGAAAATATTCCAATGTAGATTTTCTGGAACAATAATATCATCGAACCAAAACCGAGAAATATATTTTTGCAATTCTATAGAGGATTTTTGTTCTGTATGCGTGTAGTCGAGCGAAAGCTCATCGTTGTTTGAAGTATTAATGTTTAAAAAGCATAGCCCAATAATCCTCGCGAATATTTGTATCATATGATTTATATAATACATCCGGAGAATATTGTGTAACATCAACTCCGTAAGTCTTTTTTGGATCATACGAAACATTGCGTCATCCGATGGAGGATTTTCGTTAGCAATTATTAACGATATATACAGCGTAAAGAACATGATTATGCCCAAGACTGTCAGGCACACAATAGTTCCTAATATAAAATTTGCAATTTTTTTTCATTTATTTATCTCCAATCTGACCAGAGCTTAACCAAAATGAGCCTGCATTATTATGAGAAGCTATTAAATAAAAAGTATCAGAATACGTCCACTCATATGGCGTAATTGCTCCTGATTCTTGAAGTTCATAACCAAAGGTATTATTAACCCATTAGTCGGACAAATGAATTTTCATCTTCTCCCAATTCATGAAAGTCGTATCGATCTGTTAACGTAAGATCGACCTGAAAAATTTGGAAACCATAAAGAGAAAACGTTTGCAATACAGCATTTGACGAAGTTTTAACTTCTGAATAATTTATATATGCATTTGCGCTTCGCACTGCCATATAAATGTCAAATTCGCTCTCGCTTTGGAGGAATATTGAAGGGTAATCGCTTTTTTTAGCAAGACAACCAGTTGCGCTATTTTCATGAATTTCATCGACTGTATTTATAAGTTTTTTACAATCACAGTCAGCATACCCGAATCTATTAATCGGTTCGACATCGTTTGTTTAAGCCCAATATCCTCCAAATCAATAACACTATCCGCGTCCGTATTATTCAACGCTACACGGTACATAGCAATACACAGATACTCATGCCCTGATGGATCGCACCTTTCTACCGGCGCATTTATGCAATAGCAATATAGATTCTTTTCGCTGAAGCAATCATCAGCATTCACAAACCTGCTCCGTTCCGCGCTATAGTACCGACTCCGCAGATAGTACAGCCCCGTCTCTTGATCGAACACATATCCGCGATAGCGGAAACGGCTGCACAGTCCCCAGCGTCTCCGGCATCGAACCGCTCTTGCCAATCGGCATACCCCAAGCATCATACGCATAGCTAGCAACAACATTCCCCGCCGCATCGAGAATTGCAATCACATCGCCCTGCAAGTTCTTAACGTAAGCATAGGGAACATTATTGTAAACAACCACTGCCGGACGATTCTGTGCATCATAGAAGAAGTGCAGCTCATCCCTTCCTTGCGTCATGTGCACAACATTCTTGCCGTGTAGCGTGTACTTCGTCGCCACGCCATTGACCATTTTCTGCACACGCAGCCCATCTGCGTTGTAGACAAACTCAGCCGTCACGCCCGCTTTCTGCATCTTTTGCAGCTGCCGGCCGTTCTGCCAAGTGTACGTCCACGTCCCGTCGCTCAGCGGATTGCCAATCGCATCGTAGCGAATTGTGCTGCCGTTGACTGCCGTGAGCTTGTCGCGCCATGCCGCATCACCGTAGGTATAGGTAACGGTTTCCAGAGGATTCGTCGTATCGGCATACGCAAAGCGTTCCTTTTTCAGGATGTTGCCGCCAAGGTCGTAAGTGTACTTCCAAGTCGTACCATTTTCGCCAGAGCGGGTATCGCTGTGGTCGTTGACCTGCACCAACTGACCAAGTTCATCGTAGGTGTAGCCCGTCCACTTGCCGTTCAGCGTCGCACTCGCGATGTTGCCGTTGTCGTCGTAGCCGTAGCCGCAGTTGCACCCCGGCTGGGTAATCGACGAAACCAAATTCGTCACGCTGCCGGTGCCGTAGCCGCCCGCCGCGAAATGGTATTCGCTCGTGAATGTCTTGCTGCCCAGCTTGACCGCCGAGAACGTCGTTCGATTCAGCTTGTCAATGGTCGTCGTGCTCTGCCCGATTTCCTTGCCGCTTGCACTGTATGTCAGCGATGTCGGACGATTTTCGTCATCATAGCCGAATTTCGTTCCAAATTCCTGTCGATTTTCACCCACTTTCTCCGTGAATTCGCTCAGGTTGCCGTACACGTTGTCGTATGCGACCTGTCCCATGTACACATGCTGACCAGCTTCTGCGGTCTTCACGCGCACCGGACGATTCGCCAAGTCGTATTCACTCTGCGTCGTCCGATTCAGCAGATTGTCGCGGATTCGCGCTACTTGACCCTTCGCGTTGTAGTCGTACTCGTATCGCGGCGCGGTTTCCTCGCCGTACACCACCCCCGTCACGCGGTTGAAGTCATCGTACCGACTGCTGATTTCGCCCCGTTGCCGTATGTCGTCGCGGTCAGCGTGCCGAAATTCGGCTTCGTCGGATCATTCTGATACGCACTCTGCGACAAGATCTGATTCCCGACCTTGACCGCCGTCTGACGACCCAGCGCGTCCTGCTCGAAGCTGTACACCACATCGTTCGCGGCGTTCCCGTCCGTATTGTGACGGATTTCGACCAGATTCCCGCGCTGCTGCGTCATAGGTATATTCGTTATGTACTGTCGGAATTCCTGCTTCTGCGCCCGTTTTTGCAGAAGTTTTTACAATTCGACGCAGATTGTCGTATTCATACGTCACCGTCTGCCCCTTTGCGTCGGTGACGCTCGTCGTCGTGCCGCGCTGCGGATCGGTTTCCGTGCGCACAATCTTGCCGCGCGCGTCCTTCTGCTCGGTAACATAGTTGCCGTCATCCGTGTATGAAGTCTCGCCGCGGATGAAGTAGCTCGGATTCGCATCCGCATTCTGCACCTGACTCGTCAGCGGATTCCCAAAATTGTCGTAAGTGAACGTGCTGACACTGCCCAGCGGTGCAATGCTTTTCAGCAGCAGATGCTTCTTTTGCTCCGCTTCCGTGTCGCCGTAATGGAAGGTGCTGGACACCGTGCGGCCCGCGGCGGTGTGCTTCGTCAGGTTGTCCGCATCGTCGAACTCCGACTTTTCCTGACCGCCGTAGAGCATCTTCCGCGTCTTGCGGTTGCCGTTTTTGTCATAAATATACTGCGTGCCGAACGCTTCCGGGTACAGGTAGATGCCGATAAAGTCCGCGAAATTCATCTGCCGATTCATTTGCAGCACCACTCGGATATAAGTGCAGTTGTTGGGCGCAACAATGCCCGCGCTCGCGAACTGCCAGTTTCCTTCTTCCGCATTGAAGACCGCAGAGCCGCCCGTCGCCCAGTAGCTTTTGTCCGTCACAGGGTCAGCGGAAGTAAACTGAACGGTAATTCGGCAGTAAACGGAATTGTCCGGGTCGTTCTTTCTTCGCGAACGAACTGCACCAGCCACCCACCGTGAAGCGGTCGCCGATTTTGCCGTAGTGCCGGAACTGCTGGTAAAACGTTACCGTGCGATCGTAGCGGCCTGCCAGACGAATTTTCTGCGTATTGTCATGTTTCAGACACTCCGGCGCATGAAATTCATCCTTCGGCGCGTCTAAAGGCAGCACTTCAACATAAGATGCATCGTTTTTACCAATCGTCCATGCCTTCGGCTTGCCGTCCGTGCCAACCGCAGAAAAATCACTATTTTGAACCATATTGAAGTGATTCAGCGTCAGCCCTTCTTCCAGCTGCATTGCATCGAACCAGCAGTTGCCGCCCGCGAAGCCGTTTTGCATGTCGCAGTACGCCATGCAGTAAACCTTAGGTTCTGCATTCTCCGGCAGCGTGAAGGACACCGACACACGCTCATACGGCATGTTGTCCGTCTTTTCCCACACCTTGCCCGGCTCGGAATCCAGCGTGACCGTCTCATTACCAACCGTGTACGAAACGCGCATCACACCGCGCGGGCCGCCAGAGCGGACATAGCCCGACAGCGTGTACGACTTGCCCGGCGTGAGCGTCACCGCCTGACGAACATACACGCAGTCGCTTGACCAAATCGTCAGGCGATACGAAACGAGACCGAACTGCCGCGTGGACTGGTCGCGCGTAATCGTGCCAGTGCTGCTTTTCTCCAGACGCTGCTGTTTTCCTCGCACATCGGGTCGAGAAGCAAATTTCTGACCACTCGCTGCATCCGGGAACGTTCCGTCGCGTGGTTAATCGGCGCATTCGCGTTGTCGTCAGTGCGGTCGTATCGGGTGTACATCGCGTAGCCCAGCTCGTCATCAACACTGACCTGATTGCCGTCATCGTTGAAGTGATAGCGCAGCGTCTTGCCGGAAATTTCATCTCTTGACCAGCGCCATGTGGTTGCCGTAGGTGTACGAAACATTCGCCGCGGTCAGCGTTTTATCATTCGTGCCCGTCACGGTCGCGTGGGTGATGCAGTGCGGCAGTCCGTCGATGGCGTTCGTGTTGCTGTACTTGTAAGTCACGTCCGCAAGCTTCTTATCTTCCTGATTCTTGATGTGCTGTTCAATCGCAGATGCCGACACAAGCAGGTGATAACCGTTCGCAAGCGCGTATTCGTACTTGCTCATGCGGCCATCTTCGTGCGTAATGTACAGCGTTTCTTCATTATAATAGTTGAAGCGGACGCAGCTGTTTTCATTCTGCCACGGCGTCTGAATCCGGTCGCACCGGCCATCCGTGTAATGGAATGTCGTAACTCGGCCGCGCCATCCGTCACAGATGCGATTTTCAGCAGCGAATCCGCCACAGCCGTCACCGTAACTTCGTTGCCAACCGCATCCTGAATCTTCTGAATCAGTACCTTCGCGGTTTCCGGCGCATCCTCCGTTGGCGTATCGCTCACCAGCGGGAACGTCATTACATTGTCGCCCTTGTCGGTAATCGTGATGTTCTCGTCCCCGACTTCCAGCGTCAGAGACAAGCCGGACTGGTCGCAATACTTCTTTTGGTCATCTTCATTCTTCTTGAAGAAGTGTTCCGTGCCGTCGCCGTCCGTATACACGAACTCCACTTCGCCATTGTACAGCACCTTGTGCAGCGTCTGATGCAGCGAAGTCCGCCAGCCGTAGCCCATGCCAAACTCGTCTTTGTCGCTGTCGCAAGAATTGTAATAGTGCGTAATCGAGACAGGCAGCCGATTGCCGTTCATTACGGTATCGGCGTGGGAGAAAATCAGGTTGCCGTTGACGAGGCTGACGCTGCCAGTCCCTGCCAAACCCGCAGACTGATGGTCGTAAGTCAGATAGCTTTCCAAACCCGCAAGGCTCGCATACTCCAATACGAAGTACGGCTGATTCGCCGTTTCGCTCGAATGCAGCTGCGAAAAGCTGCTTTCACTTTCGGGCGCGCTCAGCTGAACACCGTGGTTTTCGCCCAAATACCACTTGCGTGCAAGGCTGGTGACGTCGAACTCTTTCCACGAATACTGATTTTTCAGCACCCGGCAGTAGTCCTGATACAGGCTGTTGACTTTGGGCTGGGTTGCGTAAGTAATCGTCTCCGGATCCCAGTCCTTCAGCACTTCCTTGCACATGATGGCAGTGTCCGCTGACGGTGCGTAGACGTTGCGAACGCACAGCTTTGCGGACGTGATGAAGTGGTTCGCGCCCAGACGCGGCAAATCCACGACTTTCAGATAAGTCAGACGGTTGCCGTAGTAATTCGTGTTGCTGATCCACAGGCGCTCGTCGTGCGAGAAGTTCTGCGTCGAACCTTCCTTGACGTAGGTATCGAGGATGCCCGCGGCGTTTTCTGCGCTATTCGCGCTGTCCGAAAACGTCGAAATCGGGCTGTGCGCCTGCGCCGCCATCTGCTGGCGCTTTTCGGCGGAAAGTTCCACCCACTGGTGCGTTGCCGCGTCGTACTCGTGCACCGGCGTGGTCTGCACCACCGCCCGGAAACGGTTGTTGCCCAGCGCGTACACCTTGCCGCAGCGGGTGCGCAGGTGTTTCAGTTCCTGCTGAACCGAGAACTGAATCTGTTTCTGATTGGTTTCTTGGTTACTCATATGTTTCCTTTCTTTTCTGTGCGCTCCTCTGGCGCACGTTT
>VOFJ01000044.1_pt1 | contig 28687 bp, 28 predicted proteins | sample 5384081 | NCBI WGS metagenome assembly VOFJ01 (sample SAMN12384729, study PRJNA508395) | human gut metagenome | isolation source: healthy gut I | host: Homo sapiens | reverse complement strand
TGAAGCAACGCAACGGTGCCCCTAACCTGGAAAGAGGTTGTCCACTTTGCCACACAGGTGCTCAGCGCGTTGGATCATGCACACTCCAAGGGCATTGTTCACCGCGATGTGAAGCCGCAGAATATTATGCTGCAGGCGGATGGCTCCATCAAAATGATGGACTTTGGCATTGCACGCTTTTCCCGTGCACAGAGCCAGACTGTCAGCGACAAGGCCATCGGCTCGGTTCATTACATCAGCCCGGAACAGGCCAAAGGCGACCATACCGATGCCCGCACTGATATTTATTCTGTTGGCGTTATGATGTACGAGATGCTGTCCGGCAAGCTGCCGTTTGATGGTACTGGGGCAGTTTCCATCGCCATCATGCAGATCAGTGAAAAGCCGAAGCCGTTGGCTGAAGTTGCCCCCAATATCCCGGTTGGGCTGCGCCAAATCACCGAGAAGGCCATGGAAAAGGATCCCGCCGACCGTTACCAATCCGCGCAGGAAATGCTGGATGCCATTGCTGCGTTCCGCCGCAACCCCAGCATCAGCTTTGAATACGAATATAACACGCAGGACAACCCGGATAAAACCATTAACCGTGTTGTCAGCAGCACAGCCAAAACAGCGGGCAAAGCCGCTGTCAGCACCAGCCAGGCACGCCGTGCCGGCACCATGAACAGTGGGAAAGGCAAAAACGTGAAAAAACAGAAAGCCAAGGCAGCCAAGGGGTTCAGCATGCTGCCCATCTTCTTTGGTATGGCGGTCGCCTTTGTGATCGGTGCTGCCATTCTGGTCTATCTTATTTTCACCAACTCCACAAACTCTTTCTTCTCCAAGCATGCTGACGTACAGCTCATCAATTTTGTCGGCATGGACGGAGGATGAGTTCCGTGCATCGGATTATAATTCCAGCCTGCTCGCCAAGTGGGTGTACGAATACAACGATGCACCGGAAGGAACGATTTTTCAGCAAAACCCTAAGCAGGGCCGCACTGTAAAGGCAGGCCAGAAAGTGACCCTGAAGGTAAGCCTTGGCACCCAGTGGGTCACTGTGCCGGATGTAAAAACATATGTAAGCGATGATGCCAAAAAGACCTTACAGGATAGCGGCCTTCAGGTTGTAAGCAAATATGTGGAGGACGAGAGCGTTGCCGCAGGCACCGTTGTGTATACCGAACCCGCCGGCGGCGAAACGGTAGAGGGCGGCAGCACCGTAAACATGTATATTGCGCGCTCCAAGCGAGACAACATGGTTTCCGTTACCTCCGTGACAGGTTTGCAGGTCAGCGAAGGCACCGCCGACCTGCAGCGCCAGAACCTGGTGGTCAGCGTTGTGGAACAGCCCAGCAGCGAGGCCGAGGGCACTATTCTGAACCAGGAACCCGCTGCAGGCACCCAGGTACGCATCCGCAGCACGGTGCGCCTGTATGTGGCTACCGCAATGCCGGAAGTTGTGCAAGACCCCATCGCCTCGGATTCTCCGTCCTCTGGTGATGGTGCACGTTGGCCTCAGGAAATTACTGACGATAACGGTAATACATGGTGGGTCGATGTAGAACAGCGCGATGGCCATGTTTACCGCCTGGATACTGGTGAAATGCTGTGGTAATGACAAATTATATCACAAAGGGCATTGGCGGTTTTTACTATGTTAAAACCAAAACCGGCATTGTGGAGTGCCGCGCCCGCGGCATTTTCCGCAAACGCGGTATTACGCCGGTAGCGGGAGATCAGGTTGTATTAAGCGCCGACCGCACCACGATTGACGAAATTCTACCGCGCAAAAATGTTTTTATCCGCCCTCCGGTTGCTAACCTTGATGTGCTGTTTATTGTGGCAAGCACCACCCAGCCGGTGCCCAGCACACTGATTCTGGATGAACTGACTGCTGCCGCCGTTTATAAAGACGTGCAGCCGGTTATTGTCATCACAAAAGCCGACCTTGCCGCTGCGGATGCCTTGGAGAAAGCTTATGCGAACAGCACGATTCCTTTGATCCGGCTGGATTACGATACCGGCGAAGGTCTGGATCAAATTCGTGTGCGCATTGCAGGGAACTTGTGTGCATTCTGCGGCAACTCCGGTGTGGGCAAGTCTACACTGTTGAACGCGCTGGCTCCCCAGCTGGAACGCCAGACCGGCGGTATCAGCCAAAAATAGTGGGCCGTGGCCGTCATACTACCCGTGAAGTGGAGATTTTTGAGGTATGTGGTGGTTTGCTTGCCGATACCCCCGGTTTTGCCAGCCTGGATGCCAACAAGATTTGCCGCATTCCGCCGGAAGAGCTGCAGCATGCTTTCCCGGAATTTGAGCCGTATTTTGGGCAATGCCGTTTACCGGCTGCTCCCACCGCAGCGAAAAAGGCTGGTGCGGTGCGCGCGGCTTTGGAAGAGGGCAAGCTTTCAGATACACGCTATCAGAGCTACCTGACCATGTACGAGGAAGCCAGCCAGTTAAAGGAGTGGGAACGCTGATGCAGGATCTTACCAAACGTGCCGTTATTCTTTCGGCCATGCCGGTTACGCCCGCTTTGTCCGCGTACCTGCAGCCGGGGGATACCGTTGTTGCCTGTGATGCCGGGTACCGCAATGCGGCTGTGCTGGGCATTCAGCCGGATCTGATCGTGGGGGATTTTGATTCTGCCCCCAAGCCGGAAACCACCGGTGATATGATCATTCTGCCCCATGTAAAGGACGATACTGATACCCACTATGCTGCAAAGTGGCTGTGTGAACGGGGGTACCGTCATATCGTCATGCTGGGTGCCCTTGGCGGCAAGCGGATGGAACACACGTTTTCCAACGTATCCACCGCGTTGTACTTGGCAAGCAACGGCGTTGATGTCACCCTTGCAGACGAACACAGCGAGCTGCATATTTTGTGTCCAGGCAAGCCGCTAACATTGCAAAAGAAAGACTGGATGTATCTTTCCGTGTTCCCGCTGGATGGGCCGCTGGGCGGTGTATCGATTCACGGCGTGTTTTATCCATTGAAAGATGCAACGCTGACACCGGATTACCCCCTTGGCATCAGCAATGAATTTACCGCACCTGAAGCTGAACTTTGCTGCCAAAGCGGCCATGGTCTTGTGATTTTGACCCGCGCTGACGGGTAACATTGCCTGCACCTGCTGCATAGTATGGCTTACAAACCTGGAAGGGGGAATATGCCATGCAGATTGTTGTGGTAAAATGTCCGTATGCCCTGCGCTGGCTGCTGCGCGCTGTATTTAAGGTTTAATTTTTCCATTGTAGCCCTGCCGGGTCGTATGTTTGTACGGTTCCGACAGGGCTATTTTTTTACCCCCGCGCATATAGTACACAAGAGGCAATCAAAAACTTTCCCCGTATCGGGGCAAGGAAAGGGGTATACCGCCATGCAAAGCAAAGCCGCCAACCAACCGCTTACCATTGAAACCGGCCAGGCCCTTGCCAATACTGGCCGCTGGGAAACCCGGCAGGAGCTGCCTGTTGAAACCGAGATTCTGATTCCGGATTACCTGCCCGCAGTGTTCAAAATTGTAAAGTGCCTGTTGGAACCCGTTATCATGCAAAACAGCGTGGCTGACCGCCGCTGGCAGTGCAGCGGCTACCTGCGCTGCACTGTGTACTATCAGTCCGATGAAGCCGGAACTCGCCTGTACCGCACTGAGCAGAAATACGCTTTTGAAAAAACCATTGACCTGCCGGAAGGCAATTATCTGCCCGGCGCCGCCCGCCTGTGGGGCGAACTTGAATACTGCAACTGCCGCTCTGTCAGCGAGCACCGCATTGACATCCGCGGCGCTTATACCTTAAATGCTGCTATTGGCATGGTTGAGCCGGTAGAGTTTATCACCAACCTGACCGGCTGCGGCGTTGAGCAGTGGAGCCAACAGCTTAACGGCATCATCTGCGCTGCGTGCGAGGAACGCACCTTTACTGCAGAAACGCCGTTTCCGTTGCCCGGTGAAGGTGAAACAGTCCTGGACATTACAGGCAGTTTTTTGCCCGGCACATCCAGCGTTCATACCGGCCAGCTGGATGCAGCCGGAACCCTTGCCATGCAGCTCTGCTCCCGCGCTGCCGGTACAGAACAGCTTACAATTCAAACCAAAGATGTTCCCGTCACCCAGACGCTTGACCTGCCCAACGCCGCAGAAGGCGACAGTGCGGTACTTTGGGGCGAAGTATTGGCCTGCACCCTGACTGCAACAAAGCAGGAAGAAGAGCCGCTTTTGAGCATCACATGGAAGCTGCACGCTGAACTCTGGCGCCCGACAGTGTACATGGCGGTTTCGGATGCTTATTCCACGATCTGTAACATGACGCTTGAAAAGCGGACTTTCAACCAGTTCATGCCTCTTGCCAGTGTAGATACCACTATCCCGGTTATGATCGAAGATGACCTGCCGGATGCCAATGTTTCCATTCTGGGCTGTTTTGTCACGATTGGAGCCCCACAGCTGACCGCCGCAGAAAAGGGTGATGTCATCCAAGTTGCCGGGCGCGGTACCGCGCACCTGATTTGTGCGGATGACCGCGGCGAACTGACCTGCTATGATAAAATCTTCCCCTGGGCCCTGGCGGAGACCTTCCACGGTTCTATCGGGCAAAGCATCCCGCACTTGCACGCAGCGGTACGGCATATTGCCAGCAGCCGCGCCGGAAGCAAAGCGCGGGTCGAGCTGGAACTGCAGGTAAGCGGCATTCTGCTGCAGGGGATTCCGCACGAGGTCGTTTTCTCCGCCACGCCGGGAGAAGAATACCCTGACAGTAAGGATGGGCCTGCGCTCTACCTGTACTATGCCCAAAAAGGGGAGGCCATTTTTGATATTGCCCGCCGTTACCATGCCCGCGCCAGCGACCTCGCCACGGCTAACCACCTGACCATCCCGGAAGGGCAGAGCGCCCAGGAGCTTACTGCTGACGCAACCTGCCTGCTGATACCGGCAGCTTTGTGAAAGGGGATGCTGCAATGACACAGGATCAAATTTATCAGAACATTGCACAGCGTACTGGCGGCGATATTTATATCGGCGTGGTCGGCCCCGTGCGCAGCGGCAAAAGCAGTTTCATCAAGCGCTTTGCGGAGCTGATGCTGCTGCCCCGCATCAAAAACGAAGCACAGCGCGCCCGCGCCAAGGACGAACTGCCCCAATCCGCCGCCGGGCGGACGATCATGACAACCGAACCAAAGTTTATCCCGGAAAAAGCGGTCAGCATTGACCTGAAAGCCGGCGGAAGCTTCCGCGCACGGCTAATCGACTGCGTGGGATATATGGTGGATGGTGCCCTTGGGCACGAAGAAAACAACGCCCCGCGGTTGGTCAAAAGCCCTTGGTTTGACCAAGCGGTTCCCTTTGACCAGGCAGCTGAAACCGGCACCCGCCGGGTCATCCGCGAGCACGCCACCATCGGTCTTGTTGTAACAACGGACGGCAGTGTGGCGGAACTCCCACGTGAAAAGTATCTGCCCGCGGAACGCCGCATCATTGCCGAACTGGATGAAATCGGCAAGCCGTATCTGATTTTGCTGAACTGCACAGAACCGGACAGCGAACCTGCCCATGCGCTTGCTGCCCAGATGGAAGAAGCCTATCATCACCCGGTTTGCCCCATCAATGCCGTCAACCTGACAGCGGAACAGCTAAACAATATCCTGCAAAAGCTGCTTTATGAGTTCCCACTGCGGGAAATTGCCGTTTCGATGCCGTCCTGGGTCACCATGCTGGAACCGGGGCACTGGCTGCAAAGTTCTGTCTACCAGGCCCTGCTGGAACTGGCCGGCAGCGTGCACAAAATGGGGGATATGACCCGCGGCAAGCCCCAGCTGAACTGTGCCAACACAACCGGCGTTACCCTGACCGGCATGGACCTTGCCTGCGGCCAGGTGCAGCTGCAGGTTGGTATTGAGCCTGATATCTTTTTCAAGATTTTGGGCGAGGAAACCGACCTTCCCATCACAGATGAAGCCAGCCTTTTGCCCTGTATGCTGGAGCTGGCTAAAGCCAAAGCGGCGTATGACAAAATCAAAAGCGCCTTGGAGCAGGTTCAGGCCACTGGGTACGGCATTGTTATGCCCGGTATTGAGGAACTGCACCTGGAAGAGCCCGAAATCGTCCGCCAGGGCGGGCAGTATGGGGTACGGCTTTCCGCCAGTGCCCCCAGCCTGCACCTGATGCGCGCGACCATCCACACTGAGCTTTCGCCAACCGTTGGCAGCGAGGAGCAGGGAGAAACACTGATCCAGGGGCTTTTGAAAGACTTTGAGAGCGACCCCAGCAAGTTGTGGAGCACCAATATTTTTGGCAAAAGTCTGAACGAACTGGTGAATGAGGGTTTACAGGCCAAACTTATGCATATGCCCGCCGAAGCCCGCACCCGCCTGCAGCAGACACTGGAACGCATTATCAATGATGGCTGCGATGGGCTGATCTGCATTTTGCTGTAAGGAGGTGCCGCATTGTTCAGGCAAAAAAGGCTGGCCAGAGCTGCACAAATCCGGTGTGAGAACACCCGCCGGGCGTTCCACCTCTCTTTGCAGCAACTACGCCAGAACGAAGCCGCCTTCCAACAGGCGCAGGAAGACTTTGCCATCGAACGCACCATTTATGAGCACGCCGCCTTAATGTGCCACTGCCGGGCAATCTTGCGAGAACTGAGGGGGAGTGGCACATGCCTGCATCTATAATCGCTGTGGGTATTTTCTGTCTGTTGGTCACTGCCCGCGCGGCTGCCTGCCGCCGCTGGCCGCTGCTTGGCATTTTTGGTGGGGCAGCATGCGGTCTGGCCGGGCTGGGGGCAGTGGCACTGCTTGGCCCTTTAACGGGCGTCGCTCTGCCGCTGAACGCCCTGACTGCGGGAACCGCCGTTATCTTAGGGCTGCCGGGTGTAATTCTATTGATGGTGCTAAACCTGTTATAGTATTACTTTTTAAGGCAATACCGCATAATTCCAAGTGCCGATACGGCGAGCGAGGTGCGGTAACTGCTAAGCCAAAAGCGCAGATAATACTTTGTGTATTATCGAGCATTTTTGCAACGCAGATGCCGTGCCGCAGCCGCCGGAGCGGTGCTTAAGCCGTAAGGCGGGAATTATGCGGTGTTGCCTTAAGCTCAGAACACGAAAAAGCCCCGCGCACAGTATTTTTACTGCGTGCGGGGCTGATTTGTTATAAAAAACGACTGGACCGTAAGCCGGGTTCTGTATTAAACGACGATCTATCTTGGTTTTACGTTGCCGCAAAACTCCGCGGCCCCAAAGGGCCGTCACGCCAACTCCGGGACGTGCGAGGCTTCCACATATGTCCCATACGGTTGTTGCTTCTGACAGGGTTTACATAGCCGCAAAGTCGCCAGTGCGCTGGTGAGCTCTTACCTCGCCTTTCCATCCTTACCGCCTGTTGGGGGCGGCGGTCTATTTCTGTTGCACTATCCCTAGGGTCACCCCCGGCTGCCGTTAGCAGTTGCCATGCCTCTGTGAAGCCCGGACTTTCCTCAGGGCGGTCAAGCCGCCCCGCCGTCGTATGTTCCACTCGTTTGTGTATTATCATACCATATTTTTGCATCATTTGCAACTGCTGTTTTTTTGTGTTATAATACATTGCGTATGAGCCGCTCCGGTGGTTCCGAACGGAGGTCAAACTGATGCAGATTCTGCATTTCCACGTGCCCACATCCTGCAATGGCATGCGCCTGAATATTTTTCTGCGCACCATGGGTGTCAGCTCCGCCTGCATCAAGGCGGTCAAATATCAGGGCACCGGCTTCTGTGTGCGGCTGGGGGATGAGGTCATCCCCGTCCATACAGATTACCGCGTTGCAACAGCGCAGATTGTTTCGTTCGCTCTGCCTCCTGAGCCTCCCACCGCTGTTCAGCCGGAGCCGCTGCCTATTGATATTATCTATGAGGATGAGTTTGCGGCTGTATTGAACAAACCTGCCGGCATTGCGGTACACCCCACATTAAACCATACCAGCGGGACCCTTGCGAACGGCTGGCTGTACCGCCTGAAATGCCGCGGCGAGGATGGCGTATTCCGCCCAGTCAACCGCATTGATAAAAACACCAGCGGCCTTGTGCTGTGTGCGCAGAATGCCTTTGCCGCATCGGAACTCGCCAAGACTGCACAAAAGTGTTATCTTGCCCTGGTGGAAGGCCCGCTGCCCGTTGGGTCGGGCCGCATTGACGTCCCGATTGCGCGCCGCGGCGATTCCATCATTGGCCGCTGTGTAAGGGAAGACGGCAAGCCCAGCGTGACGGAATACACCGTGCTGGCCGCCAGCGCTTCCCATGCATTGGTTTCCTGTTTTCCGGTAACGGGCCGTACCCATCAGATCCGCGTTCACTTTTCCTGGCTCGGCCACCCGCTGGCGGGGGATAGTTTGTACGGCGGCCATACGGATATCATTGCGCGTCACGCCCTGCATTGCGCAGTGTTGCGGTTCAACCGCCCCGCGGACCATGAGCCCCGCCGGGTGCAGAGCCCTTTGCCGGAGGATTTTCTGGCCGCCTGCTGCGCAGCCTATCTGCCAGACAAAGAAGAGATTCAAACAATGTTACAATCCGTGCTGCCCTGCGCTGAGTAGCACAAACTGCCTACATTGCACCCTATAACCCCATGCACGCGCCTTTACGCGCGGAAAGGAGCCCCTTTTGAGCACAAATCCTACCCATTTGGAACAACAGAATCAAACTGAACAACAAAATAAAGCACCTGTATCTTCTATCCGTACTCACAGCGGTTTTACCCTCTGGTTGGACGGCCTGCGCTGCAAGCTGACCGTCCACGCCTGGCGGCGAAGAACAAAAAAAGCCCGCCGCCATCACAGCTTCCGTCAGGTACTGGCGCGTGTTCCGCACGCGAATCTGATTGGCGATGCCTTGTACATGATCGGCTTTTGGGTCGAGTATGCCGTGGTTTGCGCTGTGCGCGGCACTTACAAAGTTGCTTCTACCATTGGCATGAACGCAGCCCGTTTGCTTGTCACAATCATCCGCCCGTTTGCTCTCGGCATCATTACCCTGTGCGAGGATATCGTCGAGCCGTTCCAGGTGGTTGGCTCCGGCATACGCCATTTCCGCGCAATTTCGGATGAACTTTCTGACGAAAGCGCCCATACCATCCGCAAGGAAAAACTCCGTTATTTCGCCCATGCCGCACGGCAATTTTTGCCGCTGCTGCTGAACGCGCTTTCTTACATTATGCCGGTTGCTGCGGCGGCAGGCTTTTTGTATGTGGTGCAGAGCGGGCTGAACCAGAACTTTGTTCTGAATGTTCAGGTTAATGGAACGTCTGTCGGCACGGTAGCCAGCGAACAGGTATTTGAAAGCGCCCGTGAAGATGTGCGTTCCCGTATCACCAATGCGGAAGCTGTTATGGCTTCCACCGGCGCACAGGTTTCGGATGACAGCTGGGATGTTACCCCTATCTACACGCTGGAATCCGGCAGCAGCACCATGACGGAAACCGAAGCTGCGGACGCCATTCTGTGCGCTTCCAGTGACCAGATCGGCGAAGCAACCGCTGTCTATGTGGATGATTCCCTGCGTTTTGTCACCACGGAAGGCGACCATCTGCGCACCTATCTGGAAAGTATTAAAGCGCCTTACGTCAACGCAATGGACCAGAACAAGCGCGTCAGCTTTGTACATGACATCAAGCTGGTTGACGGCATTTATCTGCTTTCCTCCATTTTGGATTACAACAATGTGATCAGTACCCTGAACCAGGGCGGCGGCCCCACCTATTACACCGCAGCAGCGGGGGATACTGTTCAGACAGTTGTGGATAATACCGGTGTATCCTGGGATACGCTGGCCGCATTAAACCCCGATCTGACCGGGACCGATGAAGTTCTGGATGAGGGAACCGCTGTTATGACTGGTGTTTCGCACCCGGATATGCTGCAGATCAAAGAGGTCTTGCGCAGCACCTATACCGAGCCGATCCCGTTTGACACCCAGACAAGTGAATCGGACGAATATGATTTCGGCAAGACGGTTGTTGTGCAGGAAGGTGCCGACGGCACCGAGGAGATTACCCGCGAAACCACCTATATTGACGGCGTTGAAAGCTCCAGCGAAGTTGTCAATTATAAAGTTTTGCAGAACCCTACCACACAGCTAATTGTTAAAGGTACTAAGCTTGCCAGCGGCATGGTTGCCCGCATTGGCAGCGGCACATTTGTATGGCCTGTTCCGAACTATACCTATGTCAGCCGCTGGATGAGCTCTTACCATAAGGGTGCCGATATCTGTGCCGCTTACGGTACCCCCATCATTGCATCGGATTCCGGCAAGGTCGTTACTGCCGGTTGGCATTACAGCTATGGCAATTATGTTATTATCGACCACGGCAACGGCTACCGCACGCTGTATGCGCATATGTCGCAGCTGAAATGCACAGCAGGCCAGGCCGTGAACCAGGGCGATGTCATCGGCCTGGTTGGCTCCACGGGTGACTCTACCGGCAACCACTGCCACTTTGAGATGTATTATAATGGTGCTCGTTTCAGCGCCCAGACCTACTTTGGCGGCATGCGTGCTTCCCGCTAAGCGGCGGGAATGATGCAAGTCATCCCTGTTATACCGGTATTTTCCTGTAGATTTGGCGCAAAAAGATTTCATTCAGGTTACAATTTATCTATTTTTTTTACAAATAATAGGGTCAGCGCTTTTCAAAGTACACCGGATGGTGTATAATATGATATAGGTGTGCGGTGGCTCCTGATTACTGTAGGCCATTTCGCACGTTTTACCCTAAAAGGAGAGTAGCTGCTTGGAAAAGTTTGTGATTCATGGGGGCAAGCCCCTGAACGGCGATGTCGTTATCGGCGGCGCCAAGAATGCCGCTGTGGCAATTTTGCCGGCCACCATTCTCGCGGCAGATAAATGTACCATCGAAAACCTTCCCTGTATCAGCGATGTTATGGCCTCCCTCCAGATCCTGAGCGAGCTGGGGGCCAGCATCCGCATGATTAGCAAAAGCACATATGAAATTGATACGACCCATTTGAACTGCACCGAGGTATCGAACGAGCTTTCCCGCCAGATGCGTGCCAGTTATTATTTTTTGGGCGCGCTGCTGGGCCGCTTTGGTGCCGGTCAGGTTGCCATGCCCGGTGGCTGCAATCTGGGACCGCGCCCGATTGACCAGCACCTGAAAGCCTTTACCGCTATGGGTGCCGATGATTCCGTTGAATACGGCATGATCCGTGTTCGTGCAGAGCACCTGACTGGGAGCCATATCTTTTTTGATACGGTTTCCGTTGGTGCCACCATGAACGCCATGCTGGCCGCTGTGAAAGCGGAGGGCCTGACCATTCTGGAAAACGTTGCCCGTGAGCCGCATGTTGTAGACCTTGCCAACTGCCTGAACATGATGGGTGCTGATGTGCACGGTGCCGGTACGGATGTTATCAAGATTCGTGGCGTCAAGCAGCTGCATGGTTGCTCTTATTCCATCATTCCGGACCAGATTGAAGCGGGGAGCTATATGGTTGGTGCAGCTATTACCGGCGGCGATGTGACCCTGCACAATGTGATTCCTAAACATATGGAGCCCATTACCGCAAAGCTCCGCGCCGCTGGTTGCGAAGTGACCGAATACGATGATGCCATGCGCATTGTGCGCCACGGTGCCATCCATCCGGTTAAAATCAAGACCATGCCGCACCCCGGATTTCCGACGGATATGCAGCCATTGATGACAGTGCTACTGACGCTGGCTGATGGCACTTCCATTGTAACGGAAGGCATCTGGGAAAACCGCTTCCGCTATGTGGACGAGCTGATCCGTATGGGTGCTAACATCCAGGTCGATGGCCAGGTCGCCGTTATTGAGGGTGTGAAAAAGCTGTATCCCGCCCCGCTGCGTGCGCTGGATCTGCGTGCCGGCGCGGCAATGGTCATGGCTGCCCTTGCCGCGGATGGTGTCAGCGAAATTGACGAGACCGCACACATTGAGCGTGGTTACGAAAACATTGTAGAAAAGCTGCAGGCACTTGGCGCGGATATCCGCCGTGTAGAAGTCCCTGTACGCATGACTCGCGCAATGTAACACTGGCTTTTACGGGCCGCAGCAATGCGGCCTGTTTTTTATGGCCGTTGGCAAAAGCGTTTCATCAAAGGCTGTATTTTGCATTGATGCGCCCGTGCAGCCGCAATTCAAAAGGATATCATTCTTTATGGCATTATTTACCACACTGTATTCTGGTTCCTCCGGCAACTGCGCCCTGATTTTGCACGAGGGAAAGTACCTTCTGATCGATATGGGCAAAAGCTGCCGTACAACCTTGAATGCGCTCCGCAGCCTGGGGCTTGCTGTATCCGACTGTGAGGGCATTCTCATTACGCACGAACACTCAGACCATGTCAGCGGGTTGGATACTTTTTTCAAGCATTATTCGGTGCCAGTCTATGGCTGTGCTGACACATTGGATACGCTTTATTCCCGCGGAACCATTCCGCCCGCACTGGACGCGATTGCCATGGATGGTCGCACTGAGGATATTGGCACATTCCGTGTTTCCAGCTTTCCCACCAGCCACGATGTACCGTGCTGTGGCTACCGCGTCACAACGCCGGACGGCCACATTATGGCGCTTGCCACGGACCTTGGTGTATTAACTCCTGTCGTGCAGGAAAACCTTGCCGGTTGCAGCCTGGTTGCTCTGGAAGCCAACTACGACTCGTTCAGCCTGCACGGTGGGCCGTATCCTTATTATCTCAAAGTGCGTATTGCCAGCGACCGCGGCCACCTGGACAACCGCGCCTGTGCGGCCGAGCTGCTGGACCTGATTCAGGACGGCTGCAAAAAGTTTGCGCTGTGCCATCTCAGCCAAACTAACAATTCGCCAGAGCTGGCACTAACCACAGTATACAATGTCTTGCTTGCCGCTGGCATCCAGCCAGGGCGGGATGTGCTGATTCAGGCACAGTCCCGCAATGAAGTAAGCCCCTACATAGAGTTCTGAGGTACCCCATGCAGAATATTGATTTGATTTGTGTTGGAAAGCTGAACGCGCCCTATTTTGCGGCAGGCGTTGCCGAATATCAAAAGCGTCTTGGCGCTTTCTGCAATTTCCGTATTATTGAGCTGCCAGAAGCTGCGATTGCAGATAAAAACGCCAGTGACGCCCAAATCAGCAAAGCTCTGGACAAAGAGGCAACCGCCATTCTTTCCAGCCTGCGCAAAGGGGAATATCTCGCCGCACTTTGCGTGGAAGGTAAACAATTTTCCAGTGAAGAGCTGGCAAAACTGATTGCAGACCGCGCCAATAGCGGGGCGGAGGATATTGCATTTGTAATTGGCTCATCCCACGGGCTGGCGGATTCTGTAAAAAAAGCCGCCAACGCAAAACTGTCCATGGGACGCATCACGATGCCGCACCAACTGGCCCGCCTTGTACTGACGGAACAGATCTACCGCGCCTGCACCATCAACAATGGCATGAAATATCACAAATAATATAAAACAGCAAAGCCAGACGGACAACGCCAATGTTCTGTCTGGCCCTTGCTGTTTTTTATGCCTTTATGGCAACACCGCATAATTCCCGCCTTACGGCTTAAGCACTGCTCCGGCGGCTGCGGCACGGCATCTGCGTTGCCAAAACGCTCGATAAGACGCAAAGTATTATCTGCGCTTTTGGCTTAGCAGCTGCCGCACCTCGCTCGCCGTATCGGCACTTAGAATTATGCGGTATTGCCTTATATTTTTTTATGCGAAAATGGACGGTCAGCTCTCTTAAATTATCAAACAGCCAAAACCTGATCTACCGGGTGTGCTGCTTTCCTTAACACTCCTTTTTGTGGATAGAGACAAGTCGTCCACAGGGCAGTGCTTTAACAACTGCATGTAAAAGACAAAAACGTTCCCCGGAACCATTCTGCCCTAACAGCAAACCAGTTCCGGGGAACGTTATATTATATTTTGTTTTGGCTTACCGGGTCAGCCTATCGGCTCGGCTTCCGCTACGCCGCAAAAATTAGTACTTCAGCTTATCCAGGGTATCCTTGTACGGGGTATCGGCAGCGGTCTTCATCGTTGCCTGTGCCTTGTACTTGTTCAGCATCATTGCGCTGCGGGCAGGATCAGCCAAAGTGCCGGCACCGGCAATGCAGCCGCCGGGGCAGGCCATACCTTCCAGCAGATAGCCGTTGTACTTGCCGGCAGCAGCCAGCTGCATCATCTTCTTGCATTCTGCCAGGCCCTGTGCGGAAACGACCTTCACTTCGCGGGTCGGGTCTTCCTTCTTGATGACATTGACGACCGCCTGTGCAACACCGCCGCTGACGGCAAAGCCGCGGCCGTCGGCACTGGCATTGTTGAAGTTATCATTCGGGTCATCCGGCAGGTCATCAAAGTTGATCTGCTTGGCTTCAAACATGCCCATCAGTTCTTCAAATGTCAGGACAAAGTCAACCTCGCTGCGCACACTGTGGCGGCTGGCTTCCAGCTTCTTTGCGGCGCAGGGGCCGACAAAGCAGATACGGGCTACGGGGTGATCCTGCTTCAGCAGGCGGGCGGTCAGCACCATGGGGGTCATGGCCATGCTGATGCAGTCAGCAAACTTGGGGAAGTTCTTCTTGGCCATAACGCTCCATGCCGGGCAGCAGGAGGTTCCCATGAACGGGTGCTTGGAGGGAACTTCCTCCAGGAAGTCATGCGCTTCATCAATGGTGCACAGGTCAGCACCGATGGCAACTTCTGCAGTGTTGGCAAAGCCCAGGCGCTTCATGGCCTCGCGCAGTTTGGCGGGGGTCATGTTGGGGAACTGGTTGACAAAGGCAGGTGCCACGATGGCGATGACTTCATCTCCGCGCTTGATGGACTGGATCAGCTGGAAGATCTGGCCCTTATCCACGATAGCGCCAAACGGGCAGTTGACCAGGCACATACCGCAGGATACGCACTTGTTGTAATCAATATCTGCGCGGCCATGCTCGTCAGAACGAATAGCACCAACGCCGCAAGCCTTGGCGCAGGGGCGCTCCACCTTGACGATGGCGTTGTACGGGCAGGTGGTTACGCAGCGGCCGCACTTGATGCAGAGATCCTGATCAATGTGACTGCGGCCATTGCGGAAGCTGATTGCCTTTTTGGGGCAGACCTCCTGGCAGGGGTGAGCCAGGCAGCCCTGGCACATGCTGGTAACCTTTATGATCTTTTCCGGGCACTTGTTACAGGCAAACTTGATAACGTTGATCAGCGGCGGCTCATAGTACTTATCAGCAATTACGCTGTGCTCCAGGTCTTCGGTAGCGGAAACGCTCTCGGTAACCGGGCGCAGAGAAAGGCCCATAGCCAGACGGATGCGTTCAGAAACAATCGCTCTCTCCAGGAAGATGCTGCTGCGCAGCGAAGAGTCCTCGCCAGGCATGATCTTAAAGGGCAGGTCCCGGATTTCCTTCGCGTAATCTGCCATTTCATTGCTCTCATAGGACATGCGGGCAACTTCGGTAAATACCTTGCGCCGAATGTCGGTTACAGGGGTATAAATGCCTCTCATTGTGCTTATGCTCCTTACACAAAACTTCTAATTGGCCGTATGTGCAAAGCCGCGGTTCGGCCCCGCACACGCACATTTGCTGGATGTGCGCCGCAATGGAAATTGCTGTTCTCCATGCTCTAAGTTAAAATAATAACGATACGGCTCCTGTTAAGATTTTACCAAGAAACCGCCTTTATTACAAGAGGAAAACCCGGAAATTCAAGAAAAAACCGCGCAAATTTTATGTTTTCCCGCCTTGTCCATCACTGTGCCTGGGCGCGGCAGCGCTTGCCGTCCCATTCACCCAGTGTTACGGTCACGATTTCACCGCTTTTGTGCCCCGGCGCATTGACCACAACTGGCAGATATTGTTTGGTGTATCCGGTGAACAAGGTGGAGGACAGTGGGGTTTCCAGCAGCACCTGTGCCGTGCGCCCCTGTGCTGCATGGGCCAGTTCTGCGCGTACCTTCTCCACAGCGGCGGTCATGCGACGGCTGCGGGATTCCTTTTCATGCTCCGGAACCTGATTCGGAAAATCGAACGCGGGCGTTCCTTCGCGGCGAGAATAGGGGAAAACATGTACTTTCAAAAAGCGCTGTCCTGCCACAAATGCCATGCTGTCCTCAAAATCCTGCTCCGTCTCACCGGGAAAGCCCACAATCACATCGGTCGTAATGCTCACGTTTTCCTCGCCAAAAGCTTCTCGCAGCTTTGCGGCAACGGCGGCATACTGTTCCGTGGTATAAGGGCGGCGCATGGCGCGCAGAGTCTTGCTGCTGCCGCTTTGCAGGCTCAGATGGAACTGCGGGCAAAGCTTCGGCACAGCAGCCAGGCGGCGGATATCGTCATCCGTCAGCATATCCGGGTCAAGGCTGCCCAAGCGGATGCGCTCAATGCCCGCCACAGCCGCCGCATGTTCCACCAGCTCCGCCAGGCCCGTTCCGGTATCTTTGCCATAGCTGGGCAGGCTGATTGCCGTCAGCACAACTTCACAGTAACCGGATGCCGCCAGGCGGCGCAGTTCTTCCAGAATGCTTATTTCGCTGCGGCTGCGCACCGGGCCGCGGGCGCGGGGAATCACGCAATAAGCGCAGCGGCGGTTGCAGCCATCTTCTACCTTCACAAATGCGCGGGTGTGATCTGCAAAGCGGTCCATCGGCAGTTCTTCAAAGCTTTCGCCCTTCTGGTGCGGGCGAATGTCCACCACCTTGGTTTCCTCGCCGTTCAACACTTTTTGCACATCCTGCAAAATGGCGTGGCGGTTGCCGGAACCCGTTACCACATCGGCTTCTTCAATTTTAGCGGCTTCTTCCGGGAACGCCTGCGGGTAACAGCCCGTCAGAACTGTCACCGCGCCGGGGTTTTCGCGTTTGGCGCGGCGCAGCCATTTGCGGCTTTTCTGGTCGCCAAAGTTCGTCACGGTGCAGCTGTTGACCACATAAACATCCGCACCATCTTTTTCTTCCACTACGGTAAAACCATTTTGCTCAAACAGCTGGGCCAACGCACCCGTTTCGTTCTGGTTGACTTTACAACCGAGGGTATAAAAACAAACTCTCATCGTATTCCGTCCTTCTATTGGTTAACGCTCTATTTAGTATTATAATAGAATCTGCCCATTCTGACAAGGCTCCACCGCCCACACAGAAAAAAGATGCGTGGTAATACCATGCGGCTGCAATAAACATCCCTTATACCGCATACAATATCACCAAAGCAAAAAACATTCTTGCCGGGCAGCGCCCGGCCAAAGACGATGGCAGGGGGAGGCTTTGGTCATGAAAAAAAGCGGGTTGCAGCCCTGATTTTGGGATTATTTTTTATCTTGAATGCGCTGCCCTGTGCAGCGCTGGATATTAACCCGGCCACCGATCGGGATTTTGATGTTCCCTGCCAGGCGGCTATCCTGATTGATGAAGATTCCGGCACAGTCTTATATGAAAAGAACGCCGACGAGTCCCGCCCTATCGCCTCCATCACCAAGATTATGACGCTGCTGTTGACCTTTGAAGCACTGGAAGCAGGGAAGGTCAGCCTGAGTGATATCGTCCCCGTATCCGAACACGCCTATCATATGGGTGGAAGCCAGATTTGGCTGGAACCCGGCGAACAGCTGACATTAGATGAAATGCTGAAAGCCATCTGTATTTCCTCCGCCAATGATGCCGCAGTAGCCGTTGCCGAATTTATTGGTGGCAGCGAGCCGGTATTTGTGGAGCGCATGAACGCCCGCGCCAAAGAGCTGGGTATGCAGAGCACCACGTTCCGCAACGCCTGCGGGCTGGATGAAGACGGCCACCTTTCCACCGCGCGCGATGTCGCCATCATGAGCCGGGAAATGCTGCTGAACCACCCGGAAATTGAAAATTACTGCACTGTATGGATGGATACCCTGCGCGGCGGTGCAACCCAACTGGTGAACACCAACAAACTGCTGAAAAGTTATAATGGCATCACCGGGCTGAAAACGGGAACAACCGGCAAGGCCGGTGTGTGCATCTCCGCCAGTGCATCGCGGGATAATTTGCGGCTGATTGCTGTTGTGCTGGGTTCTTCCAGCGGCAAGGAGCGCTTTGCCGCTGCCACCAGCCTGCTGGATTATGGCTTCGCTATGTTTGAAAGTGCGCTGGTTCCCATCCCGGCAGACGCCCCCAAAACACTGCCCGTGCAGAAGGGTGAAGAGCCCGTGCTGGAACTATGTTACACCGCGCCGGAGCGCTGCCTGGCCGTAAAAGGGCAGGGCAGCGCCCTGCAAGCTGAAGTTGAACTTCCGCAAACGCTGGAGGCTCCCATCCGGGAAGGTTCGGTTATCGGCAGCCTAAACATCAAAAACAGCCAAGGCATTTTGCAAAGCTGCCCAATTATTGCGGCAAAAACCGTTGACGCGCGCAGTTTTAGCGGTTGTTTCCGGCGTGTTGTCAATGCTTTATGGCTTACAGCGTAAGGTTTTGTGCAAAACGAATGAAAAACGCCAGGTTTTGGCTTGACAATCAAGCGTAAAAACTGTATCATGAAGTTACTAAATTATGGATGAGGAGGATTTAAGCGATGAGTGTCAAATACAATGGCAAACATCTTGCAAAGTTTATCCGTCCCGAAGAATATGATACGATCTTCCCGCAGGTCGAGCTTGCCCACCAGCAGTTGGAATCCCGTTCCGGTGCTGGCAATGATTTTTTGGGCTGGCTGGACCTGCCTGTTAATTATGACAAGGAAGAGTTCGCCCGTATCAAGGAAGCAGCCAAAAAGATCCGTGAAGATTCCGATGTGCTGCTGGTCGCCGGTATCGGCGGCTCTTACCTGGGCGCACGCGCTGTTGTCGAAGCAGTCAAGGGTCTGTATCACAACGATACCGAGGACGGCCTGAAGATTTATTTCTGCGGTAACACAATTTCTCCCACTTACCTGAACGACATCATTAAGGTGACCAGGGGTAAGCGTTTCTCCATCAATGTTATTTCTAAATCCGGTACCACCACCGAAACCGCTCTGGCGTTCCGCGTTCTGCGCAAGTTGCTGGAAGATTCCGTTGGCCCGGAAGAGGCGAACAAGCGCATTTATGCCACCACTGACCGTGCCAAAGGCACCCTGAAGCAGCTGGCTGATGCACAGGGCTGGCCGACCTTTGTTGTTCCTGATGATGTTGGCGGCCGTTACTCTGTTCTGACTGCCGTTGGTCTGCTGCCCATCGCCTGTGCCGGTATCGACATTGATGCCCTGATGAAAGGTGCTGCTGATGCCCGCGAAGCTTACAGCGTTTGCCGCAAGGATAACGATGCTTATCGTTATGCGATGACCCGCAACATCCTGTACCGCAAGGGCAAGGTTGTGGAAAACCCTGGCCGCTTTTGAGCCCGACTTTACCATGATGAACGAATGGTACAAGCAGCTGTTTGGCGAAAGCGAAGGCAAAGACCAGAAAGGTCTGATGCCGACTTCCTGCATCTTCTCGACTGACCTGCACTCCATGGGCCAGTTCCTGCAGGATGGTAGCCGCACGATGTTCGAGACTTATGTCGATATCAAGAATACCCGTGAGGATTTTTACATTGAACCGCTGGAAGGCAACTTTGATGGTCTGAATTTCCTAGCTGACCAGAACATGAGCGTTGTAAACCGCAAGGCCATGGAAGGCACCATTCTGGCCCATAATGATGGCGGCGTGCCGATCGGCGTGATTGAAGTAGATTCTCTGGATGCTTATAATGTTGGCTACCTGATTTACTTCTTCTGGAAAGCATGCGCTGTTTCCGGTTATCTGCTGAGCGTCAATCCGTTTGACCAGCCCGGCGTGGAAAGCTACAAAAAGAACATGTTTGCCCTGCTTGGCAAACCTGGTTATGAGGATCGCAAAGCGGAGCTGGAGGCAAAGCTTGGCTAATGCCTGTTTCCGCTTCAATATAAAGGAGGTCACTTCTTATGATTAAACTGATCGTTGGCGCCAAAGGCTCCGGCAAAACCAAGACCATGATCGATATGATCAACAACGCAACCAAGACCACTTCCGGCAACATCGTTGTTATTGAGAAGTCCATGAAACTTACCACCGAGATTAACCACGCAGCCCGCCTGCTGGACGCCGATGAATACGACATCAACGGCGCTGATATGCTGTACGGTTTTTGTTGCTGGTGTTCTGGCTGGTAACTATGATATCACCGAACTGTTCATTGACGGCATCCTGAAAATCGTTGACCACAACATGGATGCAGCCGCCAAGGTCCTGGCTGAGATTGATAAGATTGCAGGCAATAGTGTTGAGGTTGTTGTGACCGTATCCGCTGATCAGGCTTCTCTGCCGGAAGGCATCAAGAAGTACCTGTAAAAAGCATTGTCCTTTAAGTAACTGGGGGCAGGCGCTGCAAGAGCCTGCCCCTTTGGTATGCCGTGCAAAAGCAGTGGCTTTTGCCGCAATACAGCTGCCCATCCGATTGAAAAAAGTGGGAAAATCAAATTCTTTTTACTTTTTTCTGTTTTTTTTGTTGACAAGATGGGTCGACTTGTGTATACTAGATAAGCAACCTTTTGAGGTGTAACTATGCGCTTTGATATTCGAACTATTTCAAAACGGGCAAAACGCCCTATACAGCGCAATTTTCTGAAGATTTCTCCGCAGAAAATTTTGATGGAAGTGTGATCCGTGAACCGGTCACAGGTTCTTTTCAGGCTGTGCCCACTGCTGATGGTGTGGTCATGCAGCTGACGATTGCCGCTGAAACCGATGCCGAATGTGCACGTTGCCTTACACCCATTCACCAGAGTTATAATTTTAGTGTGGATTATTTTGTCAAAGAGCGTGAGCTTGATGACCCGGACTTTGAGTTACCGCTGGATGAAAAAGGCTGCTTGGATATACGGGAGCTCGTGTACCAGGAATTGATTTTCAAAATTCCGCGGGTACTTTTATGTAGCCCCGATTGTCAAGGCCTATGCCCCATCTGTGGCAAAAGGAAGGCGGCAGGATGTAACTGCCAACCGGCAGACGAAGCTGCCCCTGCAGATGCCCGGCTTAGCATATTAAAACAACTGCTTAGTTGAATTTCACCAAGGAGGTGCTTAAAAATGGCAGTACCCAAGAGAAAACAATCCAAAGCCCGTCGCGATAAACGCCGTTCTAACGTTTGGAAGCTGGAGGCTCCTACGCTGGTGAAATGTCCTCAGTGTGGCGAACTCAAGGTGCCCCATCAGGTTTGTGGCAAGTGTGGCTACTACAAGGGCGTCGAAGTTGTCAAGGTTAGCAAAGAGGCTTAATTGCTTCTTAAAGGGAGGGGCTGTGCCTCTCCCTTTTTCTTGTTTATCCCCATTTTTTATTCTGCCGGAAAGGAGCTGCCACCATGCCGCTACATCTTGTCAGTGTTGATGAACATTCCCCCGCACAGCGTTTGGGCTTGGAACCTGGCTGTACGCTGTTGGCCATTGATGGTAACCCCCTGAACGATGCATTAGACTATCAGTTCTATACCTCTGCGCCGCATTTCACTCTGACGATCTGCCAGAATGGTGCACAGCAGCAAATTTCTGTTGAAAAAAAGGGGAATATGAGCCTTTCGGCTGCAATTTCAAAACATACCTTGGTGATGAAAAGCACAGTTGTGCTAACCATTGCATGTTCTGCTTTATTGACCAGCTGCCCCCTGGTATGCGGGAACCGCTTTACTTTAAGGATGACGATGAACGTCTTTCCTTTTTGTATGGCAATTATATCACGATGACCAACCTGACGGACCGTGAGGTTGAGCGCATTATCAAGCTGCATATCAGCCCTATTTTCATCTCGGTACACACCACCAACCCCCAGCTGCGGGTACGCATGATGGCAAACAAGCGCGCAGCCGAAACCCTGCGCTATCTGGACGTGTTTGCCAAAGGCGGCATTGATATGAACTGCCAGCTGGTGTTATGCCGCGGCATCAATGATGGAGACGAGCTACGCCGCACGCTGGACGACCTGTTGCGGCTACGGCCGCAGGTGGAAAGTATTGCTGCCGTGCCCGCCGGTGTAACAGCCTACCGTAAGGGGCTGTTTAAGCTGACGCCTTACGACCAGCAGTCCGCCGCCGAAACGCTGGACATCATGGAGGAATATTGTGCCCGCTGCCGGAAACAGTACGGCCGCAGTGTTGTTTACCCCAGTGATGAATGGTATCTGCTGGCGGGGAGGGAAGTTCCCCCTGCTGAATTCTATGACAACTATGACCAGCTGGAAGACGGCGTTGGCATGTGGCGGATGTATCATGATTCCTTCTGGGATGAACTGCAGTTCCCACGCAGCAATGTGGAACCGCGCAGCATTGATGTTGTGACCGGAACCCTTGCCGCGCCGCTTATCCGCGAAATGGCAGAAGCCACCCATGCCAAATACCCGCAGATCTCCGTTACCGTACACGCCATCCAGAACGATTATTTTGGCGGTACTGTCAGCGTTGCGGGCCTTGTGACGGGAACGGATATCATCAAGCAATGCAAGGGCAATTTGAGCAGCAATATTCTTTGTGTTCCCGAAGTGATGCTCCGGGACGAAAAAGACCGCTTTTTGGATGATCTCACCGCCAAGCAGCTGGGGGAGGCCCTTGGCTGTGAGATTGAGGTTATCCCAACCGATGGTGCCGGTGGGTGCAAAGCTTACCTTGGGGAACTGAAGCCAAAACCCAAACGCAAAAAGCTGCATTTTTCTTTTGGTGGGCGGTAATCCCGCCCGTATTTGCGGTGCAAACCGCATAAACTTTATTATGTAAGGAGGCATTTGACTATGGCAAAACCGATCGTAGCCATCGTTGGCCGCCCCAATGTGGGCAAGTCAACGCTTTTTAACAAGCTGACCGGCCAGCGCCTTGCTATTGTGGAAGATACGCCCGGCGTTACCCGCGACCGTATTTTCTGTGATTGCGAATGGTGCGGCCATAAGTTCCTGCTGGTTGATACCGGCGGCATTGAGCCCAACATTGACGACGGCCTGCTGGCCCATATGCGGGAACAGGCCCAGATCGCCATTGATTCCGCGGATTGTATTATCATGGTGGGCGAAATTGGCGCTGGCGTTACCGCCCAGGACCAGGATATTGCCGGTATGCTGATGCGCAGCGGCAAGCCTGTGGTTCTGGCAGTCAACAAGTGTGATAAAGTCGGCGAACCGCCGATGGAGCTGTATGACTTCTACAGTCTTGGCATTGGCGATATCGTGCCGATTTCCAGCGTTCATGGCCATGGTACCGGCGACCTGTTAGATACCGTGTGTGAGAACCTGCACTTTGATGACAACGATGAGGAAGAAGAGGACCGCATTCCTGTTGCCGTCATTGGCCGCCCCAACGTGGGCAAATCCAGCCTGATCAACCATATTTTGGGCGAAAACCGCCTGATTGTTGCCAATGAGGCAGGTACCACCCGTGATGCCATTGATACCATGGTGGAAAACCAGTACGGCAAGTTTATCTTTACCGATACCGCCGGTCTGCGCAAGCGCGGCAAGGTGGAAAGCGGTGTGGAGCGCTACAGCGTGCTGCGCAGCCTGGCTGCTGTGGAACGCAGCCGCGTGTGCGTTATCATGATTGATGCAACCGTCGGCTTTACGGAGCAGGATTCCAAGGTTGCCGGTTATGCCCATGACCAGGGCAAGGCCTGCATTATTGCTGTAAACAAGTGGGATGCCGTTGAAAAAGACAGCTACACCATGGACAAGATGCGCAAGCAGCTGGAAGAGGATTTCAGCTTTATGTCTTATGCGCCCATCCTGTTCATCAGCGCAAAAACCGGCCAGCGGCTGGACAAACTGTTTGAAACCATCCAGTATGTGGACGTGCAGAACGGCACCCGCATCCCGACCGGCGCATTGAACGAGATGCTGGCGCGCTCTACCGCGCGTGTGCAGCCGCCCTCTGATAAGGGCAAGCGCCTCAAGATTTTCTATATCACCCAAAGCTCCACCCGCCCGCCAACATTTGTTGCGTTCGTCAACCAGAAAGCGTTGTTCCATTTTTCTTACCAGCGCTATATCGAAAACCAGATTCGGGAAAACTTTGGCCTGACCGGTACACCGATGCGCCTGCTGATTCGTGAGCACGGCGATGGTTCGGCACGCTGAGGACCACGAGGGGGAGAACAGATGGTTCATTTGATGGAAGCCTGCCTGCTTACAGCATTGCAGGCCTATCTGTTGGGAAGCCTGCTGTTTGGCGTTTTGGTTTCCAAACTTTTTTACCACGATGATGTCCGCCTGCATGGCAGCGGCAACGCCGGCATGACCAACGTGCTGCGCACCTATGGCAAGCTGCCCGCAGTGATCACTACCATCGGCGATGTGGGCAAAAGTGTGGTTGCCGTCAAGCTGGGGCAGTTTATCTTTGCTTCGTTGCTGTCCGGCACCGGGGCTGATTTCCAGCCGCTTTTGCAGCCGATCTGCGGCGCTTACCTTGCCGCCATCTTCTGCATGCTGGGCCACAGCAAGCCTGTCTTTTTTGGCCTGCGCGGCGGCAAAGGCGTACTGGTTGGTGCCGGTGCTGCGTTAGCCACCGAACCGATTGCCTGCCTGGTGCTTTTGGTAATCTTTCTGGTTGAAGTTGCTATCACCCACATTGTCAGCCTGGGCAGCATTATTATTGCTGCACTGTATCCTGTGCTCACGCTCTGCTACTGGCTCTGGAAGGGCACCGATGCTGCATCCCTTGTGTTCATCACGGTATGTTGCGTGTTAATGGGCGCTTATGTCATCTGGCTGCACCGTTCCAACATCCAGCGCCTGAAGAACGGCACAGAATATCGCTTTGGCGAGAAAAAGAAAGAAAACCAGTAATTTGGCTGCATTTTCTCTTCTTTTCCATTGCCTCAGCCTTGCCAAAACGCACAAAATTGACGTTTTCAAACCCAAGGCCTTACCCAGGCCTTGGGTTTTGTGCTATAATAGCATTGTAAGACGTTAAAAAGTGTGAATGGGAGGTTTGTTTTATGTTTTGTGTTGGTGATATTGTCGTTTACGGCGCACATGGTTTATGCAAAGTGGATGGGATCGGCCCACTGCCCATGAAATTTGCGGACAAAAGCAAACGCTATTACACGCTGCACACCTGCAAACAGCCAAGCATGACAATTTATGCCCCCGTTGACAACCAGACCGTTGTGATGCGTCAGCCGCTGAACAGGGCGCAGGCGGAGACTTTGATTTCGGAAATGCCCCAATATGCAGTTGTCCCCATCATGGATGCCAAAGAGCGGGAAAGCCGCTGCCGCGAGGCCCTGCAAACCTGTGACTGCCGCGAGATTGCCAAGATGATAAAAGGTCTGCATGACCGCCACGAAATCCGTGTACAGCACAAAAAGCATGATACTGCCGCTGATGAACGCTATTTTCGCCAGGCGCAGGAACGGCTGTACAGTGAGCTTGCTTATGCCCTTGGCATAGAGGAAGATGCCGTTCCCGATTATATTGCCCAGCGCATCGCCCTTGCTTAACGTCTGGCAATCATATCGGGCAGGAAACATCAACGCTTATGGCAATACCGCATAATTCTAAGTGCCGATACGGCGAGCGAGGTGCGGCAGCTGCTAAGCCAAAAGCGCAGATAATACTTTGTGTATTATCGAGCATTTTGGCAACGCAGATGCCGTGCCGCAGCCGCCGGAGCGGTGCTTAGCCGTAAGGCGGGAATTATGCGGTGTTGCCTTATCATCTTTTCCTTGCCCATAGCCTTTTTCTGCGTTACAATATAAATAAGATTCTGCCACTTTGAAAGGGGCTTATACCTATGGCTATGAAAGAAATTAAAATTACCGATTTCGAGGGGTTGCAGATCGGCAATGCTGAAAACACAGAAGCCGCCACCGGCTGCACGGTACTGCTGTTTGGCAAAGATGGCGCGCCCGCCGGGCTGGATGTGCGCGGCGGGGGACCAGCCTCCCGCGAAAGTGAGCTGCTGAAACCCATGGCAGCCGCACAGATCATCCATGCCATTCTGCTCAGCGGCGGAAGTGCTTTCGGTCTGGATGCTGCCGGGGGTGTACAGAAGTATCTGGAAGAACGCGGCATTGGTTTTGATGTCGGCGTTACCAAGGTGCCGCTTGTCTGCCAGTCCGACCTGTTTGATTTGACGGTCGGCCGCATGGATGTGCGCCCTGATGCCGCCATGGGTTATGCCGCCTGCCTGGGTGCTGAGCACAACAATTACCGCGATGGCAACTATGGTGCAGGAACAGGTGCTTCCGTTGGCAAAATGACCGGTATGGGCACCTGCATGAAATCCGGCATCGGTTCCTATGCCGTGCAGCTAGGTGATTTGAAAGTCGGTGCCATTGTTGCCGTTAACTCGCTGGGGGATATTTATAACTGGCGTGATGGGCACAAAGTCGCCGGTATGCTAACCCCTGACTGCAAGCATTTTGTGGACAGCGAGGATGTTGTTTTCGCAGACTATGAGGTAGTAGAAAACAAGTTTGTCGGCAACACCACCATCGGCGTTGTGCTCACCAATGCAGCGTTCCAGAAAACCCAGCTCTGCAAACTGGCTGGTATGGCGCACGATGGTTACGCCCGTTCCATCCGCCCGGTACACACCTCGGCAGACGGTGACAGCATTTATGCCGTATCCCTTGGCAAGCTTGCCGCGGACCAGGATGTTGTCGGCGCATTGGGAGCTCGCGTTATGAGCGAAGCGATCCTGCGTGCCGTACAAAGTGCTGATGCCGCTTATGGCCTGCCCTGCGCGAAAGATTTCCAATAAAGGTCCACATTCAGCCGCTATTCCGCCGGGATAGCGGTTTTTGCTTTGCCAGCCGCTTTTAACCTCGCGCAGCGATTGTTGATTTTGCGGGCATTATGGTGTAGAATAATTTATAATGGTGTTTTATGTTTATTTTAAAAGCTGATTTCAATTTACCATATCATCCTGTTTCATCGCCGCTGTTTTACTGGTATAGGAGGCCCCATTGGCAAATCTTCAAAAACAAATTGATGCGCTTACAGCATATTTCCAGGCGGATTGCGCCCGTCCTGGTGTGTTGCCCATTGCGCTTACGATAGAGCATTTCATTACCCGTTTGGACGGAACCCCCGTTGACTATGCCCAATTGGCACAGGTCATTTACTCCATGCAGGGGCATGATGAGCCCCTGCGGGAGGATAACGTGTATCTCGGGTTCCGCTGCCCAAGTTATACCATTACCATCCAGGCCGGCTGCCAGGTTACCATTTCTTTGGCACCATACCCCACTGTGTTGCAGGCTATGGCAGTGTACGAGGGCTGCTTTACCCGCCTGTGCAACGCCCTTGCGGCCAATAACATGTATGCCCGCACCGTAGGGGTTCATCCATCCCGCCGGGCGGAGCTTCTGCCGTTGGTACCGCAGAGCGGCTATATGATCATGGACCGCTATTTCCGCAATACCGGCAATCAGGGTGGCGTCATGCTGCGGGCCACCGCTTCCACCCGCGTTACTATCCGCTACACCAGCGAAGCTGACTTTGTCCGTAAGTTCCGTGTGGCCTGCCTGATCACCCCGCTGCTGGCGTTGCTGACGGACAATGTCCCACTGTACCAGGGGGAATCCAACCATAACTACAGCATTCATACCCACATCTGGAACAATGTGGACCCCGACCGCTGCGGCATTTACCCCAACGTGATGGATTCCAATTTTGGCTTTGAAAGTTACGCCGCCTATATTTTACAGCAGCCGCTTGTCGTGGCACGGCATGGGGCGCGCATTGTCGGCGTTGGGCGCAAATCCGCCTTTGAAGTATATCCTTCCTTTTTGGGACATGGCGATATTGAGCAGATCCTTTCGATGTTCTATTACGATGTCTGCCTGAACCATAACGGCATTGAACTTCGCACTGCAGACAGCCTTGCGCCGCGTTATGCAGCATCTTATGCACAACTGATCAAGACTCTGTTCTCCAGCCATGCCGCGCAGGAGGGCATTCTGCGCCGGTATGCCGGGGCAAATTCCGCCCAGATTGAAGCCGCTAAGGTTGGTATCTGCTGCAACGGCTACCAGGCCCAGGTATATGGCCGCGCCGCTGCTGGCGAAGTCAGCTGGCTGCTGGCCCAGGCCAAAAGCCATGCCGCCGCCCCGGATGACCGCCGCCTTTTGGAGCCGTTGGCAGAGTTGGCCGCAAAAAAGCGCACCCCGCGCGAGATTTCCGGCTGCGTTTAAGCCGTACTTTTCCATCGGTTCCGCCATGTATCAAGCCATCGTTTTTGCGGTATACTAACGCAAAGCAGCAAAAGCGGGGTGTCAGCCATGCGGGAAACATCGTACCATGTAGTAATTACAGAAATGACCGTGCGTGCCCTTTGGGAAACGCAGAATGTTCTGGACTGCATCCCGGATGCTCTGTGGGACATCCGGTTTGGCGGGGCGCCCGTCTGGCAGCATATTTACCATATGCTGCATGAGCTGGATCAGTGGTTCATTAACCCCGATGACCCTGATTTTGTGGAACCGCCCGTGCACCACCCACATTTGCAGAATCTATCCATTTACCCCGCAGCCCACCTGGACCGCCGCCAGATTGATGACTACTTTTATACCATTAAGGCCAAGCTTTCATTGTATCTGACTTCCTTGCATGACGAGGATCTTTTGCAGCGGCCGGAAAACTGTACCTGGACCCGCTTCACCTTGATTTTGGCACAGTTCCGGCATTGGCACCTGCATTTGGGGATGCTGATGGGTTTTGTACAGGCGGACACCGGTTTGTGCCCCCGTACGTTACCACCGAGCACTGA
>VOFJ01000139.1_pt1 | contig 28714 bp, 46 predicted proteins | sample 5384081 | NCBI WGS metagenome assembly VOFJ01 (sample SAMN12384729, study PRJNA508395) | human gut metagenome | isolation source: healthy gut I | host: Homo sapiens | reverse complement strand
GTGTGATTGTATTCTCCATGAACATAACACAAACACCTGCCTTCAAGTGGTTTTCCACAAAGTTATGAACTTATCCACACCACCTTTTTGCCATTCTCCACCCTACTTTCCTCCAAGCCATGATAATATTACCCCACCTTGTACCAAATTGCAATGAAAAAAAGCCCTAAAAACTTGCGTTTGGGCATAAAAGTGCCATCCCTCACCTACATGTTCCGTCCTGTTTACTGTGTTTATTCAATTGTCGAGACCCTGACACCCTCCTGACTCTCAAGATATTCTTCTATCAGCTTGTCCAGTCTGGTGCTTTTCTCGTAATAGTACTCAAACCTGTTCTCCTGCAACAATGCTTCATCCAACTCGTGTCTCGCCGTCTCGATCTTCTTTTTGTAACTCATAGATTCTGTTCATATGAATCCTCCTTAAAACGCTAAGATTCCTATGTCTGACGTTAACATAGCACTAAAGGTGGGCATTCCCACATAAATCTGCTCTTCACTGCCTGCCTTTACATTCATTATATTACTATGTCCGAACACGAAAATCAACGAAAACAACCCGTCATTTTTTCGACATTATGAGTGCCGGATTCTCCACTCGGCGCGTTTATTCGCCAATAACTTCATCATTGCATCCAGCGCTTTGTGATTCACCTCGACAATATGTTCTATATCATCCTCCACACCATGCTTGTGCGCCAGATACTCGTCATGCGACTTCTGGATAAAAGCACAGATCGTCTCCGCGTCGATGAGCGGCTCTGCCTTTTTCTTATTCTGCAGCTTCTCATGTTCTTCCTTAAGCTGCAGCAGCCGGTGATGTCTGGCAGCCTCACCGCTCTTAAGGTACGAGCTTAAGTCCCGCTTTAACTTCTCCTCGTAAGAACAATGATCCTTCAGGCTGCCCGGGTAAATGGTGTTGTGCTGAAATGTAAAATAATCCGCCAGATAATGGCTGATCTGTCCCAGATCCCGGTAATACTTGCACCCCTTTTTCTTCCGGATCAGCGCATCTCCCTCCGACAGACGCCTGATATGTCTGCTGACATAAGGAAACGTTCCGTCCATCTCGTGTCTCTTATAGAGAAACGAAGGCTTGATGTCCGGCAGAATACTTCCCAGATAAAAAGAAAATTTGTGATGTTTTAATTCTTCATCCTTTAAATTCTCCACCATATAGCGCGCCAGCGAAATATGTGACTTTTTTCTCATTCATCGGTTCCCCCTTCTGCACTGCATGGCATGACTTTTTTCCTAATTTTGCTTTCATTGTACTTCCATCAGACGCACTTTACAAGAGGAAAATTCCACCGGAATGCAAAACGGGGAACCGTTTTGCATTGCCTCCGGCTCCCCGTCTTTTCTCCTATTTGCAGCAGAAACTTGCGCACTCTGTCTCGCCGCAGGAACAGGCGTTGCCCCCTGCGATGCCGATATGGTCCGCGCTGCATTTCTTATTCTCGTTAAACGTGCAGTTGCAGGCCTCACATGCCACATCGATTGTCTTTGACTCATGCTCTTTTACATTGCATCCGCAGTTTTTCTCCCCCCGCTCCACAAAAGCTTCCGCAGCAGGTCTCATTCTGATGCACCGCCTCGCTTCCCTCAACCTTGATGTTGCCCTTGCAGCAGGAGCGATCCTCGTTGTAAGCACATCCGGTTACCGCACAATCCAGTAATGTCATATCTCTTTTCTCCTTTCGTTCCTTGTTCTCTGGAATGATACATTCCCATTCTTAAAAGTATCTCCGGAGCAATTTCTTTTTATAACCGGTTTTCTTTTTTCCACAGCAGGAAGAATTTTCCTGTTACACAAAAAAAAGGAAGTACCACATACCGGTACTTCCCCTGCACTCTGCTGCCTGTGCTTACTTTCCACAGCAAAATTTGTATTTCTTGCCGGAACCGCACGGACACGGATCGTTGCGTCCAACTTTCTTTCCGACGATAACCGTTCCGGACTTCTTCTGCTCCAGATACAGTCTCTTTCTTCGTCTCCGGGTCAAAAATGTCATTCCACATCGGAAGCTCATAGAGCCAGTCTGCCTTCGCGTCGACCATGTTCTTGTACAGCTTCTCCTTGTCGAATACGAGGCTGACCTTCGTATCTTCCTCCATGGTGTCGATCGGGTTCGGCTCTACCAGGCTCTCGTTGATACCGTCCAAGAAACCTGTCATATCCATGATGCTCAATCCGTATTTATCTGCAAGCTCTTTGACCGTTCCCTCTACCTTCTCATCCGGGTTCGTCAGAAGCTTCTCATAGACACCCTTTTCCAGAAGAAAATATCTCTGCCAGAATCTCTGCAGTTCTCCTCTGTCTGCCTTCTCATTATAAGCAACTTTCTGCCACTGCTCTAATAATGCCATATCTGATTCCTCGATTTCATGATTATTTGCATCTGTCTGCCGGATTGCTTGTCCGACATCTGCTATGTCAAAGATGCACTATAGTATTATAACAAATTTTCTGGCATATTTCAAAGACTTTTTTACAGAACCCACCAAAAGCAACGGGACGTCGACGGAAGCAGATCGTTCATTTGGACGTGGCAGGCAATAGGGTGAAAGATCATGCCCTTCGATTTCAGAGGGAATGTATCTGGAAATTCGGATCAAAAAATGTTCCATCTGCATTTCCATCTGAAATCGGTGGGATGTGTCGCTTACCCTATTGCCTGCCACTAAAAAACTATTCGTTCAACAGATTGTAGTCCTCGATGGACGCGTTGATCGTGTCCGCCATCTTCTGTACGGCTTCCTCCGGTGTCTCCTTGTCATTTAACGTGTTCTCGATCTCGGTCTGTACCGTCTGGCGTGCTTCCGGAAATACAGAGAGAAGCGCTCCCGCGTACTCGCCCTTGGTGTCGTTCAACTGGTCGATCGCGGTCTGGAACTGCGGGTACTGCTCGATGTTCTGCTTGAATACATCCTCATTGTACGCATCGTTGGTAACCGGGAAATATCCTGTCTGGGTTGCCCAGTATGCCTGAGACTCTGCCGATACCAGATATTCCACGAACTTCCAGGTTGCCTGTGCCTTTACATCATCCTGATTCTGGATTGCCCAGAGGGATGCTCCGCCGATGGACACACCGCCCTGATCTGTATCCTTGATGCCCGGAAAATATGCGGTTCCCACCTCAAAGGAGCCGTTGACATCGTTTAAGATCTGCTTTAAGGAAGCGGTGGAGCCAAGCGTAATCGCCGCTTTTCCTGCAGAGAAGTCTGTCAGACCTGCATCGCCGCCAACTCCCACATTCGGTGCATATCCCTTGTCGTAGAGATCCTTCCAGGCGGATACGATCGAGAGAGCCGCACCGTTGCCGTCAAAATCCACGGCTGTCGCCGCCGCGCTTCTTCCGTTGTCATTGTTTGCGTAGGTCAGTCCCTGCTTGCAGATAAACTGCTCAAAGAACCATCCGTAGATTCCCATGGAAAGTGCCTCTCCTGCACCGCCCTTGTTCACAAGATCGTCGGCAATCGCATCGATCCCTCCAGGCTCGTCGGCACCTCGGTGATTCCCGCCGCATCAAACATATCCTTATTGTAATAGAGAATCGGCGTGGATGTATTAAACGGCATGGAGTAGAGCTGGTCGTCGATCGTGTAGTAAGCGGCAATATTCGGCACGATATTGGAGTTGTCATAGCCGTTCGCATCCATCAGCTCCTGCATCGGAATCACCCAGCCGGAGTCGATCATGAAACGGGTGCCGATCTCATAGACCTGAATCAGATCCGGACCGCTTCCTCCCACCATGCTGCTCTTTAATTTGTTGATCGCATCATCGTACTCGCCCTCAAATTCTGCATCCACCGTAATGCCATAGGTGTTCTCCTCATTGAACTGATCCACAAGCGCGGTAAGTGCCTCGCCGTTTACACCGCTCATAGAGTGCCAGAATGTGATCGTCGTCCCGGAAAGATCCGCATCTGCCGTGGCGGACACATTCGTCTCTTTTTTCCGTCACCGTTGCCGGATCACCCTGCGCGCTCCCCCGCTTCCCCTGCAGCGGCTGCGGACGTATCCGCCGTCTGCGCCGTGCTTCCCCCGCAGCCTGCAAGTGCTGCTGCAAGCATGGATGCTGTTAACAATGATGCAATGATTCTCTTCTTCATTCCTCTTTTTTCTCCTTTTGAATTAGTGAGTTCCTTTTTTCTATGTCAGCCCTTGACGGCACCGGAAAACATACCGCGGATCAGCTGCTTTTGTCCTAAGATAAACACAAACAGCGACGGCAGAATCACCATCACAACTCCCGCGATTACCATCGTAATCGACTGGGAATCCACACTGTTTAACATGCTGATACCAATCTGCACGGTTCGCATCTCCTCGGTTCCGGTTACTAACAACGGCCACATATACATGTTGTAAGCGTTGATGAAGGTATAGACCGCCATCGCTCCGATCGCCGACTTCGTCAGAGGGATCAGAATCCGGACAATGAACACCAGATTCGGACAGCCGTCGATCTTTGCCGCCTCATACAGGGATTTTGGAAAGGTCAGATAGAACTGACGGAACAAAAAAGATCCCCATGGCGGAAGTGATATATGGAATGAAGAGCACTTTGTAGGAATTCAGCCAGCCCCATCCGCTTACCGTTAAATAATTGGAAATAATTGTCGCTTCACCCGGCACCATCATCGTCGCCATGATCAGCATAAAAATCACATTTTTTCCCTTAAAGTCCAGAAATGACAGTGCAAACGCCGCAAGGGAGCAGGGAAATAATCTGTCCGAGCGTAATGCATCCCGCCACCAGAAACGAATTTAAAATAAAACGAAACAGCGGAATCTTTGTAAACGCCTGTGCAAAATTGTCAAGCGTCGGCTGCTTCGGAATCAGATTCATCTCCATCGAGAACAATTCCCCGGATGGCATAAACGCAATGGAAAGCGCATACAAAAGCGGAAGGATCACCAATACCGACACCACCAGATTGACGCCGAAACGGCTCCATAATCTGCGCCGTTTTCTGCCGAGTTCCCTTTTTTTCATGGTCTCGTGCAGCCGTTCGATCTCTTCTCTCTTCGAATGTGCCGCACTGCGCGGCTCGAGCCTGATATCCATCAATACTTCACTCCCTTCTTTTCCAGACGGAACATGAGCAATGTCAGCAGCATGACAATCAAAAACAGTACCACAGACTGTGCCGCCGCCCCGCCGAAGCGGAAATTAAAAAACGCGTCGCGGTAGATCGAATAGACGATCAGGTTCGTCGATTCACCCGGCCCGCCTTCCGTCAAGATTTTCACCTGCCCGAACGACTGGAACGCCAGGATAATATTGACGATGACCGTATAAAAACAGGATCGGGCTTAGTCCCGGCAGCGTTAATCTGGTAAACTTCTGCCACTCGTTCGCGCCATCCACAGACGCCCGCTCATAGATCGACTCGTCAATATTGGCAAGTCCCGCCGAAAAATACAGATAATTGATCCCGCTGTTCAACCACGCCGTCAGAAGTGCCACGCACACCAGCGCATAGCGCTCGTCATGCAGCCAGTTGATGTCCGACCGCAGGAATTTGTCGAGAATGCCGATCGTCGGATCTAACATAATCTCGAAAATCAGTGCAGCGGCGCTTGAGGCGATCGCCATCGGCAGTGCGTACGCCGTGGAAAAGACCCGGATTCCCGGAAAATTTTTATTCACCAGCAGCGCCGTCACAAGACCGAGCAGCATGCTGACCATTACCACGATCACCACAAAGAATCAGGGTTTACAAGCAGGCTGTTATAAAAAAAGATTCTGACGTAAACAGATCGATATAGTTTCCGAAGCCGACAAACAGCTTTGCCTGTCCCAGCTTGTCGGTTTTATACAGGCTTAAATAGATCGTTTTTGCAAACGGATAAAATAAGAACAGTCCGAATACGATAAGACACGGCACCAAAAACAGGTACGGGCTGATCTTTTTGTCTTAGCTTTACAAATGCATTCATGTTGTCTCCTTTCAGATGCGCATTTCACTGTCGCAGTCAAACAGATGGATCGCTGTCACATCGAAGTACAGCCGGCGCACCTCACCTGCCCGGGCGTCATATTCCGCCGGAATCTTTTTGCCACATACTTTTTCCCGTATAAAAAAGGAAAAACAAAAGCTTCTCGGCTCCGAGCAGCTCCACCTCAAGAATCATCGCCTCCACGTAATCCGCCCCGGCGCTTACACATTCCGGTGCCTCCCACAGGATGTTTTCCGGGCGTATGCCAAGGATCACGCTGTCGCTTCCGTGTCTGCTTATCCGCGCTGCATCCTCCCTGCACGGCATCATGCGGTACTCCCCGACCAGAAGCGCCGGAGCCTCCTCCCAGGAAACCACCTGTGCCTCGAAAAAGTTCATGGACGGCGTTCCGATGAATCCTGCGACAAACCGGTTGACCGGCTTTGCATAGAGGTTCGCCGGTGTATCCACCTGCTGCATTTTTCCATCCCGCATCACCACAATCCGTGTGCCAAGCGTCATGGCCTCCGTCTGATCGTGCGTGACATAGATCGTCGTTGTTCCCACCGCATGCTGCAATGCCGCCAGTTCCACACGCATCTGCGTCCGCAGTTTCGCATCCAGATTGGACAGCGGCTCGTCCATCAAAAGCGCCCTTGGATTGCGGATAATCGCATTTCCGATCGCCACACGCTGTTTCTGCCCGCCGGAGAGTTCTCCCGGTCTTCTGTCCAGCAGATGCTCAATGCCAAGCATCTTTGCCGTATCGTATACTTTCTCTTTTTTTATCTCCTTCTTATCGACCTTCCTCACGCTCAGGGGAAAATGCGATATTGTCGTACACGCTCATATTGGGATACAGCGCATAATTCTGAAATACCATGGCGAGATTCCGCTCCCGCGGCTCCTTGTAATTCTCGATCTCTCCGTCCACCCACAGCTCGCCCGACGAGATGTCCTCCAGACCTGCGATCATGCGCAGCAGCGTCGATTTCCCGCAGCCGGACGGTCCAACCAGAATCAAAAATTCTCCTTCTTTTTATCTCAAGCGAAAAGTCATGAATTGCTTCATAACCGTTCCGGTATACTTTTCCCCACATGTTCTAACGCCAATTCAGCCAAAATAAAACCTCCCAGTGCTCTCTTACATTGCAAACTCAACAGTCCTTATTGTAAGAGTTCCACCGGGAGGCAGCTATCAAATTCCTGTAATATTTTTTTTGTGTTTTCAGTAAACTTTATATGGTTTTTATAAAGTTTGTACAATTCGTGTAAATTTTTTTTCTGCTTGACGGAACCGCCTTTTCCATCTACCATAAAGGTACAGCCGTAAACCAGAAGGCTGTTTAGAAATGAGGTTACCATGAAAAAAGTGAAACGTATTCTTGCCGCAGCCGGCGCCATTCTTCTGCTTTTTTGCTGTATGCATCCACGCTCGTCTGCGCTTTAAGTTCCAGCGAGAATTTTATGAATCTGCTGATGGTCTCCATCTACGCGACCGTCATCATTCCGGTTCTGCTGTGGGCGTACACGCTCATCTATAAGCTCGTGCACAAGTCGTCCGAAAGAGGACGCCGAGCAAAAGGAGCCGCCGCAGGGGCAGGGAAAATAGATACAAATTTCAGGATAAGAGAAAAACCGACAGAATGTTCCAGAATACAAACGGATGCGGGGATTCTTTGAAACAAAATGAGAGAATTTCTTCCCTGCCCGCCGGGACATCGAATTCCGTGTCTTTGTCACGCTTGGACAATCCACAGGGTGTGTCCGGCAACCGCAGACAATGAGCGGACTTTCTAGTGTCCCCCCCTAATGGGCACCGCTTCACAGTCAATATAAAACCGTGCGAACCGAACTCGCCGGCATCTGCTATTGAACACAGGGCAAATGCCGACTCAGACAGTGGCTTCGCGCGGTTATGTTTTTGTTCAGCGGTGTCCAAAGGGACACACGAAAGTCCTAAAATTGTCTGCCGGCTTGCGGACACACCCCTGTAGAGTGCTCCAAGCTTGGAAAGACATGGATCATCAGGGATGTTTCGGCGGGCAGGGTTAGAAATTCCGCATTTTGTGTTTAGAATGTCCGCATCCTTTGTATCTGGAACATCTATCGTTTTTCTCTTATTACGGAGTCCATCTCCCTGCCCGTGCAGTGGCTCTTTTGATCCGTCCTCTACTCTTCCGTACTGTCCTCGGACGCGGCGCTCTCGGTCACGTCTACGCCCACAGCCGCCTCTACGCCCTCAGTCACGTCCACACTCTCAGGCTCATCCGTCTCTTCCTCCTTTACAACAATTCCTGCGGTGTCTTGGAGAAAGTGCCGGAGAGATCCCGCGACACGAGATAGATCTTATCGCTCTCTGCCACCTTCAGGTAATACTGCCCGGTCACTGCATTTTTATCTCCGAGCTGTAGCGTCGTCGTGCCGTCTGCCGTGGTGAGGGTAATGATCCCCGACGGATTTTCCAGACCATACTGCGCCAGATCCTCGCCGTCTGTAATCTCACTCTCCGCCGTAAGGCCCGTGACCGCATCCAGCATGGCGTCGATCTGTGACGTGTCGAGGGTGAGTGAAATATCCCCGTCCCAGGTCCACTCTCCGTCCGTTTTCGTGTAGGCATAAACCTGACCGCCCAGCACGTACGAGAATGCCGTCACATCATCGGTTTTAAAATCGACGACTGTAAGCTTCTCTGCTTCCTCCTCGCTCGCCTCTTTTTCCTCCTGTTTCTGATTGTATACATGAATTCCTCCATAGGCTGCTGCAAGCACTGCGAGGACAAGCAGCATGCCAAGGAACTGTTTTTTCTGTTTCTCCATTATTTCTTTCTCCTTACCGCCCAGATCACAACACCGGTCACAATCAGCAGAATCGGCAGGATAACCGTTGCCGCAAGTCCGCCGATCAGCGTTCCGAGTGACGTAACCGTAATCGTTCCAAGCGTATACTCCTTGACCGGAATGACACCCGTCGACTCTCCGTCGTCACCGGCAAGCTGTCCTAACGCATCTGAGAACATGGACACATTTCTTCCCGATACAATCGAGTCCGCATTGTCGGTCAGCATTTCCGTGGAGCCAAACACCACCAGTTTCATCGTGTTGTCGTCATCCACATCCTGTTCTGCCGTCAGCGCAATCGTAAACGGTCCTGCAATGTCCCCGTCTTCCAGCTCAGACGTCTCCGCATTTGCCACATCCGTCTTGGACACCGCCTGATCACTTGTGACAAGCAGCGGTGTGTAGGTAATATCTTCCGATTCCTCCGGATAGCTCAGTCCCTCGCTGGTACGGTGCGAAAATGTACCCGCCCGTCACAGATGAAGTATAGGCTGTCGACTCAATTTCCGGCAACAGATAATACGGTGTACTCCGGTAGCATGCTGATGCACTGTTTTCCATCACAATGCCAGCTACCCGTTCAATGCCGTACGCCTCCAGAACCGAAGCAAAATTCGGCAGATCCTGATACTCGAAGTTGCAGGTGATGAGCGCTCTTCCGCCGCCCTGCAAATATTCTTTCACCTTTGCGGCATCATCCTCCGAGAAGTCTGATGTCGGTCCGTTGATGATAATTGCCGCCGCATCATCCGGAACCGCATCTTCCGTCAGCAATGTCAGCTGCGACACCGTCATATTGGCTTTCTCAACCGCCTCCGAAAAACCGCCGGAAAGGGTATTTTCTCCATGACCGGTAATCTCGTAGATGACCGGAAGTTCACTGTCTGCCTTCGTCACATACTGCAGGGCGCTGGTCAGCTGTCCCTCCGCATCATAACCGTCCACAGAGAGCTTGAATATGTAGAATAGTCATAAGAATATTCATAGATGTCGCTGTAATCCACCACGCGCGATCTCGCGTCCGACACCACGATCATACTGTTCTGGCTCGGCGCACTGTCCGTATACTGCTGATAAAAATTCGGACTCTTCGCCGGATCTTTGTAAACCACATTTAAATGTTTGGAGAGATCTTCATACCGCTGCAATGTCTCCGCCAACGTACTGTCCGCCGACTTCTCGGACGAAAGCACATAGATCGTGACGTCCTGCGACAGATTTTTCACATAATCCTTTGTGGTATCCGTCAGACTGTACAGCTTTGTGGAAGTTGCATCTACCGCCGTCCAGGAGGATGGCATCTCCTTTACCACCATGTTGACTGCAACCGCAACCGCAAATCCCACCACAATCATCGCCACGGAAAACATTACTGTGGTCAGTTTTTTTTCGTCGTCATGCTCCAGCGTCTCTTCTGCACACACTGGCAGGTCAAAAACAGACACAATGCCCGTCACACTGACAAAATACACAACGCCCGTCAGATCCAGACAGCCGCTCATAAAACTCTGAAGCGGTGTGTACAGATCATATGCGCCCAGTACCTTCGTGATCAGATGGTCGCCGATCAATCCCGTGATGCTGTTCATCATATATCCCAGAAAAAGGAATGCAAACGCCACGACCGCTGCAATTACCTGACTCTCCGTCAGCGCCGACGCCAGCATACCGACTGCGATGCAGGTACATCCGTACAGCCAGAAGCCCAAAACCGCCACATAGTTTTCTCCCATCGCCACCGTGCCAAAGGCAGCCAGGACAAGTGGCGTTACCGCAATCACCGCCACGGCAACGGTAAAAACGCCCACCATGGCTAAAAATTTTCCAAAAATCATCTTTCCAAGCGAAACCGGCGCTGTGAGTACCAGCTGGTCAGTTCTGCTGTGCCGCTCTTCCGCCATGGAACGCATGGTGAGAATCGGAACGGCAATCAACATGATAAACGAGATCTGCCGAAAGTGTGTACGACACATACGGATATCCCGCCCGCAGATTATACGCTAAAAAGTACAGACCGTACAGTGCCAGAACGGCAGCGATAAACAGCCATCCTGTGATATTCTGAAAATAACTTTTCCACTCTCTTTTTAAAATTGCAATCATGCCTGTTCTCCTTTCCCGTCTGCTCCTGTAAGTTCAAGGAAAACATCCTCCAGCGATTTTGTCTCCGTGTGCATTTCCAGAACCGGAATCTCTTCTTTTGCGCAGGCATGAAACAATGCCTCACGGATATCTTCGCCCCGCTCCGCCGTCACATGAAACAGGACTTCCTCCGCTGCTTCTCCCGGCTCTCTGCTCACTTCCGCCACACCCGGAAGTTCCTTTAAGAGTTCCTCCATGCGCTGCTCTTTCTCTTTTACCAGAAGCGCGATTTCCTGTGCTCCCGACATCCGCTCCAGCAGATGTTCCGTCGAATCGCTCGCCACAAGTTTTCCCTTCGACAGGATAAACACATGATCGCAGACCGCCGAAATCTCTGTCAGAATATGGGAACTCAAAATCACGGTGTGCTTTTTCCCGAGCTCCTTAATCAGTTCACGCACTTCGATGATCTGCTTCGGGTCCAGTCCCACCGTGGGTTCATCCAGTATAATGACATCCGGATACCCCATGATCGCCTGTGCAAAGCCGACGCGCTGCCGATATCCTTTGGAGAGATTGCGGATCAGCCTCTCACTCACTTCCTTCGTGTGTGTCAGCTCCATAATCTCTTCTGTCTGTGTTTTTTTTCTTACCTTTTTATCCAGACCTTTCAGCTCTGCCACGAAATCCAGATACTCCCGCACTGTCATCTCCGTATAGAGCGGCGGTATCTCCGGCAGATACCCCCACGCATTTTTTTGCCTCCTGCGGATCGGCAAAAAATATCGTGACCGTTGATCTTCACCTCGCCGCTCGTTGCGCCAAGGTATCCTGTAATCATATTCATTGTCGTGGATTTTCCGGCACCCATTCGGTCCGAGAAAACCATAGATTTTCCCGGGTTCCACCGTAAGCGTCAGATCATCCACCGCCACATGTTCCCCCATATATTTTTTGACCAGATGATTGATTTCAATCAAAACCATTTCCTCCTTTTTCCTGTTTCCGTATCTAGCCTACGAAAGAAATGTGTTCAAAAGGGAATCATTCTGTGATAATTCTGTGAAAACAAACCCAAAGGAATTGTCGCAATAAGCATAGACCACTTTGGGTGATAAGTAATATTATAAGAACTAGATACTTAAAAGTTCCAGATAAACATGCGGCGGCAAATTCTGACCGCAAAATCCGGTATTTCTAACCATGCCGCAGCTGACATCCGTGATGATCCGTGTCTTTCCAAGTTTGGAGCACTCCACGGACTATGTCCGCAAGCCAGCAGACAATTTTAGGACTTTTTGTGTGTGTCCCTTATGGACACCTCTGAACAAAACATAACCGCGCGAAGCCGATGTCTGAGTCGGCATCTGCCTTATTTTCAATAGCAGATGCCGGCGAGTTTCGGTTCGCGCGGTTTTATATTGTCTGTGAAGAGGTGCCATTAGGGGACACCAGAAAGTCCGCTCATTGTCTGCGGTTTGTCGGACACACTCCGGGAGTGTTCAAACGTGGAAGAGACACGGAATCCGATGCCAGCTGCGGCATGGAAGAAATACATGAATTTTGCTTCAAAGACTTTGCCGCCGTCTGTTTATTCTGGAACTTTTTGTTCTCTGGTATTCCTGTAATATTACTTATCACCGCAAAGCACGATATGCTTCTTGCGACAGTTCCTTTTTAGCACTCTACACCGTATTCTTTTTAATTTCTGTCTGGCGTCCTCGTAGCCGGTAAAACGAATGGCAGAGATGCCGCAGGCGATGGCACCGTCCACATTGTTCTGTCTGTCGTCGAGGAACACGCACTCCTCCGCGCGCAGATGAAAGCGCTCAAGCAGGGAGTGATAAATCTCCGGCTCCGGCTTTAATCTGCTTCACCTCGAAGGAAAACAATGCTCCATCCACGTCCTTAAGGAAGCCAAGCGACTGATCCTTCGTCTTCGCGTATGTCCAGGCACCGTAATTGGAAAGGATATACAGGCGATACCCCTTGTCTTTTAACGTCCGCATCCATTCCCCGACATACGGAAACGGATAAATCGCCCGGTCCACATGCTCCCCAGAAATTCCGGATCTGTGCTTCGTATGCCGGAGCTTTTCTGATAAAGCCTGTGAGAAGTTCCTCATCGGACAGGGCTCCCCGGTCCGCTTCGTCCCAGTCACTGGTGTGCACCGTGGCATCTGCGACTGCGCGCACCGTCTCTTCATCCATTCCAAGCGCGCGCATCGCCTCCACCGGTTCCCATGCCACCAGAACCTGTCCCACATCAAAAATGACATTCTTAATCATATGCGTCATCCTACTTGCTGCGGTAGATAATATCCTCTCTGCCCGGTCCGTTTGATACCATCGTGATTGGATAATCCGATCTGCTCCTCCACAAACTCTACATACTTTCTGCAGTTCTCCGGCAGATCTTCGTATTTCTTGATGCCGCGGATATCGCACTTCCAGCCCGGAAGCTTCTTAAGTACCGGCTTTGCCTTCTCAAGCTTTGCTGTTACCGGGAAATCTGTTGTCACTTCACCGTCGATCTCATAGCCTACGCATACCGGAATCTCATCTAAGTATCCCAATACATCGAGCACGGTAAATGCAACGTCGGTTGTTCCCTGCATACGGCAGCCGTACTTGCTTGCCACGCAGTCGAACCAGCCCATACGTCTCGGACGGCCTGTCGTTGCGCCGAATTCTCCGCCGTCGCCGCCGCGTCTTCTGAGCTCATCTGCCTCATCCCCGAAAATCTCGCTGACAAATGCGCCTGCTCCGACTGCGGAAGAATAAGCCTTGCACACCGTTACGATCTTCTTGATCTCATACGGCGGGATGCCTGCTCCGATCGCACCGTAAGCTGCCAGCGTGGGAGGAGGATGTTACCATCGGATAGATTCCGTGATCCGGATCCTTTAAAGTTCCAAGCTGTCCCTCCAGCAGAATACGCTTGCCGTCTTTGATTGCCTGATTGAGAAATAAGGAGACATCCCCGACATACGGAGCAACCATATCCCTGTACTCATGCAAGGTTGCAAGAAGTTCCTCTTCCTTTAATAACGGCTTATGATACATATGCTCCAGCATGATGTTCTTCGTCTCGCAGGTGCGCTTTACCTTTTCTTTTTTAAGAGCTCCTCATCGAACAGCTCGCTGACCTGGAAACCGATCTTTTGCATACTTGTCCGAATAGAACGGTGCGATTCCTGACTTTGTGGAACCGAAAGAATTCTTGCCGAGACGCTCCTCCTCGTACTGGTCGAACAGGACATGATACGGCATAACCATCTGTGCTCTGTCCGAGATCATCAGCTTCGGTGCCGGTACGTTGCGGTCTGTGATCGACTTGAGCTCGCCGATTACCTTCGGGATGTCGAGTGCGACACCGTTTCCGATAATATTTGTGATATGGCTGTGGAATACGCCGGACGGCAATGTGTGCAGTGCAAACTTGCCATAATTGTTCACAATGGTGTGTCCTGCATTTGCTCCGCCCTGAAAACGGATGACGATGTCAGCCTCATCCGCGAGCATATCTGTGATCTTGCCTTTTCCCTCATCGCCCCAGTTAGCGCCTACTACTGCTGTAACCATATGTTTTTTTCCTCCTGATATGATACACTTTTTTGCCGGAAGTCCGCATTTTCCTGATTCCAGGCTGCATCCATGCGGCCGGTCTGTCCGAAAGCAGCATCCACTCTGTAAATCTGCCTCATGACATAAAAAGTGACGGTTGTAAAAACCGTCACTCACTTCCGCCTTTTTTACTTATTGATTATACACGAACCTTTTTGCATAAGTAAAATCAATATTCATTATATGTGGCATAAGTATTTATTATGCCTGTTTCTAAAAGAAAAAATCCCTGCTTACTGTGATGTCCCCTGTACCAGAACATTCATCAGCGTAGCCGCTGCGGCCGACAGCGGAATCCGTTCATTTGCAACAAAGCAGAACGTACGCGCCGGTATCTCTCCTCCAAGAACCGCAGTTCAAACAGATCTCCCTCCGTCAGGTGCTCCTCGGCAAAATTTCTGACCACACTTGCAATTCCAAGGTTGCGCACCGCAAACTGGATCAGCATATCGCTGGTGGCAAGTTCAAACTCCGGCCGAATCGTCACCTGCTTCGACGCAAGGAATTGCTCCACATACGTCCTGGTCGAGGTATTTCCCTCCAGACACATGACCGGCAGCTTCATCAGTTCCTCGTACCCCAGCATGCGCTCCTTTAAATATTCAAACTTCCTGCCTGCCACAAACACATCCCGGATCTCCTTCACCGGAACGCATTTGAGCGAAGCTCTCTTCTCGACCGGCGTGCTCACGATGCCAAAATCAATGCGGCCGTCGCAGAGATGGCGGATCGTCTCCGGGGTCGGCGCATTCGTCACCGTCACGCGGATTCCCGGGTAGCGCTCATGAAATTCTTCCAGATACGGAATCAGGAAATACTTTAACGTCATGTCGCTGGCCCCGATACAGATTTCGCCCTGTTCCAGATTCAGCATCTCAGAGAGCTTCCTCTCGCCTGAGAGGATCGTCTCATAGCCGCGCTGCACATAGGAATAGAGCATCTCCCCCTCCTTCGTCAGCCGCACGCCCTTGGTCGTCCGCACAAACAATGGGCACGAAAGCGCCTGTTCTAAATGCTTCACCGCCTGGCTGACTGCAGGCTGTGAGATGGCGAGCTGCTCCGCTGCCAGTGTGATGCTCTGGGGAGCCTGCCACATAATAAAAAATTTTATAATATTCCAGATTGATGTCCATGGATCTCTCCTGGGAAAAAAGTCTCATTTTTTTACAAAAACGGATTGTATTTTCCACTGTCATGAAGTATACTATGCCTTACGCAAAGTACCAGTATCTCTCTACTATAACAGACTATGAAGGGAGACGCAATCCAATGACCAAAGATATGACCACCGGCAGCCCGCTTCGGATTATCCTGCTATTTTCTATTCCGGTTCTGCTCGGCAATCTGTTCCAGCAGTTCTATAATATGGTAGATACGATTATTGTCGGACGCTATCTCGGCGAGGAGGCTCTCGCCGCCGTCGGCTCAACCGGCTGCCTGATGTTTCTTGTGCTCGGTTTTGCCAACGGCATCGCCCAGGGCTTCGGCGTCATGGTTTCACACGCTTTCGGAGCCAAAGATTTTAAGCTGCTCCGTCACTACGTGGCGCTATCCCTGATTCTTACACTGATTATATCGCTTCTGCTGACCATCCCAACGGTGACAGCTTCCCGCCTCCTTCTGGCATGGATGCACACACCGGAAAATATTATTGCCATGGCAGACGCTTATATTAAGGTAATTTTTGCGGGCATTCTGCTGACAATGGCGTACAACGTGTTATCCGGCATCATCCTGCGCGGCATCGGCGACAGCCGCACTCCTCTCTACTTCCTGATTCTCTCGTCCGTGCTCAACATCATCTTAGATGTCGTACTGATCGTGTACACAGGGCTTGGAACTGCCGGAGCCGCCTACGCGACAATCATCGCACAGGGAGTCTCCGCCGTGCTCTGCTTCTTTTATATGTACCGGAAATACGATATCCTGCGCACCAGACATGAGGATTATTATCTGGATTCCGCCGGCGTAAAAAACATGCTCGCCATCGGTGTGCCGATGGCGCTCAACTACTCAATTACCGCCATTGGCACCATGATTATGCAGAGTGCGGTCAACGTGTTTGGCTCGAGTGTGGTCGCCGCCTTCACCGCGGCCTCCAAGGTCAGCAATATCGCGACCCAGTCCATGCCGACACTCGGCACCGCAATGGCAACCTACTGCGGACAGAACCTCGGTGCCGGCAAATACGACCGCATCTACGCCGGCATGCGGCAGGGACTTTTCCTCTGCTTCCGGTGCGGCAGCCACAGCCGCCGCGATCTGCATCTTTGGCGGACGTTTTATTGTGAGCTGGTTCGTGAGCAATCCTTCCGAGGAGATCTTCTCTTCCGCCATGCAGTACCTGACGATCGCAAGCTGGTTCTTTCTCCCGCTCGCCATGATCTTTTTATACCGCAATGCCTTACAGGGCCTAGATCAGGGACTGATCCCCATGCTCTCTGGTGTCGTCGAGCTCGCCTGCCGCTTCGGCGTCATCGCTCTCATTCCGGCAAGCACCGGCTTCTTCGGTGTCTGCTTCGCTGATCCGGCTGCCTGGGCCGGTGCCGGCATCCCGCTGTTTATCACCTATCTTCTCTGGGAGCACCGGATGAAGCAGTGTTCCATGGCGGTGTAAACATTTTCCCCTCACACGGAAATGCATCCTATTGCATCAAAAAGACCGTACTCCGTCATCCCGGAATACGGTCTTTTATATTGTCCTGTTTTATTTTATCTATGCTTCCAGCTCCGGAATCTTCTTCGAGCAGGCAACAGCAAGTGCCCCCGGTCCAATATGACATGATACGCTCAGTGACAGCGGATCCATATGATTCTCCAGTCCCGGAAATGCTTCCTGCACCTCCTGCCTGAACGCTTCCGCAGCATCCAGATCGTACGTGTACGCCATCTCCAGATGCATACTCTTTCCTTCCGGATCATGGAACCGCTCCGCAAAATCGTGCTTCATCGCCTCGATCATCAGGTTCTTCGCCTGCTTGACAGTTCTCGCCTTGGCAAATGCATCCAGCTTCTCTCCCTGGATCTGTAGTACCGGTTTTAGCTTTAACAACGTTCCAAGCGCTGCCGCCGCCGGCGTAATGCGTCCGCCTTTCTTCAGATAATACAGGGTATCCACCATAATATAAATGGAAGACTCAAATTTATCTCTCTCCAGAATCTCCTTAATCTCCGCTGCACTGTGTCCTTGCTCTGCCAGTGCCATCGCGTCCAGCACAGACTGCCGCTGCGTCACCAGAGATTCTCTGGTTATTCACAACCTGCACCTTTCCTTCGTAATCCTGCGCCAGCATCAACGCTGTCTCACAGGAACCGCTGAGTCCGGACGACATTGGAATATGCACAATCTCATCATACTCCTTCAGCAATGCATCCCATGTATCGGTCACATTCCCGACAAGCGGCATCGATGTGGAAATATTGGCATTCTCGGACAGCATCTGATAAAACTCTTTCTGCGACAGATCAATATCCTCATATAATGTCTTGTCTCCCACAAAAAAAGGCATCGGCAGAATGGTGATTCCAAGTTCTTCCGCCTGCAATTGCGTAATTCCGCTGTTGCTGTCAGATACGATTGCTACTTTGCTCATAACTTCTACTCTCCCTTACAATGTCTCTGATCGTTCCTTGATGTTCTTCTTAAAATTGATGATCTCATGCTCATACTCAGTATTCATATAAGTGGAATGAATCATAAAATCTGCCGACGCCCGGTTGTTGGCGATCGGGATGTTCATACACCTGCGCGATACGCAAAAGCGCTTTCACATCCGGGTCATGCGGCTGTGCTGTCAGCGGGTCAGAGAAGAAAATCACAAAATCCACTCTTCCCTCCACAATCTTTGCGCCAATCTGCTGGTCTCCGCCGAGAGGGCCACTGTTATAGCCTCTTACCGGGAGTCCTGTCTGATCCGTAATCATACGTGCTGTCGTACCTGTGCCACATAGAAAATGCTGCTTTAAAATCTCCTTGTTCTGCTCACACCAGTCAATCAGATCTGCTTTTTTATTGTCATGCGCAATCAGTGCAATATTCTTTTGTTTTCCTATTGTCATTGTAATAAAATCTTCACTCATAATCTCTGGATACCCCCCTTATCATTTTTTTCTAATGCATTGTACCATATTTTGTCCCGGACCGCCACCAAAAAATAATAGAAAGCGCACCGTAGCACGCTTTCTATTATTAAAAACGCTAGAATGACTCTTCTATTCATTCTGCATGTATACTTTTTTGTATACCGCATCACGCCTGTTCCTGTGCTACAACCTCACGCATTCTCTCCGAAATCTTGTAAATTTCGCCAAGCAGATCATTCAGATTCTCCATATTCTGCATACTATCCTCACTCATAGACATGCTGTTTTCTTGAGGATGCCGCAACCTCTTCACTCGTTGCAGATAAATTGGTAATACTGTCATTGATCTGCGTATTTGCTGAAAGGATACTCTCCACCTCACCAGACAAATTCTGCATAGAATTCTGGAACAAATTCATCTTATCCTCGATAACAGTAAACTTCTCTCTCGTTGTCTCGATCATCTCGTTCTGCTTATCTGCAGACTCCGCTGACTTCTGCATATTTACAGAGGCTTCCTCCACATTTACCGTCAATTTTTCGATAATCTCCGTGATCTTTCCCGTCGACTCCTTCGTCTCCTCTGAAAGCTTGCGGATCTCGTCTGCCACAACCGCAAAGCCTTTTCCAGCCTCCCCTGCTCTGGCTTTGCCTCAATGGACGCATTGAGTGCAAGCAGATTGGTCTGATCGGAAATGCTTAAAATCGTTCCGATAATGACCTCCACTTCCTTTTATGCGGTTGTCCAGTTCTTCCGTCGTGGTTCTTGTGGCGCGGTTGATCTCCGCCGTCTGGGTTGCCTGCTCCTTCAGCTCGGCGATCAGGTCAGCGCCCTCACGGAGCGCGTCCTGTGTCGCATCTGACGCCGTCTGCATCTCTTTCGTCTCTTTTTCGGCGTTTTCAATATTCGTCTGGATGCCGTTCGTCTGCATCGTCTGCTGCTCAATCGCTTCCGCCGTCAGCTTGACGCTCGATGCAATCTCCTTGACGGAGTTGTTGCTGCTGACCATGCTCTCCGTCAGCACATCCGCTTTCTCTCTCGCACTGTCGAACTTCTCGGACAGCGCTCCCGACATCTGAATGATCTCATCCGCCACACGCGCCGCCGCATCCATCTGTGACTTAATGGCATCTGTATCCTCAACATGGTGTCTCGCCTGCAGATCTACCGCAATACACATCACAACACCGAAAAGAAATGGCAAACACTATCTGTACAACTGACTCGCTCCGTGTCCCAGGATATTTCACAAAATGAAGTATGCCCGAAATTACATTCAGCACTCCCATCGCAATAGCGCTGGTGCGTGCCAGCCTTATATCACGATACAACATAACCGTAAGCATAATTAAATACATAAATGCATAAAAGACCACGTTCTTGTTTGATAAGATCATCACTGCATAGGTAAGAAACATACACGAAAGTGAAATCATAACAAATTTCCTATCCCCGCGATACCGGACATGTCCAACAAAAAATATCACGAGAAGAATGACATTGACTACCATGCGCGCCAACACAACAGATTTATCCGCTGTTGCATCCACAAATCCAAGCAGCGTCAGTGCATTCAAAAGCCCAAGGATGATAAGTCCAAGGATGAATGTAATCTTGTTGCGTTCCAATCTTTGTTTTTGCTTTAATTTCATAACTATCCCTTCCTTTGTAAACAATCTCACCCGGGCAGACGGATCTTTCCATCCATCAGCATCTTCACGAATGCCGTATCCCGGATAATCCAGGAATCTTTCTCAATCAGAATATTCCTGTGATAGACTTCCTCCGGCGTCGCCCATTTTAACTGATACCCCTTTGCAATCTCACTCGGGGTAAGTGAAAGTGGTGCCTGCCTGTCCAAAACATCGCAGTAAAAAAAAAGAGAATGGCAGATAAACTTTTTATCCGGCTCAAAAATATCTCTGTGCAGTTCTATTATCTCGCCCAGCTCACAGATACTCTCCGGCCTGACATAAAGTCCTGTCTCCTCTTTTACTTCACGGATCAGCGTCTGCTCATAATTCTCACCCGGCTCCTGCCCGCCTCCGGGGATCTTATATTCTCCCTCCCGGCTGCACTGCATGGCAAGCCTGCCGTCACGCACAATGATCGCCCGTATCGAATACTTTTCATAGATACCCGTCGTGCCCTTCATAATCACGGGCATCAAATGTCGCAAGGATCTTCATACGCATTTCCTCCGTGCCGCTTCACTTTTTCTTGAATTATATTCCCTTTTTGCAATTATCGCAATATTTTTCAAATATTTTTATTTTAAACATTTTCTGTAATAAGAACACCGTTTTCTAATTGCAGAAAAAAAAATCCACCCCGGTCGATTGACCGGGATGGATTCCCTCTTCGGATGGGATTTACATCATTCCCATTCCGCCTGCGCCGCCTGCCGGCATTGCCGGTGCGTCCTCTTTGATGTTTGCCACAACAGACTCTGTGGTAAGTAAGGTAGATGCTACAGAAGTTGCGTTCTGTAATGCGGTTCTTGTCACCTTAACCGGATCCAGGATACCCTGCTCTACCATGTCTACATACTGCTCCGTTGCTGCGTTAAATCCAACGCCTGCCGGAGATTCTTTTACTTTATTGATGATGACTGCGCCCTCTAATCCTGCATTTGCGGAAATGTAGTACAGCGGAGCCTCCAATGCCTTTAAGATAACCTTCGCGCCGGTCTTCTCATCGCCTTCCAGTGTATTTGCCAGAGCTTCTACATCCTTTGCAGCGTGGATATATGCAGAACCGCCGCCTGCGATGATACCTTCTTCTACTGCTGCACGGGTAGCTGCCAGAGCGTCTTCCATACGCAGTTTTGCTTCTTTCATCTCGGTTTCCGTTGCAGCGCCGACACGGATCACTGCTACGCCGCCAGCCAGCTTGGCAAGTCTCTCCTGCAGCTTTTCTCTGTCGAAATCAGAAGTGGTCTCTTCGATCTGCTTCTTGATCTGTGCAACTCTCGCTGCGATTGCAGCCTTGTCGCCTTCCCCGTCAACAATGATGGTGTTCTCTTTCTGAACCTTAACAGATTTTGCACGGCCGAGCATATCCATTGTGGTCTCTTTTAATTCCAGGCCGAGTTCGGAGCTGATCACCTGCCCGCCGGTCAGGATTGCAATATCCTCCAGCATAGCCTTTCTTCTGTCGCCATAGCCAGGAGCTTTAACAGCTACTACGTTGAAAGTGCCGCGCAGCTTGTTGACGATCAGGGTGGTCAGAGCCTCGCCCTCAACATCCTCAGCGATGATCAGCAGCTTTGCGCCGGACTGAACGATCTGCTCCAGCAGGGGCAGGATCTCCTGAATGTTAGAAATCTTCTTATCGGTAATCAGGATATACGGATTGTCCAGAACTGCTTCCATCTTATCCATATCAGTAGCCATGTATGCAGAGATATAACCTCTGTCAAACTGCATACCTTCTACCAGATCCAGCTCTGTCTTCATGGTCTTGCTTTCCTCGATAGTAATAACGCCATCGTTGGAAACCTTTTCCATCGCATCTGCAACCATCTGACCAACTTCATCGCTTGCTGCAGAAATCGCTGCAACTCTTGCAATGTGGTTCTTACCGTTGACCTTCTGACTCATCTTCTGAATGGAATCTACGGCACACTCGGTTGCCTTCTGCATACCTTTTCTTAAAATGATCGGATTTGCACCTGCTGCCAGGTTGCTCATGCCAGCGCCGATCATTGCCTGTGCCAGAACAGTTGCGGTTGTGGTGCCGTCACCTGCAACGTCATTGGTCTTTGTTGCAACTTCTTTTACCAGCTGTGCACCCATGTTCTCGAATGCATCTTCCAGCTCGATCTCTTTTGCGATGGTCACACCATCGTTGGTGATCAGCGGAGCACCGTAGGATTTATCCAGTGCTACGTTACGTCCCTTGGGTCCAAGGGTTACTCTGACGGTATTTGCCAGCTTATCAACGCCGGCTTCCAGTGCTGCACGCGCTTCTGCGCCGTATTTAATTTCCTTTGCCATAATAAATCAGCCTCCTAATTCAAGTTTAAACTTACGCTTCGATTACTGCCAGAATGTCTGACTGCTTTACAACGATATATTCTTCGTCATCCAGTTTCACATCAGTACCTGCGTACTTGGAGTAAATGACCTGATCGCCAACCTTAACTTCCATTTTCACTTCTTTGCCGTCCACCACTCCGCCGGGGCCAACTGCAATGACTTCTGCCTGCTGGGGCTTCTCTTTATTCTGTCCAGGAAGAACAATTCCGGATTTGGTTGTCTCTTCTGCAACCAGCTGCTTTAATACAACTCTGTCACTCAATGGTACTAATTTCATTTTGTAGACCTCCTGTTTTATGATCTGAAATAATATCTTTCGTTTTGTTATTAGCACTCATTTCGTTTGAGTGCTAACCGATAGTGTTATAATAGTTTTTAGCATGTGATCTGCAACCGGATATATTCCTGTATATTTGTATTTATGTTGTTTTTTCTCGTTTTTTCTTTTGTTTTCTTGTATTTTTTATATTTTCATCCATTTTTTTTGATTTTATACTTTTTTTTTTTAGAAACTCACCGTCGCTTCTCTCCAACGACCTGTTTCACCGTTTTGCGGACAGTTTTATTTCCCTCCGACCACAGGAGTTTTAAGGCTTTTTGCAAAGACCTTCTGGCTCTTCTCCGGCAGACGGCTTTTCGCCTTCATCAGCTCCTGCACCGCCTTCCATTTGCTGTGGTAAAAATCATCCACCGTCTTAATGTCCGCCGCTTCAAGCATGCCGAATACCGTATCCACAATCTGTTCGCGTTCCTCCCCGTTCAGCTGGTAAATCCATGCCTTCATCGTCTCATCCAACATCAGGCTCTGGGCCGCCACCTCCCTGACATAGACAAAGGATGTGCCGAGCACCTCCCACGACATGGCATCGTGCTGCTGGATTCCACTGTTGGAACTGCGCACCACCTCATACGCCTCCTGATGCTCTAAGAGCATTCCGACAATCGAAGATTCCGGCAGAATCGTGTGGATTTTCGGCAGTACGCGCTGGTATGCCGCGCTCTCTACAATATCCCTGCGGAACCCAGGTCCGTCATTGCTGTACACCGCAAGAATCCTGTCCTGCAGCCCGCTGCTGCAGTGGACTGCAGCATAGAACCGCAAGATTTCCGCCCTTGGAGTGACCCCCGATGCGCACGGGGCAGCTGCCATCTCCAAGCATCTGTTCCACGTACGAAACGGCTTTCAGCTGACCGGGCGTCTCCGAGAGGTATCCCATATTAAAATCCTCTCTCCACCCTGTGATCGTATTGTCTGTGCCGCGGAACGACACATAGATACTGCCATCCGGCAGCCCGGCGCACATGACCGCAAACTGTGACTGCTCCTCCTCACTGATGTCATTGACGTAACCCCAGAGCTTTACATCGCGGAACCGCTCTGTTTTCGCCATCTTCTCCAGAACAAACGGCGCCGCCTTTGTCATTGACACCCGCGCAAGGATCTCCTCCCTGCTGTTCTGCTCCCAGAACACGGCGGATGCCTCCGCAAGCGTGACTGCCTCCGCCTCGCTCTGCCCGGTCACAATCCCGTCAAACGAAGTATATACCAGCTCCGCAAAAAGCAGATTATCCACCTCGTTAAATCCGGACGCGGTGTGAAAGTCAGATCCCCCCCCCGCCAGTCCAGATAATCCATCATATTTGCCATCCCGCTCCTCCTTCTCTTCCCCGCTGCAATCCCGTTGCTTCCTATCCGATCAGCCCATAGTGCTTCAGTCCGTTTTTAATTCCATGATTCATAATATCGGTCGTCACATACTCCGCGGCAGCCTTCGCCGCAGGTGCCCCGTTTCCCATGGCGATGCCATGTCCCACATAGGTGAGCATCTCCAGATCATTCGTGCTGTCGCCGAACGCATAAGTATTCTCCCTGGCAATCCCAAGCATGTCACATACCTGCGCTATTCCGGTCGCCTTTGTGTAGCCCTTCGGCACCACTTCAATCAGCTGCGGATTGTGCTCAATCACATCAAAAATGCGGCACCAGTTCCGCTTCCACCGCACGCACGCTCGCCCCGTTCATATAAGCGCTCAATTTGTTGATCTCATACTCCGTCTGCCCGCGGATCTCCCGCACATCCTCTCCCAGTTCCCTGCGAGCAGGTACTGGATAAACGGATCTTCCTTAAAATCTTCCCCCGTTTGCGTAGATATAATGCGGTCCCTCCAGCACCGCTTCCATGTGGTATGCCTCAATGACACGTAGAAGTTCCTCTGCTTCTTCAGGCGTAAGCAGCCTCTCGCACACCTTCTTTCCTTCATATTCAATATGTGTGCCGCACGCCGCCACAATCCCGTCAAACCCTATTCCAAGGATCTTCTCACTGCGGATGTTCGACCGGCTTCTGCCGCTGCACAAAAACGCATAATTCCCGTCAGCCCTAAGTTCGCGTATCGCTTCCGTTGTACTTTCCGGCACCTGCATGTGCTCATTCCACAAGGTTCCGTCTATATCAAAAAACACTGCTTTTTTCATCTTTTTCTCTCCAATCCGTATCTATTACACAAAAGAATCTCGCTTGCGAGATTCTCCGCGCGCGAGCGGTTCGCAAAGCGATATTTTCCTTACCGCGAACTGCGCATCCTCGCGGAGCGTTTTTGTGTAATAGGAATGAAATTTCCTATTACACAAAAAACACCGCGCGGGCTGAACTCATTATATCAGCCCGCGCGGTGTCTGGCAACTTGCGGTTTCTATTTCAAATATCCTGTTACTCTCTGTGCATGGAGATGGTGTTCATCTCGTAATGCTCAATGTTCTCGTGAATTCCACGATCATCTGCCTGGGAAATCAGAATGTCGCGGTTCTTCTTGGAAGAGATCTGGTCGTTGAACGCACTCGGTCCGCCGACACAGCCGCCCTCACATGCCATACCCTCGATGAAATCCTCCGGCAGTCTGGCTGCTTTCAGAAGAAGCAGTGCTTTCTTACACTCGGCAGCTCCGTTTGCCACGCATACCTTTGCATCGATCTCATCCTCAGACTCTTTCAGACTCTGAAGAACAGCTGCGGTTACACCGCCGGAATTTGCAAAACGCTTACCAAAGGTGGATGCGATCTGGTCGTCATTTGCAGCCGGCTGCAGTACGACGCTCTTCGCTTTCATGATCGCACGGATCTCACTGTAGGTCAGTACATAGTCTGCATTGCCCGGAATCTGCTGATCCACAACCTCAGACTTCTTTGCAATACACGGTCCGATAAATACCGTGACAGCTTCTGGATCTCTTGCCTTGATGAGACGGGAAACCGCGCACATCGGAGATACCGTCGTCGATACACAGTCTGCCAGATCCGGATAGTGCAGGCGCACCATATTTACGAATGCCGGACAGCAGGAGGTAACTTTCTTCTCGCCTGCCTTGTAAGCTTCCGCCCACTCCTCGGACTCGTAAGCCGCCGTCATATCACCGCCGAGACCTACATCGAAGAAATCGGTAAATCCGAGTTCTTTCATCGCATTCTTCCAGCTTGCCATCGTGATGTCATCCCCGAACTGTCCCTCGGTCGCCGGTGCAGCCATCGCATAGATATGCTTTACCCTCGCGCAGTGCATTGATTACATCTACGATAAAGCTCTTGGAGCCGATCGCTCCGAACGGACAGCTGTGGATACAGTTACCGCAGCGGATACATTTCTTCTTGTCGATGACGGAGATCCCGTGCTCATCGTATGTAATCGCGTTGACCGGGCAGCTGAACTTACACGGTCTCTTCAGATGTGCAATTGCAATGTACGGACAGGCCTGCGCACATCTTCCACATTCTTTACATTTTGTAGGATCGATGTGGGAGCGGGTTCTTCCCGGCTCAATCGCACCGAATTTGCAGGCATTGATACAAGCCTTTCCAAGACAGTTCTGGCAGTTCTCCGTTACAATATAACTGGAAATCGGACAGTCCTCACATGCAGAACTGATGACCTGGATCACATTACCGTCATCGGTCAGGCCTGGCGCTTTTCCCTCCGCCAGACGGACTCTCTGTCTGATAATCTCTCTTTCTTTATAAATACAGCAGCGAAACTGCGGTGTCGGACCTGGGATCAGGCTCATTGCGATATTATCTCTCTTCTCGTCAAGCTCACCGGCAAATGCCAGCTTTGCCACTTCATAGAGTACGTCGTGTTTGATTTTGATCACATTTTCATCAGCATACATCGTGTTTTACCTCGCCCTTTTCTATTCGTTAATTTTTTTAACCATCTTAGACATTATATATTATCTGTATGGAATTGCAAGAGAAACGCATGTATTTCTTTGCGTACATAATGTATACCGTCAAATTGCAAAAAATCCGCCTGCCGTTTTGTGCAATATTTTTCCGGAATGCCCGCCGTACTGTTACTTTGGTACCTGTTCCATCAGGAATACTCTCATCTGTTCCTCCTCCCAGATCACGGGAACCGGATAGTTCGGATTGCCCTCTTTGAGTGCCCGCGCCGCAAGTTCCGGCACGTCCTCCCTTACGCAGCAGCATGGCAAGCTCCTCCGAGATGCCCATGCTCCGGTTCATCCGACGGATTCTCTCGATAAACGCCTCCGCCAGCACGGCATCCGTCTCCTCACGGCTTTCATCCTCAGCCACGGACGTACGCACTTCCCTCTCCAGCCTGGTCAGCGGCTCATACACGGCACTCCGTATGCCGCAAGCACCTTCGGCAGCAGAATCGCATTCGCCTCCCCGTGCGGGACATGGTAGAGTCCGCCGATCCCATGTGCAATCGCATGCACGTACCCGACATAGGCATTGGTAAACGCGATCCCCGCCTCGTAGGAACCGGTCAGCATATTCATCCGCGCCGCCTTGTTCGCAGGCTCGCGGTAAGCCGTCAGAAGATTGGCACCAATCAGGCGCACCGCCTTCATGGCATGCGCTTTCATCTTCGGGGAACAGAACCGGTTGCAGTACGCCTCCACCGCGTGCGTCATCGCATCCATCCCACTATAGGCGGTCATATCCGGCGGCAGGGAACAGCTAAGTCCCGGATCGAGAAATGCGTAGCGCGGTATGAGACAGTAATCCATGACGGCATGCTTATAGTGGCATGTCTCGTCCGTGATGACAGCCGCCAGCGTCACCTCCGAACCGGTTCCCGCCGTCGTCGGCACTGCAAGAAGGAGCGGCAGCTTTTTGTGAATCTTAAGCATCCCGCTCATTTTCCCGACCGGGAGATCTCTCCTTACTGTGCGCGCTCCCGCGACCTTGGCGCAGTCTATGACAGAGCCGCCTCCGATGGCAAGGATCGCCTCACAGCCGGATACCAAAAAACATTCCGCTGCCGCCTCCACCTCCGCCACGGTCGGATCGGGCGATACACCTGTGTATAACACCGTCCGGATGCCGGCATCCTCACACTGCGCCAGAAGCGGCGCGACCGTCCCGCGCCGGATCGTTCCCGGCGTGGTGATGACCTGCACCCCTTTTATCCCGTGTGTCTTCAATAATTCCGGTATCCTGGTGATACACCCGTCCCCCTGCACCAGCGTCTGTCTTCCCGCAGGAAACAGGAAAGCATCCCCGCGCAGAGCGCCTGATAGACGCGGTATATGGCATGTTTTCCATTCATCTTATTCCTCCTGCCCTTATGCTTCCCCATCTTTCTGCAAGGCATACTTTTTCACATAATGATAATGCTGGATCGCCACATTGACCGGAGAGAGCGTTGCCGACGCGCCCGTCGCGCGCACATGCAGACAGCAGACCGCCGCCTTTGCCACAAGCGCCTTTAACGCTTCCACATCATCCGCCGTTCCCGCGGATACCACAACGCCGACCCGCGGCACAAGCACCGCGCCGTATTTTCTTAAGAGTCCGAGCATGTCCCTGCGCACATGCAGGCAGCACGGAATCTTCCTGCCGATCATCTGTGCCATATCATCCACCTGTGCCGGGATTCCCCCATCTGCCCGCCGCACAGAGAAGGACTGCCGGCGTATCGCAGATTCCCACATAATGAAAATGCTTCTGTAAAATGTGAAGCAGCTTTTCCTGACGTTTCTGATCTCTTCGCGGCTTCTTTTTCGGCTGTCCCAAAATACTCCTCTTACAGATCTCCTCTAAGAGCATGGCGCGGGAAAACGTCT
>VOFJ01001458.1_pt1 | contig 28738 bp, 43 predicted proteins | sample 5384081 | NCBI WGS metagenome assembly VOFJ01 (sample SAMN12384729, study PRJNA508395) | human gut metagenome | isolation source: healthy gut I | host: Homo sapiens | reverse complement strand
CTGTTGCTTCGTTCAGTTACGTATTGCTATCTTTGCTGAAATTCTTTTTGTATTGATGCTTATCATTGTCTTGGTATTTTTATCGTAAATGATTAATCGTTCAATCATTAAATCTCTTATTGGCGGCTGTCTCTTGAAGCCTTCCATATTCTCGTATCTCCGCTTTCATGAAGGCAACATAGACATTTCTGATCCAGCGGAGAAGTCAGTGTACATCAAGCCCGATGGCGAGCAGGATAGGTGCGCCGTTTCACCCCAGAGACGCTGTTCAACACATGAATACAGGATCAACGGATACCAGCTCGGAAAGTTGAAAACCGCTTTGGCTTGGCGCTGTTGGTCTGGCGGCTTGTCACTCGTTCAGTGCTCGGTCTATTGTAAACAGCCGGGCTTGAAGAAACAGAAATAGATAAAACCGGTGGTGTAGAAGAACCAGGGCAAAGATACCCGAGGAACTTTATCCATCAATGGCGAATCATCAAAAACAAATGGGACGATTTCGCCGATAGTATGATATAATATTTTGCTTTCAGCAGACTCATGATGGATTCTTTTGCGGGACATTAGTCCGTCGATGTAATTCGCTTCGAAAGACATGAGCTGCGAGGATGATCATGCCGAATACGGCAAAGTTATAAACACAGATAAAGGTAGTCATGGTACTTCGTGTCATAAAGGCTTGAAAAGCTAAGTATGCAGGAGAAGGCGATGACTACATGTGAGAACATTGCGCACGCACCTTTGCAACGCCGGTTGCGCAAAAGCATTTTTTAATTCCAACCGCATATATTCACCAACTTCTCCGTATCGCTCGAAGAATTTGTATTCGAAACATGTTGATGCGGGTATCATCTACTTTAGATAATTCGGCATAGATAAGTCCGGACATAATTTTGCGGTTGATCAGCCATAGAAGGATGATGACCAGTATCGTGCCGAGAAAAAGAGGATGTCCCCTTGATATATCCCCGTCTCCCCAGATCCATGAAAAAATAGAAGAGCGGACTGTCTTCGGGGAAAAAGAGCACCCTGTTCCACCGTAAAAAACGATGGGTAACAGAATCCACCAAATACGTTCATTGATTAGTGTCCGGCATAAATACCAGTAATTGTTAGCGATAATCAAAAGTAAAATGCCTATGAGATAGGTAAGTGACCTGAAATACCAAAGAATTTGGTAATGGTGATGAAAGAAAAAGGGACAAACATAGAATAACCAGAACAGGTTGAACAGACTAAGTCCGGAACGGATAAGAAGAAAGTCGATGACGCGATTCCGTTTAACCGGCAGCAGGAGGTAGGGCTTTACCTCCTGTGTCGGTGTTTTTGGAACGGAACACGCAACAGGAAATCGAGTGCCAGGATAAAAATCAAAAACTACGCCGTTCATAACGTGATATGGTTCCCGATTGGGAACCATATCTGAAAAACCGAACGCGAACGTCGTACCGAAGAATATCAGGTAACCGGCCCAGAATGCGCCCATGACATAAATCCGAGTATTTTAGCAACTTTGTTCTTTTCATACATCGGATGCCGTTTGGCAGCAAGCCTTCCATGTTTGCGTAATTCGTTGAATATCATCATTCGGTAGATATACTAGAAAGAATTTTATTTGGCTTTTTCCTCCGGCACAGTCATTACGACTTGAATTTCGTTGTTCTGTTTCAGCAATTTGGCGAGGAAGTCTTGCATCTTTCGCTGTAATGCTGTTGACCAACTTTTCATAGTCTTTTGTATAATCGATACCTGTAGAAATACTCATCCAGATTGCCCAGCCAGTAGCCGTTTTCTTTCTGGGCGTCTTTATACTTCTTCAACATATATTCTTTGATCTTCTGCATGTGTTCGGCAGACGGACCTTCTTTTGCCATCTTGTGAAGTTGTTCTATGACAACAACGAGCAGACAATTTATCTTTCTTGGCAGGGTCTGTTTGGAATATAATCTGAAGAATGAGTTCCTCTTTCGGGTATTTACCGAGACTTCCGTTACAGCTTTACTCCATAAGTTCCTCCTTCTTTTCGCGGATTTCAGCAGTGTAAACCAAATCCAGAGCCTGATCTAAGAAGTAAGCAGGACATTGTTGCGTAGATCGTATTTGCAAGTGCCGCTATAAAGGAACATGATGATGGTAGCCATCGGAGTTTCCTGTGCTTTCGCAAATACATTCTTGTATCTTCCCTTGCGGATATACATCTTGTTATCTTTGAAAGTCTCTTTGCGGTTGATAGATGGCAGGCTTCCCAGATACTTGGCGATTAACGGTTTTAGCTTTGTCCAAGTCTACATTTCCTACCAGGAAGAAAGTGAAATCACTTGCATCTTTGTAGCGGTCTTTGTACATTTCCAGAATACGGTCATAGTTGATTTTGTCTACCATGTTTTCTTTCATTATTATAGCCACGCGTGGATGGTTGTTGTATATACGCTTGTAATCGTGTCACTGAAAGCAGTCATCGGGTTAGCGTCTGCATTTTGAAGTTCAGCTTTCAAACGGTTCTTATAAGACTCGAATGCTTCCATGTCCTTGCGGGGAGCGGTGAATGTGAGATAAGGTCAACTGCATCATGGTCTCGAAGTCCTTTGGAGAACAAGTTCCGAATACATTTTCAGTAGTAGCACCCAGTCCGGCACGAACAGAAACTTTCTTTCCGGCCAATACCTTTGTAAGGTCTACCTGGCTGAAGTTACCCAAACCACCCTACAGCAACCACATTGTCCATAACGGCAATTCAGTGCATCCTTATCGTTCGGGAAAGAGATTTGCCACCCAGACTAGTTCCTTTCATGACGGATCTCATCTGCCTTGAAATCGGTTTTCTTGACGTAAACAGTTACACCGTTGGACAGAACAAGTTTTGTACTACCATAGATTTCACCTTCTTTCTCAGATACGATTTTGCCGCCTTTCGGTGCTTCTTTCATCAGAGGTTCATCAGAAACCTTGTCAACATACGGTTGCAGATCGAGTCTTCATGCCTTTCAGCAGAGCGGTGACTTCGTCTTTCTGCGGATATTTTACTCCTTCTTTTTCGGGACCGGCCAAGAACCACTTGATTGTTGTCCGGTGAACGTTGTTGCATCATTTTGTTTATAGCCTGTACCGGAAGGTTAGGAGCCAACTGGTTCATCATGGCATATTCTGTTTCAATACCGGGGATAGGTTCGGCATCCAGGAAGTTGTTACATACTATTCGTTGACATAAGAACCGTGTTTGGTCTTCTCACGCTCATTGTATGCAGATTCCAGACGTTGCAGATAGTTAGCGCGGGCACGGGCATATTCAGACTCTGTGAAACCGAAACGACGGGCGCGTTCTGCTTCTTCCTGTAACAGGACTTTCAATGGCTTTTTCGATGCCGTCTGCTTTACTGCTTGAAGCAGAGAGGTTGAGTGCTTCTTTCGTTTTCGCTACAAAGAAATTACCATAACTGCTATATGCACGGGTAAACGGCGGATTAGCGCTCTGGGTCAGTTCACTCAGACGTGCGTTCAGCATACTGGTGATCATTCTTGTCATATACTGGGAAGCCAGATAACCTACGTTGTTCTTTTCTGAATCGGGAGTTGCATCTTGCTTGAAGTAAACTTCGATAGACGGATCGTCTACTTCTTTATCCGTACCGATGGCTACGATAAGGTTCCTTATTATCGGCAACAGGATAATAAACACGCTCTGCGGGATTTACCGCTTTCTGTACGTCGGCAAATATTGTTTTCAGTTTGGCTTCTACAGCGTCTACATCAATGTCGCCTACGATGACGATACCTTGCAAATCGGGACGGTACCATTTGTGGTAATAGTCACGGATATCTTTGTAGGGGAAGTTATTGATTACATCGATAGAACCGATAGGCATACAATCTGCGTATTTGTCGCCCGGATATATAGTGGGAAGCAGGTCGGTATAAACGCGCAGCATACCACTGTTACGGCTACGCCACTCTTCACGGATCACTCCACGTTCTTTGTCTATCTCGTCATCTTTGAGCAGAATGATAGTTGGACCAGTCGTGCAGAACCAGCAACAAGAGTCCAATACACCGGGGTTTTCTATCGGGGCATTGCTGATATTATAGACGGTTTCGTCTATGCTGGTATAGGCATTTAAGTTTGTTCCAAATTTGATACCCACAGTTTCACACCAGGGGATAACGCCGAGACCTTTGTCGTCGCCGGGGAAATTCTTTGTGCCATTGAAAGCCATGTGCTCCAGAAAGTGAGCAAGGCCACGTTGTTGCGGCTCTTCAAGGATGGAACCTACTTTCTGGGCAATATAGAATTCAGCCCGGTTTTCGGGTAATTTGTTATGACGGATGTAATACGTCAGGCCATTGTCTAATTGGCCGATACGGACATTCTTGTCCACGGGAAGAGGCGGAAACTGCATTTGTTGTGCTACCGCTTGTTGGAAACTGGCGCATAAAACGAATGCTACCACCAATAAACTACGAAATGAATGTTTCATATGAATGAATATTAAAATTGTTTCTTGCTCTATTTGTCGAAAGGCAGAAAAAGAAATCACAAGAGGAGGATTGTTTTTTTACACAAATGGGAATCTAGCGGCAAAACTTGCTAAATTCCCATTTATCTCAGTGTACAAGAGTGAACTTATCCTTTATAGCCTCTCTTATCCGTACTAACTTTGTCAGCAATCCTTCCAGCAGATCCAGCTTCAGCATGTTGGCACCATCGCTCTTGGCTATTTCGGGATGCTCATGTGTTTCAATAAACAATCCGTCGGCACCTACGGCAATACCGGCTTTGGCTACAGTTTCAATGAGCTGTGGCATACCGCCTGTAACTCCGCTTGTCTGATTAGGTTGTTGCAGCGAGTGGGTGACGTCCAGAATAACCGGATAACCGAAAGTTTGCATCTCCGGTATTCCACGATAGTCTACGACGAGGTCCTGGTATCCGAAAGTCGTTCCACGTTCGGTGATCATTATCTCCTTATTGCCGGCTTCCACCACTTTGCTCGGCAGCAAACGCATTGCCTGCGGTGAAAGGAACTGTCCTTTCTTGATGTTAATCGTTTTTTCGGTTTTGGCTGCGGCAACCATCAAAATGTCCGTCTGACGGCAAAGAAATGCCGGGATCTGTAGTATGTCCACGTATTCGGCAGCCATGGCAGCTTCATCGGCGGTATGAATATCGGTTACTGTGGGTACTCCGAAAGTCTCATGTACCTTTCTGCAATACTTTCAGCGCTTTCTCATCGCCTATGCCTGTAAACGAGTCCAGGCGTGAGCGGTTTGCCTTGCGATAAGAACCTTTAAAGACGTAGGGAATTTGTAGTTTCTCGGTGATATTTACCACACGTTCGGGCAATGCGCATTGCCATTTCTTCCCCTTCAATCACACAAGGACCCAAAAAGGAAAAAAGTTGCCGGTGGGGTTGTTCTTAAGTTCTATCATTTTATTATTTACCAATTACAAATTATCAATTAGATTGTGAGTATATGTCTCTCTCCTTGGGGGGAGTGATCCTGATTAGTTGGGGATGATAAGCGTTGTCTTTTCCGGGAGCACGCCTACTTCTAAAGGAAAATGTTTAGGCAACAAACGCCCGTCCAAATCCACCGCTGCATTCTGTGCCCGGAGTACCTTTACTTTTCTCGTCCGGTAGCTTTTTCACCACTTTGTGATTCAGGATTCTTCCCTGAATCAGCATCCATAGTCCGGAAATAATTTGCAGGAATTCCGGGCGGTAGATTACGGATACATCGAGCCAGCCATTGTAGGGAACGGCACTGGGCGTTTGTCCCCATCCCCATGCACTACCCACACATACGGTCATAATACGCCCGCGGATGTGCTCGTCGTTGATGCGTAAATGCATTCTGTAGAGCTTTCCGTTCGAAAATGAGGGAGAACAGGGCAGCAACGTATGACAGGAACTTCACTCCCCAGAAACGTTTGGTCTGGTCGGTGATTTTTACGATTCGTGCACCCAATCCGATATTGACGGCATTGAGGAAATAGCGACGCTGGTGTTCGTTTCCGTCGTAGAAGTTGCAGTAGCCTACATCTATTTTCTTCAACCGATGATTGATGATACAGTCGACAGCCGGCTTGTATTCGGTGCTAAGTCCCCAATATTTGGCGAAGTCATTTCCGATACCGTTCGGAATCATGCCGAGGGCGATGTTCTCTTTGTCTTCGGCATCGGATAGCATAATGCCATTGATGGCATCGTTCAATGCCCCATCACCTCCCTACAATGACAATCGTGCGATAACCATTGTTGGTAAAATTTTAGCGAGACGCTCTACCGAACCGAAACCTTCGGATTGTACATAGTCATAGTCTACACCTTTACTGTCCATGTACTCCTTAATTTCTTTCCAGCGCTTCTTTACCTTTCGGTACCAGGCTTTTTGGGTTGTAAATCACTCCCCATTTCTTCGGTTCTACACTCATATTTGTTTATCTATCCTATTGTGTATTAAAAATCGCACTATAATAACTGCCAAAGATACTAATTCCCTTGGAGTTTCGCTTGTACAAAAGCAATCTTTTCTTCCATCGGCAGCCCTGCATTCATCCAATGGATCGTAAATCCTCTTCTTTCCATGCCGCGGAACCAGGTCATTTGTCGCTTGGCAAACTGATGGATGGCTATCTCCAAACCATTGAACATTTCTTCATAAGTCAGTTTGCCTATGACGTATAATGTCAGGTATTTGTATTCCAGTCCATAGTAGATGAGATCGTCCGGGTGTAATTCCTGTTCGATCAATCGTCTTACCTCGTCCACCATTCCTTCATCCAATCGTTGTTTCAATCGGTGGGTGATCTTTTCAGGCGCAGTTCCCGGTCAATGTCCACTCCGATGATGAGACTGTTCAGTTCCGGAAATTCTCTTTCCGGGAACCGGATGGGCTGCATAATACTCTTCAATTTCTATCGCACGTATCGCCCGTTTTACTGTATCCACATCGGTAGAGTTATGCAAAACCTTGTATTGACTTAGCATTTCCGTCAACTCTTCCAGCGAATGATTTGCCAAACGGTTGCGTAATTCCTGATTTTCCGGTACGGGCATCAGTTTATATCCTTTCAACACGGATTCCAGATACATACCTGTCCCTCCACATAAAACGGGAAGACAGCCTTTTTTGTTTGATGCTTTCGTAAGAATTCAAGAAATCGCGTTGATATTCAAATACATTATATTTATATCCGGGCTCGACAATATCAATCAGATGATAGGGGGATTTGTACGTCCGTTTACGGTATAGTCAATAAAATCTTTTTCCTGTACCGAGATCCATTCCTCTATATATCTGACGGGAATCGGCACTGATAATTTCTGTGTTGAGTTCATAGGCCAAGGCAGCGGCAAAGGGAGTTTTACCCGAGGCTGTAGGTCCGAGTATGGCGATTAAATCATAGTCCGGCATAGCTTCATTCTTTTTATATCTGCAAAATTACGAAATATTTTTAACCTGTTTGGTATTCAATCGCTTTTTTATCAAGATTAATAAGGGGGATAGGGAAGGTTAATTTGTATTTTAACCTCTAATTGGTGGTATTCAATCTAATAATAATGAAGTGTATGAGAATACCGCCATCTGATATTATCTACTATGATATTTGTGTTGTTTTTATTGTCAATCTGTCATGATAGTAGCTAATCTTTTTGATTTTTAGTGGAATATGGCTGATGATAGGAGCTGACAATAGGCTGACAATAAAGGTCTTGTTTTTTATTGTCAAGCTTTGTTTTTTGCTGATTAAATAGTGTAACTATTTGATAAACAGTTGTTTATCTCCTTTTTTATCATGATGCTATTTTTGTGATAACTTCTGTATATCTGTATGTTTTTACGTTATATTACCACTAAGGTTGTGTTGAAAAATCAGGTGTGATAACTCTAGTATGCTGATAGAATAACACGGAGATACGGGTAAAGTAGCTTAAAGATACTGGCATTGTTCAGCTAGAGTGCCTTTATTGTTCTGCTAGAGTACCGTTCTTGTTAGTTCTCCACGGCCAGTGGTAGCTTCTTCCCACAGTCGTGGTAGCTTCTTCTCACGGCCCAGGTGGGAAAGATCTCACCACGGCCGTGGTGAATGAATGATATCGGTAGCTTAACAGATGTATACCTGCTTGATAGAATAAAGATAAAGGTGCCTTAATAGAGTTGTGCTTACTTGCGTAAGTCTATAAACCTAGCATTCAAAATCATTTCCACATTTATCTGTTGTTTATTGTCTGTATGATTCGGCATACCTTTCCGTTTTTATCCACACCTTCTATGGTTATATCTTCCGGTGCAGTGCTGTCCGGAGTATAGTATTCGATAGTTGCTTTTCCATTGGCATCCAGTTGAAGGGTAGGATTCCAATAGATCGTACTTCGTAAATCCGAGCGTTGGTCATTCTTTTTTTTTTCGGGCGTATCATAAGTCGGATGGTAGAATTCGACCGAGTCGCTGTACCCTAGTGGAGTGCACGTGATAATACCTTGTGCCGGTCTTGCCGGGATATCTTTGCCGTCTTTCAGCGTAATAACGATAGCACCTGCCGAACCGCGGGAACCTAAGATCGCTGCATCGGCACCGCGAAGAAGGCTCAAAAGCTCGACATATCACTGGTTTGTATCATGGTCAAGATGTCGTTATCGTTTTCATACACCACGTCGTCAACAACAATGACAGGTTGCTCGGGATTGTTGCGGATATGTATTTCATTTCCGTTTGTCACGCTAATGCCCGGAAGTCTGGTAACTGCATCAAAAGCTGTTTGCGCACCGAATCCTTCCAGTCTGTCCCCTTCGATCGTGTAGGTGTTGATACCTCCTGTGTAAATACTTTCTGAACTGGCCTTTTTACGACTTCCAGTGACTACCACTTCTTTCAGATTGTACACTCTCATTCCACCTTTCATGTAATATTGGTCGCGGGTGTTGAGCAAATAATCTTCCATAAAGGTTGCTGTTCCATCATGGAAAGGAGACTTGTGCGAAGTTGCTGGGTATTGAGGAGTGTCAATCACGATGTCCACTCCGGCAAATCCTCTTTTTGGTACGTGCCTGAACAAGGAAAGTCGTGCTATCTCTGAAAGATGTGTTCACGATAAACTCTCCTTTTTCGTCTGTGGTGGTAGTGGCGATGATGTTCTGTTTGGGAGCCAGAATACAAATAGGTCCTTTCTTAACGTTACCTCCAAAGAAACCTTTGATACGTCCGCTGATAGTTTGCCCCTTTTCCATATAGTTGGTGAGGTTCATTGAAGGTGCAGTCAGTACATTCTGGATATGGTGTCTGCGCCATCCGTGCGTCATCATAAGGAAGTCTACCGTGCGGAGAGTCCGGAGGTCTTGCTGCAAAAAATAATATCCGGGATTTTCTACATATCCTTTTTTAAGTCGGAGGTCAATAGAAAATTCGATACGATATTGTCAGCAAGCGAATCCGGGCGGATACTCTTTCTGTCGGTAATGCTGATGGAAAAACTACCTTCTACCGGAGTACCGTTATCGTCTTTTTGCTGAAATTTGCAGGGATACCTTTTCTCTTTTTCCGTATGTCGGCTTATCTGCAAGAATTTGCCATTGATGCGGATTCCGGTCGGGTATGAAAAACCAGGCATTCGCTAAGTGCGTTGCCCTGTTGGTCGATCAGCATGAAATGGGTGATGCCTGCGTTGAATAAACTGTCGTTCATTCTTCCAAAAGTCCTGTCGATACTGACTGGCTGCAGGATGACCAGCTTTCCACGAGTGTGCGCAATCAAGAATAACTTTTGAGGCCATTTCGGTAGCTTCTGTTTTCTGGATTTCGTAACGGATTTCCTTTTTTATAATGTGTCATGGAAAGTGTGATTCCTTTTTCTTCTTCTACAGCCTGGGAGGTCGAATCGTTTACTGATACCGTCACCGGATTTGGCAATCACATAGTAAGAGTTTCCCACAGTCGGATTCAGTGTGAAAACTCCCATGCCGTCATGCTCCGAGCGGAAAGCTGTCAATGTGTCTCCGTTGGCATCGAACAGAAATCCTTCTATTTCTGTGGAAAAACCATCCGATCCTTGAGCTTTGAAAGCTATGTTTTGATGAGCAACGGTCAAGGAGAGCTCCGCCTTCCGGGAAGAACTTAACGTCAAAGTCTTTTTGTAAACGAAGGCAGATAGAAAGTCTTTTTATAAATATATTGAGGATCGTCAAATTCTACTTCAATCTGGCGTGCGGCAATAGGCTTCAGATCCGGCAGAGAAATAGAAATCAACCCATTCTCGTCTGTCTTTCTTTTTACCTTTATCTTTAATCTTTCCGTTTTCAATGTAGCGGTAGCGGATGGCAGTATTTCCGAAAGCCTCTTGGGTATTGCTGGTAAATCTTACCTTGGCTGTATAATGTGATTCGTCTTCTTGCTGATACTCAATATTTGAAACAATCGTATTATCAATCGAATTACCGATTTTCAGATTGCGTGAATAAAAAAGAATTCCGGTTCCTGATTAAGCATCCAGTTGCTATATCCCCGCAAATAATAATCACCTGCAGGGAGAGTGGGAGGGAGGGTGAAAGCATTATGAAAACCCAATGAATCTCTACGGATCTTTTTCCGTTCTACAATAGAGTCGGAACGGTTGACAAGCTTCTGTAATGATGAAGTTGCTTTGTGTATTATCTTGATGTGTAACAGAGTTTACCAGATATCCCTTGAACCATATTTTTCTCCTGCCCCATAAAAGGGCTTGTCCAGATGTAAGTAGATATAGTTTCTCCTGTGGGACTTTTTCCAGTAGATTAAAATACGCAATAATTGTATCTTGTACGTTTTGCCCTGACAATGGGGCAAAACAGAACAGTATTCCGAAAAAAAAAAAGCTATTAAGCCTCTATGGATAGAAAATGTAGTTTTGTTTTTCATACGTTATGTGTTTGATTCTACATCTATGATTTGTGCATCCAGATCGAAAGCACTTTCTTTTTTTGACTGCCAGTATGTTAATCACCGATACAACGATAAATAATAGAATACCCATACTGATTGCTGCCCATAATGATCCGGTTTCCAGCTGTGGAAATAGGATGCGGATACTGTCTATGTAATAACTGCGCAACCAGGAGACTAATCCGATGGATAATACAAGCACAATAACGTTCAATCCTACCGTGAGCAACTGATAAGGCAATGCTACCTTGTTGGAACTGTATCCGATTAGTAATAGACTTTCCAAATTTTGGTTGTATTCTTTTTTGTAAAAGCAGGAAGATGCTCAACATCAGTATATAGAATGAAAGGATACTGATAAATAAACCCACTCCCAATACAATACCTACGATAAGACGGAGGAAATAAGTTGTTTTTCCGGCATCCAGCCTTACCATCTTCCGTTTCATATCCTTTCTTCTGAAAAAATAACTGGCGATGGCGGAATCTGCCGGATTGCTAACCTCGATAATCAATCGTGCCGGTTGGGCTTCTGCATTCGGTGCGAAATTCTCATTAGCCCATTTCATAAAGGACTGGGGAACAAGAATCGTATTCAGACGATTGGAGAAACCGACAATATTTCCTTTGTATTGCTCTACACGTCCGTTGCCACGCATCACAATGTCCATTTGTATCAGTCCCATTACACCTTCCGACAACTTCGGCAGGTTGCGGCTCTGTGCAAAACCAAAGTTATAAAGGTTCAGATAGTTGCGGGGAATGATAATAGGTATGGTTTGTGTGTGTTCATCGAAATGCCATTTATCGAGTTTGATGTCGACAAACTCATCGGGAACAGATTCAAAAAACATATCCGTAGAGATGCGGATACCGGCTTGCTCCATTCCCAGTCCTGCTGAAACTTTGAATTGAGAAGGAGTGAAAGCTCCTATTGTTTTTTGGTAAACGGTTGCTTTTTCAGATCCGCAATTTCTTCGGCAGAGAATGTATTACTCTTTCCTGCAAAAGAACCGAGAGCACTGATTTTCTTTGTAGCTATGATGAAATCCTTTTTTTCATAAAACTGTCTCCTTCGGTGAATACCGGAATGACATCTTTATAAAATTGCACGCTCAGCAATACAATCATCATGCCGAATAGGTTGGCCAAGAAAGAAACCGGCCAATTGACCGATACTGATATGTTGGCGGAGAAGCTTCCAGACAAGAGTTGGCATTTTATTTACGATTTTACAATTTACGATTTACGATTTGAAATGATGCTGTGAAAAGAGGTTGTTTATTACCTGCTACCTGTTATTAACCAGCTTACTACAGTTGAAGTGTATGGTTGTAAGGCAACTCGATATGTTTACCGATGGAAGTGGCGATCACTCCGGCTCCTTGTGCCTTTCAGCTTCGGCGATGATAAGTTCACCCATGATGCGGCTGTTATCATCGTCCAGGTGGCTGATCGGTTCATCCAGAAATAAAAAGTCGAACGGCTGGCAGAGCGCCCGGATAAAGGCGACGCGCTGTTGCTGTCCGAAAGATAGCTTGCCGGCTTTCACATTTATTTTATCTGCGATCCCCAGTTGTTCGAAGAACGATAAGATTTCTTTTTTCCTTTTTTGCATCCGGTGAGGTTATTCTTCAATTGCACATTTTCAAGAGCGCTAAGTTCGGTGAAGATGCGTAAATCTTGAAAAAGCATACTTAGTGAATGCTTTCGCAGGTCGACCCATTGCTTCACGGAGTATGCTTTGATATTGGTTTCATCGAAATTAATAATCCCCTGATAGTCGTTGCGGTAGCCATAGATATAGCTGCACAACGAAGATTTGCCGGTGCCGGAAGCAGCTTCAATCAGATACATTTCTCCTTTCTTCGAAGAAAAGATCCTGATGCCATACGTCCGAAGTCACCGGAATTACGGTCAGCAAACACTTGGGGAAGTGTTTGCTGTAAGTGAATACTATTCATACCGTTGGTTTATACATTTATTACATGCCGGCAAATTGCTTGGCAAAGTCTACAATTTGTTTGAGGGCATTTACATCTTTGTCTTTCAGGCAGAGGTCGATCTCGCTGACTTTCCCTTCCGAACTCATGGACAGGTAAGAAACCTTGTTGGCCAGTTCGATATATGTCTTAGCTTCCTGTCCTCCGAAACCTGCTACCATTTTAACGATAGGCAGATCGAGGATTGCTTCGGCATTGATTGCTATAAATAGGCTCTTTCCCTTCATATCCGATGCATAAGGAGCATCTTTGACTGGATTTGTCGGCAGCTTTACCTACGTTTTTGTAGAGTAACTCATCATTGGTTGCATACAAATTTGTTTATCCTTGATGCCGAAGAATATATTCATGCCTCTTGTCTTGTAGACATATTCGTCTTTGCCAAGTTGCATGATATCTTCCCCTCTCTTCAATCCCAATGATTCCTTGTTCTTGTAAATCATTTCAAGAGCATTGCCGTTCTTCACGTCAGCGTACATCATGAAAGTGGGAGCACTGCTCATCGTTACGTTGATTAATCCTGCAGAAATATCACCATTGAACGAGGAACTGAACAACTCTTTTAATTAGTCTGCCTTAGCGATAGATACTGAGTTGCGGAATTTCTTGTTTTCTCTCAACAGGTTATACAGTTCGCCTCCTTTTACACCTACGTTGAAGAACATCAGGGTAGAAGCCGGGAAGTATTTAACGAAAGTATTGTTCGCTTTTCCAACAGATTCCATTTGTTTTTTTAGGAGAAAAGCTTTTCACTGCTTCGTTTTCAGTATAGTTTTCTGTTTTGAGGGCAATCTTTCCTTTTTCAAAGTTCAGTCCTCCTCTATCAGAGTGATGTCTTCCGCTTTCACTTCAGTAGGTAATCCCATGGTTATCTGATCGCGGTAGGTTGAAGGAATGGCTGTCATGGATGCGAAGAAGTTAATATCACTTTTCTGTTTCTCCATTTTCTGGAAAGGCTCCTGATTTCACGATACTATTGTCTTGCTGTCTGTTTCAACAAATTAGTAATGGCTTCTTTGGCTTTATCAGTTTGAGTTGTTCCGCTGACATTGACTACCAATATAGTAGAACTATTGAAAACAAGCAAACCGCTGTTCATCGTTGTAAAACTGTAACCGTCAGCTTCGCCTACCGGTTGGCAGATCTGTTCTTTTGCCATTACATCCAATGAAGCATGCAAATTGTCTTCGTTGCTCACTTTTCCTATGATGGTGGGGTATGGGAAAGAAGAGGAAGAGAATACATAGAATGGAGATTCAACATCGATTCCCGATTCGCCCGGATTCTTTCATAACCTTTTCCAGTTGTTGGAATGTGGCGGCATTCCTCATTCCACTCTTCAGTGCTTCCAATATTTTTTGTTTGGCAGCTTCATTCTCTTTTATCGTCCAATCCGGCTTTGCTTGCGAGGGATTTGAGGTTGATAGAAGCAACTACCGAAGCATCAGCCGGTATCACATTTGTATATTCCGATGTTTTGGGAACATGCTGCCAGAAAAACAATCAGTACTGCCAGTACCGAGAGTCGTGAAATCGTTTTCTTTGCCATACTTATGTTATTTAAAAGTTGTATAATCATTGATTCAGACATTTACTGCTGTTATTGATTTTGCAGATTCAGCGTGTGGCAGGCCACCAATGCCGCTGTTTCTGTACGGAGCCGTGATTTGCCGAGACTAATCGGTACGAATCCCCGTTCGATGGCCTTCTTCACTTCTTCTTCACTGAAATCTCCCTCGGGACCTATCAGAACAAGGGCGTCTTCTCCTGGTTTCAGAACATTCTTTCAATAGAGGTTTCTCCCCTTCATAACAGTGGGCGATAAACTTTCTGTCCTTTAAACTCCTGCCTGATGAACTGATCGAACTCAATCATTTCGTTCAATTTTGGCAGTCGTGCCTTGAGAGATTGTTTGATGGCTGATACCAGAATCTTTTCAATCCGTTCGGTCTTGATGACTTTACGTTCCGAGAAACGGCAGTTGAGGAAAGTCAGTTCGTCAAAACCTATTTCGGTAGCTTTCTCTGCAAACCATTCGTTACGGTCCATATTCTTCGTCGGTGCCATGGCAATGTGTAAATGGCACGGCCATAACGGTTCCTGAAAAATGGTTTCTTTGATGTTTACGAAAACAACGTTTGTTGGTTGCAACAGTAATTTCTGCTTTGTAGAAGTTACCCTTACCATCGGTAAGCGTGATTTCGTCTCCGATATTAGCCGCAGAACACGGATACAGTGTTGTGCTTCCTCTTCAGGAAGTTCGTTGCTTTTCTGTATATCTGGAGTATAAAATACGTGCATAATATTATTACTGATTTTTATTTCTTGAATTGATTTGATCGCGTATCTGCGCGGCTAACTCGTAATTCTCATCTTTAATAGCCTGTTCCAGTGCTTCTTCAAGCGTTCTGGAAGTAGCACCGGGCAAATCATGTTCTTCTTCAGCCACTTCGTCGTTGTCCGTTTCTTCAGAACGGGTTCTTTCTTCTGACGACATGTGAAGACATTCCTGTTCAAGAATAGATTCATAAATAAGAATCGGGGCAGTCGGCACGCACTGCCAGGGCAACTGCGTCTGAAGTCCGTGCGTCGATACGTATAATCTCTTCGTCTTTTTTTGAGGTAAATATAGGAGTAGAAAATACCATCCTTTGCTTTGTAAATTAATACACGTATCAGGCTGGCTCCCAGTATAGTAAGACTTGTTATAAATAAATCATGTGTCAACGGACGGGGAGTTTTCACTCCCTTTCAGATATAAAGCGGTAGCCTGGGCTTCCGCTGGACCGATGATGATAGGCAGTTGCCTTCACCGTCCACTTCGCCCAATAGCATAGCAAACGCGCCTACTTGCGCCTGGCTGTTCGTGATATTTATAACTTGTAATTCTACCTTTTTGTATCCATCGTTCTTTTTACTTAATTTGTTTTAATTTGCTCTCCTGCTGGTGTTTGTACTTGAATACCAAGGCAAACAGAATACCGATTACCAGCGCATAAGCGGCAAAAGATCAGCCAAATGTTCATCCATTCGCGGCTCACCAGTCTGCCGTCGGCATATACCGAGAATGCATCTACTACCGCACCGCTGGCGTATCCTCCAATAATGGCGCCCAAGCCGTTGGTCATCATAAAGAATAATCCCTGGGCACTGGCGCGGATATTGGAACAGGTTTCCTGTTCAACAAACAACGAACCTGAAATGTTGAAGAAATCGAATGCCATGCCATACACAATCATGGATAGGATTAACATCCACAGTCCGGAGCCCGGATCGCCGAAACCGAACAATCCGAACCGGAATACCCATGCAAACATACTGATCAGCATGACCTGTTTAATTCCGAAATGTCTCAGGAAGAAAGGTATGGCGAGAATAAATAATGTTTCGGACATCTGCGAGATGGATAGCAGGATAACCGAATGTTTCACACCGAAAGACTCTGCATATTCCGGAATACTGGCAAAACTACCTAAGAAAAGGTCGCCATACGTGTTGGTAATCTGCAACGCTGCTCCCAGAAGCATGGAAAACAGGAAGAAAATAGCCATTTTCTTTCTTTTGAATAGTACGAATGCATCCAGTCCTAAAGAAGAAATCAGCGATTTATTTCCGGATTTGGCAGGTCGACAGGCCGGGAGCGTGAAGGAATACAGACCCAGTAGCAATGCGGATGCACCACCTACATAGAGTTGGGCGCTTGAGTTCTTGAATCCGGTAAGGTCCACCGCCCACATTGCACAGATGAAACCGATAGTGCCCCATACGCGAATGGGTGGGAAATCTTTGATGAGGTCACACTTATATTGCTCCAGCGAATTGTACGATACGGTATTAGCGAGTGATAAAGTAGGCATATATACCAACAGGTTGAGTAGCATGGCCCAATACATCTGGTCGTATCCCGTAGCCGTGGAAGCATAGAAGAGACAGGCAGCCCCTGCAATGTGGCAAAGTCCGTATAAGCGTTCTGCATTAAACCATTTATCGGCAATAATACCGATAATACCCGGCATACCAAAGAGGCAATCCCCATGGTGGCGAAAATGGCTCCGATTTGTCCTCCTTCAAAATGAAGTTCTCTTCCCATATAACCACCTAATGATATTAACCATGACCCCCATACAAAAGAATTGCAGGAAGTTCATGAATAATCAAACGAACTTTTATACTCATGACTTTTTTAATTTGTGTTTTCTCTTCACATTCATAAACCTTGCAAATATAATATTTTTCGTTGAATAGGTGGATAAGTAATTTGATAAAAAGGGGATAAAAAATGACATAAATGCGAAGAAAAGATGAGATTTGGGTGTGAAAAAAACAAATGAAGGGGGTATAAAAAAAGAAGGCTATCTATCCCAGACAGCCAATCTTTGTTAACCTTAAAATCTAATACCATGAAAAACACAGTGCAAATATAAAGGGTTTATGTTATAGAACATAATGATTTGCCGAAAAACTTCTATTTGTTAACTCTAATTAACTTTGAATCTTCCGTTTTTCTGTTACTGCCCTCTCTAATCAGCCATACTTCCGGAGAAATGTCTGATATCCGAATGGAAACTTGGTTCCGGCACCTTGCCGGTTATTCTACGTAAGAGTACCAATCCTTTCAGATATTCTCCTTCAGGATGGTAGATGTTTACCGGATGGTCGGCGGGTTGAGTCAAGTTGATGTAGGATGCGTACACTACGTCCTGACATGGCTGCTGCGGTAAATACGGCCGTACGGAAATTGTCTTTGCTTACCACTTGCGAACAAGAGAAAGTAAACAGGATACCGCCTGGTTTGATTTTCTCGAATGCTTTGGCGTTCAGTTTACGGTAACCTTGCAAAGCATTCCGCAGGGCGTCTTTGTGTTTGGCAAATGCGGGCGGGTCGAGAATGATTAAATCATACTGGTCGCCCATGCGGTCGAGATATTTGAAAGCGTCCTCGGCAAACGCCTCGTGGCGGGAATCACCGGGGAAGTTCAGTTCTACATTTTTATTAGTCAGATCAATCGCTTTGGCTGAACTGTCGACAGAGTGCACGAGTTTCGCACCTCCGCGCATGGCATAGAATGAGAATCCGCCGGTATAGCAGAACATATTCAGTACCGAGCGGTCTTTGGCATAACGTTCCAGTAAAGAACGATTTTCGCGCTGGTCTACAAAGAATCCGGTCTTCTGACCTTTCAGCCAGTCCACATGGAACTTCAAGCCATATTCTTGTGCGATATTATCACTGCTTCCTCCTTTCAGAAAACCGTTTTCGGGGAAAAGGTCTGCCTTAAAAAGGAAGAGTTGTTTCTGATTTATAATAGATATTTTCGATCTTGTCACCCATTACTTCGGATAAAACACCGGCAATTGTCATGCGGTCTACATGCATTCCTGCGGAGTGCGCCTGCATAACAGCGGTTTTTGGCATAAACGTCAATCACCAGTCCGGGGAGATTGTCTCCTTCACCGTGAACGAGACGGTAAGTGTTGTTGGTCGGATTAGTGGCGATGCCGATACTGCGGCGCATGTCGTATGCAATTTCCAGTTTGCGTTTCCAAAAATCGTGATCGATAGGTTCCTGGCGGAAAGACAGTACGCGCACAGCAATACTTCCGATCTGGAAATGTCCTTCGGCAATAAATTCTTTTTTTGAGGTGTACACTTCTACAACTTCCCCTTCTTCGGGCTCTCCGTCAAAACGAGCGATAGCACCGGAAAAAAATCCAGGGTGGAATCTCTTAAGAGAATCTTCTTTACCAGGTTTGAGATATACTTTATGCATAATGTAGTCTTTCCTCAACCCTCTCCCAAGGGGAGGGCTTCAGATCGTTTTTATTATTGGTTATTAATCACTTATTTTATTACTTATCACTTCTTCCGCGGGAGAGACAGTAGCTGTCAGCGGAGAAACCTCCCAATCTCCCGTCTGTTTCAGTTCTTGCAACAGATTGTAGATATTGAGGCATGCCCATGCATCGGTAGCAGCGTATTGTTTCTGTCCGTCACTTAATACATCAAACTTCCCCAGTTGGACAAGCGTTGTGATTTGGATATTTTTTTCTTTGAATAAGATGGCGTAAAATCTTTTGCAGACTTTTGTCCTGTATTCCGAATTGACGCACATAGTCCTGTAATTCGATACAGGCTTTGTTGGGTGAAAGGTGCACGTTTGTGCAGCATTATAAAGTCGTCTTTTTCAGTGAAAGTCCCACTTTGATTACAGCCGGATTTTCTAACAAGTCAACCAATGGCTGAGTCAATCCCGTCATATTGAGCCGGAATAAGAAACAGCATTCTTCGGAAGAAATCTGGAGAAGTGCTACTTTGTGCGATTGTCCTTTGGTAAAGGAAGGGGCGAGTTTTCGCTGTCGATACCTATCACTGGTCTGGATTGGGTAAGCTACAGAACTTTTTCCGTTTCAGCTTTTCCGACTGGATAACATAAATACGTCCCGGAAAGACTGTTTTCGGGAGTTCTTTTTTATTCATCTTTATCTATGGTTCTTCTTACAATCATTTTTATTTTAATTCATCATCGTGGCAATGGCAACCGTCTTCGTGACAGTGGCAATCATCATCGTGGCAATGACAGCCATCTTCTTCACAACAATCGTTGTCGTCGCTTGTTCGTAAAAATCCTTCTTCATTACCTACTTCCTCTTCTTCTTCCTCCTGGTTGTATTTCACGTCATGAAGGGCGCGAAAGTGTGTTTACCAGTTTCTGTCCCCACAGTGTACCGAAGTTTTCCTGGCAGATGGCAATGAATCATTCATCGTTTCGTTCAGTCCCAGTTGGAAGACAAATATGAAATCTTTAATATCCTGATAAATGTCGGACCAGGTCTTCCGATATAGACTTCTTGATAGGTTGGTCGCTATACACCATATCTTGCACGAATACGTCCAGATAATCATCCTTGTCAGCCATCAATCCGGAAAGGTTGATACGCAGAATTTCGTAAATCTCTTCTGTGACATACGTTTCAAGTGCTTCGTCCCCGATAGTCTCACATTTGGGCAGCATAGATGCTTTGAGATAGAGTAGGGGAAGTATTTTTAATGATGTATCAACGAAAGTGCTACGCTTCATGCGTTCGGCACGTTCGAGAAATGCACAAAATTCGGCAGCTACCGTTACGAACTCAATTACGTTTTTATCAAATATCGTTTGGCTTTCTTTTTTCCATGATCTATATTGATTTGAAACGCAAAGGTAAGAAAAAAAGGATTGAATGAGCGTAGTGCTCGTTATTTTTTATTATTTTTGCAGCTTAGAATCTCATTCCAGTTTTATAAAAAGAATTAAAGACTCATGGCAAAGAAGAAATTAGATAAGGAGGCGGAACGTACTCCCTCTTCCCCCAGTAAAATTTTGGCTGTATTTAAGAATGAAACCATTCATTTTGTAATCGGATTGATGCTGGTCATCTTTTCCGTTTACCTGTTGTTGGCTTTTTTCTTCCTTCTTCTTCACGGGGGCTGCCGATCAAAGTATTATTGATAGTGGCAGTTCGGCAGATTTGGCAGCTTGTTAATAATCAAGTGAAGAATTATGCAGGTTCACGCGGAGCGCAGTTGGCCAAGTTATCTGATTAATGACTGTTTCGGCGTTTCCTCTTTCTTCATACTTGTTTTCCTGGCAGTGGCAGGATTGAAGTTAATGCGTGTACGTGTTGTACGTCTGTGGAAGTGGTTTATCGGCTGCACACTCTTGCTGGTCTGGTTCTCCGTATTCTTCGGATTTGCCTTTATGGATCATTATCAGGATTCCTTCATTTATTTGGGAGGTATGCACGGATATAATGTCAGTCGTTGGCTGATTTCGCAAGTTGGAGTACCCGGTGTGTGGATGATTCTGTTGATAACGGCTATTTGCTTCTTTATATATATAAGTGCGCGTACAGTGATTTGGTTGCGCAAACTCTTTGCATTGAGTTTCCTGAAACGCGAAAAAGAAAGAAGAAAAAGGAGAATGTTCGGAAGGAGAAGGAGATCCGGAATTTGACCTCCCAACCGCAAGAAGTGGAGTTCAATTTGAAACGGACGTATAAACAGACACCGCCTCCGGCACCTGTAATGGATATACAGGCGGAAGAACCTGAAGACGACTTTCCTATTAATAAACCGGAAAAGGAAGATACTTCCGTATCTGACGAAAGTGAAGGAGTGACTATGGTATTTGAACCGACTGTTTCCAATCCTGTTCCTATTGTGCAGGAAGACTCTTTGGAAGAGGCGGAACCCGGATTTGAGGTGGAACCGGCAGAGGAGGAAGAAGAATACCAAGGACCTGAACTCGAACCGTATAATCCCCTACTAAGGACTTGGAAAACTACCGTTTCCCGACTATCGATTTGATGAAGCATTTTTGAAAATGATGATCCGACGATTGACATGGACGAGCAGAATGCAAATAAAGACCGCATCATCAATACATTGCGCAGCTTCGGAATCGAAATCAGTACGATTAAAGCAACTGTGGGACCTACGGTAACTCTATATGAAATTACTCCGAACAGGGAGTACGTATTTCTAAAATCCGTGGTTTGGAAGATGATATCGCATTGAGCCTTTCCGCATGATGGTATCCGTATTATTGCTCCGATACCGGGTAAAGGAACCATCGGTATTGAAGTACCGAACAAGAATCCGAAGATTGTTTCCGGACAGAGTGTGATCGGAAGCAAGAAATTCCAGGAATCCAAATATGACTTGCCTATTGTTTGGGTAAGACGATCACCAACGAAGTCTTTATGTTCGACCTTTGCAAGATGCCGCACGTATTGGTGGCGGGTGCTACCGGTCAGGGTAAATCAGTCGGACTGAACGCCATTATCACTTCTTTGCTTTATAAGAAGCATCCGGCAGAACTGAAGTTTGTGCTGGTAGACCCGAAGAAAGTAGAATTCAGTATCTATTCGGTGATTGAAAATCACTTCCTTGCCAAGCTTCCTGATGGAGGCGATGCTATTATTACAGACGTAACCAAGGTAGTGCAAACCCTGAATTCGGTCTGTGTGGAGATGGATACACGTTACGACTTATTGAAGCTGCACATGTGCGTAATATCAAGGAATATAATGAGAAGTTTATCAATCGCCAGCTGAATCCGGAAAAGGGGCATAAATTCATGCCTTATATAGTAGTGGTGATCGATGAGTTCGGTGACTTGATAATGACGGCAGGTAAAGAGGTTGAATTGCCTATTGCCCGTATCGCCCAGTTGGCGCGTGCAGTGGGTATCCACATGATTATTGCTACACAGCGTCCGACAACGAATATCATTACCGGTACAATCAAGGCGAACTTCCCGGCGCGTGTTGCGTTCCGTGTATCTGCCATGATAGACTCTCGTACGATTCTCGACCGTCCCGGAGCTAACCAGCTGATCGGACGTGGTGATATGTTGTTCCTGCAAGGGGCAGATCCTGTACGTGTGCAATGTGCCTTTATCGATACACCGGAGGTAGCGGAGATTACTAAGTTTATTGCCAAGCAACAAGGATATCCTACTGCATTCTACTTGCCCGAATATGTCAGTGAAGATGGCGGAGGTGATCTGGGAGATGTGGATATGGGACGTCTGGATCCGTTGTTCGAAGATGCTGCCCGCCTGATTGTTATTCATCAGCAAGGTTCTACTTCATTGATCCAACGTAAGTTTGCCATTGGTTATAATCGTGCAGGGCGCTTGATGGATCAATTGGAAAAAGCCGGAATTGTGGGACCTGCACAAGGCAGTAAAGCGCGTGAGGTGCTTTGTGTCGATGAAAATGACCTGCAAATGCGTTTGAACAATTTACTGTAAATCGTGTTAAACTAATGATGAGGAATGTTCTTTTAACCTGTATCTGCCTGTTCGGTCTGGCATTACCGCTTTCGGCACAGAAAATGGATGCCCAAGATATATTGGATCGTACAGCTATTGCCTTCCGCCAGGCGGGAGGTATTCAGGCTGATTTTACGGTTCAGACGTATGCTAAAAGTATCTTGCAAGGAAGTTCTACAGGGGTTATCCGTTTGAAAGGAGAAAAGTTCCTGTTGGATGCAGATGGCGTGAAGACTTGGTTTGACGGTCGTACGCAATGGAGTTATCTTACTAACAGTGACGAAGTGAATATCTCCGAACCTACTCCCGAAGAGTTGCAAAGCATTAACCCTTATGCCTTATTGTCCATTTATAAACAAGGGTATCATATTAAGTTGGGTAAAGCTGATACTTATGGGGGTAAACCTGCTTATGAAGTGATACTGACAGCTTCTAACAGAAAACAGGATTTGCAGTGTGTTATTATCTATGTGACAAAAGATACTCTTCAACCTCCTGTGTGTATCAGTATGACTCAGAAGGGTGGGAATAGCGTAGCTATCCGCATTACATCTTATAAAACAGGAGAATCTTACAATGATAATCTTTTCACTTTCGACAAGAAGGTGTATCCGACTGCCGAAGTGATTGATTTAAGATGAATTATTAATATAAAATGATATGATGGAAACAGAAAAAGTAAAATGTCTGATTATAGGTTCTGGTCCGGCCGGTTATACTGCAGCTATTTATGCAGGGCGTGCCAACCTTTCTCCGGTACTTTATGAAGGATTGCAACCGGGTGGTCAGTTGACAACTACTACAGATGTGGAGAACTTTCCCGGTTACCCGGAAGGAGTCAGTGGTCAACAATTGATGGATGACTTGCGCAAGCAGGCAGAACGTTTCGGTGCAGACCTGCGTTTCGGTATTGCAACCGCTTCTGACCTGAGTGCGGCTCCATACAAAGTAACGATTGACGAAGAGAAGGTGATTGAAACTGATACGTTGATAATTGCTACGGGTGCTACCGCTAAATATCTGGGGCTGGAGGATGAAAAGAAATATGCGGGAATGGGTGTCAGCGCTTGTGCCACTTGTGACGGTTTCTTCTACCGCAAAAAGGTGGTGGCAGTAGTGGGTGGTGGTGATACGGCTTGTGAAGAGGCTGTTTACCTTGCCGGACTGGCTGCCAAGGTTTATCTGATTGTCCGCAAACCTTATCTTCGCGCTTCCAAGATTATGCAGGAGCGTGTGATGAAGCATGACAAGATTGAAGTACTGTTCGAACATAATGCCGTAGGCTTGTTTGGAGAGAACGGTGTGGAAGGTGTACATTTGGTACAGCGTATGGGTGAACCGGATGAAGAACGTTATGATTTGGCTATTGATGGATTCTTCCTGGCTATTGGTCATCAGCCGAATTCGGATATCTTCAAGCCGTATCTGGATACGGATGAAACAGGTTATATCATAACAGAAGGCGATAGTCCTCGTACAAAAGTTCCCGGAGTGTTTTGCGGCAGGAGATGTTGCTGATCCGCATTATCGTCAGGCTATTACGGCAGCGGGAAGTGGTTGCAAAGTTTGGAAGCAGAACGTTATCTTTCTGCCAAAGGACTCCATTTAACCGGTTTATCCGGACTCATAGAGGGTATTAAAACCCTTATGAACCCACGTGAAAGTTTAATGCCAGAGTTTAATCTGTGGGTGATTTTGTTGAGGGAGTCTTGCCCCTTTATTTTATATAAACTCAAAGTTTTTCGAACAATATTTGTCGATTGTCTTTGGTTAATACGCTTCAGTATAAATCCAGCTTCATAATTCGGCTTTTGGGAGAAATCACTTCCGGACCATTGATAAAGATAAAGAAGAAGAAATACTTTCACTTCATGATCTAAAATGTGTTAAGGATTATAAATAGATTTACGACACGACAAATTTGTAATTTCTGTTTGTACAAAATTTGGCGCCTATTGCTTTATGCGTATAAAGAATAGTCTTGTTTCTCTTTCTTATACAGTTGTTTAAAAGAACAGAACCTTGTGTTTATATTAAAAAGAGTGAGAACGTTTATTATAAACGGGTCTTGGTTATTATAAGGAAAGCGATTGTGGCTGAACTCTCTTGAAAATGGGTGAAGAAGAATTTAAACAAATGGGCAGGCTCATACGGAGCTTGCACCCCATTGTTGTGGTTCTTACACAGTACACTTGCGTGTATGCAATCTGATGATTTATGTCTTTATTTTTGTATGTTTCATACCTGTTGTTTCTGATTTGTTTCTGCAAATATACAAAATAAAAAGTCAATACCCTGTTTTTCCGTTTTTGAAGCTGAATACATAGGCAATGGTGGCTGGCATCAATACCCCTTTCTCCTTGTATTATTTGAGAAGCTGTTCCTCAATGATTTGCACGTACTTCTCCGGGTAGCTCCGACTTCGACGATAGGTTTTTCTGCCTAACAATAAAGAAAAAGAGTCGGCAGCGCCTGTACTCCGAAAATGTTTGCACAAGTCTTTCTCTCTTTATCCGCATTCACTTTATAAACATGACTTTTCCCTTATACTTTTCAGCCAATTCTTCCATTTTCGGAAGCAGTCTCATACAAGGGGCCACACCAAGTTGCCCAAAAGTCAACAACCACAGGTTTTTGTCTCCATTATAAACGAAATCATTTCCTGTCCGGTAATCAAAATATGTTCCAGAAAGAATTGGCGGGTAATCGGATTCATCTTGCCGTCTTCCGCTTTGACTTCCGTTACTTTTCAGCTTCCGATTCGGGAATAGGAACCAAGTCGAAAGGCTGGAAGTATATTTTTTGATGAACATAATCAATGGACAAAAATGCCGTAGTCCAATAGTTTCTTTCCTAAAACAGAATGTTTCAGAGATAGATTCCTCACGGCAAAGGCATCGTCTATCTTTGTTTTTCACGAATATTGTTTCCGGTAAGGTCAGGCTTTCTTCTTCTTGTGCCATCTCTTTATAGCCGATTGAAACTTTTTTGCGGAGTTCCTTTCCGGATAAAGTGTGCTCCACTCGTTAAAGTCTTTTTTTCAGTGAGGTTGATTAATCCGTCGCTCCATGTATCTAAAATAGGAAAAATTGTTTTTATCTTGAATCGATATCGAACATACTATACCTAAACCTGTTATCAATTCAAAATTTTCTCTATAGTTTAGTTTCATGTACGAAGGTCGGTACGGCTGAGTGATAGTGATCTTTTTCGTCGCATGTCAATGGTCAAGACGGAAGTTCGGAATACTGCAGAATTCAATACTCCCATTACTCCCAGTTTGCGTAGATAAGGTTCATCTTCTAATATGAATGTTGGCAGACTATTGCTGAATGTATTATTACCAATAGTTAAGGTTCCTATTTCATAGATTTTCTTTACGGGAACCTGTTTGAATTTGAAATTCTGGTAACTTCCAAAACTACTGGCGTTTTCGTGTTGATTTTCAGTTGGTTGACAGCTTCCGGAAGTAATGCATTATGTCCGGCTAAATCAAAGTACAAAAATTTGCTGTTTTCTCCATTTATATTGGCTTCTATGATAATTTTTCCATCGATTGTTTTAAATGGAATGATTTCCGTCATACTGTTCTGTGTTTGTGCTTTTATGCCTGAAATAAAACAAAAAGCAATCAAACATATATGTATTTTTATTATCATATTTCTCAAATTCATATTGTTTTAAAGTCTATCTTTCTTTTTTTGATTTCTATTTTTTCTCTCCTGATTGTCCTTTTTTAATAATAATATATCCTGTATCTCCTCCAATAGCGTTCATTATCTCTTCTATAGCAATCTGGCTCATCGGACAGTTGCTTAATGAGGTTCCGTTGATATTGATTACCTGATCACCGAAAGATACTTGGTCTTTCATACTATCCCATATCGTTGTGATTTCAAATCGTTCGTTGCGTGGCAATATACTCACATTCCAAAGAACGGAGCACCTCCATATCAGTTTTCCCTTTTTCGAATGGGAGGAAGAAGAAGCGTTTACGCATATAGTCTATAATCACTTTTCCATATTTCAGCAAGTCTACTCCTATGATTGTTTCATTCATTACGCTTGTCGTGCAGCCTATGTTTGTGAATTCCTTATCCATGATACGAATAGAAGGTATGTTCAGTTTTTTGATTTCTACAGGACTTCCCAGTCCGGCTAATCCGGCAGATACAATCCCATGTGCATGATTTGTTTCTTTTATATCGGATATATCAGCCAGCCTGTTATAATCTTGTATCGAATATAGTAGAAAACCTTCTGCACCAGTGTCAAACAATATTTTCATTGTCTGTTCTTCTTGCTTGACAGTGACAAATGAGTGATATTCCGTTTCATCCAGAAGAGAACTCCGTCTGTTAGTTTCAGTTTCTCGGGGCGATAGGGATAGTTGATGACCATGATTCTATAGCGAGAGTCGAATGTTACTACAGATTGTGAGAATGCGTCTCCACCGAGAATGCCGGCGACTCCTAAATCAGTGAAAAAGGATCTTTGGGCAGCACCATTGTTTTTTTAATAGCTTGATTTGGTAACTATTGCCGATGGATACATTGGAGACATATGCTTCTTGATAGTTTTTGTCCCTGTCCGTTCACATCAGAAATGCGTGTATATCCTGCAGCGTTTGCCTGCATTTTCAAGGGGCTATATCGTACATCGTTCGGTTTTTGCCACCGGTGTCGACGATATATTTCGTTTTAACGCCGTTGATTGTGACAGGAATAATGATTTTGTTGTGTACCAATTTCATAGGAATAGTGTCGCAAACCTTATTTTGATTTGCGACATACATTCCTTTCCATAGATTAGAAACATTAACAGCCATAAACCGGTGAGTATTCTGCTCTTTTCATATCATTTCTTTTGCGAATTCATTTTTTTTCTTAAGCTTCTAGAATAGCTTGATAGGGCGTTAACAATACCTCCGAGATACATAAATCATCAAAAAGGAATAAATCTTAGAAGGTCTGTCGTCTACTGAATGCCTTTTTCTTACTTACTCCTTTGCGTGAGGTTACACTTTTTAATAGAATATCACGGATTTGTGAGCCGGTAAGCTTTGGAAAATAAGATTTTATGAGTGTGGCTACTCCTGGCTACGGTAGCGGCCCCAGTCCTTCTCCTGTTCCTGTTCGGTAAGTGTCTCCCATGTATGCAGAATATATATCTTTTCCCTGAGCATAGATATCTCAGTGTATTTGCTCCATAATTTGTATCCATAACCGGATTTTTTTTTTATCAGAAGAGGCGACTATTATCATAAGATTGGTGAGTTCTTTGTCTTTACTCATTTTCCGTTCGAAGAATTCTACTTTGTCCATATCGATAGATGTATTCCACGCGGAACTATCACTATGGCTCCTTTCTTTTTCCGCTTCTTTCAATTCATGGATTATCCATTGTTTTTGTTCCTCGGGGTATAACATATTCTGTTCAGGCAAATACAATCACATCTGCTCCGTGGCTGACTGCATAATGAATGGCTAATGCCATATCTTTCAGGTAAGGTTCCCCCTCTTGTACAGATACGTAGCGTCATGATTTCTGCTTGATCGGCAATATCGCTTCCTATTTTATTGTCGTTTAGCAGCATAATTCCTTTGCCTTCCATTATGTTGGTTGCTGCATCGGATGTGGTAGTATATTATTTCCCATAATTGCTGTCATTTATGTCCATTGGGTTGTCACCTGTAATTTCTTTCCGTTGGTCCGTACCATATTTTCTTAAGGCTTCTTCAGAGGCTTTTTAGCTGTTTCCACACTGCTTACCCATATTTTGGTATACAGGTTCCATTTATCTGTATTATATAAACTGAAATAATAGGCTGTACATACAAAGGCTTTACTTCAGAGAGGCTGTCCCTTTCCCAGGGTCATAACAACTTTGAAACTCCTCGACGGTTAATTCTTTTCAGGGAAGGCGCTTTGCTTCATGTCTCACAATAGAATTTTCAACGTATTCTTCGATGACATAAGCAAGTTGCAGACCACTGTAAGTACT
>VOFJ01002404.1_pt1 | contig 28745 bp, 41 predicted proteins | sample 5384081 | NCBI WGS metagenome assembly VOFJ01 (sample SAMN12384729, study PRJNA508395) | human gut metagenome | isolation source: healthy gut I | host: Homo sapiens | reverse complement strand
GAAAATCAAAAAAAGTACTGGCAATGCCCGGGATAAGCGCAATGGTGCTGGGGTCCTTCGCAGGGTGCGGCAGACAAGGGCGAAAAGCACAGTCAGCGTGAATCAGGAGATCCTGCATGGAAGGAAGCCATGACCACGCGCCCGAAGGGAAATATCCGGAAACAGTGAACTACACCTGGGGAAAACGGTAACAATTTTGACGCTGGATGGGACGAAATATGAGGGCGATGACGATGAAAACAATGCATGGACCAGATATCTGTGAAGGAGAAGCTGAACGTACAAGAACACGAACCTGTTGTTCGAGGCGAATGACGGGGATGACCTTAATGGCAGAAGGTGTCCATGGCCAAAATGCGTCGGCAGATACTGGCAGGCGCCATCATGGGGGTGGGGAGATTACGATACGATAAAACAGTTGTATGAAACGACCTGATTTGCGAACCTGACAGAGATCTATGAAACTGCATAACGACAAAAATCAAGATCTATGATTCTATGACGGCCTGAAGGCCAGCCATGTTCGACGAGCTGATGGGACTGCCTACCACGAAATCTCCACGGGCCTGGGATCCTGTGGCTTGAGAAAAAGACTGATGGGACAAATGCGCCTGGAAGAGCCCAAGACCAGGAGAGGACATCTATAATATCCTGAGCAGTTCCTCAAAAGCAGATCCCTTGGCGGCGGAACGGCGAGGGCAAAGACAGGCCTTGTAATCGATCGATCCGGAGATAGTAGGCGATTCCGGCGGAAGCTATATGGCCAACAATATCTTCACCCTGTATGGGGCATTTCCGAAGCAGTGGATTGATGACGGAAGCAGCAATGCCATCTACGGCCCGTGCAGCCTGAAATGAAAGGTGCCCTTGAACAGCTTTCCAAGATGTACAATGAGGGTTGATTGACAAACAGTTCGTCACCAGGACCGGCGATGACAGAAAGGGGTCTTCTCAACAGCGGGAAGAGCGGCGCCTTTTCGGCAACTGGTGGGGTGCATGGGAAGTGGCTGACAGCATGACTTTGAACAAAGAGGCAAGGTGGGAGCCTTTTACATCTGCCCTGTGGGTGCTGATGGGAAAGTGACCATGTTCACGGGCAATCCCAACAGCGGTTATGTGGTGGTGAGAAAGGGCTTCGAACATCCGGAGCTGATTGTGAAGCTGGCAAACATGCAGTTCGATTATTCCCGTTATGAGGAAAAAAAGGATGACGAGGCCTATAAAAAGGAGCTGGCAGATTACAGCGAGCTGAACGCGGGCGGAACCATACTTGCCATGAACATTGACTATTATGATGCCTTCCCCAGGAGCAGCAAGAAGGTGGTGGATGCGCTGGAGAGCGGAGATACCAGTCAGTTGAACCGTCATGACATGGGTACATACGTGAACAGCAAGAAATATCTGGACAGCCTTGCCAATGGGGAAGAATCCACATCAGCCGGATGGGCTTCCTACAATTCCATGGCAGCCGCGAGCCTTGTGGCCGAGACGGAAGTCAATAAAGTGACCCCTGTGTTCTTTTTGGGAGCACTAAGTCCATGCCATTGAAGTGGCCCACCCTGGACAAGATGGAGCAGGAAATGCTGTTAAAGATAATAACAGGCGAGAAGCCCGTGGACTACTTTGACGAATTCGTGACAGAGTGGAACAAGACAGGCGGTGAACAGATTACTGAGGAAGTGAACCAGGCTATCAAACAATAAGAAGGAGCGATCAGGCATGAAACGCAAAAAAAAGACCAAATGGCTTTGCATCTTATGATGCTCCCGGGTATGATCTTGCTGGCAATATTCTCGTTTACACCAATGTTTGGAATCATCATGGCATTCCAAAACTACATGCCTGCCAGGGGGATCGCGAAATCCCCCCCTGGGTAGGCATGGACAACTTTATATTCATGTTCCAGATGCCGGACAGCAAGCAGATTTTCATCAATACCATCACGATTGCGGTGGGAAAGATCATCCTGAGCACCTTCGTGACGATTGTTTTCGCGCTGCTGCTGAATGAAATCAAGAACAAGTTCATGAAGAGAAGCATCCAGACCATCGTGTATCTGCCCAACTTCCTTTCCTGGGTCATTCTGGCGACGGTTGTGGTCAATATCTTTTTCCTACGAGGGGCCGATCAATGCAGTCCTTGAAATGCTGGGGGATCGAACCGATTCTGTTCATGGCCAGCAATAAATGGTTCCGCTCTGTCCTGATCGTGACGGATGTCTGGAAGGGCGTCGGATATGGGGCCATCATTTACCTGGCGGCCTTATCGGGAATCGACCCGGGATTGTATGAAGCGGCAGCCATCGATGGCGCCAACCGGTTCAAGCGGGTATGGCATATCACTTTGCCCGGAATCCTGCCTACGATAATGCTGGTGACCATCATGAACCTTCCCAATGTGCTGAACGCCGGCTTTGACCAGATATTCAACCTGTACAACCCTCTGGTCATGGAGACGGCGGACATCATCGATACCTGGGTGTACCGGGTAGGCCTGGTGGAAAGGCAGTACAGCCTTGGTACCGCAGTGGGGCTGTTGCGCTCGATCGTGGGAATCATTTTGATGCTGTCAGCCAACAAAAATCGCGCAAAAAAAAGTGACAGATTACAGGATCTTTTAGGAGGGGCGGAATGATTGAAAAGAGAACCTTTGGTGGCATTGTCGCCGATATCATCATATGGATCATAGTGGGAGCGCTGGCACTGTCCTGCCTGATGCCCCTGATTGAATATAGTCGCCATATCCCTGAGCGACAACGCCGCAGTGTCAGCCAACCTGGTGAATATATTCCCGATTGGCTTCAATATAAGTTCCTATCAGGAAATCATGGGAGATAAGCAGTTCTGGCGTTCCTTTGGCATCTCTGTCTTAAGAGTGGTCCTGGGATTGTCTGTCAATATAACGCTGCTTGTGCTGACAGCCTATCCGCTGTCCAAGAGCCCCAAGTTCTTCACCGGACAGAAGGTATATATGTCCTTAATCCTGTTCGCCATGCTGTTTTCCGGCGGCCTGATTCCCACCTTTTATGGTGGTGAATTCACTGAAGCTGACCAATACGATCTGGGCGCTGATATTGCCGGGAGCCGTGCCGCTGGGGGAATGTGATTCTGCTGATGAACGCCTTCCGGGGAGTGCCCAAATCATTGGAGGAGGCCGCCATGATTGATGGGGGTCCCAGTGGGTGATTTTTTGCTGAAAGTATTCCTGCCGGTGGTAAAGCCCACTCTGGCAGCAGCAGTCACGCTGTTTACCATAGTGGGGGCACTGGAACGACTATTTCTCAGCTTTGGTCTACATTACCGATACGGCGAACTATCCCTTGCAGACATATATTCAGCAGCTGAACGTGGATATTACGGAGGTGACCGATCCTGACAAACTGGAGCAGCTTGCGCGCATTTCCAGTAGGACGCTGAACTCGGCAAAGATTGTGGTATCTACCATTCCGCTTCTGATGATTTATCCCTTTATGCAGAAATATTTCGTGTCAGGCATTGTGGTGGGATCTGTCAAAGGGTAGAGAAAAACAGGAGGTGTTTTAATAAAAGAATGGATTTTACAGGCGTATATCATAAAGCATCGGAACAGATGTGTTATCCCTTAAATGAGGATGAACTGATTGTGAATCTAAAAACAGGATATGATGTGAAACGTGTCTTTATCTATTATGGCGATCCCTTTGAAGCGGGAATCCTGGGCGGAAAAGAGCAGTGGGCAGGAAAAAAAAAGAAGAGATTTGTTTCAAGAAGCATCTGAGGCATCATCTGTGGTGGACTACCACATTGACACCCAGGTTCAAGCGGTGCAAGTATTATTTTGAGCTTCATACGGAGGAGAGGAGACATGGTATTATTTCGAGAACGGATTCCTTAGCGAAGAGCAGATTGGAATGGAGGGCAGGATGCTGCAATGCTTCGTCATGCCCTGGATGAACCCCTGCCGATGTGAACAGTACGCCTGACTGGGTAAACGATACGGTATGGTACCAGATCTTCCCGGACCGGTTCTGCAACGGGACACCTGAGAGAAAACGGCGCGGATATCGAAAAAATGGCGCACGGGGCCTGTCTCCAACGCAGAGAGGTTCGGCGGAAACCTGGAAGGGATCCGAAAAGAAGCTTCCCTATTTACATGACCTGGGGGATATCGGGTATTTACCTGAACCCTATTATGGAAGCGGAGTCCACCCACAAATACGATACAAGGGATTACACGAAGATCGACCCGCAGTTTGGCACCAATGAGGAGTTTGCCCGGCTGGTAAAGGAAGCCCATGCCCATGGAATCCGCATCATGGTGGATGCCGTCTTCAACCACTGCGGCAGGAGCTTTGGCCCATGGGCGGACGTGGTGGAGAAAAAAGAGCGGATCCCCCTATGCCGACTGGTTCATGATACAGGACTGGGATGCCTTTGAGAGGCATGGGGATACCAGGGACGGAGATTCTATTCCTTTGCCTTTACGGACAGGATGCCGAAGCTGAATACCAACAATCCGGAAGTAATCCGATATTTCTGCCAGGTCTGTAAGAGATGGATCAGGGAATTCGACATCGACGGCATCCGGTTCGACGTCTGAAATGAGGTGTCCCACCGGTTTCCTGAAGGAGCTCAGGAGACAATTGAAGAGCGTGAAGCCGGATCTCTATCTGCTGGGCGAAATCTGGCATGATGCCAGTCAGTGGCTGGGGGAGATGAATACGATTCGGTGATGAACTATCCGCTGACCAGCGGGATCCAGGTGATTTTTTCCCGGATCAGGCAGCAGAGAAGGATGAATTTGAGTATATGGTGAACCGCTGCTATACCATGTACATGCAGCAGAATAATAATGTGATTTTCAACTTGTTGGATTCCCCACGATACGGAAAGGCTTATGAACCGATGCCAGATTTGGATATCTTTTACCAACAACTTGGCAATTTTGTTCACCATGCCGGGCAGTCCTTGTATTTATTATGGGACGGAAATTGCCTTAGAGGGCGCCCATGATCCGACTGCCGCAGATGCATGCCCTGGGACGAGATTGATTCTGCCGAAAATCAGAAAAAAATCGAATTAATGAAATCGCTAATCCGTATGCGTATACAGGAAGATGCCTGCAGAAGCCTGTACTTTGACTTTCCGCATAAGTATTCCCAGAAGCGATGTGTGAATACAGAAAGCTGAATCTGGATGGAAAATGGATAGAAGTGTTGCTGAACTGTGGCAGCGAGCCGATTGAGATACAGGCCAGGGGGAAATCCTTTTTGCCAGAAGATGCGAAGGGAACAGTCTGGATGTGCGGGGACGTTGATCCGGCGGCTGCCATCTACGGTGTGATGAAGACAGTTGCTTTTCATCCCATCATCATCATCGGGCTTGCCGGTGGCGATGGGGATGTTGTGTTCCAGTCCTCTCCAGACCGGGGCGACGTAGGACTGTCGTTTGGTGGATGTTGCCACGTTGGCTGGGATGGTGTTGAGCCGGACACTAGTGCGCTCTGTCCCCCATCAGATACCGCAGATAGCAGATGGCCGCGTTCGTCCAGAGCATATTGGCTACAATGCAGCCATAACCGCCTTGCTCACTATTGACTGGAAAGAGCCGCCGCAGGTCTCAGAGACGGACTACAGGCAGGAGATATTTGACTTCCTGAAAGAGGTGCAGATTTCCTTTTTACACAGAAGGAACAGATTTACAGGCTGGTAGAAAAGTATGGGAAAAAATCCATTGATCATACAGGAACTGTCAGCGCTGGATTTAGGCCGGGAAGTTTATGAAGTTGTCAGCGTATTACTTTGGGCGTATGGAGCAAATGGGATGTAAGTATGGCAGATTAAGAAAGGAAGGGAAATACTGTGGCGTATTGTACGAAAACAGACTTAAGGAATCAGGTTATTTATTCCATATATGTGAGAAATTACAGTGAGGAAGGTACTTTCCTGGAAGTAGAAAAGGATTTGGACAGGATAAAGGGATTGGGGGTAGATATCATCTGGTTTCTGCCAATCTACCCCATAGGGCAGGAAAAAGCGGAAAGGCATCCTTGGCTCACCCTATGCCATTGCCGATTACAGGAAAGTGAATCCGGAACTGGGTACAATGGATGACTTTAAGCATCTGGTGGAGGGAATCCGTACAAGGGGGAATGAGGGTGATGCTGGATATTGTGTACAATCACACATCACCGGATTCGTGGCTCGCCAAAAACCATCCCGAATACTTTTACAAGACACCGGAAGGGGAGATGGGAAACCGGGTGGGGGGACTGGGGAGATATTGTCGACCTGGATTATGGGAATAAGGAATTATGGGACTACCAGATTGATACGCTGAAAATGTGGGCCGGCATCGTAGACGGCTTCCGCTGTGATGTTGCGCCGCTTGTTTCCCTTGCGTTCTGGCTGAAAGCCCGGGAAGAAGTGGCAAGGGTCAATCCGGAATGTATCTGGCTCAGCGAATCTGTAGAACCGGAATTTATTGTGGACATGCGGGCAAAGGGAATGACGAACCTGTCCGATTCGGAGATATTTCAAGCCTTCGATATGTGTTATGATTATGATATTTTTAAATATTTCAGGCAGTACCTGAATGGGGAAGGTACGCTGGGAAGGTATGTGGAAGCAGTCAATATGCAGGAATACATTTACCCTGCCAATTATGTAAAGATGAGATACCTGGAAAATCATGATCAGGACAGGGCCAAAGAAATCATCCCGAAGGAATCGGCGCTCCGTAACTGGACGGCATTTCTTTATTTTCAGAAAGGGGCTACGCTTCTTTACGCCGGGCAGGAGAACCAAAATGAAACCAGGCCGGATCTGTTCAACAAGGACGTTATAAATTTGGATGGAAGCCGTGACATTTCAGATATGTTGAGGCAGCTCTATCAGATAAAAAGCTTCCGGTTGTTGCGAAGAGCAGTTACCGTTTATCGGCTGATGAAGGTTTGGGCGCAGCCATCGGCGAGCATAAGGAGATACAGGGAAAGGGGCAGGCTTTTGGGAATATTCAGCTTTGAAGGGAAATGCGGACAGGTAGAGGCAGGGGATACAGGACGGAACTTACACAAATATGGTGAATGGAAAGGAGATTCGGATAGAAGACGGAAAAAATTGATTTGAAAATGTGCCCGGTCATCATAAAAGAAAACGGAGAATGAGCCTATGAAAAGAAAGCATGTGGAACAAAAAAGGCCTTTGAAAATGTTCTTAGGATAAGAACGCCTTCAAAGGCTCTTTTGTTGTATAACGGACTGCAGTCTGGAGGAAGATGCAGATGAAAAAGCAAAGAAGCGATAGAGAGACATATCAAAGAGCTATTGTCAGAGATGACAGTGGAAGAAAAGCTGGATGAGCTGGATCCGAATATTATGGGGGATCGATTGGGAAAAAATCGAAGAACCGATGCGCAGGGAATGCCTGGAAAAACTGGAAAAACGGCGGGCAGATGCAAGAGTTTATAATGCACTGCAGAAATATGCAAAAGAACAAACACGTCTGGGAATTCCATTTTTGTTCCATGAGGAGGCCCTGCACGGGCTGCATCGCCGTGACGCAAGGATCTTTCAACAGCAACTGACTCTTGCCGGTGCATTTGAACCGGCACTGTGTGAGGATATGGGCCGGATGGTTGCGGCAGAGACCCGAGCGAAAAATATACATGAGGGTCTGGCTCCGGTGCTGGATCTTGCCCGCGACCCAAGATGGGGGCGGACGGAGGAAACCTACGGAGAAGATACCTATCTTTCCTCGAAGCTTGGTGCCGCAGTTGTGCGGGGATTGCAGGGAGAGGATCTTGCAACCGACCATACAGTAGCGTCAGAACTGAAGCATTATACCGGCTACGGAAATCCGATCGGCGGATTAAACTGCGCACCGACTACAATGGGACGGCATGATGTATTTTCCTATTGTATGCCGGTCTTTGAGGAAGCATTTGTAAAGGCGGGTGCAACGGATACGATGTGCTCGTACAATTCGATCGATGGTTTTCCGGTTGTATCGGATCATGAAATTCTGACAGACGTGCTGCGGGGAACCTATAAAATGCCAGGCTTTGTACGCTCTGATATGACGGCGATCATCATGCAGCATACGGCGCATCACAGTGCAGCAACGCCGAAGGAGGCGCTGCAAAAGGCGGTCAAGGCCGGCGTTGACGTGCAGTTTGCGGATTATTCTCACGAAGAATATCGGAGACTGATGAAAGAAATGCTTGCAGACGGCAGCATTACGATGGAGGATCTGGATACCTCGACTGCCCGGGTGCTGCGTGTGAAGGATATGCTCGGACTGTTTGAAAATCCTTATGTGGATGAGACGCTGGAATCTAAGGTGGTACACTGCAAGGAGCATCAGGACAAGGCATTGGAAATCGCACAGAAAACCGTTGTCCTGTTAAAAAATGAAAATAATATGCTGCCGCTGTCCAGGAGCATTCGGAAAATAGCGGTGCTTGGACCCAACGCAAACCTTCCGGTTATGGGCGATTATTGTATGGAGCCGGATTACCATGCAGTAACACTGCTGGAGGGATCCGGGAGGTGCTGGGCGTTCCGGCGGAGAATGTAGAGACAGCTGCCAATGCCTGACATCCGGAAATTGTCTACGACAAGGGCTGCAATATTCTGGGGGCAGAGATCAAGCCGCTGGAGCGTTGGTGGTTCAATGCAAAGCCGCGTCCGGCGGTGGGTATCACGGAGATCGATTACGGTTTTACAGCGGAGTATTTCAACGGTGCAGATTTTTTCGGGAGAACCGGTTCTGACGAGACTCGATCCGCAGATCAACTTCAACTGGATCTACCATGCTCCGGATGATAAAGTAGATTCCAGACAGTTCTGCGTCCGCTGGACGGCAACGATGTGCAGCCCGAAGAGCTTTGAAGGAAGGATCGGGTTATCCAGTCCGGACAGTATGCGGCTGTATATTGACGGAGAACTTGTTATTGATGGCTGGGGAGAAGATAAGGAAGCAAGCCAGATGGTTCCGTTTTTCTTTGAGAGCGGCAAAAAATATGATGTGCGTGTGGAATTTAGAAATGATGCGAGAGGCGTGCGGGTGATTTTCGGCTACGACCACGGAGAAGAAACCATCGACCGTGCGATCCGGTTTGCAAAGAAAGCGATCTGGCGATCGTGGCGCAGGGATTCGACAGAAACCTCCGGAGAAAATTTTGACCGGACGACCCTTAACCTGCCCGGAAAGCAGCTGGATTTTCTGAAAGCAGTGTATGAAACAGGTACCCCTGTGGTGCTTGGTCATGAATACGGGACGTCCGGTTTCCCTGTACCTGGGAGCAGGAGCATATCCCTGCGATTCTACAGGCGGGCTTTAATGGGGAAAAAGGGCGGACTGGCAACGGCACAGGTTCTGTTCGGGGATGTGAATCCATCCGGACATCTGACAATGAGCTATCCGCGCAGTGCAGGCCAGATCCCGTGCCACTATTCCCGTAAACCTGCAGGCGGGCGAAAATACGTTGAGATGGACTGGAACCCGCTGTATCCCTTCGGCTATGGGCTGTCCTACACGACATTTTCCTTTGAGAATCTGAGGCTGTCCGCTTCCGAAATTCATGGGGACGAATCGCTGGAGGTACTGTTAGACGTAACGAACACAGGCAGCCGTGCCGGAGCAACGGTGGCGCAGATTTATGTCGATGACCATTATACATCCGTGGTACGCCGATTATGGAGCTGAAAGGATTTCAGCGCGTGGAGCTGGAAGCAGGAGAGACAAAGACGCTGCACTTTACGCTCCGGATTTGATGAGCTGCGCCTGTTGGACGCTTCCTATCACTGGGTGGTGGAACCGGGCGACTTCACAGTGCTCCGCGAGGGGGCAATGCCGGGGATCTGCCGCTGAGGGCGGATTTCAGAGTAGTGTGAGGACAGGACAGAAGTGCCGCGCACTGGGCAATCGGTAATTCTTTTGGACCTCAGATAGAATTCCATATCACAGCTATTCCAGTCATGTATTTTTTTGAAAAATTGACGGAACGCATCTTCCGTCAGTTGACAAGCCAGCAAATGGTCTGGTGAAAAAGAACCGGCTGCACTCATCCCATCCCGGCATAAATAATGATAAGGACTGCTATCCGGAATAAAACCGATTCTTTCGGCAAACGAAAATGCACGCAGGTTGAATACCAAATCTTCATGGGGTAACATTTCCATAAACCGGACTTTTTGTTTTTTCAGTAATCCGGAACGGTATAATTTATTATAGGCTACCGCAAACATTCTTTTTCTTTCAAGAATAGAAAGCATCCAGCGGTGTTACCGCCGGCCATTCTGTAATCGATTCTACAATCCGGTTTTCTTTTTTTTTCCGGTTATCACGCAGCCATTCTGTTGTTACTCCTGTAACGACAATATCCAGGTTATCCGCTTCCGCCTTCGCATAAAGAGAGAAGCAAACATCTCCGGTTCAATCCAATCGTCCGAATCGACAAATCCGACATATTCACCGGTGGCCAGCTCTAACCCTACATTGCGTGTCGCACCCGGATTTCCGTTTCTTTGATGCACCACTCTGATACGTTTATCCTGCAAGGCATACTGTTCTGCAATACGTCCGCTGTTATCGGTCGAGCCGTCATCTACCAGTATTATTTCCAGATCTTTCAATGTTTGATGGCAAATACTGTCCAGGCAAGCCGGAAGATATTTCTCCACATTATAAATCGGTACAATGATCGATATCACTTTCTTTTCCATATTTTCAATGATTTACTCAACAAGATACCGAGCAGGCAGGTCGACTATCAATATGATAGTTATATTACAGATGTCTGTCAGCCAATTATTCAATGCCAATAATACGATTGTAAATGCCAGAATAAGTTCCGTTGCCTGTAAATGGGTCATGCCCGCAGCCAAACATTTATGATGCAAATGATTCTTATCGGCAATAAATAAGGGACGGTGGTGCATAGCGCGTACCAGCATAACACGAAGGACGTCGAACATCGGAATGAATAATAAGGTAAACGGAATTACCAGATTCTTTACATCCGGTTCCGTTTCCGATACATACACAGCATATTTAATGACCAGAAAAGACAACAGATATCCCAACGACAACGCTCCGGCATCTCCCATAAACATCTTGGTTCCTTTGGCAGTACGGCCCCATACATTAAAAATATAGAAAGGGTATCAGGCAACCCAACGCCGAAAAGCCAACATCGAATATAGCCATAGCCCTTTATAAAAAACATCAGTCCAAGCACCAGGAAAGAGAAAGCACTCCCCTCCCGCTGCCAATCCGTCGATGCCATCGATCAGATTGACCGCATTTGTTATAAAAACGATCAACAAGACTGTAAACGGAATCGCGATATATTCCGGCAATATGTACACCCCAAACAATCCGTATAAATTATCCAGATAAAAGCCGGATACCGGAAGTAAAGAAGCCACAGCAAATTGTATAAAAAATTTCTTACGATAACGAACCCCTATCAAATCATCTTCTACTCCGGTCATATACAGGAACAAACATCCTGCCGACAAAAAATAAAAATTCCAGTAAGATATTGCCATTTAATTGATGATTCATCGGAAAACCAATCAAATAACGATAACCGACTACTAATGACATAGACAAAACAATGGAAGGAAAAAATGCCAGACCACCTAAACGGGGTATTTTTTTATGATGACACTTCCGCCTATTCGGCGTATCATATAATTGTTTGCGTCGCGATATATTCAAAATTTGAGGAAGAAACATCAGAGAAAAGAAAAAAATGACAAAATCAAACAAAGAAATAAAGATATCTTACTTTTCAATGGCTCTCCGGTAACAACTATCCAAAAACAACTAAAAATGAATTAGTTAACATGCATTTATTATTTGAGGGTTGATATAACAAAGGTCGTCAGTCCCATTCCTGAGGGTGACATACTAGTGTTTTTATTTTGACCCTTATTTATAGAATAAGGGCCATTGAGTTTAAATCACTATATATCAACACAGTAACAGCACGATTTATATAGAGAGTAAGTAAAAAATCACTAACGATGTCTATTTACATTCTATATATAACCCGGAAATAATCAGTTGTCTGAAAAAGGAAAGGACAAGAAACTGGAAATGGAAAAATGATAGTGTTTATTTAGTAAAATAATATTACAAAACTCAGGATTCCTTAAATAAATGTCAATCTATTTGTTTCTGATAGTTGGAGTGTTCTGCTAAGATCAGTTAATGGTTTTATAGCGGTTAATCTTGAATTTCATAATGGCGTTTCATTTTTAGGTCTTTCCGTATCGTTTTTTTCATGAATTTCAGTAAGATTATCTTAATATTGATCTTTTTTAAGACACAAATTTTCTTCTTACTACAATTTTATCAATAGTAATTTTTTACTTTTGCACTGTCAAAAGATTTTCAAGCTATCTGGTAGTATAGGGTATAGATTTCGTAATTATAATCCTACCAGTTTATAGACAATGACCCTTATTCTATAAATAAGGGTCAATTTTATAACTTCTTTTACTTACCCATTTTTCCACAAAGTCAATGATTTTCAAATTAACCCTGTCAATGATATTTTGATCCAATTCTTTTTTAAATAACAGAGTGTTGTTCTTTCGGAAGTATGCCCCAAGGCCTGACTGATCACAGCAACCGAAACAGAATTTTCTTTTGCCTGCATAGCCCAGGAATGACGGGCCACATAGGAGGTCAGTTTTACCGGACAATCTATCATATCCCCTATCGTAGCTAACCGTCGGTTGTATGTTCTTAAAGCGACTTTATATCTCTCATAAGAAACCTCTTCCGATTGTAATACAGGAAATAGCAGGTTGGAATTATCCCTGGCATATTTTTCCAATAAACGACGCATACCCGAAGTAATCGTCACACGGATTTCTGTTTTTGTCTTCACACGGTAATAGACAAGTACATTGCCACGTACATTATTTCGTGTCAGATGAGCGAAGTCAACAAACGCCATTCCGCATGCCATAAAACTGAACAAGAACAGATCGCGGGCAAAATCAAGACGCTTCTTCCCTTTTAAATCCAATTCCGTCATATCCTAATGACCTGTATCCCCACTGAACGCTTATAAGTGGATACGGGGCGAAGATGTATTTTTTGAAAAGGGTTTGTTTCAGGTGTAACCAGGCTTTCAGATACAGCACTGTTGAATACGGTTCGGAATATACTGGTGTAGTTGGTTACCGAATTAGGGACTTAAATTGAGGGATTGCAGATAAGATACAAAATCTTTCACCAACAGGGGGTCACTTGCTTCATTTTTTAAATATCCGTACCTACGAACCGCTCCAGATGCCCCTGGGTTACCTTTATAGAGGGAAGCTGTACTTTGAGCTGATCCACTTTTCTCTTTTTCAAGAAAACTCATATAATTCAATAAGTTTCCCCGAAAACTTCTTTTTACTTCTTTTACATACGATGTTTCCATAAAGTTGTTTTTTTAATTAGATTATATAGAACAAATGTAAAAGATAATTTGATAATGAACTTCTGCTAAAAACCAAATCTGATTCAGTCTTGTTTTTATCGAGCTTATGAAGGTAAACTGGAGGATATTAAAACTGAAACTAGTGGATGCCAGGCTCTATTTCGTGAGCCTCATTGTAGGGTTGCTGACCGGGTTGGTGGCAGTTCCCTATCACTATTTATTACAGTTATTCTACAATTACCGGAAGGATTTCTTTGAATCGTCGCCACCCTGGTATCTTCATATTATTGCTTTCCTTACCTTCTGGGGGGGTCCTCCTGTTTGTCGCCTGGATGGTGAGGCGATGGCCTTATATATCGGGCGGCGGTATTTCACAAACACGCGGGGCGATCAACGGAAGGATTGTATATAAGCATTCTTTTTACGGCAACTGCTGGCTAAATTTGCCGGTGGAGTACTGACATTAAGCAGCGGCCTTTCCATGGGGGCGCGAAGGGCCGTCCGTCCAGATGGGATCGTATATCGGTGACCTGGTCAGCAAATGGGGACATATCCTGAGTGGCGAACGCAAACAGTTGCTGGCAGCCGGTGCCGGAGCCGGACTGGCGGCTGCCTTTGCCGCTCCATTGGCGGCTGCTACGCTGGTTATCGAATCGATCGAGCGGTTTGATGCGCCCAAGACGGCTATCACAACCATACTGGCCGGGTGGTTGCCGGAACCATCGCCAATATGATCTTTCCCATAAATCCTTATCATGAGATAAATGCCGTAGCACCGGATTTGTCATTCTCGTTACAGATCAAACTATTCCTCTTGTTCGCCGTCATCGTCTCCGTTTTCGGAAAGTTCTATTCGCTGCTGATGCTTTACGTGAAAAGATTGTACCCCCGCCATAAAACAACCGGAATACATCAAGTTGCTGGGATTACTGATCATGGCCTATACCATCTCACTGACGTTAACGGACCTGACCGGAGGCGGCGAACAGTTCCTGATGGAACAGGCTTTAGGCGGAAAAGAGAGCATCCTGTGGATAACCGGGATGATGTTGCTGCATATGGTGTTCACCGTCTATTCCTTTTCATCCGGACTGCCGGGTGGCAGTTTTATTCCGACACTGGTAACAGGGGGATTATTAGGAAAAATCTGTGCCTTATTGCTGGTGCAGCAGGGTATCATCGCACCGGAAAATATAAGTTACGTCATGTTGATCGGGATGGCTGCATTCCTGGTTGCCGTGGTACGTACTCCCATCACCGCCATTCTCCTGATAACAGAGATCACCGGCCATTTCGAAGTGTTCTCTATCCTTCGATCGTTGTCGGAGGACTGACGTATTATTTTACCGAGTTACTGGAAATAAAGCCTTTCAACGTCATGTTTTATGAAGAGATGATCAAGAAACCGATCTTTCAGGAAGAAAAACGGCTGATACTCGATGTTGAAGTCATGGCAGGTTCTTATTTCGACGGGAAGCTGGTCGATACGCTTCACCTGCCCAACAACTGCATCATCATGAATATCCACCGCGACCGCAAAGACTTCCCTCCTGCCGGACAAACGATCCTGCCCGGCGACCAACTGACCCTTGAAATTGATGCCCAGGACATCGAGAAGCTGTATGAGCCGCTGGTTAGTATGGCAAATATCTATTAGCCCCAATAAAAAAAGGTGTCTGATAAAAGCTCAAACACCTTTCTCTATCTATGAATTGTTTACGCAAAGAACAATATCAACAATTGTGCTGTCAGCACTCGCAGGAACATCGTCAACGGATAAACTGTTGCGTATCCGACAGACGGTGCATCGTTACCTGCCGTTGCGTTTGAATAGGCCAGTGCAGGCGGGTCGGTCGTACTACCGGCAATCAGACCCATCAGCGTGAAATAATTCACTTTGCAGAAATAGCGGCCGATACAACCGATAATCAGCAAAGGTACGGTAGTGATGATAAAGCCGTAACCGATCCAGGCAAAACCTCCATTGTTCACGATCGTGTCGACAAAACCGTCACCCGCACTGATACCGACACAAGCCAGGAACAACGTTATACCGATCTCACGCAACATCAGGTTGGCACTCTGAGTCGTATAAGTCACCAACTTATATTTATAACCGAAACGACTGATCAGGATAGCTACGATAAGCGGACCACCGGCCAATCCCAATTTTACCGGCTGGGGAATACCTGGGAAAAGTAATAGGAATACTTCCCAATATAATACCTAAAAGCAATACCGATAAAGATAGTGATAAGGTTCGGCTCGTTCAAACGTTTCATCGAGTTACCCAATACCTTCTCTACATTCGTTACGGCAGTTTCAGTACCTACCACATTTACACGGTCACCCACCTGAAGGGTCAGATGCGGCGTGGCAACCAGGTCGACACCGGCACGGTTGATACGGGTTATATTAATACCATACAGTTTACGCAGTTTCAACTGGCCCAGACGCTTACCATTCAGTTCCGGTTTTGTAATCAAGATACGACGGTTGATAAACTGACTCTCCATACGAATCCATTGTTTTTACGCTCCATATCGATCTCTTCACCGATGAAAGTTTTAATCGTTTGGGCATCCTGCTCCGTAGTAATGACAAAAACCTTGTCATTCTCCATCAATACGGTATTGGCAGATACGATTTCAATCTGCTTGTCGCTATCGTGCCAGATACGTGAAATAACGAAATCACGATGTTCCAGAAGGTTTGATAACTCACCGACACTCTTACCGAAAACAGCTGGGTTCTTCACGATTAATGAAACCGGTTTTTGCCTCATTCATATGGGAAGCATCTTCCTTTTGTTCAACTGTTCGTTTTCCTTGTCAAAGTTAACCCGGAACACGTAACGGATAAATATAATCGACAGGATAATACCGATAACACCCAACGGATAAGCAACTGCATATCCTAACGCTATCGTATTGTCCGTTGATCCGTACATATCGGAGAATGCCTGTTGTTGCAGCACCCAGACCCGGGGTATTCGTTACAGCTCCTGACAGGATACCGACCATCGTCGGCATCGGAATGCCGGTTGCATAATGCAGGATAATAGCTGTTACCACCCCCAGAAGACAATCCCGCAAGCCAGCATATTCAACGTGATACCCCCTTCTTAAAAGAGGAGAAAAAAATCCAGGTCCCACCTGCATACCTACCGAGTAGACAAACAATATAAGACCAAATTCTTTAAAAAGTGAATAACATTGTGATTGATCGTAAAGCCGAAATGCCCTAAAATGATCCCCACAAACAGTACCAGTGTGATCCCTAACGAGACACCAAATACTTTAATTTTTCCCCAATTGAATACCTGCCGCAATAACAAAAGAGAGCAACAGGATGGAGTGGCCAATACCTTCGCCCCATAATAAATCATTGATCCAATTCATACTATTATATTAAAAAAAAAATCTTTTGCCATTAAATAAAGTTCGCAAAGGTATACATTTAGTTTGTGTTTAACAACATAAACAGTATCTTTACCCCGGGAAAAATAAAAAGATCATGAAGAAAAAATATATAGTATAGCACTCGCTTTTGTTATTTGCCGCGACAGGGCTTAATGCTCAAAGCCCTGAAAAGACAGTGACTATCACGACGAATGTAGGGACCATGAAAGCCCGGCTGTATGACGATGTCCCGAATCATGTCCGTACATTTATCGCCCGGGCCAGACAAGGTGAGTTCAACGGGACACTTTTTACCCGTGTCATCCAGGAATTTATGATCCAGGGAGGAGCGCCCGATTCAAAGAATGCACCAGCCGAGCCCGTTGCGGTTTTGGTGATTCGTCGGCGGAGATCATGCCGGAGTTGAACGATAAATATTTTCACAAAAGAGGTGCGCTGGCCGCCCCGCGTCAGAACGATGATATCAACCCGCAAAAGAAATCGGATATGTCGCAGTTCTTTATCGTACAGGGAAAGTTTATCGCAACGGGGAACTGGATACGTTGGAATTGATTGCCAACCAGGACATACGAAAAAAAAAAGCGCTGGATAAGTTTTACCGTCCTATTGCCGTCGACTTAAAAAATGTTGAAACAAAGCAACAAGCGGGAATACAACAAACGGGTAACAGCCGTCAACGCCCAGATAGATTCCATGATCCTGGCTACGCCGGGACACCTGATCTTTACAGACGAACAACGGAAGGCATACACCACAGAAGGCGGTTGTCACCATCTGGACGGTATTTATACCATCTTCGGCGAGCTGACCGAAGGGTTCGATGTGCTGGATGTCATTGCCAACCAGCCGAAAGATCAATATGACCGTCCTAAAAAGATATAAGAATCATAAATGTAACTGTAGAATAAAATTCATCCAATATGTTAAAAAGAGATTTAATCATGGTACAGATAGAAGAACTGGGCAAAATGGTTGCCCAAGTGATCTTCAACCGTAATAACAATGCGGCCGGTAAGAATCCGGAACTGATACAGACCGTTTTTCGAGAACCTGAAACTGGATCAGGATTTCCTGATGACAACAGCACCCGACGATATCCTCCCGCTTCCTCGACAGTGAAGAGAAAAAGCGGTATATTACGTCTTGAAATAGCAATCAAGACCCTAATCGAAAGCAGTTATCTTCAACCCAAAAACCAACCGGAAATACTCCTGCGGGCTAAAGAATTGCTGGAATACCTGCAAGCACTATGATAGTACGTTCTCGCTGGAAAGGGTTAATTTGCTGAACGAGATCGAGGAACGGCTGAAAGAATAATTCTATTTACTGGAATTTTTATTTTCTTCTATTCCAATGCCGCCACTCCTTCCGCGCAACGTTCCCCATCGATCGCAGCCGACACAATACCACCTGCATAACCGGCTCCTTCTCCGCAAGGGAAAAGTCCTTTATCGTAACATGCTGATAGGTGTCACGGTCCCGAAGAATACGGACAGGAGAAGAAGTTCGTGTCTCCACACCGATCATCAATGCTTCATTGGTGAGGGAAACCTTTCGAAGTCTTTCCGAAATAACGAAAGCCTTCACGCAAACGGCCGGTTACAAATTCCGGCATCCAGAAATGAAGCGGAGAAGCCAGCAAACCCGGGGAGTATAAGAGGATACAGGCAGATCGAAGGAGTTTTTTTTCTTGTTTACAAAATCGTTCATACGCTGTGCCGGCGCCGTCTGTTTCATGCCTCCGTTCAACCAACAGACTTCTTCCAGCCGTTCCTGAAAGGCCATCAAAGCCAGTGGCGAATCGGCCGGGACCGTCACTTCTTCATGTTTCATCAGTTCGGTATAATCTTCCGGACGGATTTCGACCACCATTCCGGAGTTGGCCCAACGGGGAACCACGATTAGAGGGAGACATCCCATTCACGACGACCTGCTTCGGACCGCTCGCCGCCGGAACGACAAACCCGCCGGGACACATACAGAAAGAATAAACTCCCCTCCCGTTCGACTGGGTAACGAAACTGTACTCGGCAGCCGGCAGATAGTTTCCTCTACCCTCCTTACGATGATATTGTATCTGGTCGATCAGTTCCTGCGGATGCTCCAGGCGGACGCCTACCGCAATACCTTTCGCCTCTATCGGAATCTGCTGCTGATAAAGATATCTGTAAACGTCACGTGCCGAATGTCCGGTTCTTAAGGATTACCGGACCGTAAAAAGTCTTTCCGGTATTCGTCTCTACACCGATCACTTCGTTCTCTTTTCAGGATCAAGGCATCCATACGGGTTTCAAAATGCACTTCACCGCCACAACGGATAATCTGCTCACGGATATTTTCTATCACCCGGGGGAGCTTGTCCGTACCGATATGCGGATGGGCATCGGCCAAGAATAGGTACTCGCCCCATGCTGGCAAAAGACATTCAGAATCTTGTCAACCGAACCCCGTTTCTTGCTGCGAGTGTAAAGTTTGCCGTCAGAATAGGCACCGGCTCCCCCTTCACCGAAACTGTAATTCGATTCACTGTTTACCGTATGTTCGCGACTGATCAGGGCAATGTCTTTCTTCCGTTCACGAACGTTTTTTCCCCGCTCGATAATCACCGGACGCAGTCCCAATTCAATCAGGCGAAGGGCAGCAAACAAACCACCGGCCCGGCACCGACAATAACGACCTGTTTCCCTCCGGATACATCTTTATATTCTACCGACTGATATTCCGGCTCTTCCGGTTGTTCATTAATAAATGCACGTAGCTTGACATTCACATAGATCGTACGCTGACGGGCATCGATAGAGCGTTTCAATACACGCACGGCCTGAATATCTTTTTTTAAGGAGCAGCACCGGTTTCACGTGCTATCACCTGTTTCAACGATTGCTCATTCACAGCCTCCTCCGGCAGGATGCGGAGTTGTAATTCTTGTATCATATCTGTTTATTTGTTCGTTAATGGGATATAATAGATAATACCTCCCTGAAGGCGCAAACCACTCCAATCAGGAGCTATCGTAAGCGACTGGCCCTCATATTTAAAGTTCTTACTTATGTCAAATTCATAACCTACATTTACATTCAATGCAAATCTTTTTATGTATCCGTATCTTTGCACCGACAGCCGGTTCGATAAAAAAAATTCGCACCATCCAATGATTGAGATGCTTTGTCGTCCAGACCGTTGGAGAACTCGACTCCCTCACTGAATTTTCCGTCGTTAAACACTACACCTGTAGATAATTGCAAATAAGGCCTCACCAAACGCTCCGAAAAAATCAGGAAGGGGCGAAACGATAAAAAACCACCCAAGCAGGTCCTTTTACACGAAAGGTTATATTATAGGAAGCGGAATAATCGGAAACTCCTTTGTTACTTACCGTATTCATATAATCCAGCAAAAGACCGGCCTGGTGCAACTTTTTCCACTCCACCCCCAATTTCGCCTGATGGGTGATAAAACCAGGAAAATTGTCTGTTACCCTTCACATTATTCACCTGCAACTGTGGAGTAGTATTCTCCATAAACTCTTTCAGATTACCCATTTTATAGGTTCCGAACCCTACATTATATTCTACGGTCAATTCCTGCGCCAATGCCGAAAGAGCCGTAAGCTGGCAAAAGAAAAAAAATCAAATATCGTTTCATTGCGGTAAATACTTTCAATGTTAAACACAAACCCATCAAAAGAGACCAGTGTATTCCCCAACAGATGAACCCAAGGGAAAAGTAGCTGCGTCCATTGCCAGTAATTCCTGTCCGGATTGACTGTCTACAATCTTCAGCCTCTTTGCTATTATAAAACAACAGGTTGCCAGTAGACGGATCAATATCTTCAAGCGTCATTTCATCCTCCCGCTTTATCTCTTTCAACAACGTAAAATCAGGGCTATGGTAGATATTTAACCTGTCACCGAACTGCACCAGTATCTGATCGGGAAAAGCCGGATTAAAAACGGTAAGAACTATAATCCGCATAAGATAACGGAAGGATTTTGCGACCGGTCTCCTGATAGTCTTTCAGACTCAGCAGGCATACATCGAACGAATCCTGATACAGGAGATATTTACCATCCGGCGACATTTGCAGATTAGTTCCCTTAAAGGAAATCTCTCCTATTTTGGTCCCGTCCAGATCGTAAACCGAAACAGTGCAGGTGATTCCGTCAGGAGCATAAGAATAGCAAAGCAACTTATCATCATTGGTTATCCCCAGTATCCGGGAATATCTTTCATAGCGAATACTATTTATAGGAGAAAGCGTATTGCCATCCAATACCAATGCCTGTTCTCCAAAAACAACGACTTTATTTGAAACAGGAGAGGCGATAACGTTATCCCAGCTTGTATCCTGACGATAAGTTTTTTGCAGGCGGACGTCTTGTGGTAAATAACTATTCAGGGTCATATTATTTGTCGCATACAACAAACCGGTTACCGGACTGTAGGCCCATGCTCCTCCCCGCTCATCAGGCAATTCAATGCCCGGATGACCCGACCTCAAATTCCCTGCGCAACATAACCTGCGAAGGATTGTCAACCGGTGAAAAAAGAAACAACTAGTTTACTCAAATCCCACCAGGCAGAGGAACCGAAGCGAGTGACCGGTATCTCGAGTGTTCCCTCCAAGCCATCGGGTGTAAAAGGAATATCTTCATCTATCCGGAAAGACAGGTAAGATTTATAAGGTGCCTTCCAATAAACCGTTACCGTCTTTATATCCGACTCTACAATACGAAACTCAAAATCATTGGAAACATCCAAATCACCAAGCGGCCAGACCAACTCTTCTTTTTCCCTCGTAATCCAACAAGGCTTCCACATAATAGTTTGCTGTTCCTCCCAACATCTCCTTATCCACAAAATAGTTTTTATCGGCTGTTACGATTATTCTGTCATAATTTCCCTGATAATTACGATAAACAGCATACGATTTCAATTTCAAATGTGTGGGAGCAAGCTGCGGCCAGGTTAGTTCAAAAAGCCTTCTTCATTGGTACGCGACATAAACATTCCAACTTCCAGTCCGTAATCGACAACAACCGGCCAACTCTTCTTTCCGACAGCCCCTTCCGCACCTATCTGGTCGGCAATGCTCCCACTGCCGGCACGGACAAACATTTCGCAATCGAGCGTATAAGTGCCGGATGGAAAATCGACCGAATTGATATAGATAGCGCCATTCGGTTTTATATCGTCACCCGACCAGACTTTATTTCCCATCTTAAAACGCACGTCCTTAATCTCCTTACCGAAAGCCGACAAGGAGTAATTTAAGGCAGTTTCCTTATTCAAGAAGATAGTCTGACCATCCGTCAGCGCATTCAGGTCAATGCTTACGTAAAGTGAATCCTGCGGTTTTTCTACTTCTATAAAATTTTCATGTATCTTATATTCGCAACTGCACAGCAACCAGATACAACAAAAAGCACACAATAGTCTTTTCATATCAATTCATATATGTTTAACCGAACAAATGCCGAAAAAGCCTCTTCCACTTTCTTCACCTGTATGATTTGTATCTTACATTTATTAGTATCAAACCCTTTCAGGTTATTGTGAGGGATGATGATGCGGGAAAAGCCCAGCTTCTCTGCTTCCAGAATACGTTGTTCGATGCGGTTGACCGGACGGATTTCGCCCGACAAGCCGACCTCGCCACACATACAAACGCCTTGTTCGATACTGATATCGAGGCTCGACGAAAGGATAGCGCTGATAACAGCCAGATCGATAGCCGGGTCATTGACCTTCAGTCCTCCGGCAATGTTCAGAATACGTCTTTCTGTATCAACTTTGAATCCGACCCGTTTCTCCAACACGGCAAGAAGCATGTTCATTCTTCTCAGATCAAATCCTCGTCGCACTGCGTTGCGGAGTTCCATAGACAGCCGAACTACCAGCGCCTGTGTTTCAATCAGGAAAGGACGTATGCCTTCGATGGCGGCAGCAATTGCCACACCACTCAATCCTTCATGGTTCTGCGTCAGCAACAACTCGGACGGGTTGCTGACTTCACGCAAACCGTTCTGGCGCATCTCATAGATACCCCAGTTCCGCCGTGCTGCCGAAACGGTTTTTGATACTCCGGAGAATACGGTACATATAATGCTGGCCTCCCTTCAAACTGAAGAACCGTATCGACAATATGTTCCAGAACTTTCGGTCCGGCAATACTCCCCTCCTTATTAATATGTCCTATCAACAGAACAGGGACACCGCTCTCTTTGGCATATTTAAGGATTGCAGCACTACACTCACGGACCTGCGACACGCTGCCGGGAGAAGATTCTACAATCTCCGTATAGATTGTCTGGATAGATTCTATAATCAATAAATCAGGCTGTACGTTACGGGCCTGGACAAATATCTGTTCCAGATTCGTTTCACTCAGGATGAAACATTCCGGATTTTCGTGGGCAATACGGTCGGCACGCAGTTTCAGCTGGCGACTGCTTTCCTCACCCGATACATATAATGTCTTGAGATTGTTCAATCCCAGAACTGTTTGCAGGACCAAAGTCGACTTACCGATACCGGTTCACCGCCAATCAGCACCAACGAACCTTTCACCAAACCGCCTCCCAGGACACGGTTCAGTTCTTCATCTTTCAAATCAATCCGGGATTCTTCTTCGGAGGTAATATCACGTAACAGAACGGGACGTACTTTACCCGTTTCTGTTATACCAAAGAAGCTTAATACGTTTTTTGCAGAAGGTTCTTTGGTTGCAACGATTTCTTCCACATAGGTGTTCCATTCGCCGCAATTAGGACATTTACCGACCCACTTAGGAGAGTCTGCTCCGCAATTGGAGCAGACATATACTGTTTTTGTCTTGAGCCATACATCTTTAAGAGCCTGTTTAAATTTTGTAGTTTGAAGTAAAAAGAGTGTTTCTTCTTTCCGTCAAAATGATTATTTTTAGTTACCAAGCTTCAAATAATTATGTATTGTACGGATTTAGAAGAAACACAGTGGCAAGTTATCAAGAAAATCTTGAACCTGCAAGAAAGGAAACGAAAATATGATTTGCGTGAAATATGGAATGCTATCTTCTACCTGGTCAAAACAGGGTGTCAGTGGCGTATGCGTCCTTCTAATTTTGCTCCTTGGGAGCTGGTTTACTATTATTATCGCAAATGGTGTTCTCTGGGTGAATTTGATTTGTTATTGAACAACTTACGTGAAAAAAGTGCGTGTCAATATGGGACAAAAAAGCAGAATGTAGTCTAGGTATTATGGATAGCCAGAGCGTACGCTGGGGCGATAATCGTTCTCTTAATGGTATTGATGGGAATAAGAAAATAAAAGGAGTCAAACGTCATGTAGTAGTGGATAAGAATGGTTTTCTATTGGCTGTCATGGTGACAATTGCCTGCGTACATGATAGTAAAGCGGCTTATTTATTAGCGAGATACCTTAGGGAGCTTTGTTGCAATATCAAAATCATATTAACCGATGCCGGTTATCGTGGGGAAATAGCGGACAAGATAAAAACTGCTTTTGGATATATCCTTGAAGTTGTGGTAAGTGGAGATAAGGTAAATGGATTCAAGCCAATTGGAAAAAGATGGATTGTGGAAAGGACATTTTCATGGTTTGACAACTATAGAAGACTCTGCCGAAACTATGAATGGACATTCGATTCGGCAGAGGAAATGGTGAAACTAGCATCTATTAGGATGCTATTGAATAAAATTTAAACAGGCTCTAAGATTTGGGGTAAAGATAGGAAAAGTTAGCCAAATAAGTCGAGTGTAAAGTTGTTTCTTCTCCGCCTCCAGCTTACGCAGATGGCGCTTGCCTTGCGGAGTAACGATTTCAGTTTGTCGAAACGGGTACGGATTACAGTCGTTACGGTATAGCTGATGTTAATCGTCTCGCCCAATTCACTTAGCTTACGAGCGATTTCCGGCACACAGTCGATACACATGCCGCTGGTGAAAGAAATCTTCTCGTCGAACATCTGTTTCTTGAAATCTTCATCGCACATGTAGAAGTCGATTGTCTCTCCGCCTTTATTATAGATACCTTTCCAACGGTAACGGCTGTCTTTCAATACCGGCGAGATAATTTCGATGGTCGCTTTATTGTCCTTGATGGTCGGCAGGTCGTCCGAACGAAGGATGAAATAATCGAACTGTTCACGTTTCACCTCCAAGGAACCGGAACGGCTACGGTTATTTTCATTCAGTTCGCGTACATTAATCTTTGTCACTTTCGGATACCCGCGCAACGCTTCGTAGAAATTGGATTTATATTTACAGAACTTCGGCCAGGATGCCAGCAGTTCCACCAACTCACGGGGTATCAGGGCACCGGCCTGTTTCAGTTTTAAGCGAACGCTTCAAAAGCGAGATTTCCTTCTGCATATTCTCATCATCCGCATTGGTCCGGTCAACCAAAGGCTGCCCTCCGACAGACAAAAAGTGGGCCGGGTCAGTACCTGCATTAGAATATTCAGTACGACAGAGATAGAGCGCGAACTTTCGCCTGCTATCGGCCATACAACCCGGTATCCACCTTCTTGTGAAAAAGGGTTCGCAATGAGCAGTCATCTTCACATCCAGCAAATCGGCCAGGACACGCAGCATGGAGAGTATCTCTTTTTCACACCGGTGCTTAATCAGGCATCCATATAAGCGGATTTATCGTTAAATGAATAACGTATCTCAAGTTTGTTGTCAAACTTTATCATAGAGTCATCAATTATTTGTCCAAATTCCAGCTAATTATTTCACAGGTTGTTCTTTGGGTTTGCGGTCAAAGAACGGGTTCTTCGAAGAGGCACTGACAGGGATAGCCATTACGCTCTTGCTCTCGCCCAGCCATCCCAGACGTTGGGCAGCCATCCCGGCACTAAACATCACACGGGTGTCTAGGCGCAAATCGGAAGCTGTCGCACAGGCAGAACCGATAGCGATTCCCAAATCGACCGAGTTGATCGCACAAAGGTACTTCTGCCGGCTTCTCCACACGTTTCAAAACCGCAATGGGCACAGTTCAATCCCTGCACCTGCTGGCGTGTACCCAATATCACGATAGCCTCCGCACTCAAACTATTATCCGCATCACGCAAAATAAACTTAAATCCGGTTTCTGATGCCAGTTTCAGCATCTCGTCAGACAAACGTTGTATATCTTCACCGGTAACCATTGCAATCTCTATAATGTCAATCCCCTTACCTTTGGGAGCCGTACGAGCAGCCGTCATCATCTGACGGACAGCCTCTAACACATGTTCGTGCCGTATTTCTCTTTCGTTTTGTATCATTTCTTTATTGGTTTAGCAGGAACAAAGATACACTTTTACTCGTTTTCGAGTTCAAGATTAGTCATCTTTTCTGTGATGGCGAACGGATAATCCGGATATTCGTACAGACTGAAACGCGGTTCAGTCACTCCTTCACAATAATTCCAGATACTACGATATTCTTTTATCCTCTCCCATTTCTTCCAATTGACGCAAATAAGCGGCTACCGACTTGTTCTCTACGATATATACTTCTCCCATCTTATTGATGATAGGGCTATGCCGGCGTCCGGTATCATGGTCAAACTTCAGGATTCGTTTTCCTTCAGCGGTGAGGCCTACTGTTTTTTTAAAAAGTCATACTTTTTTTTTTGCCATAGCCGGCAGATTCAAGACACTACGGTCTGTTGCAGCAAACAACAAATGATTCTCTCTCAAGAAATTATACAATTTTCTTCCTAACGGGCGTTTATTGGTGACAATATCATCCAATTCGGCGAGCTTATCTTCGGGGAACCAGGCCAAAAATCTTTTCTTCATATTGTTCCCGAAGCGAACGGCTGTTCGGGGTAAACACGGCATAGTTTTCATTAAACCCTTTTTACCGAGAACGTATAATAGCAAATCACACCGACGGAATTAAGCGTCTGCCGCAGCTTGGCAGTATGTCCGCGCCGGGAAGCTGCAACCGTATAAACCAATTGGTTCGTTATCACCCATCCGGCATCCAATATCGCTTTTATAGCACGTTTGGCTTCGGGAGTTACTTCAAAGGAGATTGAAGTGGGTTTGAATAATAAACTGGGAGACTCCGATAGCAGAAGCCTTCTCTTTTAAATTCTTTCAAAATCCCCACAAGTTCATCAGTAATGCGCAACGGCAATAAGCCAACAAACGCGAACCTAAGCGAACCCGCTGCAACTCTGCATATTTTTTACCCTCGGGCCGTTCTTCATTCGCTTTACGTTTACGGACAGCCATTTTATAGACAGCTTCCAATATCTTACGCAAAGTAGCATTCTGGCTCATCAGGGCGTCACCTCCGGTAATCAGAATATCCCGCAACTGGGCATCTTCTTCAAAAGTAATGCATCAAACGACGGAGTTTCTTATCCCAGGTTTCTTTGGGTTTCAATGCTTCAAAATCGAAATTAAGACGTTCGCTCTGGAAATCATACATGCGTTGACAAGAAGCACATAAGCCTCCGCAGGCTCTTCCCATCGAATCAGGAATAAGAATTGCCACTTCCGGATAACGTCTGTGAATATTATGGCCTTCAGGCAAAAAGCCATCCGGCGGCATTCGGTTTACCGGTTTCCACGATATCCTCTTTTTTCCCAGGCTTTTATATGACCGTATGTGTCAACCAGCTCATCAGAATAAAGGACGTACGAACGAATCGTGTTGTCATCATAACCTTCCGTTCCCGGATTCAACAAGGACAAATAATAAGGCGTAACAAAAAATGGCATACCTTTTCTTTCTGGCACGGGCCAACAGCTGCATCATCTCTTCCGAGAGGGATTCACCCAGAAAATAATTCAGTTCCGTCGGACTCTTGATAGCCAATGCCAGATGGAAACGGGCAGTGTTCCACCATTCCTGTACCTGATTATATTTTTCTTCGTAAGTCATCTCCGGTGAAAACTGATAACGGGACGACGGTGCATTCCTGCGCTCTATCTTCCGTATAAGCCGTTTTATAATACGGTCTTTATTTGCTTCACGGATTGCCACCACTTCTTCATCCAAACCAGTCGGCCAACGGTTCATTTGACGCTTAACCAGGGAACGGTCCGGTTCGATGCTCTCGATACTCCAACAACTTGAACTGATGATAAAGGTCTATAAACAGGTCGGGGAAACTTCGTCTGCCAGCTTTCCCGTCAGTAATTGCCAGAAATAAGTGATTGTTTGCACAGACAACTCCTCACCCGTTGAAAGTTCATCAATAGGAGACCCGTCATATTCAATTAAAAGTAAAATACGCTTCGTCACGGCATTTCCCATATTACTGCCACCTCCGTTGATTTCAATCCGGGAAGAAACGAATGAGCGTAGAGCATCCCTGAACAATTTTATGTTCTGACTCTCTTCCGCCATTGTCACCAACTGAGGAAAGTCCCTGTTAAACACTTTTTTTTTAGTAAATAAAAATTGTCGTACGTTAGTTCTTTTCTTTTAATCATAAACATCGCTGCTTTTTTATATTGATTAGAGTAATATTACAATCATGCCACTCACATAGGGAGAGATCATATCCGGGGATATACAGTTACACTTTGTCCACAAATATAATATTTTTAATCGGAAAAACTATGAATATTTCACTTTTAAACATTCTAATAAGAGAGAAATTTAAAGCAAAAAATGATATTTATGTGGCTATTTTACTACATTTTGATTTCATTTTTAGCATTCCACAAGAAACCGGTTATTTAGCACCTCATAGAAACCTTGAAAAATATGAGTTATCATTTGCTTTTCTCAAAACTATTCATATCTTTGTGAAAAGTAATAGAGGCTTAAGCCTCAATTTTTAAAAGGTATTGGTCATTATAGTATTAAAAAAGTCTACTTTGTGAAAGTAGACTTTTATTTTGCCTTCTTTTTGAGTAGCTGCTACGGCGAACAGGTTTATG